>ERZ1035044.13-NODE-13-length-75795-cov-39.961936_pt1 | contig 75795 bp, 67 predicted proteins | sample MGYA00520588_ERZ1035044 | MGnify/ENA primary metagenome ERZ1035044 (study PRJEB33766, sample SAMN09781698) | gut metagenome | biome: gut microbiome | host: Homo sapiens | place: Madagascar | study: EMG produced TPA metagenomics assembly of the PRJNA485056 data set...
AGAACACAACCTTGCCATGGTTGGGGTCGCGAGTTCGAATCTCGTCGTTCGCTTTAAAATTAAATATTATGCACCCGTGGCTCAACTGGATAGAGTACCTGACTACGAATCAGGCGGTTGCAGGTTCGAATCCTGCCGGGTGCATTGATTTCTGAATGAAATCATGATGATAATGAACTTTATCTCGGGAAGTAGCTCAGCTTGGTAGAGTACTTGGTTTGGGACCAAGGTGTCGCAGGTTCGAATCCTGTCTTCCCGATTGATAGATTATTCTATCAGAAATTTTTGGCGGTGTAGCTCAGCTGGCTAGAGCGTTCGGTTCATACCCGAGAGGTCGGGGGTTCGATCCCCTTCGCCGCTATTATATTTTACAGCTGGATCTTTAGCTCAGTTGGTTAGAGCTCTCGGCTCATAACCGAGCGGTCGTTGGTTCGAATCCAACAAGATCCACTTTTTGGAGGATTACCCAAGTCCGGCTGAAGGGAACGGTCTTGAAAACCGTCAGGCGGGTAAAACCGTGCGTGGGTTCGAATCCCACATCCTCCTTTCCTTTGGCTCGGTAGCTCAGTTGGTAGAGCAATGGATTGAAGCTCCATGTGTCGGCGGTTCGATTCCGTCTCGCGCCATTTGCGGGTGTAGTTTAGTGGTAAAACCTCAGCCTTCCAAGCTGATGTTGTGAGTTCGATTCTCATCACCCGCTTTATTTTTTATGAAAGCATAAAAAATACTTTTCAAATATGAGGGAGCATAGCTCAGTTGGTTAGAGCACTGTGTTGATAACGCAGGGGTCCGAGGTTCAAATCCTCGTGTTCCCATAGATGTTTATAATATCTATATATTGTGAATAACTGGTGGGGAGTTACTCAAGAGGCTGAAGAGGACGGTTTGCTAAATCGTTAGGTCGGGAAACCGGCGCGAGGGTTCGAATCCCTTACTCCCCTTCCGTACAACGACTATTGTTGAATAGTCGTTTTTTATGCTTTATGTAGAATGTTTAAGATGAGAGGGGGTTATATGGCTTTTCTTGCAAACGAAGAAGTAACCGAGTTAAAAAATCAGGTAAATATTGCTGATTTAATTTCACAATATGTGCCTCTCACTAAGTCTGGAAAGAATTATTTAGGGCTATGCCCTTTTCATGGGGAAAAAACACCCAGCTTTAATGTCAATGCTGATAAAGGGTTTTATCACTGTTTTGGTTGTGGAAAATCTGGCGATGTTATTGATTTTATAAAAGATTATAAACAAGTTGGTTTTGTGGATGCAGTAAAAGATGTTGCGAGTTTTGCTGGAATCACCTTAAATATTGAGAATGATTCTACTGCAGAAAAAGATAATCCTCATGCAATGCTTTATGATATAAACAATCAAGCTGCACGGCTTTATAACATTGTTTTGACTTCGACAGAAATCGGTGAAAAAGCTCGGCTTTATTTAGAAAAACGTGGGATTACTTCTGAGATTATCAAGCAGTTTAATATCGGCTTAGCACCAGACGAAAATGATTTCATTTTTAAAAATCTCTCTGGAAAATTTGATGAAAGTGTTCAAGCGAATTCTGGGCTTTTCAACTTTTCAAGTAACAAGGTTTTCGATGCTTTTCAAAACAGAATTATGTTTCCACTCAAAAATGAGTACGGGCATGTTGTGGGATTTTCAGGCCGAAAATGGCAAGAAAATGATACAAGTAAGGCAAAGTATATCAATACAAGCGCAACAAAAATCTTTGATAAATCTTACGAGTTTTATAATCTGGACAGGGCCAAACCTGTTATTTCTAAAACACGTGAAGTTTATTTAATGGAAGGCTTCATGGACGTTATTGCAGCTTATAAGGCTGGTGTGTATAATGTTGTGGCGACCATGGGAACAGCTTTAACAGAGAAACACGTAAAGCGTTTAAAAAAAATAGCTAAAAATTATGTTCTTATCTATGATGGCGATCAGGCGGGTCAAAATGCGATATATAAAGCAATTGATTTGATTGGTGAAGAGAAGACACAGATTGTTCGTGTTCCAGAAGGTTTGGATCCAGATGATTACAGTAAAAAGTATTCATTAGAATCTTTATCTGGTCTGATGGAAAATAGCAGGATACAACCGACAGAATTTCTGATTGATTATTTGAAACCTGAAAACCTTTCAAATCTGCAAAATCAATTGGATTTTATTGAGCAAATGGCGCCTGTTATTGCAAGGGTTTCGTCAATTACAGCACAGGATGCTTTTATAAGAAAATTAGTTGAGATTTTACCTGATTTCGAGTATAATCAAGTAGAGCAATCTGTCAATTTAAAGCGTGAAAACGTCCTTAAATCAAGGGCAGAAGCGGGAAATTTTGAAAAGAGTTTTGGGAGCTTTTCGGAAGAAGATTTTTTGAATTATCCTGATCCTGGTTTTATTGCAACGGAGCAAGATTATTATGGTGATTTTCCTTCTGGTCAAGAGGCTGCTAAAACTGTACAACAGCCGCAACTTCCAAGTTTATCACGAAGTGAACGGGCAGAGGAACAACTGTTGAATCGCATGATTTATCATCAAAGTATTCTTCAAAAATTTGCGGAGGATGAAACTTTTCGCTTTGTCCATCAGCGTTACCAGAACCTTTTTGACAAAATCATACTTGAGGTTATGAGTTTTGAAGAAATTGATCCTTCTCACTTTGGCACCTCATTAGATGCCGATGAGAAAAATTTATTTTATCAAATCCTAAGTCTTGATTTGCCAGATGAGACAAGTAGTCAGGAGCTCGAAGATTTGGTGGCCGTTTTTGCAAAGGAAATGGAGCAAATAAAGTTTAGTGAATTGCAAAAACAACTAGAGAATGCCCAAAAAGTAGGCAACAAGGAACGTGAGCTGGAACTCACAATCCAAATCATTAATCAGAAGAAAAAAATATAAGCTATTGCTTATATTGTTCATTGGGGAGGATTAAATTGGCAAGTAATAATAAAAAAAGAATCAGTCAAATTGCAAAAGAAACTGGAATCACTAACAAAGCTTTAATCGCAAAAGCACAAGAGCTTGGTATGGCGGTTAAATCGCATTCAAGTTCTATTTTTGAAGCTGAAGAAGCAAAACTCCTTGCGGCAATGGATTTTAAACCAATTATTGTTGAAAAAGTTGATGTGGAAGAGTTAAAAGAAAAAGGTTCTAAACATGTAACTTCTGTTAAAGAAAAAGTGGCCAAGAAAATCGATATTAAAGATTCGGATACTTTTGACAATAAGGCTTTTGATAAAGCAGTAGCAGCTTATATTACAAAACGTAAACCTCTCGAAGAAGCTTTAGATGATGAAATTACAGATGAGCTTGTGGTGAAGTTTGGTTTGGAAGCCGAAGCTATCGAAGATTTGCTTCAACAAATCCAAGATGCAGGTATTTCTATTGTTGATAAAGAAGGAAATCCTAGTCCATTAGCTTTGCAAGCTGAAGAAGAAGAAAAGCTTGATGATAATGCCATGGATGAAATCGTGACAAATGTCCGTATTGATGATCCTGTCCGTATGTATCTTAAGGAAATCGGACGTTATCCATTGATTTCGCTTGAAGAAGAAACAAAACTTGCGGAAGCTATCGTGGCAGGTGGTGATGAAGCAGAATTTGCCAAACAAATGCTTGCGGAAGCCAATTTACGTTTGGTTGTTTCAATTGCAAAGCGTTATTCTGGACGAGGGATGCAATTCCTGGATTTGATCCAAGAAGGAAACATGGGACTTATGAAAGCTGTGGACAAATTTGACCATACGAAAGGTTTCAAATTCTCAACTTATGCGACCTGGTGGATTCGTCAAGCAATCACACGTGCGATTGCTGACCAAGCACGTACAATTCGTATTCCTGTCCACATGGTCGAAACAATCAATAAGTTAATCCGTGTACAACGTAATCTTTTACAAGAATTAGGTCGTGATCCTTTACCAGAAGAAATTGGTAAAGAATTGCACATGACACCTGATAAAGTTCGTGAAGTCTTAAAAATTGCGCAGGAACCTGTATCATTGGAAACACCTATTGGTGAGGAAGACGATTCACACCTTGGAGATTTCATTGAAGATGATGTGATTGAAAGTCCGGTAGACTATACCAACCGTATCTTGCTTCGTGAACAGCTTGATGAAGTTATGGATACCTTAACGGACCGCGAAGAAAACGTATTACGTATGCGTTTTGGCTTAGATGATGGACGCATGCACACACTTGAAGATGTTGGTAAACAATTTAAAGTGACACGTGAACGTATTCGTCAAATTGAAGCGAAAGCGATTAAAAAATTACGTCATCCTCGTCGTAGCAAACCATTGCGTGACTTTATGTAATATAAAAAACTCTCTCGACAGATGTCGAAGAGTTTTTTATATTATTGAAAAAGAATATAGTACAAAAGATTTGATAAATTTGAGAGAAGTGATATAATAAAAATTATTAAAGGTCAAAAAAGGTCAAACTTTAAATAGCAGAAACCAGACATGATTCTTTAATTCTAAAAAAATAAGTTAAAATAAAGAAAAGATATAACCACAAAGGAGGAAGAGATGCTCTGCCAAAATTGTAAAATAAACGAAGCGACAATTCACCTTTATACAAATGTGAATGGCCAGCGTAAGCAAGTGGATCTATGCCAAAACTGTTATCAAATTATGAAATCAGGTGGTCAAGAAAGCTTGTTTGCTGGAGCTACAAATATTTCGAATAATGATGATCCCTTTAATCCATTTCCAGATATTTTCCAAGCCTTACATGGTAATGATCAAGGTCGGACAATGACACCTCCAACACAAGCGGGTGGTCGAGGCCCAGGAGGTCCACAAAATCCTCGAGGAAGTCAAGCACCTAAAGGACTTCTTGAAGAATTCGGAGTCAACATTACAGATGCTGCACGTCGTGGAGAAATAGATCCTGTTATTGGACGGGATTCTGAAATTACCCGTGTTATCGAAATTTTGAATCGTCGAACAAAAAATAATCCTGTTCTTATCGGTGAACCTGGTGTTGGTAAAACAGCAGTTGTTGAAGGTTTAGCCCAAAAAATAGTTGATGGTGATGTACCACAAAAACTACAAAATAAAGAAGTTATTCGTCTTGATGTTGTCAGTCTCGTCCAAGGTACTGGTGTGCGTGGGCAATTTGAAGAGCGCATGCAAAAACTGATGGAAGAGATTCGTAAACGTGATGACGTTATCCTCTTCATTGATGAAATTCATGAGATTGTGGGCGCAGGCTCTGCTGGGGAAGGAAATATGGATGCTGGAAATATCCTTAAACCGGCTTTAGCACGTGGAGAACTCCAACTTGTTGGAGCAACAACCCTCAATGAATATCGAATTATTGAAAAAGATGCAGCGCTTGAGCGTCGGATGCAACCTGTTAAAGTTGATGAACCTTCTGTAGATGAGACTATCACAATCTTACGTGGTATTCAAAAACGTTATGAAGATTATCATCATGTAAAATACTCAGATGAAGCAATCTTAGCTGCTGCAAATCTGTCTAACCGTTATATTCAGGACCGTTTCCTTCCCGATAAAGCAATAGACTTGCTGGACGAAGCGGGTTCGAAAAAGAATCTGACCCTCAAATTTGTTGATCCTGAGGACATAAAGAAACGTATTGAGCAAGCAGAAGCGCAAAAAAACGAAGCCATGCAACGTGAAGATTTTGAGAAAGCAGCTCATTTCCGTGATCAAATCGCTAAGCTTCGTGAGCTTCAAAGCCATGAAATCTCAGATACTGACATGCCAAATATCACAGAAAAAGATATTGAAGCAATTGTTGAAGAAAAGACACATATACCTGTAGGTGATTTGAAAGAAAAAGAACAAACACAGCTCATTAATCTAGCTGAAGACTTGAAAGAACATGTTATCGGGCAAGATGAAGCGATTGATAAAATTTCTAAAGCTGTGCGTCGTTCGCGTGTCGGACTTGGAAAGCCTAATCGTCCTATCGGTTCATTCCTCTTTGTTGGACCTACTGGTGTAGGGAAGACCGAACTTGCAAAACAATTGGCTTATGAGCTTTTTGGCTCAAGAGATAGCATGATTCGCTTTGACATGTCGGAATACATGGAAAAACATAGTGTGGCTAAGTTGATTGGTGCTCCTCCAGGATATGTGGGTTATGAAGAAGCAGGTCAGTTGACAGAACGTGTGCGCCGTAACCCATACAGCTTAATTTTATTGGATGAGATTGAGAAAGCTCACCCGGATGTAATGCATATGTTCTTGCAAATTCTTGATGACGGGCGTTTGACAGATGCGCAAGGTCGTACAGTTTCCTTCAAAGATGCTATCATCATTATGACATCGAATGCTGGTACAGGTAAGGTTGAAGCAAGTGTTGGTTTTGGCGCTGCACGTGAAGGACGTACGAATTCAGTGCTTGGAGAGTTGGGTAATTTCTTCAGTCCAGAATTCATGAACCGTTTTGATGCTATCATTGAATTCTCAGCATTGAGCAAAGAAAACTTGCTTAAGATTGTAGATTTAATGTTGGATGAAGTAAATGCTCAAATCGCTCAAAATGATATTCATCTTGACGTCACACAGGCGGTTAAAGAAAAACTCGTTGATCTGGGCTACGATCCGAAAATGGGAGCACGCCCATTACGTCGTACCATCCAGGATAATATCGAGGATGCTATTGCTGATTTTTATATCGAGCATCCTGAGTATAAAGAATTACTTGCAGATTTGGTTGATGATAAGATTGTTATTGTGAATAAGCCTGAAGAAGTAAAAGACACAGCGGATACATCTGATACTGAAGATGAAGAGAAATAAAAAAAGATAAGACCGATTGATGGTCTTATCTTTTTTTGTTAAAGTAAGGTAAATATGAAAAATACAAATCAACTTAAACAAGAGATAAAAACTTTTTTATTAGAAAAGAAATGTTATGCAACATATAATCATTGCATAACTGTTGGTGACTATGCTGAAGAAATAGGACATGAATTTCTATCTGCTATTTATCCCAATAATGAAAGAATTTTTGTAGCAGAAGATATGAAGATAGAGCTTTTTAAGGAAGAAAGACAATTTCCTCTGATTATTCATCAAAAAATATTAAGAATAATGGCCCAAAGAGAATTTGGTATCCAAGACGAAAAAATTCTTTCAGCAATTTCTTGCCATACTACCTTGAAGAAAAAATTTTATCTTTGGTGCATATTTCTTATATTTTTCGTGCTAATAAATAACTAAAAATACTTTTAGGGGGAGTACTTATGCTCTGGAGAATTTTAAACGAAGAAGATATGTCTCGGAAATATGATCAAGAAACGTCTTCAAAATACACAACCTTTAATCAAGTCAATAATTATTTTATTGGAGCAATTAGTGGATTTGTGATAATAATCGCTCTCCCCTCATATATTTTCCTTTTTTACCCTGTTTACCTCATAATAACATTATCCTTAATGTTCAAGACTATAGGATAAGAAAAAGGAAACTTGAAAAATTATTAAAATAAAAAAGAATAAGCTTTTTAGACTTATTCTTTTTTATTGGGGGAAATTATTGGACAATCAGAAGTCCATCTTTGACAGCCCAAGGTTCTTTTTCATTGATGTGATCGTAGAACATTATACCATTTGTATGGTCGATCTCATGTTGGACACACATGGAAGGGAAATCTTTCAGACGAATCTTGTGTTTCTCACCATTTTTGTCATAGTATTCTACAGTTACACGCGCGTGACGGATAACCAGACCAGGGACTTCACGATCGACAGAAAGACAACCTTCACCAGACTCAATAGCTGCATCTTGAACAGAGTGACTTACAATTTTAGCATTATACATGATTTCTGCCAACTTATAAGCTTCTTTAGGTGCAACTTCATTACCATTTTCATCTACTTCTGGATCGTTAGGGATAAGGACAGCGATAATTTTTTTGGCAATATCGAGTTGATTGGCTGCTAAACCAACACCTGGACGGAGCTGCATTTTTTCCGCCATTGCTGGATTTTGTGAATTACGGAGAAATTCCATCATTTTTTCGCCTAGAATGATATCTTCATCAGACAAGGGTAAGCTTACTTCATCAGCAACAGTACGTAGCGTTTCGTTTCCTTCACGGACAATATCGTCCATGCTAATCATATGACTTGCTTTGATTAATTTTTCTTGTACAGACATTTTTTTACTTCCTTGATATATTATTACTATTAGTTAATTATATCATAAATTTTCAGTCAAAAATGTTAAAATTGATTAAAGAGAAGGTTTATAAGGGGGCAGAAATGAAAACTTATAGAAAAAATACAGCAGCAATCATTTTGAATGCAGAAAATGAAATTTTACTCTTTCAACGTGCAGATTTGCCACAAATTTGGGGTTTCCCACAAGGAGGAATTGAGACAAGTGAAACCCCTGAACAAGCCGTGGTAAGAGAACTTGAAGAAGAGATTGGTACGCAAGATTTTGAAATTATAGGGAAATATCCAGAACTATTACGGTATGATTTTCCAGAAGGTATGACTTTTCCTGATTGGAGCTATGATGGACAAGAGCAACAGTATTTTCTTATCCGACTTTATCCCGAGGCTTCTATAAATGTAAAAACTGGTCATCCTGAGTTTATCAGTTATAAGGCTGTTCCTTTTGCAGATATTGATTTTAATACATTTAGTTTCAAAGCCGATGTATACCGAAAGGCCCTCACTTATTTTAAAAAAGAATTTAAGGAAATAAAATGATAGAACGTATAACAGATAATAAATTTGATCTGGTCAGCAAGTATGAACCAGCTGGAGATCAAGGACAAGCTATTGAGACGCTTGTAGAAAATATTGAAAATGGTGAAAAAGCGCAAATTTTACGGGGAGCTACTGGTACAGGTAAAACATATACCATGAGCCAAGTTATTGCGCGGACAAATAAACCTACCTTAGTTATGGCACATAATAAGACACTCGCGGGTCAGCTTTACAGTGAATTCAAAGAGTTTTTCCCTAATAATGCTGTCGAATATTTTGTCAGCTACTATGATTATTACCAACCTGAAGCTTATGTGCCTTCTTCAGATACTTATATTGAAAAAGACAGTTCTGTCAATGATGAGATTGATAAACTGCGTCATAGTGCAACAAGTTCCCTTTTAGAGCGCAATGATGTCATTGTCGTTGCTTCTGTTTCATGTATTTATGGTTTGGGTTCTCCTAAGGAATATCAAGATAGCGTCGTCAGCTTACGTCCTGGACTGGAAATTTCTCGTGATAAATTACTCAACGATTTAGTGGGCATCCAGTTTGAACGTAATGATATCGATTTTCAACGTGGTCGTTTTCGTGTACGTGGTGATGTTGTGGAAGTATTCCCAGCATCACGAGATGAGCATGCTTTTCGTGTTGAATTTTTTGGTGATGAAATTGACCGGATCCGTGAAATAGAAGCCCTGACAGGACAAGTTTTAGGCGAAGTAGACCATCTTGCTATATTCCCGGCTACTCACTTTATGACTAATGACGACCGTATGGAAGAGTCCATTGCCAAGATTGAAGCAGAACTTCAACAGCAATTAAAGGTCTTCCGTAGTGAAGGGAAGCTCCTTGAAGCGCAACGTTTGGAACAAAGAACCAACTACGATATTGAAATGCTACGTGAGATGGGCTATTGTAATGGTGTCGAAAACTACTCGCGTCATATGGACGGCCGTACCGAAGGGGAACCACCTTTCACTTTACTTGATTTCTTCCCTGATGATTTCATGATTATGATTGACGAAAGCCACATGACGATGGGACAAGTAAAGGGAATGTATAATGGTGACCGGGCGCGTAAAGATATGCTGGTCAATTATGGTTTCCGTCTGCCTTCAGCCTTGGATAACCGTCCGCTTCGTCGGGAAGAGTTTGAAAGTCATGTACATCAAATTGTCTATGTTTCTGCCACACCTGGTGACTATGAAATGGAGCAAACAGAGACAATCGTGGAGCAAATTATACGTCCTACAGGTCTTCTTGATCCTATCGTGGAAGTTCGGCCAATGATGGGGCAAATTGACGATCTCTTAGGAGAAATCAATGCGCGTGTTGAAAAAGATGAACGTGTTTTTGTAACAACCTTGACGAAAAAGATGGCTGAAGATTTAACTTCCTATTTCAAAGAAGTGGGTGTAAAAGTTAAGTACATGCACAGTGATATCAAAACTTTGGAGCGAACAGAAATTATTCGTGACTTGAGATTGGGTGTTTTTGATGTATTAGTCGGTATTAATCTTTTACGTGAGGGGATTGATGTGCCAGAAGTTTCTCTGGTTGCTATTTTGGATGCGGATAAGGAAGGCTTCTTACGTAATGAGCGTGGCTTGATTCAAACCATCGGACGTGCTGCACGTAATTCTAATGGACGTGTCATCATGTATGGTGATAATATTACACAGTCTATGCAACGTGCAATGGATGAAACGAGTCGTCGTCGTGAAATTCAAATGGCATATAATGAAAAACATGGGATTGTGCCACAAACCATTAAGAAAGAAATTCGTGATCTGATTTCCATTACGAAACGTACCGAAAGCGGAGAAGTTGAAGAAGTTTCGGCTGAAGCAATGACGAAAAAAGAACGTAAAGCATTACTTAAAAAGCTGGAGAAAGAAATGGCCGAAGCTGCAGGAGCGCTTGACTTTGAATCAGCTGCGCAGTTACGAGACATGATTTTGGAAATTAAGGCTTTAGATTAAATAAAAAAAGAGCACCTGCTCTTTTTTTATTTTTCTTGTTCAGCGGCTTCATCCACGATGAAGGTAAACTCACAAGTTGTTACTTTCTTGCCATCAACATATGCGGCAGCATCAGCCTTACCTACTTTGCCACGGAATTTAGTGATTTCAAATTCGAGTTTCATTACATCACCAGGAACAACTTTTTGACGGAATTTAGCTTTGTCGATGCCACCAATATAGGCCATTTTTCCTTGGAATTCTTCTTTTTTAAGAATCAAGATTGAACCGGCTTGAGCTAAACTTTCCAAAATCAAAACGCCTGGGAAAGTTGGGTTGCCAGGGAAATGCCCATTAAAAACTTCTTCGTTAATTGTAACGTTTTTTGTTGCAAGAATCTTATTTTCTGAGATTTCGTCAACATAATCGATAAACATAATAGGATAACGGTTAGGAATAACTTCCATAACTTCTGTCGCTGTCATGGCATACTTTGAATTTGTCATATTAATAGTACCTCATATTTTATTTGTACTATCTCATTATATCACTATTTTTATTGTTTTATGTATAAAAACATTAAAATGCTCCTTGGATTGCTACTATAGACCATGGAGAAATTCGATAGAGGTATAACTAGAGCCAAGCATGGCAAATTTTTAGAATATTAAACTTAGATGTTTATTACTAGAAAAATTGAAGACACTAGTGCTATACTATTTGAGTAAAGATTACTTTAACATAAGCTCTATCTCTCAGCCACCCTTGGTTTGAGAGATTTTTTTATTCAGCTTGCTTTATAGCTTTGATAAAGCGGGCAGTAATCTCATGAGGACGTGTAATTGCTCCACCAACAACTTGAGCGAGCACACCAAGTTCCTGAATTTTTTTAGCCTGTTCGGGAATATGGATACCACCTTCAGCAATCACTGGAATATTGCTGTCCAAGAGTGACTGAATAAGCTCAATATCAGGTTGAGGTCGTTCTTTTGTTGCCTCAGTATAACCAGAAAGTGTGGTTCCGACAAAGTCACAACCAGCTTCATAGGCCGCTTTTCCAGCAGCAAAAGTATCAATATCTGCCATGAGCAATTGATGAGGATATTTTTCCTTCACCTGATGAACAAAATCTGCCATACTTAAACCATCATGACGTTCACGCAGTGTACAATCTAAGGCAATTACGGCGATATTAAGGCTAGCTAACTCATCAACTTCCTGCATAGTTGCAGTAATATAGGGTTCTTGTGGAGGATAATCACGTTTGATGAGGCCGATAATGGGCACATCAACAACCTCTTTAATTTCTTCAATGTCTCGTACAGAATTTGCTCGAATTCCTACAGCGCCCGCATTTTGGACACCTAAAGCGATAAGAGGCATAATTCCACCATCAATAGTATAAAGTGGTTCGCCTGGCAACGCTTGACAGGAAACAATCAGTCCACCGCGGACTTTTTCAATAAATTCTTGCTTATTCATAAAACCTCTCTTTCATTCTTAATTTTATTGTATCATCAAATTTAGGATTTTTAAAACGTTTTCTTTTAGATTGAAGAGGGAAACTTGACAATTACAGGCTTTTACATTACAATGTTTTATGTAGTAAGTATTTTGATATACTAAACTATTTACTTATATTTTTTAACTTATATTTTCTGAAATATATTTTTTTATTTTAAGGGGACTTATTTATATGTTTTTAGAAGGAAAAAAAATCGTCATTATGGGTGTGGCTAACAACAAGTCTATCGCTTGGGGTTGCGCTAAAGCTATGAAAGATCAAGGGGCGACCTTGATTTACACTTATCAAAATGAACGTATGGAAAAACAGCTTGCAAAGCTTGCTGGACCAGAAGATCTACTTATTGAATGTGATGTTGTATCTGACGAATCTATCCGTCGCGCATTTTCAACTATTGAAAGCCGCGTGGGCAAAATAGATGGTTTGGTACATGCCATTGCTTATTCAAAAAAAGAAGAACTTGATGGTAATGTATCTGATATCTCACGTGACGGCTATGCCCTTGCACAAGATATCTCAGCTTACTCATTGCTTGCTGTAGCAAAAGCTGCAAAACCTTTATTCAATGAAGGCTCTGGTATTGTTACTTTGAGCTATATGGGCTCTGTTCGTGCGATTCCTAACTACAATGTAATGGGGATTGCTAAAGCAGCTCTAGAAGCAAGTGTACGTTACTTGGCAGCAGAAATGGCACACGTTGGTGTTCATGTTAATGCTATTTCAGCGGGTGCAATCAAAACACTTGCGGTATCTGGTGTTGCAGGCTACAAAGATTTGATTAAAGAATCAAACAGCCGTACAGCTGACGGTAAGGGAGTAACGATCGAAGAAGTTGGACAAACCGCAGCCTTCCTCGTTAGTCCTTTAGCTACAGGCGTCATTGGAGATGTGGTTTATGTGGATAAAGGTGTTCACTTGACATAAGCAAAAACAGAGAAATACTTGATAGGGTTTTGGCCTTATCAAGTATTTTTTTTATTTTTACAAATAAGAGTTGTTAACATATGTTGTTCATATTTTGCAGTATAAATTGTTGTAGCGATGTTACGCTTTTTCTTATATTATATTTCTTGTACATAAAATGTCGAAATGAAAGTGGCCACTAAATTTTTGACGAGAATAAAGAAAAGGAAAATTTAATAATGAAATTTGAATTTAAAAGTTTATCTACATATGAAGAAGATGCGACCCCTAACTTTATGGGCGGAGTAAACTACCACAGTCTAATCGAAGAATTTGACTCCATGGCCGAAGCTGTAAAATATGTGACTGATCATCACGGTTATTTGATTACAGATAATGGAAAATTTGCTTTTGAAGTAAGAAATATCTCCCTTATCAAATAACAAATAAAAAAGTATCTTCATAAGATACACATCAGTCGAGGAATAGAAAAAATCATGAAAAAAGAAAGTCTTTTTACAGCTACTTTCATTATTAATACACTTATTAGCTTTTTATTTTATATTGTTTTTTACGTTTTAACGTCATCTATAGGGACGTATGCGATGGAAGAACTCCATCAATCTACCGTAGTGAGCTTATCATTATCAAGTATCTTTGTTATCGGGGCGCTTATAGGGCGTGTATGGACCGGTATCGTTGTAACACGGATTGGGATGAAAAAGCTCCTTTATGTAGGTGGAATTATCTTTTTAGTTTTAACCTTGGGGTATTATGCAACGACTAATATACCTTTACTCTTTATTATACGTGTAATTCAAGGTATGGGATTTGGGATTGGAGCAACAGCTTCAGGAACGATTGCTGGACATATTGTTCCAGCTTCAAGACGAGGCGAAGGGATTGGCTATTATGCTTTGTCCGTTACGCTGGCTGCAGCTGTGGGACCTGCTTTAAGTATTTCCATTTATTCTTCTTCGTTAGGTTTTAATGGGCTTCTTGCTTTGGCACTTATCTTACTTATTTTAACTTTTGTTTTGATATTCTTTGTCCATGTAAAAGAACTCTCCGAAGAAGAAGTGCAGGAAGCATTACTTCACAGTCCAAAAGGCTTAGATAAATACATCGAAAAATCAGCCTTACCTATTTCTTTTGTGGCCTTTTTGGCAGGATTTATTGACTCCGCTATTTTAACAGGAATGGGGCCATTTACATCCTTCTTACATATTTCGACTGCTGGTTCATTATTCTTTACTTTATATGCTGTCTTGATTTTCTTATCACGCCCATTAACAGGACGCATGTTTGATACTAAAGGAGACAATTGGGTATTCCATCCTGTCTTTATCTTCTTTGCAATTTCAATGCTCTTCGTTGGTTTAGCAGGTTTCATGAGTCCAGGTGCTGGCTTTATCATGTTGCTTATTGCTGGAGGGACATTTGGTCTCGGTTATGGAGGAGTTGCACCTTTTGGTCAAGCTATTGCGATTCGTGAAGCACGTAAAGATCGTATAGGTGTTGCAACTTCAACTTTCTTTGGCTTTTTAGATTTGGGCGTTGGCGGCGGTCCGATTATCCTCGGAGCTATCATTCCAATGCTTGGAAAAGGTATGGTTGGATTCCGTAACCTGTATCTTTACAGTGCGCCAGCGGTTGTCATAGTATGGATTATCTATTATCTTGTGCATGGGAAAAAACAACACCAGACAAATGTTGCTTAAAAAATGGTATGAATGACATAGAATACGTAGTAGAGCTTTTAGAAGAAAAAAATGTGAGTGTAGTTAGTCGTAGGAAACACAGCTATATCATGTATCAAGGCATTGAATCAGAGTATCTTTATGTTCTTAAAGAAGGTGTAGTAAAACTGAGCAGTATTTTGCGAAATGGTCGTGAGTTTAATATTACTTATGTTTGTGAACCAGATTTTGTTTCATTGCTTGAAGAAGAACAACTGGATGGAGTTTCAGCTCTCTTTAATGTGAGAATAGAGTCGGATGAGGCAACTTTTTATCGGGTACCACGTAAAGTTTTTTGGGAATGGATTGATAAAGATATCAAGCTGTTTCATATTGTGGATAATTTCTATCGTAAAAGATTAGTCATGATCTTAGAAGCCTTGCAAAAAATGACTGTAAACGGCAAAAAAGGCGCTGTATGCGCGTGTTTATATAATTTCATTGATTGCTTTGGTAAACAAAAAGCGGAAGGGATATTAATTGATTTTCCCGTAACCAATGAAGACATAGCAGGATTTTGTGGAATCTCAACACGAACCAGTGTCAACAGAATACTTCGTGAACTCCGGGAAGAAAAAATTATTGATATTGTTCAGCATAAGATTATGATTTGTGATCAATACAGCTTACAAAACTATATCAGCTAGAGTGAAGAACAGAGTTCAAAACCTCCAGAATCTTAAGGTTCTGGAGGTTTTTTGGCTAGAATAAAAGAAGCAACATAAACTTGCTTCTTTAGAGTGTATTATTTACGCTTTTGCTTACCAGCATTACGTCCGTTATTGTTCTTCTTACGTGGTGCATCCAAATCTTTTAATCCTTGTTGTGTTGCAGATTTAGGAGTGACATCTTTTGGAAGATCAGCCATTTTTGGAGGATTATTTTTAAATTCTTCGTCAATTTTCTTACGCATGCGTGGTTTCATAACGTAAGTAATGATAATTTGTTGGATAACCATCACGATACCACCAACGGCCCAATAAAGAGCTACACCTGCAGGGGACATGAAACTGAAAACAATAATCATCACGGGACTCATAATGAGCATAGTCATACCTGTTTTCTTTTGTTCAGGTGTCATACTCTTGGTTGAAATCCAAGTTTGCAGGAAGTAGAAAACACCAGCAATTAGAGTGATTACAATACTTGAACGTCCGAGGTCAATTCCAAAGAAAGTTGCTGTTGAAATACCAGGAGTATAGGCTGCAGCATTATAGAGGGCAATGAAGAAAGGCCATTGGATAAGGAGGGGGAGACAACCCAATGAAGATAACATATTGATACCATTATCTTTTTGTGCTTTCATCAAAGCTTGTTGGGCAGCCATACGTTCTTCAGGTGTCGTTGCAGCTTTCAATCTTGCATTAAGTGGTTCAAACACTGGGGCCAAGTAAGCTGTTTTTTCTTGCATATAAGTGGACTTATAGGCTTGGTTGAGTCCCAATGGAAGGATAAGGAAACGGATAATCAGAGTGACTAAGACGATTCCCCAACCATAACCGAGGTTCATGTTATTGGCAAACACATCGACAAAGGCTGACATTGGTTTAACAAGAATTTGGTAAGTCATGCCATGTGTTGCAGCTTCGGTAGGAACGCGCACACCATCAACAATATGGGTTTGGACACAGCCAGAGAGCAAGAGCAAACCAGCACTTGCTACACCCAAGAGGGACAATTTTTTGTTCAAATTTTTCAAAATAAATTCGCTTTCTATAAATAAACGGTCTGTTACCATTTTACAGGAAAATGCTTTATTTTTCAATAGGTCTATGGTCTGAAATAACCTATTTTAAAGCTTTGCAGCCGCTTATTTTTCTGGACGAAAAAATAAAAAAGAGTGATTTTTTTATTGTAGTAATAGCAACTAAAAAAGCTGCCTATGACAGACAGCTTTGAGGATAATTTACCCGATAAATGTTGTGATTTCTTTTTCAAAATGATCAATCTTACTTTGTGCTTGTGCTTCAGTATCTGCTACAGCAGCCATATAGAATTTTATCTTAGGCTCTGTACCTGAAGGACGAACAGCAATCCAGCTGCCATCTTCTAAATGATATTTCAAAACATCAGAAGGAGGAGTGGTTAATTTTTCAACTTTACCACTGTGTGATGTTGCAGTAAGTTCCTTGAAGTCTTCAGTTAAAAGAATTTCAAGGCCGTCAAATTTTTCTGGTGCATTGGCACGGAATTTACCCATGATTTCAGCGATTTGTTCTTTACCGGTACTTCCTTCAAGCGTAACGGATAGTGTCTTTTCAACAAAGAAGCCGTATTCAGCATAGATATCTTGAATACCATCATAGAGTGTTTTACCTAAAGAACGGTAGTAAGCCGCAACTTCACAGATAAGGAGCATTGCTTGGATAGCATCTTTATCACGGACGAAAGGCTTGATGAGATAGCCAAAGCTTTCCTCAAAACCAAACATGTAAGTGTGCTCACCTGTCGTTTCCCAAGCATGAATTTTTTCGCCGATGAATTTGAAACCAGTGAGTACATTAAACATTTCCACGTTGTAGCTTTCAGCAATATGACTGACTAACTCAGTAGAAACGATAGATTTCGCCATAGCCGCATTAGCCGGCAATGTGCCCGCTGTTTTGTGTGCTTCGAGGATATATTTAGCTAAGACGGCACCGATTTGGTTACCTGTCAACGGTTGGTAGCTTCCATCTGGTAAGCGGACTTCAACACCGATACGGTCAGCATCAGGGTCAGTAGCAACTAACATATCAGCTCCAACTTTACGGCCAAGTTCTTCAGACATAGCAAAGGCGGCTTGACTTTCAGGGTTCGGTGATTTAACAGTTGAAAAGTCTGGATCGGGAATAGCTTGCTCTTCTACAACAGCTATTTTTTCAAAACCAGCTGTGGCAAGGGCACGACGTCCCAACATTTCACCAGTCCCGTGGAGAGGTGTGTAAACGATGTTAAGGTCACGACCGTATTTGTTAATTAAATCATGATTGATTGTAACGGTTTCGATATTTTTAAGATATTTTGCATCAATATCTTCACCAATAATTTTGATCATACCTTCTGCGATATATTTTTCAGTATCGCCTAAAGTAATAGAGAAAATGTCGTCAATTTGGCGAATATATTCAGTCAAGGCTGCAGCATCTTCAGGTGGCATTTGTCCACCGTCTTCGCCGTAAACTTTGTAGCCGTTATAAGGTGCAGGATTGTGGCTAGCTGTAATCATAACACCTGTGAGAGTGTTCAACTCACGAATTGTAAAGCTCAATGCGGGAGTAGGACGGAGACTGTCATAGACATAGCTTGGAATTCCATGGTCTGCCAGAATCGTTGCAGTTTCCATAGCGAATTCTTTAGAAAAGTGACGGCTATCATAAGCAATCGCGACACCACGTTTTTTCGCATCGCCTTTGCTGTCCATCAGACGTGCAAGCCCTTCGGTTGTTAAACGTACGGTGTAAATATTCATACGGTTTGTCCCAGCACCTAAAAGGCCACGTTGACCAGCTGTACCGAACTCAAGATAGGTATAGAATGCATCTTCCTTTGTTTTTTCGTCCATTGCAAGCAGTTCTTTATGCAAGTCCGGTGTTAAGTCAGCATTGAGCCATTGTTCGTAAATTTCATTGTATGACATGTTATCCTCCAAAGCCTTTGTTATCAAGGCTTTAATTAGTTATTATTTATTTTAAATCCTAATCAAAAATGAATTCGGTTTCAGATGTATTATATCATTTTTCATTTTTATTTTCCAAAAAATAAAAAATAGACCAAGTGAGGTCTATTTTGTAATTTATCTTGATTTTTCCAAAGAAGGAACGATCGCTGCTGTTAAAATAACGGCGATAACAACTTCCGCAATGGAATTACTTGTAATGATTAACTGAATAAGACCTGCGAAAGTCATCCCTGTGTATTGACCAAAAAATAAAGTAATGAAACTTAAGACAAGTACTGTATTTGTGGCTGTACCCACAAAAGCAGCAATACCCGCACCTGTACGTGTTTTCATGGCTTTATAAATAAAATAAGGAAAGACCCCAATGAGGATCCGAGGGACAATAGCAACCACTAAAGCCCAGAGGGAACCATGATTCGTACCAGGAATGGGTTGAAGTGGACTAAACACATAACTTAAAGGTGTTGTAAGGATTGTAGAGTTAATAACGCTGATAATCCCCATCACAAGCCCTAAGAAAGCCCCTTTACGAGCACCTAAGACAATAGAACCGATAATTACAGGAATATGCAAAAGTGTAGGTACAATAGGTAATGGCCATACGCTATAGACGATTTGGCTCAAAACTTGCACGACAACCATGATAGCAATAAAAATTGCAAGGATGGCAATATCGGATGCTTTTGATTTTTTCATGTTTTTAAATTTCCTCAATTTTAGTAGCTTGATCCAGCGTATCAACAATGGTATCAATATCTGCGAGTGCGCCTTCCCCAAAGTCTCCACAAGCTAAGAGAGATTGTTTGGGTTGTATAACATTGTATCCTATTGATTTTAAAATATCAATATTTTTCATTGTTAAAGGATTGGCATACATATTGGTGTTCATAGCAGGAGCGATATATTTGGTTTTGCTTGGATGTAGCGCAAGGGCTACAGAAGTTACAATATCAGAAGCGGCACCATGTGACAGGTGACTTATAGTATCAGCTGTGGCAGGCGCAACAACAAAAATATCAGTGTGTTTTGCGATATCGATATGATTAACAACATCAGGATGCTCTTCATCCATAATATCAAGGTGCACTTTATTTTTAGATAAAACTTGCAAAGTCAAAGGTGTAATGAATTGTGTCGCTGCTTTTGTCATTAAAACAGTAACATTGTGGTTCTTTTTGTTGAGCATTGAGACGATATCTGCAGCTTTGTAGGCTGCAATGCTGCCAGTGACAGCAAGAGTTATATTAGCCATGATGTGCCTCCTCGGATTTTTTAACAATGACTTGAGCAATTTGTGGTTTAGTGTGAAGCCGAGTAATATCTGCAGAATCACTCACTAAGAAGGCCAGGTGGTTTTCTCCCTGGATATTAGCCAGATCATTTGCAATGATAAAATCAGCAGAAGTTTCTTTACGTTTGTTTTTGGCAACCTCAAGCAGCTGTGCTTCACTCACACCAGAAAGGAGTTTAAAGCCAAAAAGCAGAACTTTAGGATTCCATTTTTTAATAAATGAAATTACTTTTGGTGTTTTTTCCAAGAGCATCATTTGGTATTCAGAGTTTGAGGATATTTTTTTCTGCACTTCAGGGCGGAAATGAATGAGCTGTTCTTTTGTAAGGGGTTGGGGTAAGTCATCCACTCCAGTCATATACACAGGACGATAATCAGAAACTGCCATACTGTGGACAACAACGTCGACTTCTGGAAGAAATTTTTCTACATTATCGAGTAAATCTTGTGTATCGCCAATTGGAATAACAGTTAAATTTTCTTGCTCTGAGGGCAGCTGTGCAAAACGTCCAGCTAACAAAATAACCTGATGCCCGTGGGTCAAAAATTCTTCAGCAGTTAATTTTCCTAAACTACCTGTCGCGAAATTAGTGATACCTCGGACGGTATCAATGGACTCAGTGGTGCCACCTGCTGTAATTAAAATCTTCATGGCTTTATTTTAACCTAAGTTTTTTCGCAATGCAAGAAGAGTATACCCCACCAGGTAACAAAGTGAAGAAAGCGCTTGCAATAAATGGAGATATGAACTATAATTTAAAATGAAAAAGTCAAAAAGAAAGAGAGCACTATGCTGACAGAAGAAATTAGAAATTGTTTTTTACAGGTTTTAGAAGAAGGTGTTAAGCCCGCAACAGGTTGTACGGAGCCTGTAGCTGTGGCCTATGCTGCTGCAGTATGCCGTACATATTTAGAAGATTCCTCTATCGATTGGATAAATATACGGGTGTCAGCTAATGTAATGAAAAATGCCTTGGCTGTGATTGTTCCTGGAACGAGAGAAGCTGGAGTAGAAGTAGCTGCAGCTGCAGGTGCCCTAGCAGGAAATGCCGAAGCTGGATTGAAGGTTATTTCTGAGCTTTCTCCCGATATAGTTCCAGAAATTATTAGCCTTGCCCGGTCAAACCAAGTGAAAGCTGAAGTTGCTTCTGTCGCAGACAAATTGTACGTTGAAGTTAGCATAGCTTCAGGGAGTGAAACAGTAACAGTTAAAATTGCAGGTGGGCATACTTCTATTTATTGGATAGAAAAAAATAAGGAAGTGATTTTTAAAAAGGAAAAAGTTCAATCTAATGAAGAATCAAGCAGTGTTGAATTTTTTTTAAAGCGCAGTTTTGCTGAAATTTGGGATTTTGCAACAAGTCAAAATCTGGAAGATATTTCAACTTTAATAAAGGCACAAGAATTAAACATGACTTTGGCTTCAGAAGGTTTAAGCTGTGATTATGGGATGGGGATTGGTAAAGCTTTACGCAACCACAGAAGCCTTTCAGAGCTTAGCCTTGAAGAGCAAATTGTCATTTATACAGCTGCAGCATCAGATGCACGGATGGGCGGTTGCCAGCATGCAGCAATGACAAATTCAGGCTCAGGAAATCAAGGAATTACAGCTACAGTTCCTGTTTGTGTCTTTGCACAACATAGAGGTGTGAGTGAAGAAAAACTTATTAGGGCCTTGACTCTTTCACATCTTACTGCTCTTTATATTCATGCATTTTTACCTTTGCTTTCTGCTTATTGTGCTACAGATTCGGCAGCAATGGGAGCAGCAACTGGTTTGATTTATCTTGAATCAGAAGATCAAGCAAAGGCTGAGATGGCAATTAAGAACATGATTGGTGACGCAGTAGGCATGATTTGTGACGGCGCAGGTTTTTCTTGTGCACTAAAAGTAGTCAGTTCTGTATCTTCAATGTATCGCGCAGTACAACTGGCTCAGGCAGGTGTGGTTATTCCAGCAACAAATGGCATTGTTTCTGAAGAGGTAGAGGATTGTATCCATGATTTAGGGCGTTATGTTTCTAGCGGGATGCAAAATTCGGATCCTGTCATATTAGATATTATGATGAATAAGAAATAAAATCGAGAAAAAGAAAAAGCTTAGAGAGCCCTCTCTAAGCTTTTTTCTTTATTGTTTAGGTTCCCCGTGGGGGTAAAAATTATCTTTTGCCATCTCATCATAAATGACATAAATGGCTTCACGAGGTGCTCCGGTATGTTTCATCACGGACTCTGTAATTTCTTTTGCTAAGGCTTTCTTGGCTTCGGCACTACGTCCTTCAACTAATTCAACATGTACAAACGGCATGATAATCCTCCTTAGGATTGTTTTATATACTTTTATTTTATCATTTTTTCTGACAATGAGCATCTTTTTAAATAGGAACAATGTAACGATATAAAAATAATATACTACCGAGCTTATTCTTTTGATTTAATAAATTTTATAATTTATAATTATTCATATAATGTAATTTTGGAAAAAGTCACAACATTTTAATGTTTGCGGATTTGTCAATAAGAAAAGCCTGTTTTCGCGGTATTAATGAAAACTAGATGTAGAGGAGGAGTTGAATAAAAAAATGGTTGTTGAATAAATATTGTTAAAATAGGAGGATATATTGTGAAAAATGAAAAATGGAAAAATTATTTAAAAAGTAGTCAATATATAAAAAAACATTTATTATCAGCCGGTATATCAGGAAATGTACTTCTAGCAGGTGTCGTAATTGCTGGGGCTTATACGCTCTTCCCGAACCCTATCGTTGCCAACGCTGCTGTATTAGGAGTAGAAATCTTTGGGGATACCCCCTCTTCAAACAACACGACTTCAAGTCTAGCTAACCCCTATCCAGAAGGGTCACAACAAAATGTAAACTTTACAATTGCAGGGAATTCTGCAGTAACTACGAATGTCTTATCTGGTACACGATATGCAGTTATTGTTATTCCACAAGAACTACGAGGCAAGGTAACGCCGGGACAGGCCACAGGAAATACCAATGTCTCGGTTGATTTGACTAAAGTTCCACTACTAACAGGACTAGTGGGCACATTAAACAACACATTGAGTGGGTTAACAAACATTGTGGACATGGTTACGAGTACAGCAGGACTAAAATTTGATACGTCGCGCCTCTATGCTGATTTGAATTTATTGTCCAATGTAATGACCATTGATCAAGGTGCATGGTCACAAGCAGCAACTCTGAGCCCAGATGGCTCAATGATTATAGTTGACTTGGACAAAGGTTTGGGTCCGATTTTAGCTAATAATGTGATTAATATCTTACAAGATTTAAAATTAGCGGTTAATGACCTCAATGTTACTGTTACAGGAAGTGACCCTTTGGGTACATTACACTTAACAGCTGCGACTCTTAATACCACACTGGCGCCCATAAAAACAGCTTTGACAGTTGCTATTGACGGTGTATTAACCCCTGTTTTAAATGATGCAGGTGTTCTCACACAACAATTGTTGGATGTTTCTTTGCTAGGAAGTACAACGGTTAATGTACCAACAACGATAAATATACCTACGACATCAACGACACAAGGGACTGTTACCTCAAAATTTGTTGGTACAATCGTCCAATCAGATATCTTGGATGTGAGTCTTTTCAGTGGATCAGACAGTTCTTCAAATATTTACTGGAATGGACTAGCTGTTCTACCAACACCACCTGTAATTTCAAGTGTTACCGGAAATTCTCAAGCCGGCTATGTTGTCTCAGGAACAGCTGACCCAGGGAATACAGTAAAAATTATTAATCCAGCTACAGGTCAAGAAATTGGAAGTGGAGTAGCAGATAGTTCAGGGAACTATAGCATAACGTTGCCAGCAGACTCAATTGGTGCCAATGCCGATATTAATGCCACGGCGACCGATGCGGGAGGTAACGTGAGTAATCCGACCGCAGGCAAAACGCCAGCTGATGCGGATACCACAGCGCCCGATGCCCCAGTCATTTCTTCGGTAACCGGAAATTCCACAGACGGCTATGTCGTTACAGGTACAGCTGAAGCGGGTTCGAAGGTAGAAATTAAAGATTCTACCGGCGCAGTTGTTGGCTCTGCCAAAGCTGACAGTTCCGGCAATTACAGCGTAACGCTTCCTAAAGGTTCTATTGGAGCTAACGCAGCTCTTACAGCCACTGCAATTGATGCAGCAGGAAATGTAAGTGCCCCAACCCCAGATAAAACACCAGCCGATCCAAAGGATACTACAGTGCCAGATTCACCTAAGGTTACGGATGTCACTAAGAATCCTGACGGAGGCTATGATGTAGGGGGAACTGCAGAACCAGGTTCTACGGTTACGATTACGGATGGCAATGGTAATGTAATTGGCAGTGGTAAAACAGATGATTCTGGGCATTTCCACGTTACACTTCCAGCTGGAAGTGTAAAACCAGGGGATATTCTTAATATCACAGCAACAGATGCAGCAGGCAATGAGAGTGCGCCAAGTCATTTTCAAATTCCAGCGAATACCTTTGTTCCAGTAACCTTTGGTGGAAGTAGTGGTCAATATTTAAATACCTTGCCAGCTTCCTATGCTAAGGGTGTAAATCTTCCTGCAACAGGAGAAAGTGACAACACTCTTCCGACAGTAATTGGTTTTAGCCTTTTAGCTTTCCTAAGCCTCCTACTTACAAAGTTAAGAAGAAAGAAAGATGTTAATTAAGCACATTATAGTTAGAACTGAAGCGATTAATTTCTTCATTCTTTTCAAAACCCTGGGTGAAAATCCGGGGTTTTATTTTTATAATCTTGGTGAATATAGAGGATTTACTTGAGGTTAAAAAGTTAAATATAGATAGACATTTTCTAAGAATATGAATAAAAAGAAAGAAATTTTCTTCCTTTTTAAGCGTTAAATTATATAGACGATATTAGAAGGTGTTATAATAGTGTGTGAGAAAAGAATTTATTATGAGAAAATATTTTGCAGAATTTATCGGAACATTTGTTCTTGTATTTTTAGGTACAGGTACTGTAGCTATTGCTAATACTGGAGAAACTGCTATTGGTTACTTAGGTATTGGTTTGTCATTTGGTTTGGCCGTAACGATTATGGCTTGTGCTGTAGGTGGCGTTTCAGGAGGACATTTTAATCCTGCTGTTTCACTTGCCATGATGATTAACAAACGTTTGGCAATCAAAGATGGTGTTGCTTATGTGATTTCACAATTTGTAGGTGCACTTGCTGCTTCTGCAGTATTGTCAATTTTCATTAAAGCCTTGAACCTTCCTAAAGATGGATTTGGACAAACAGACTTCCCAAATATCACAGCTGGTGAAGCTTTCTTATTTGAAGCTATTATTACCTTCTTATTTGTGTTTGTTATTTTGATGGTTACGAGTGAAAAATATGGTAATGCTGGCTTAGCCCCAATTGCTATTGGTTTAGCATTAGCATTCTTAATTATCGTTGCTTTGAATTTAACAGGTGGTTCATTGAATCCCGCACGTAGTTTTGGTCCAGCGGTCTTTGCAGGCGGTTCTGCCTTGTCACACTATTGGGTATACTTATTGGCACCATTGGTAGGTGCGGCAATTGCTGCAGTAGCTGCTAAATTTATGGGTAGCGAAGAGTAGTTATAACAGAGTAGAATATTAATTCTGCTCTTTTTTTGAATAAAATTTCTCTTTTAAATTTAGAAATTGTGAGTGAAAATAAAAAAATGCCTCGCTTTACGAGAGCATTTTTATTTTATGCTTGTCTATCTCGGCGTAGCGAAAAAGCAACAAATGAGAGAAAGAGAAGAAAGAATCCAGTAAAGACAGAGATAAGCCCCTTGTCTTCGCCTGTTTTTGGTAAAGTATTACCCGATTTTTTTTCTACTTTTTCTGAATGAGTGACAGTAGAACTTTTTGATGTATTTGTTTTTGTTCCCAGTGTTTGTACGCCTGCCTTCTCACTTTTCTTTTTATCTGACACCACGGGTTTTGCTTTTTCAAACTGAGGATGTTGGACATCTTTAACTTTTTTAGGTTCATCAGTAATGACTTCCTGGTTAGGTGCAACATGGCTTTCGACTTGATGTTTTTCCGCCGTTTGGTTGGCCTCATTTTCTGTTACAGAAGAGTTTGGCTTTTCTGCTTCAACAGCAGGCATTTCTTCGAGCTGTTCTGATTCGTCTTCCACAACTTCCTGGTTAGGTGCAACATGGCTTTCGACTTGATGTTTTTCCGCCGTTTGGTTGGCCTCATTTTCTGTTACGGAAGAGTTTGGCTTTTCTGCTTCAACAGCAGGTATTTCTTCGAGTTGCTCTGATTCGTCTTCCACAACTTCCTGGTTAGGGGCAATATGGATGTCGACTTGATGTTTTTTCCGCCGTTTGATTGGCCTCATTTTCTGTTACGGAAGAGTTTGGCTTTTCTGTTTCAACAGCAGGTATTTCTTCGAGCTCTTCAAAGTTGTTTTCGAGTGTTTCTTCAGTGGCTTCCTTGAGGCCTTGTTCACCATTGGCATCACCATCTGCGAAAAGGTTTATAACATCGGAAGTGCCTTGATCTTGAACCGTTTCTTGACCATAGGGTTGGTAATTCACATTGCATGTGTTGGTAAAGGATTTGACCGTATTGTCGGTGATGATTGTGTTGTACATGAAGCTAAAAGAGGCTAGGCGCGCATGTTCACGTTTAATAGTAATGATAAATGAATCATCGGGAAGAATTTGTATGCTGCCGTATCCTTTGGCTACAAACTCATCGCCAGTTATTTGGAAGTTTCCTAAATAATTTTCAATGCTCACGCGAAATGATTGTGCATCAAGTTTTTGCCCAAGTCCGTGCGTATCCGTTAATATGATATCACTTGAGAGTTCTTCCTTTGTCATGTTAGCATTAACAAACCAGCGTACTTTTCCTTTTTCGCCAAGCATGTCACCGCTCTTCCAAAAGAAAGGAAGAGTTCCTGTTTCCCCTGTATTTCCTGGGTCACCATGAATTGTAATTTCTTGAGCTGTTGCTGTTGTGCTTAAATTTGTTTTGATACTTGTATCGTTAGGATTTTTAGTTCTTGTTGCCTGTAATCCAAAATTAAAATAGCCTTTGACATGTTCAAGCTGATTAACTTTTTCATTGAAGGTAGCAATAACACGGTCTTTATATATCAGTGCCTCTCCCAATTCACCTAAGGAAATTTTACGAGGAGAACCGTCGTTTTCCGTCATGCCTTGTAACTCGGCAGGAAGTGTGAAAGTAATTGTATCGCCAGCTTTTACCTTAAGATTATCCTTGCTACTAAACTCAACTCTGACAGAAGTCGTCTGACCTTGTGTCAGCTTAGTAGTTGAAAATTTGAGGCTATCGACAAAGTTGGTGTGGCTTAATTCTGCAGCAGATGTGTGTTCTGAATGGAGCATCAAGCCTAAAAAAGCGGTAAAAAAAATGAGCAATATCTGTATTGTTCGTTTCATATAAGAGTATTTTTCCTTTTTGTTTTCTTTCTATATTTAAAAGTTGACTTTTACAGTCTGTTGAAAATTCTAACAAATTTATTTTCTGAAAACAACTGTATTGACTTGATAGAGCAAATATAATTAACGGAAAAGCTTTTATTTTGATAAAATAGATGCAGAACACAGAGGAGTAAATAAAATGATAACAGCTATTGCAACAGATATGGACGGCACTTTTTTGGATGAAAAATCGACTTATGATAAAAAGTACTTCTCTACTCTCCAACAGAAAATGGAGGCCAAAGGGATCCGTTTCATTGTGGCCAGTGGCAACCAATACTTCAAGTTAAAATCTTATTTTTCAGACACGAAAGATATTATTTTTATCTCTGAAAATGGCGGGATCATTACGATCAATGATGAAATGGAAACGGTCGCAAGTTTTGACACACAAGAGGTAAGTCAAGTTCTCGAGTTACTTGAAGAACTCAAGATTCCTGTTGTTGTGTGTGGTGCCAAGAGTGCCTATACCTTAGAGGATGTTTCAGAAGAGTTTGAAACTTTCGCCCATAAATATTATGAAAAACTGGAACTTCTCTCATCTTTTGATAAGTTACCTGAAGATACGGTGGTTAAATTTGCGACCATTATCCCGGAAGAAGAATTAACCACTGTTACAGCAACGTTGAACCGTCGGTTCAAAAAAGGAATAAAAGCGGTGACGAGTGGAAATATTTATCTGGATATTGTCCTTGACGGCAGTAATAAGGGCGCAGCTCTTGAGAGAGTTTTGCAAGAACTTGCACTCTCACCTCAACATTTAGCGGCTTTTGGAGATGCCAATAATGATCTCGAAATGTTGCAAATGGCTGGTTATTCTTATGCCGTAGCCAATGCTAATGCTCAAGCGAAGGCCAAAGCAAAGAAGGTTATAGGCAGTAACAGGGAAAAAGCCGTGCTGGCAGAGATGGACAAAATCATGCAGTGAAAGTAGGAAAAAAGTACAACTTTGAATGCGTACTTTTTTATTTTATGCTTTTTAAACTAAAAAATTAAGAAAGTATTAAGAAATCAAGCTAAAAATTGTTAATAACTTTCTGTTATACTGAGGGCATCAAGTAGAAATGAGGGAAAAGATGAAGCATACCGTTCTAATTGTGGACGATGAAAAAGAGATACGTGAAGCAATTGCTCTTTATCTAAAAAATGAGGGAATACATGCGATTCAGGCAAAAAATGGTGTGGAAGCACTGGAACTTCTTGATCAAGAAGAAGTCCACTTAATTATCATGGATGTCATGATGCCTAAGCTCGATGGTATTGAAGCCACTTTTAAGATACGTCAATCACAACAGATTCCTATTCTGATGTTAAGTGCTAAAAGTGAAGATACAGATAAAATTTTAGGCCTACAAATTGGGGCAGATGATTACTTGACAAAGCCCTTCAATCCTTTAGAATTAATCGCGCGTGTCAAGTCGCAGCTGCGCAGATATACCTCCTTAGGGAGCTATGAAAAAGCAGAAAGTGTCATTCAACTTCACGGCTTGACCATTGATCAAGACGGCAAGGAAGTGCGCGTAGACGGGGAATTGATAAAATTAACACCCACAGAATTCAAAATTACAGAATTATTGGCTTGTAATGCTGGCAAAGTTTTCTCAATTACGGAAATCTATGAACGTGTCTGGCAAGAGCCGGGATTTAATGCAGAAAATACTGTGGCTGTACATATCAGAAAAATCCGTGAAAAAATAGAAGTAAATCCAAAAAATCCAAAATATTTAAAGGTGGTATGGGGCATTGGCTACAAAATGGAAAAATAAATTTGCTGTGAGTATTGGGCTAGCTTTGCTTCTTTTAGGAGTGAACAGTTTAGTTTTTACAGCTTTGAATGCTGAACAATACATTTTTAACGACTATTTTCAGTCGAAATACTTCAAGCAAGAAATTGCGACTTTAGAAGAAGCACTGATCAATACTCAGGTAAATCCAAATTTACCGATAAAGGTAACAACAGAGGATATTGAAGAATATCGTATGACTCAACCGGACAAATATTCGCAAGTAAGTGCGATTAAAGAAGATCCGGTCTTCCTTGAACGTCTCAATGATGCTAAAGCAGCTGGGGACAAAACAGCAATCAAGAAACTTGAAGACCAACAAAATAAAAAATTAAATGAAGTAGAGAAATTATTTACCGATGACAAATACGTCACAGAGAAGGTAAAGGAGCAAAAGAAAGAGTTAATTGCGCAGCAGAAAACAGATTGGATGCCACAATATAAGGAGCTTTCCTCAGACATTCATTATCAAGTGACTGAAATTAACTCAGGAAAATATCTGGATAATTTATCCGATAATAAAACCTTTGCTACAGCAAAAACTTTATTCAAGGGCAACGTCAGTCAAATTAATGTTGATGATCACAATCAATTTGAAGGGCAAATTATTATATTAAAAAATAGCAACTTCAACCAAAGAGCTTCTGTTAAAAGTTTTACTGAAATGAAAAACTTAACCATTGGGCTTCTATGTACCAGTATTTTGAGTTTTGCAGCCTTCATTTTTTACTGGAAGAAAACAGAAAAAGGAGAAGATATACTTCTAGAAAAAGTTAAATCTTGGGATAAAATAGCGCTTGACGGGCAGATTTTCCTTGCTTTGATTCTTTCTCTCCTTTATTTGGCACTTACACGTGAGGCTAGTGTTACATGGAGTTTCCTTCCTTTTCTCCAAAAATTCTGTTGGGCATTCTTAGTGCTTTACCTGTTTGCACTTGTGAGTGGGGGGATTTATCATAAGGCTCAGGAACACGGAAATTGGCAACAAACTTATCTTGCCAGAAGTATAAGGCTCTTAAAAGATGCTGCTGATAACTTCTCTAGAGGAACAAAAGCTTGGTTCATTTTCTGGAGCATGGGCGCAGCAGCATTTGGCTTTCTGCTGGCAATGATGTGGGGAGGACAAGGAATTGTTCTCTACTTGTTTGTGCTCGTGATTTATCTTTTATTGATTTCGATTTATCTGCTGCGACGCCTGGCCATGTTTAATCAGACCGTGAAAATTATTGAGGAAATTGCTCAAGGGAAAAATGCTGAAGCATTAAACGTGAAGCCCAAGGGGAAAACTGTTTTTCGAAGCGTTTCAGAAAATCTTAAAACTATCAATGAGGAAGTGAAGACTTCCAAAAGTCAACAAGTAAAAAGTGAACGTTTGAAGACCGAGCTCATCACAAATGTTTCCCATGATTTAAGAACACCCTTGACTTCAATCATTACTTCTGTTGATTTATTGCGAAATGCTGATCTGTCCCAAGATGAAAAGGAGAAGTATATTGCAGTTATCGACCAAAAATCAAAGCGTTTAAAAGTTCTCATCGATGATCTTTTCGAAGTATCCAAAATGGCCAGTGGTAATATGGATTTGAAAAAAAGTAGAATTGACCTTGTGCAATTGCTCGATCAATCACTGGCGGAGCTTTCTGAGAAAATCGAAGACTCCTCTTTGAAGTTTGTTACGCAAACCGACAAGGAACTCTTAGCTTTGGTAGATGGGGATAAGATGTGGCGAGTGTTCGAAAATTTAATCCACAACATCTTGAAATACTCTATGGAAAACACGAGAGTTTATATCTCCGGACATAAAAGTGAAAAGGGCACAATTGAATTGGTCTTTAAAAATATTTCACGTGAAGAACTCGGAGAAAATAGTCAAGAATTGTCACAGCGCTTCAAAAGAGGCGATTTATCAAGGAACACAACGGGTTCAGGCTTGGGGCTAGCTATAGCTCAGTCGATTGTGGAAGCACATGAGGGCCATTTCCTTTTAGAAACGGATGGGGATTTGTTTAAAATAACTTTGTCCTTCCCAAGCTTAGAGGTTTGATAAAATAAAAAAGCACTGGATACAGTGCTTTTTTATTTTATTTTTTGTGGTGATCAAGTTTTTCTTTAACATTATCAACTGCATCTTCTGATGCATCTTTAATGTCTGCAGCAACTTCCTTCACCTTACCGATTGTTTTATCAAGGACGCCTTCAGCTTTTTTCTTGTTGTCACCTGTAACATCACCAACAACTTCTTTAGCGTTACCCTTGAGTTTGTCTGTTGTACCTCTGTCGACCATAAAAAATACCTCCTTGTTGTTTATACTTTTATTCTACTGGTTCTTGTTGCCATTTGCAAGGTATTCAACTCGTAAATTTTTAAGCGTCTTATTTACAGGATTTTCTGATGTAGGACAGTTTTTATAGAAAAAATAATACACTATATTTGACTCTGTGAGGTTAAACTGCTAAAATTTATCCTAAAGTGACACTGTGTCACTTATGAAGACAAGGGAGGAAAAATATGCCTAAAGCTACATATCTAAAGCTTCCAGAAGAAAAAAAACAACGCATCTATGCAGCTTGTAAGACAGAGTTTGCGGATAAACCCTTTCATCAAGCAACGGTGAGAAATATTGTGCAAAGTTTAGAGATTCCTCGAGGAAGTTTTTATCAATATTTTGAAGATTTAACGGATTGTTATATATATGTCCTGTCTCAAGAGACAAGTGAGCTTCATCAGCTTTTCTTAGAGGCGATTAAAAAATATCCGCTTGAAAAAGCTTTAGACGAATACAAGCATTTGCTGCTACAGGAACTTGTGCATAATGAAAATTACGCCATCTATAAATATCGCTTTTTAGATTGGAACCATGAATTGACTTTAGCTTGGAAAAAGTATAATCCTCAAACATTTGTAAGTAAAGAGCCTGTTTCGCCAATGATTTCCGTGTTTAAAGCGGTTGTGCACGATCTTGTTTACAGACTCTTTGCAGAAGAGTGGAGTGATCAAGAGTTTGTTGCACACTATGACAGTGAAGTCGCAGTGATTATGAATGGCCTCTCAGGCAGTCAAAATCATCAATAAAGAAGAGAACGAAGCGTTCTTCAAGGAGTTGTATTATGTTTTTATCACTTAAAGAAATATTTTATTACAAGACAAGGTACACTTTGATTGCAACAATCATATTTTTGGTTTCCTATGTTGTTTTCATATTGTCCGGTCTATCAACTGGTCTTGCTAGCCAGTTTAAACAAGCTGTAGTGGATTGGAATGCAGAAAAGATTGTTCTGTCAGACAGTTCGAATAATATTCTTTCTGCTTCGCAAATTTCAAAAGCAGAGTTAGACAATATTGAGGGAAAAGAATTGTCTCCTGTTTCGGTTTTTTCAACCTCTATTAACCAGGGAGAGGATAAAAGAGAGAACATTACGGTGATGGCACTCCCAATAGGCTCCGATATCCTACCACATGTCAAGGATGGTACTGATTTTTCGGAGGACAAAAGAGAAATCGTCATCCCAGAAAATCTTGCCGACAAGGGCTATAAAGTGGGAGACAAGATAAAGGTAGGGAATAACGATACAGAGTTAAAAATTGTTGGCATTGCCAAACCGACCTACTACTCCGCAACGCCTGTCGTCTACAGTTCATTTGCTACGCTTTCTGCAATTAAAAACATGAACGCAGCAGCTGCAGATGATTCTGTTAATGGTGTCATTGTAAAATCGGGTCAGGTTACCTTGAAAGGTTCAAGCTCAGATAAATTAAAAGTTATCACAACTTCTGAACTTATCAACAACATTCCTGGTTATTCCGCACAGAAAACAACACTGAGCGCGATGATATATTTCTTGTTCTTGATTGTGCTGCTCATTATTGCCGTCTTTATGTATGTTATCACGCTTCAAAAAGTTCCAATCTTTGGGATTATGAAGGCGCAAGGAATTTCAAACTTCCTTATCATGAAGTCCATCTTATGGCAAAGTTTCTGGCTGGCGTTGGTTGGTGTTGTTGCAGCTTTTGGTGGGAGTTATCTCACAAGCTTCGTGCTCCCACAAGCTATGCCGTTTGCAATTGATTTTTCTATCTGGACAATTTATGGTCTTATATTAATTGTTGTATCAATACTGGGTTCTGTATTTTCACTGTATACGATTAGAAAAATTGATCCTACTCAAGCGATTGGAGGTTAATAATGAAAGATATTCTACATATGGATAAAGTCACAAAGAGCTTTGGTAAGGGGCGCACAGAAGTTCAAGCTTTGAAAGGTATTGACTTACGGGTGCAAGCTGGGGAGTTTATCTCAATCATTGGTCCTTCAGGCTCTGGTAAAAGTACTTTCCTAACAATTGCTGGGGGGCTTCAGTCTTCAACAACAGGGACAACAAAAATCAATACGATTGATTTTAATAAATTATCAGAAAAAGAACGCTCAAAAGTAAGATTTAAAGAAGTTGGGTTTATCTTGCAAGCTTCGAATCTAATTCCTTATTTGACGGTCAAAGAACAGTTGAAACTTGTGGATAAAATAAATAAAAAGAACATCAATCGAGGAAAAATAGACGAAATGCTTGACTCCTTAGATATTTTGGAGCTACAAGATAAATACCCTGGGGAACTCTCTGGTGGTGAACGTCAACGTGTTGCAATCACACGTGCACTCTATAATGATCCAAGTTTGATTTTAGCTGATGAACCAACAGCCAGCCTAGATACAGAAAGGGCTTATCAGGTTGTGGATATTTTGAGAAAAGAAGCGCATGAAAAAAATAAAGCCACTATTATGGTAACGCATGATTCGCGGATGATAAAAAATAGTGACAGCGTTTATCGGATCGAAGATGGAAACCTCTTTAAGGTAGACAATCCTTGAGGAGGGATAAATAAAAAATGAGGGAATTTTCCCTCATTTTTTATGGTTTATATTTTACGGCGTTTTAAATAGAAGTAAGAAACGATGAGAATAAGAAAACCGGCAATAGAAAGTAGAGCTAACCCGTAAAAAATATGTGCAGCACTTAGATGCGGTGATTGGGGGTTAATTAATTGTAGGAAAAATGATTTTGAATTATTTTGTTTCTCAGTAAGTAATAATAGGAAAATAATGAGAAAGAATTGATGAATCAAGGATCCTTTTTTTTTTTTGAGTTGTATTTTTTAGAAGAATACGGTGGTCTTCCGGGATATGAAGTGCCATGAAATACTGGTTATTGAGCCATTTGTTTAGGAGAAAATGACCATAGCTTAATAAGAAAAAGCTAAAACTCAGAGCAGAAGGCACCAGCATCATCAATAACCCAAGTCCTAATCCCAGTAAAATGAAGTTATCCATGTACGGGACCAAGTGAGTGATTTTCTTATAAGTCGCTAATGCGAAGACCATTCCTAAAGCATAAGGCAGGTACAATAAAAGATTTTCTGAACCTTTACCAAAGATGTTGATGACATAGAGCGAACCGAATAGAAAGAGGAAATTACCAACTGCCCCGTTAAGGAAAGTCAAGACATTGAGGGAAAGTGGTATTTGATAATTCCGGTATTCTTTTCGCGTCTTGTAAATAAGAAAAACAAAGAAAAAGCTAAAGCCAAGCAATGAAACCCCGATGGCCAAGGCAGAACTTAAAAGTCTTCCTGCGCGTAAAAGGATTAATAGAAGGCAGAGGCCCGTAAAAATAAACAGGTCTTTTTTAGAGAGATATAGAGCGGTTTCGGGTTTCATTTTGTTGGTGAGGACTTGTTTACTTGCAGCTTCATAGGCATACCCAAGAGCTATTGCATAAAACAAAATGTACAAACCAAAGGATAAGGAAAGTCCCAAAGTCCCGGAAAGAGTCAAGCCTGCAAATAAAGCAATCAAAGCGAGGAGAAGCAGCGGGTAGGAAGTTTTCTTTTCCGTATTTGGCTGAAAGTGATTAAGTGTGACTGTAGCAGTAGGAAGCCATGAGGCACTTAAGCCAATAAGAATACCTGCAGGCAGATATAACCAAGAATTCAAGGGGCCAATAAAAGCAAGCACAGAGCCTGCAAGGCCTGTATATAATGATAGAATAAGAAGTTCTAAACTAGAAATTGTATTTTTGATGGCGCGGATCAGAAAAACGCCAAGAATACGACAAGTATAGTATAAAGCGAAAGGCAAAACAGAACGTTCAGTTATTCCATCATTTAAACTAAGAAAAAGCAAGAAGGGAACCATGATGACGGTATTGGAAAGGACCACTAACATTGACTTTCCCCAAGCATAAGCAAATTCACGTATTTTAATTCTCATTTTTTTACCTCTAAATTTTTTGCTAAGAAACAAAATGAATTATCTGAATTATTATATCACGTTGCTTATAAAGAGAACAGGGAGCTGTGTAAAAAAGAGGGCGTTATTCTTAAACTTAAAAAATGATTAAATTGAACAATCAACTTGTTTAAGTTATAATAGAGGCAATAAGGAGGGATTTATGAGACATATGAAAGAGAATAATATGTTTTTCTAAAAGAGTTATACTCTAAATCCCGCCAAAATACAGAAGTAAAATAGTAGGGAGTTTAGTAGTGAAAAAGATTGAATTAAATGTATCGAGGGTGATTTATGGCTTATTGGGAGTGACTTTAACCTTTGATGTGCTCTTGTCATTAAGTCAATACACACTTTATGAAAATTTAAGTTCAGTTCTTTTGCTCGTAGCTCCAATCCTGATCATGGTTTATATCATTTCGACACAAAGTGGTAGAAAAAGCACGTGGAAAACAGCGCTTTTGTTTTTAATGCTCTTTCTAATTTTTGTCCTCGAAACAGGTGTTGTGATTGGACACGGTTTAAGTCCAACACCGCTCTTCAATGTTTTAGCGGTAATTGCATATACAGGTCTTATAAGAATTTTTCTAGAAAAGAAGTGGACAATGGAGTTGACCACTTTGAAAAGATGGAGCTTTGGTCTTTCAGGATTTTATCTTATCCTTGCGCTCATTTTTGGTTTCTTTACGGTAAATCAAATTCCAACTGAAATATACAGCAATGTGCGTATCTTTCTAGTTGTACTGACCTTAAGTGTTCAACTTTTATTGCTTGGTCTTTCAGGCATAGTTTTGTTTAATAAATTACGAAAAAGTATCGGAAATTTTGCTTGGGGCTTTACGGTCGTACTTCTCAGCATTTTTGGGGGCATACTTTTCTATGTTCTACAAGCTGACGTCAATGCGCAGCTTGTTGCCCGCTTTTTATTGCTTGTCCAAATCGTCATGGCAATTTCATTGATTATGGAAAGCATCTATACTGGTCTTTCTAATTACTTTAAGCCTTACCACAAGATACTGCTTTACTTGGTTTCTATCTTGCCACTGGTTTTTCTTTTCGAAAATAAATTCTGGGGGGTTCTGTTGCGAAGTTTTTTAATTTCCTGTATTTATTGTAAAATATAAGAAAAAAGGTTAGTGAGGCTTGAGAGATGAATCATTTTAAAGGCAAACAATTCCAACAAGACGTCATCATTGTCGCTGTTGGTTATTACCTACGTTACAATCTGAGCTATCGTGAAGTTCAGGAATTGCTTTATGACCGTGGAATAAATGTTTGTCACACTACGATTTATCGGTGGGTTCAAGAATACAGTAAAATCCTCTATCATCTCTGGAAAAAGAAAAATAAACAGTCCTTCTATTCGTGGAAAATGGATGAAACCTATATCAAAATTAAGGGGCGTTGGCATTATCTCTATCGAGCGATTGATGCGGACGGTTTAACATTGGATATCTGGTTACGAAAGAAACGAGATACTCAGGCGGCGTATGCTTTCTTAAAGCGACTCCATAAACAATTTGGACAACCTAGAGTCATCGTAACAGATAAAGCACCCTCTACAGGATCTGCATTTAGAAAGTTACAGAGAAACGGATTATACACCAAAACAGAGCACCGAACTGTGAAGTATATGAACAATTTAATAGAACAAGATCATAGGCCAATTAAGCGACGGAATAAATTTTATCGAAGTCTCCGGACTGCCTCATCCACGATTAAGGGGATGGAGACCATTCGAGGAATATATAAAAAGAACCGAAGAAATGGAACACTCTTCGGCTTTTCAGTTTCTACTGAAATCAAAATATTAATGGGAATACCTGCTTAGATTGACGGTTGGTCAGAGATAGTGTTTTTGAGTTTCAGACTTTGCAACAGAACCTTACTCTGTCCGCTCTGTCTTTTTTCTCAATTTTACAATAAAATAGATTTTTTGGAAAACTTTGCAACAGAACCTTCAAAAGAATCAATTGACCTTTTATACCGTGTTCAATATTTAACAGATAGGGGAGTTTATTCAAATAGTTCAATTGAAGAAGCAGAAACATATTTTGAAAAAGCCTTACTAAATGACTGGAAGGAGAAATATATTATCCGATTACACAATAAAAATACGGAATAAATTAATCCGTGTTTTATTATTAATATCCTTTTCGGTTACTATTCTGAAGTTCACACCTTATATATTATGTTATAATTAAATTATTTCAGAGATTTTACTAAGGGCTCTCCAGTTTTTGGGTTAAGGGTCAAAAAGACTAATAGGGGACTACAAAAATGATTTCACGCACATACGGTTGGGTACAGAACCCTTCTGACTTTTCAAAACTTAAACTTGTGGTTCAGATTTTCGATTCCACAACAAAGCATTATGAAAACTTACGAAAGAAATTAGTAAGAACGCTCATTCCTTTTGAAGATATAAAAAATAATCTCATTTCTAAATTAGATAAGAATGTAGAAGAATTCAGTTATCTAGAATTAGTGGGAACCTCAAAAGACAACAACGGTCGCTCTCCCAAAAAGAGAAGCGATGCTGTCGCTGATGCGTTAATTCAAATCACTATACTGCCTCAGAATGCGAATACTAGCGGGAAAAGGTGGACCGATAATTGGACTTCAGACGGCTATCTAAGATGGGCTTTAAGTCTGAATTTTATTAAACATGACAGAAATACCGATATATGTTCAATAACCCAGTTAGGAAAAGCATTTTCCCAATCAGAAAATAAATCTGACAAAGAAACAGAAATATTAAGGAAAGCTCTCATGAGCTATCCACCAGCAACTCAAGTACTAAACATTCTTGAAAATTCCTCTAGTCCAGTCACAAAATTTACAATCGGTAATCAATTAGGGTTTTCTGGTGAGAAAGGATTTACCTCCTATGATGAGCAATTGATGCTCGATTGGTTTAAGAATGGCACAAATGAAGAACAGAAAAAAATCAAGTCTGATATTGAAGGTACTAGTGATAAATATGCAAGAATGATAGCCTCTTGGTTACATAAAGTTGGTTTTGTAGATAAACTGAGTACATCTGTCGAAACAAGAAATGGTGTAAAATCCGGCTTCCAACTTTTCAGTATCAATGCTAGAGGTAGCCACGCTTTAAAACAAGCGCATGGAAGTTCAAAAAACTTACGAGTAAAAAAATATCTTACATGGGAGTTTTTAGCTGTCGGAGGGGAAAACAGGGACTACATTCGTTCACGAAGAGCCTATATTCTCAACTTTTTAAAGCAAACCTCATCCTTTAAACAACTTCTTGAAAAGCTTAGGCAAATTGGTTTTGATGATGATGAACAAATCATCAAGAACGATATTCAAGGCTTAATCAATTTTGGTATCAGAATTGACCAAAGAGGTAACAAAATCACTCTGAGAGATTCTTTTTCTGATATATCAATTCCAGAACTTAACTTAACAAACGAACTTAGGAATGCGGCTCTTGATAAACAAAAAGTTAATTTCATAAATAAGACAGGATTACCTATGAAGTATATTGAATTACTTGAAATTGCATTTGATGGAAGTAGAAATCGAGATTTTGAGATGGTTACTGCCGATTTATTCAAAAATGTCTACGGCTTTAATTCTATTCTTCTCGGTGGAGGAAGAAAACCAGATGGTCTTATATTTACAGATAGATTCGGTGTAATCATTGATACAAAAGCCTATGGCAACGGTTATAGTAAATCTATTGGTCAAGAAGACGAAATGGTCCGTTACATAGAAGACAATCAGCTAAGAGACAGTAATAGAAATTCTGTCGAGTGGTGGAAAAACTTTGATGAAAAAATCGAATCTGAAAATTTTTATTTTATGTGGATTTCTAGTAAATTCATTGGTCAATTCTCTGACCAATTACAGAGTACTTCCGATAGAACCAATACAAAAGGGGCGGCACTAAATGTTGAGCAATTACTCTTGGGCGCTGCTGCTGCAAGAGACGGGAAATTAGATATCAACTCTCTCCCGATATATATGAATAATAAAGAAATTCTTTGGAGTGGAGATTTTAGCTGATTACTATATCCTCCCCTATCCCAACAAAAAACAGACTCCGTTGATAGGTGTCTGTTTTATTAATTATGCCATTGTAGCAATATTGGGGGTTCTATCAGCAATAATTTGTTTATTATCTTTCCGATAGTTTGTAATTAGAACTTCTACACTGCCTTTCCCTTTGGAATTATGAGAGGAATTATTGTAATTAAAGTCCAAATAATTAACCTCCACTGGATGTGTTTCAATAAACTCTTTCAGCAGCGTATTTTCTTTTCCTTTGTGAGTCAGTACGTTACTCAGTGCATACCTAACACCTTGATTAGATAGTTGTTCCATTAACTTATACATTTTCTTTTCCTGTTCATCATCCCAGTTAACAAAGCCTCGGTTACCATCATTATAATTTCCAGTGGTTATTAAATAAGGTGGATCTAGGTATACGAAATCAGAAGTGCCAAGATTGCTAATATCAATATCGTCAAATAGCTCATCAGTAAAGGTTGCATCAATGGTGTTCAACTTCTCTACGAAAAGACGAAGGTTCTTTTCCATATTTTCGCTAAAACGGCTTCTATTTCTTCCAAATGGATTATTGAATTCCATTGAGCTATTGAACCTGAATTGATAATTATAACTGTATGAAACTAAAACATATAAATCCAAAGGATTAGGGTTCTTATTATACTGTTTCCTGAATTTGATGAACCCCTCTTCATTCGTTTTACTCAGACAAAAATCATCTATGCGATTTTTGATTTTTGATATTAATTCATCCACATTCTGTGTTGCAAAGAATCGGAACATCTCATTAATTTTATCGTTCATGTCATTAAAAATGTATCGACTTGCATCGACATTAATTCCAACGTTTGCTCCACCGCTAAACAAATCAACAAATGTTTCAATTGACTCTGGAAACAAGGGAATTATTTGTTTTAGTAGCTTATACTTTCCACCAATATAATTAAGTGGACTTTTAATATAGGTTTGTTTTTCTACAGTCCATTTGTCTGATTCTTGGGAGAGAGTTTCAACCTTTCTGCCAATGTTTTTTTCAATATTTTCTTTCTTTTGAAAATAAATAAGTAATTCATAAAGGTCATAGCTTTCCGAAGGGCGCTTTGATTTATACTTTCTATAAGGTATTTTTTTTACCTGTACCTCTGAATTGAAGGAATTTCGTCTCAAGAGATCAATCAGTTCTTCTTCTGGTATTATCCCTTCGTTATTGTAACTAACGATTACATGAGTTGCATCAAGCTTTTCTATCATCTCTTTCATAGCTGATAATGCGTTTTTTTTCATGGCATAATCGCTTCTAAGATGATTCCATTTGAAAATCTTAGTTTTCCCAGTTAAATCTAGTTTTTCATTCTTTGCAATATTTTCTAGCAAATGGTAATTTGATGCATATTGTCTATTGTTATATGGAGTATCGATATAAGCAATATCTGCTTTTATGTCAGAGACCAGAATATTTGAATCTAAATTAAAAGCTACATTCTCTTTACCATTATTAGTAACCTCAAGAGGAATTAACTCAAGAGAACTAAGTGCTCTTTTATCCCAATGTTTTAAAAATGCGCCATAAGTCCCAGTTATATTGCTAACAAAAGGGATTGATTCCACCAAAACTGATACTAAATAATAGTATTCATATTCGTTCAATAGACCCAGAGATTGCCACTCTTCAATAGTGTCTCTAATATAATCTATTCTTTTTCCATTCTCTACAGTCAAGTACATAGCATCACCAGTAGGGGTGTAGCTTTGCTCATAGTACCCAACTTTACCTGTTTTTATATACTCGTCTGCTTCTTTTTGTAAGTAATCTAAAGGAGAAGCAATATCAATGCTGTTTAACCCTTCGAAAGCAAGAGGGGAATTATTCTCAATCGTCGCCTTTGCATTAACGTAACTAAAATAAAGTAAATCATTAGAATACACTGCATATTTAGATTTGAAATACTTACCAACTACATTCGTTCCAGCGAATAAATCTAAAAAAGTCTTTTCTGTTCCTTGTGTATTTTCTTCTATTATTTTTTCTATTTCAGTTAGTAAGTTTAGTTTCGAACCAATATATCTCACTTTTACATCCCCTTTCATCCATGATTTGATTTTACCGTTTTTTCCCTGATAAGTCAATCATCCAGGTTGGTGAAAGTTAGCTTGATTTATACACCTGAACAAGCTGGGCAATCAGCTTTCAGTTTTTGATGGTTACAAAAGAAAAAGCAGCACCTGCTAACAGGTGCTGCTTTTTCTTTTATCCATGAGGTTCTGTTGCAAAGTTTGAAAATCAAACGCGCCCTCTCTGAACTCCAAATATCTTAGGCTGGTATTCCCATTAATACCTTGATTTCAGTAGACACCGAAAAGCCGAAGAGCGTTCCATTTCTTCGGTTCTTTTTATATATTCCTCGAAGGGTCTCCATGCCCTTAATCGTGGTTGAGGCAGTTCGTAGACTTCGATAAAATTTATTGCGTCGTTTGATTGGTCGATGGTCTTGCTCAATGAGGTTACTGAGATACTTCACGGTTCGATGCTTTGTCTTAGTATATAAACCGTTACTCTGTAACTTTCTATATGCAGAACCAATAGAGGGCGCTTTATCCGTGACAATTACTCTTGGTTGACCAAACTGTTTATGTAGTCGTTTCAAGAACGCATAAGCAGCTTGCGTATCCCGTTTCTTGCGTAGCCAGATGTCTAAAGTCAATCCATCCGCATCAATTGCACGGTAGAGATAATGCCAACAACCTTTGATTTTGATATAAGTTTCATCCATTTTCCATGAATAGAAGGATTGTCTATTTTTCTTCTTCCAAAGATCATAGAGGACTTTGCTGTACTCTTGCACCCAACGATAAATCGTAGTATGACAAACATTTATTCCACGATCATATAACAATTCCTGAACTTCACGATAGCTTAGATTGTAACGCAGGTAGTAACCAACAGCGACAATAATGACGTCTTTTTTGAATTGTTTGCCTTTAAAATGATTCATTACTCTGTCCTCTCTGTCTTTTTTCTCAATTTTACACTAAAATAGATTTTTTGGATAACTTTGCAACAGAACCGATTTTTGAAATCATGATTAGTAAATTGACATTTTTTGCAGTATTTTTCTCCATTCTTACGTTTATTTATTATACAATAGAAACAATCCTGCTCTGGTATGCTTACAGTACAAAAAGTTATACGAGCGGTCTCAGTCATGTTGAGATTGAAACGAATTATCGTATCATTGTGTTAATTCCTTGTATGAACGAAGAATTGGTCATCAAAAACACAGTGAAAAGCTTGTTAAATACTAATTATGAAAATCTTGATATTTACGTGATTGATGATGCCAGCATTGATAATACGGTGCAGGAAGTTGAGGAATTTCAAGGCAATAAGAGGTTCCATCTTCTTCAAAGATTCCAGCCTGAAGCGCAACAAGGAAAAGGTGAGGCACTCAATTGGGCCTATAAAAAAATAACGGATTCCTATATTGATAAAGGTTATATTTTTGAGGAAACACTTATCACGATTATTGATGCGGACTCAAGTGTGGCCACAGACTACTTTGACAAGGTGAATTTGGTCTTTAATTCCGATTTTGAATTGACTGGTTTACAATCAAAAGTACAAGTCATCAACCGTAACAGAGATACGTCACAAGATTTGGAGTTTGGCGAGATTATCAATGCGACGCAATCTTTGCGCAGTAAAACGAATACCGTAGCTTTTGGTGGGAACGGACAGTTTTGTAAACTAAGTACACTGTACTCTTTGCATGAAGCACCATGGACAACATCCTTAGTAGAAGATTTTGACCTTTCTCTACGCCTCTTCTTATCTGATATATATAATGTACGTAATGTTCAATATGATGACATTAAAATCAAACAAACAGGAATCTATGATGATACGATGTCCTTGGTTAAACAGCGCGTGCGGTGGGCACAAGGGAATATCCAAACCTTTAAGTATATATTCCCTATTATCAAATCAGAAAATTTAGAGTTCAAGCAAAAGTTAGAGCTGTGTTTTACCTTGATAAAACCTTGGCTTATGGCGATAGAATACGTGGTTGTTATTTATACAGGCGTTGTTTTATTTGGGACATTGCTGCTCTTTGGTTTAAACGATGCAGTGAAAAGTTTTGTCATAAACTTTGCATTGATGGTCTTCTACATTTTCCTTATCAATGTTGTCTGGGCAATCCTGTATAATAGAAACTCTCAGGAAAAATTCAGATGGGGCCATGTTTTAAGCGATGCCTACTACTTGACCAAGTTTTTGATTGTGCTCAGTCAAATCTATCCGCAAGCGACACTCAGATATTTCAGATCGCAAAATACATGGGATAAAACGAAGCGTCAGGCTTAATTTTTCATCAATAAACTGTAAAAAGAAAGGATGCAACTTGAAAAAATATATCTTACAAGAGGATAATTTTGTTTATTTTTATAATAAAATATACGATCATACGCATGATATAAAAGGAGTAGAGTGCGTGCTGCGTGAACAAAATGATAAGCAAGAATGGGTCCTACCACAAAATATTGATGCCTTACCTTTTTTCATACTGAAAGATAATGTAAAAGAGAGTGTCAGAGTTGCGAATCCTGAACATTTTAAAGTTGTCATTAAACTTACGCTTGAGCAATTTCTTAGCCGCAAGTTTAAAAAGAATATCAAAATGATTGCTGAGTCACTCCAACCCTTTGACCTTATTATCGAAATATCTCATAATGAAATTGTGAAAAAGAAGAAGAGTTTAAGACGTGTCAGTCGTAGAATTACAAAGTGCAAAGCCTATGGTATCAACTTCTCCATCAATAATCTTGGAGCCGAATTTTATTTTGCCCGAAATATTCATCGCTTGCTGCCATTAATTGATGTATTGAAGTTAGATATGCGACATTTTAATGATAAAGAAAAATGGATTGATTTAACCATTAAGTTTTGGAAGAAACTGGCAAATAAATATCAACTTGAGTTAGTTGTATCCGGTGTGGAAACGGATGAAGATGAAAAACTTGTTGATTTATTAGACATCAATTTGAGGCAGGGTTATCTCTATGGCCCACCTCAACCAGTGATTGACTGAGAATCTCTTTTCCCTTTGACAGAAGGAAAGAGCTTTTCAGTATATTTGAGGAGAAAAATAGGCTTGAAATTTGACGAATTATTTTTTTATAGACAAAAAATTTGTGATTTTACTCAAAATGACAAAGAAGAATACGAACTGTTATTGAGGTACAAGCGTGCTGATGGCTGCTATTTTCCATCAGAGATGTTTGATGATATTGTTTCCGACCATCAGCTTCATAATTCATACCTTCAAAGGTTGGAAATCCTTTTGGAAGAACAGCTCAGTAAGGATGACTATATTTATTCCCTCAATCTGGATTATCAAGAACTTTATTTTGAAGAAACCGTAGAATTTTTGAGGACATTTAAATATAGGGACAGATTAAGATTAGAACTTACAGAGCGCTTGCCCGTAAACTGCCAAAGTGAAGAAGATTTCTTACCGATTGAAGCCATCCAAACGCTTAAAACCTTGGGATATGCGATTGCTCTAGACGATTTTTTATCGGGGATAAATCATTATAAAACGCTATTCATCCTAGATGATTATATTGACCGTGTAAAGATTTCAGCCTTGGATTTTAATAGCTATTTATCGCCGACGAAGTTAAAGAATTTTATATTTTCAATTGTTGATACGATTAAATTTCTTAACAAGGAGATTGTTATTGAAGGGGTCGAGGTGGAAGAGCTTCTCGCAAGTTTTCCAAAAGAATGGCTCCAACAAACTTATTACTATGATAAACCACATAGCTTCTAATGAAGGAGAAAAAAGATGATTCATATTGATGACATATTAGGCAGTAACTTTATAGATAAAATTTTTTTAATGCCTACCGTTCTAGGTATGATGTTTATTGCTAAATATATGATTCAATATTATCAGTTGGATCGAAATAAAGTCACTGCTTATATCTTGTATTCGAGCAATTTTGCTTTATTTATAATTTTACTTAAATTTCTTTTTAACGATATTGATCAAGGTTCGCCTTATGGTTATATTATTAGTGATATTTCTTTAGTCTTTATTGCCATTTCGGTCGTTTATTTAGTTGCACCACCGACCAAAAATATTGAGTACGAGGTATTGCCACAGTTCATTATATATTACGCTCTTTATTTGCATGTTTACGGTTTTGATATCCAATCTTCCCTCTTGGTACTTTCTGGCTTGGTTTTATTTTGGCTGGTGATTTACGTGCTCTGTAATTATAAGGAATTGATTTCGAAATATTACATTTCCTACTTTTTCCTGAGTATATTTATTACACTTGCAGCAATATTAGTGGCTTTTTCGCAATTTGCCATTCCAATGAGCTATGTGCTCGGTATTTTAGGAAAGGTGTTAGCTGTGCTTGTTATCGCGAAGATTGCGATACATTTAATCAGTATTATTGCCTTGATGTATTCGGATTTAAAGAAGGATGCTTATATAGACGCTTTAACCGATACCTATAATCGTAAGAAGTTTGAAGAAGTCCTGAAGGAAATTTTAGACAGTAAGGATGTTCCGCTTTTTTCTATTGCTTTGTTTGATGTGGATTCATTTAAATGTATTAATGATTCCTATGGGCATTTGGTAGGAGATTATGTTCTGCGGGAGATAAGTTATGGTATTAAAGAGACTTTACTTCAAGAGCATAATAATGGTCAGCTGTTTCGATATGGCGGTGATGAATTCTTTGTACTCTTTAGAAACCAGTCGGGGGATAAGGTCAAAGCAATAATGGATGATATTCAAAAAGATATCTATGAAAAAGATTTTATCTATAACGATACCTTATTGAATGTTTCCATATCGGTGGGTGTTTCAGAAATAAGAGAAGAAAAAAGTCTGAAGGACATTATTGACAAAGTCGATAAAAACTTATATGTCGCAAAAGCAAACGGGAAAAATCAAGTCTTCTATATGTAAAGAAGAGTAGAAATGGAGTAGACATGAAAAAAATAATGCTCGTTTTTGGTACACGACCAGAAGCAATTAAAATGGCCCCCTTAGTCAAAGCGATCGAGAAAGACGAACGGTTTGAAGCTGTAACCGTGGTCACAGCTCAACACAGAGAAATGCTGGATCAAGTTCTCGAGATTTTTCAAATTCAGCCAGATTACGATTTAGATATCATGGGGAAAAATCAAACCCTAAGTCAAATTACTACACGTGTTATTGACGCCATTGATCAAGTACTGGTAGAAGAAGCACCAGATATCATGCTTGTTCATGGAGATACCTTGACAACTTTTGCCGCATCTATTGCCGCTTTTTATCATAAAGTAACACTAGGACATGTAGAAGCAGGCTTGAGAACTTGGGACAAATATTCACCTTTCCCAGAAGAAATGAACCGTCAAGTCACAGATGTTCTCTCCGATATTTACTTTGCTCCAACTGAAGAAAGCAGACAAAATTTATTAAAAGAAAATCATCCGGAAAAGAATATCTATGTAACAGGAAATACCGCTATTGATGCTTTACGATATACTGTACCAGCACACCTTCAAAAGGACCGTCGCCAGATTTTGGTGACCATGCACCGTCGTGAGAATCTGGGTGAACCGATGGAAAATGTTTTCCGCGCCATCAAAACAATTTCCGAACAATATGTCGACTTTGAGGTAGTTTACCCCCTTCATAAAAATCCAAAAGTGAGAGAAATCGCTTATCGCATTTTGGGAGATTTGCCGAATGTGCGACTGATTGAACCTTTGAATGTGGTTGACTTTCATCGTATGGAAAACGAAAGCTATCTTATCTTGACGGACTCAGGTGGCGTGCAAGAAGAAGCCCCTTCTTTTGGTGTGCCTGTCCTTGTGTTACGTGATACAACAGAAAGACCAGAAGGCGTAGAAGCAGGTGCCTTAAAATTAGTTGGCACGGATGAAGCTGATGTTTATCAAGCCATCCGGGAACTTCTTGATAACGAAGAGGCCTATAATAAAATGAGTCATTCTAAAAACCCTTATGGGGATGGACATGCCAGTGAAAAAATACTTGATGCAATTGATCAGCATTTTAAAGATTGAATGACCTGAAAATAGTAATAAAACACTCTGACTTCTCATAAGTCAGAGTGTTTTATTTCGAGAAATTATCCCCGCTATTTGGATTATAAAAAAATAGATATATAAAAGTTTTTTGCTCGCGTTTTTGAGGGAAACTGATATAATGATTCTAAGAAACTGAGACAATATTATTTTATCCTCTCATAAAGTTTCTGGAGAAGTGTGTACTTCTACCTTTTATAAAAATGAAAGAGGTTTTTGTATGAGTTATGCGAATGAAAAATCGTTTAACAAAGCTACTTCAGCGGGCTTTATAATCGCGCTTGGAGTGGTTTATGGTGACATTGGGACGAGCCCTCTGTATACCATGCAGTCTATTGTCACAGGACAAGGGGGCTTGCAAAATATTTCAACGGACTTTATCCTGGGTGCGGTTTCCTTAGTGATCTGGACACTGACCTTGATTACAACCGTTAAGTATGTGTTGATTGCTCTCAAGGCCGACAATCACCAAGAAGGTGGGATATTCTCCCTCTTCACCTTGGTACGACGGATGGCTAAATGGTTGATTATACCAGCAATGATAGGAGGGGCCACCTTGCTTGCAGATGGGGCTTTGACTCCAGCAGTCACAGTTACATCTGCTGTTGAGGGCCTAAAAGGGGTTCCTGGTTTAGGAGACATCTACGCCAACCAGTCATGGGTCATTGTTACCACTCTTATCATTCTGGCTGTACTCTTCCTTATTCAACGTTTTGGAACTGGCCTAGTCGGAAAACTGTTTGGGCCGATCATGCTTATCTGGTTCAGCTTTTTAGCTGTCACAGGTCTTTTAAACTCCTTTGCGAATCTTGAAATTTTTAAAGCAATCAATCCTTACTATGCTGTCCATCTCTTGTTAAGTCCAGAAAATAAAGCAGGGCTCTTTATTTTAGGTTCGGTTTTCTTGGCGACAACCGGAGCGGAAGCCCTTTATTCTGATCTTGGACATGTGGGAAGAGGCAATATTTATGTCAGCTGGCCCTTTGTAAAACTCGCAATTGTTTTATCTTATTGTGGGCAAGGCGCTTGGCTTTTAGCGCATAGAGGTGGCGATTTGGGAGGGATGAATCCCTTCTTCGCAGTAATTCCTACAGATATGATGATCTATGCTGTTATTTTAGCGACATTAGCTTCTATTATCGCTTCACAATCTCTGATTTCGGGATCATTTACCTTAGTTTCAGAAGCCATTCGCTTGAAACTTTTACCGATGATGCGTATTTACTATCCAGGGAAAACTTTAGGGCAACTTTATATTCCAGCAGTCAACTTGATTTTATGGCTTACGACAAGTGCGATTGTACTTTATTTTAGAAGCGCAGAACATATGGAGGCAGCTTATGGGCTAGCCATTACTGTCACTATGCTTATGACAACAGTCCTTTTGGCATATTATCTCGTTTACCGAGGTCTAAAGAAACCTTTGGCTTACCTGATTGCTGCATTCTTTGCTAGTATTGAATTGATTTTCTTCATTGCCTCAGCAGCCAAGTTTGTTCACGGGGGATATGTTGTGGTAGTCATGGCAGCCATGATTATATTTGTGATGTTTGTTTGGTTCCAATCAAGCAAAAGTGTGAATAAACATATTAAGTCACTGGATCTCAATGATTTCAAAGGGCAATTGAAAGAACTCAAAGAAGACAAGGAGATGGATCTTTATCAAACCAATCTCGTTTATTTGAGCAATAAAATGGAAGGTGATTTTATTGACCGTTCTATCCTGTACTCTATTCTTGATAAACGTCCTAAAAAGGCGGAAGTTTACTGGTTTGTTAATGTGAAAGTTACGGATGAACCATGGACTTCCGAGTATGAAGTTGATATGATGGGAACGGATTATATCGTTAAAGTTCATTTGTATCTAGGGTTTCGCATGAAACAAGAAGTCCCCCGTTATCTTCGGACAATTGTTAAAGATTTAATAAAATCTGGACGATTGCCTAAACAAGAGCAAAAGTATACCACAATGCCTGGCAGGGATGTCGGCGATTTCAGATTTGTGGTCATCGAAGAACGGGTGACAAATGCACAAAAACTTCCAGCCTTTGATCGCTTTGTCTTGAAGGCAAAAGCACGAATTAAACGCTATACAGCAACACCAGATCGCTGGTTTGGCTTACAATTTTCAGAAGTGTCACTTGAACGTGTACCATTGATTTTATCAGATGTGTATAATTTGAGCATCAAGGAACGTCCAAGACCAGAAGAAGAAGGTGAAGAAGACATAAGTTATTAGTACAGATACACTTAACCAAAACAACTGGAAACATCCAGTTGTTTTTTTCATGTCACTTGCGGAAGAGTAACGATAAAATATCTAAGGCAGCCTAGAGTATCTACTATACAAATCGTAAAACTTGCTATATAATGAGTGCTATAGAAACCTGTAATTCATAAGGAGGAAAACATGAAGGTAATAGAAGTATCTGAATTTGGTAACAGCAACGTTCTTAAGTATAAAGAGCTCAAAGATCCGGTCATGAAAGATGACGAGATTTATGTTGCCCTCAAAGCTGCAGCGGTCAACCCAGTTGAAACCTATGTGCGCCAAGGGACATATGCGCAACTGCCTTCACTCCCTTATATCCCAGGAAAAGATGGAGCAGGGATTGTTAAAGCTGTAGGTAAACGAGTGAAAAACTTTAAGGTAGGTGATCGTGTTTTTGTGACTGTAGACAGTGATGCTCAGTTTGGAACATATGCGCAAGCAATAACGTGCAAGGCAACAGAAGCGACCTTACTTCCAGAAAGTATGACTTACCGTCAAGGAGCAGCAGTAGGATCGAGCGGCTTAACCGCCCTTTATGCCCTTAAGCAAAAAGCTGCCCTCAAGTCTGGAGAATACATACTTGTACATGGTGCAACAGGAAGGGTAGGAACACTTGTACTTCAATTTGCAAAGCTATATGGTGCCAAGGTTATTGCGACAGCAGGGTCTGAAAATGGCCTTGAGATATTGAAAAAGCTTGGTGCAGACTACGTCTTTAATCATCATGCTGAAGGATATATCAAGTAGATACAAGATGTGACGAAGAACCATGGTCTTGATGTAATTGTTGAAATGCTTGCAAATGTGAATTTGCAGAAAGACCTAGATGTTATTGGCAACAATGGGCGCATTGTGATTATTGGTAACCGAGGTGAAGTAACAATTAATCCTCGTGTCTTGATGATGAAAGGCGCTCATATCACGGGATTGATGTTGGCAAATATCACGCCAGAAGAGGTGGAGAAAAATACGCAATTATTACTGCAAGGTTTAAGTGAAGGTGTGAAGCCTGTCATTGATAAAGTATTCCCGCTCGAACAAGCTGCGCGAGCACAAGATTATATCATGGAAAATAAAGGAAGTATGGGAAAAATCATTCTTGATACGACAGCGGAATAATAGGAATATAAGCAAAATAAAAAAGCATATTTTAATATGCCTTTTTATTTTAGAAAAACCTTGACTTTAGTGCGAAATCGTACTATAATGAAATGGTACGACTTCGCACTAAAAAGGAGAAAGTAAATGAAACATCGGGAAATAATGACACAATTTAGCACAGCGCTTGGTAAGCTTGATATGGCTTACGCGCTTGTGGCGCAGGAGTATAATCTGACTTTTAATGGACTGATGACACTCTATATTATCGATGAAAATGATACAGTCACCCAAAAAGAAATCAGTGAGATCTTATTTTTACCGAAATCAACAGTACATAGTCTACTTTCGAAGTTGCAAAAACAAGATATTCTGGAGCTTACTAAAGGCAAAAATGAAAAGGAAAAATTTGTTGTTTTCACTGCAAATGGAAGAAAAGTTTTTGAGGAGATTCAGGAGCAAACAGATATCTTTGAATCACAAGTTATAGAAGAATTCGGTTTGAAGAACACGCAAGCGTTCCTGGAGCATACGAAAACTTTTACCGAAAGCTTACTCGAAAAAGCCCGGAGAGTTATGGAGGATAAAAAAGATGAAAATTGAAATCAGAGCATTTGATCCAAAAGATTATCAAAAAGCGGTCCAGTTTGCTGTCAAAGGAATGAGCTTTGACAGGTACAGTAATAATAAAACCGTCATCAATATGTATGCTAAAAATTTTCTATATTTTGAGCTTTCAAAGGCTACACAAGCCATTGCAGCTTATGTCGACAATGAAATGGTGGGCTTATTGCTCGCAGAAATATATGGTGAACCTAAACTGAAACAAACGTTTGGCCAAAAAGCATACCTGAAGATTTTTAACATTTTGCGAACCTTTTCTAAAAATAGTGGTTTAGACACGTATGAAGCTACGAATAAAGAATTATTACGGTCGTATAAAAGTGACGCATCACCTGAGGGAGAAATTTTGTATTTGGCTGCCGATCCCGAGAAAAAAATCAAGGGCGTAGGTACCGCTTTGATTAATGAACTCACGGCGCGAGAAGCTGGGAAAGAAATATTCCTTTTCACAGACACAGGCTGTACTTATCAATTTTATGAACACAAAGGTTTTCAGAGGGCAGGAGCTCGAGATATCCAACTTGATTTTGGTCAAAACAGAATCGATTTAACTGCAATGCTTTTTAGTAAAAAATTAGCACAGCAATAAGGAAATAAAAAACCGTAAGCTCAAAACTACGGTTTTTTATTGTTTGTGTCGAAAGAAGAAAAATATAATTGTTCTAATGTTTCGTTTTGGAAATTATCGGTAGTGTCGATGAAATAATCGCATTGCCATTTTTGGGTAGCCTGCGCGGTTTTGTTGAGCGAAGTTTCCCATGAAGGATAAAAACGCAAAGCCATTTTTCCAGTAATTTCCTCGTCTTTTAAAATCTTTTTTTCTCGAAGAACCTTCTTAGGAATGATAAACTGGCCGCTCAAGGCCCCGTCAATGATTGAAATGACAAGCTTATCAGGAAAAGTTTCAAAGCTGTAGGGAGTGTTTTTATTATTGGTATCCTTTTCCCAGAAGGCTACAAAATAACCGCATTTTTTAGGCGTTTTTTTAGCGCGGCGACTTCGAAAAGACAGGCCTTTGGCTTGAAAACAAAAACCTTCATATTCAGAATTATAATTATCCTTTGTAGGCAGGCTTGGGGATAATCCTAAATCATTCAAGAGGGACGTTATATAGGTCAGTGAATTGTACATGCTTTAAGTTTATCACAAGTAAGATGCTGAAAAAATCAAAGCCACTTATTTTGATACAGTTGCAATCAAAATAGTTTACAAAAAAATAGGAATGTAGTATTATTGACTAGTCAACGATTGACCGGTCAATTTTAAAAGGGGGACAAATGAACCTTAGACAAATGAGTCAGCTCTTTTACAAGCTAAAATTAGCAAATCAAGAGATGACAACGAAGTTTGAAAAAGAAACAGGCTTTAGTATTACCCGTTATGAACTGATGATGTTTTTGAAGGAAAATGGTCAATGTTCTCAAGGGCAATTACAGAATGAGTTAAAAATAGACAGCGCCGCTATTACAAGGCATCTAAAACTGCTTGAAGCAAAAGGTTATGTTACCCGTGAGAGAAATAAACAAAACAATCGCGAAGTTTTTGTTAAAATCACGGATAGCTCAAAAGAGGCTTTGGAACGTTGTGAAAGAAACTATAATGACTCTTCTGAGAAAAGTTTAGAGCTAGGACTCTCAGCTCAAGAAGAAAATCTACTTCTTGAACTGCTCACAAAGTTACTGGGACATAAAGGAGAATAAAATGTCAACTCGTATTGTAAATAATGATTTTTCAGAAATCACATTTGGAAGAAAATCCGTGCGTGTTTATGATGAAACTTATAAAATTTCACATGAAGAAATGCTTGAAATGATCCAAGAGGCAACAACAGCACCATCATCTGTAAATATGCAGCCTTGGCGTTTTGTCGTTGTTGAAAGTGATGAAGAAAAGGAAAAATTAAAACCTTTGATTCGTTTTAATACCCGTCAAAATGAAACTTCTTCGGCTATGGTTCTTATTTTTGGAGATCTTCTCTGTTATGAATTAGGGGAAGAAATTTATAACCAAGCGGTAGAAGAAGGCAAGATGCCTGCAGAAGTACGTGATCAACAGTTAGAAGCGATTATTCCTTACTACCAAAGTTTTAGTAAAGAAGAAATGAATGATGTTGTGAAAATTGATTCAAGCTTAGCTGCAATGCAATTTATGCTCATCGCACGCGCGCATGGTTACGAAACAAATCCTATTGGCGGATTTGAGGCAGACCAATTGGCAAAAGCTTTTGATTTGGACGAAAACCGTTACGTGCCAGTAATGATTTTATCTGTCGGTAAAGCCAAAGAAGTAGGCTATGAATCTGTAAGATTAGCGGCTGAAAAAATCACAGAATTTAAATAATAAAAAATGCTAGATCATCTAGCATTTTTTTATTGGCCTTCACCTTGCTTACGTGTTGCTGATGATTTGAAGCTCACTCTCAACACCAAGCATATCCTTGATTTTAGCCTGTAATTCTTGGATAGCCTCAAGAGAACGTTCCTGTTGAGAGGGAATTACTGCTTCAATCACCAGTATGGCGTTGGTGGTTTCTTCTGTCAACATTGTACGTTGGGCTTCACGCCAATTCAAAGAGCGGCAGATCGCACCATCAAGGTCATAATATATAATTTCTTGCGGCAGAGCTGGCTCACTCTTTTGCGCTCCAAGAGGATAAAAATCTTCACCCCCCTTGGCTAAGCCTAAATGCAAATCGCCATTGATTTTGTCTAAATCCTCACCACCACAAGGCACACCGTAACGGAGAGAAATACTATTGTAGATATCCACGAGAGGGTTGATTGGTGCGAGCTCTTTGCCCTGAGCCACTCTTTTCAAAAGAGCCTCAATAGAAGAACGAGCACCTTTTTTCTTTTTAAATTGTGTAAAAATATCACGCCATTCGGAGATGACAAAGTTTTCTTTAAAATCATCTTCAACTAAAAATTTTTCAGAGGCTTTAAATGCCTCCTTTAGAAGTTCTTGGTAGGGGGCTAAATCATGAGCATGATTGTCCATATTGTTTACAACTAAGGTATAGAGTTGAGCTTCTGGAAAAAGTTCCCAAAAATTTTTATCCACAGTAACAGTTTGCATAATAGTTCTCCTTATTTCTTTTTTCATGATTAAATCTGTTTGCGTCAAAGTCCCTAAATGAAAGTGACGTGAACCACACTCTACATATCCTTGACTTTTATAAAATCCATAGGCAGTAGGATTATGCTCCCAGACACTGAGCCAGAGATATTCCTTGTGTGTGCGTTGTGCCTCTTCAGAAGCAAAATCTAATAAATATTTTCCTAAGCCTAAGTGCTGGTAACCCTTTCTAACATAGATTCTTTCCACTTCAAGAGCCTCACCTAAAAACGAGTGTTCCGGAAGACTTGCATTTTTCAACTTGATATAACCTGCAAGCAGTGCCTCTTGAAAAATAAAGTAGAAATTAGTGTTAGAGTCCATGATTTCTTTAGTCAATTGTTGAGGATTAAAAGCTTTTTCTAAATAAAGCTCTAAATCTTCTGGTGGATTTTGTTGTCCAAAAGTTTCGGAAAAGGTTTCTATACTTAAGTCTTGTAAGACATTTATATCCTGTATAGTGACAGGGGAAATTCTAATGTTCACACGAGAGTTCTCCTTTTAGTAGATTCGTTTCTTTCCTTTTTTAACATCAATCCAGTTATCCACGATATTTTGACTGATTCTTTCGAGCAAACTCTCTATTTGAGTAATCTCAAGCGCATTAAGACCGGATAAGGCAACTTGAGTAGAATAGTGAAGTTCTCTGTTTAATATAGGATAAACTTCTTTACCCTGAGAAGTAACGTAGAGTAGTTTATTTTTTTTATTTCCGATATCTTCAACTTTTTCTATAAGATTTTTTTCTACCAATTGATTGATAGCACGGCTTGCTGTACTCTTATCCACACATAAAAGTTCAGAAATTTGTTGCTGATTAATGCCAGGATTTTCAAAAATACGACTGAGGTAGAGATACTGTCCTTTTGCAAGTTTAAGCTCCTTGAATTCAATATTACTGATAGAATCTAAGGCACGCGCTATTGTACCAATATCTCTTAAAATATTATTTTGAATAATAGCTCTCCTTTCAAAATAGTGATGATGTACTGATTATAAAACAAAATAGTTGCAAATGCAACTATTTTGTAGAAGTTGATTACTTCAGTAAAGAACTGTTTTTCATTGTTCATTAAGAAATAGCGAAAAGATATTTTCCTTTGGAGAGTGTTGAAACAAGTTTGTAGAGTAAAATTCCAAGGAAGTAGTTGACGAATGCTGTAGAAAAAATCGTAATGAAAAGAACAGGAAGGCCCATTTTAAAGACAATCATCAGCTCCGAAATGTGAAGTAAAGTTCCCAAAAGATATACAGCAAAAACATACACACAACCACTTATCAATGTGGCGAGGAAATAGGTTACACCTATTTTAGCTAAAAAGAATTTGGGAGAGATTCTTAGGACTAATTTATAGAAGAGTAGACATGCCAAGGCAGACAAGGTACGGTCAAAAGCAGCAGGAAGTTGAAAGATTGGATTACCGCCAAGAATCATGGAAGTAAGAATAACGAGACCACTTGCTAAGAAAACTTGCTTAAGTGTGGGTTTAATTATTATACAGAGGAATAAAAAGGCCAAGGAGAAGTCCGGGCGAATAATTCCAGCGATACTAGGAGTGATAATATTCAAGATTTGACCAAGGATAATGAAGATAGGAGTTAGTGCAATAGCATTTGATGATTTGTTTTTTGGATTCATAAAAGTTCCTCTTTCTAGATTTTAATGATAAGGCAGAGTACTTTCTATAACACAAAAAAAGCATAGAAATTTCTATGCTTTAATCATCCAATTTGAGCATAGATACAGGTTTTAGAAAGTACACTAAAATTTGTATCTATGGTTTTCTTCAGTTAGAAGCCATACATACACCTGTATCTTTGCCAAAGTTGAGTAGAATAACAGTTGTTCATTAGGTGTATAGCTCCTTTCATTTTTATTAGGAATAATAATATCATTTTCTAAGAAGACTGTCAATGCTTTGAACTCACAGGGATAAAATAATTTTTCCTTCTAGATTTAAAAGCTAGTTTTTTGAATGCGAAAAACTGTATCTGATCGTTCTAATTAAGTATATATTTGACGAGTAACTTGTAAATGGGTTATAATTTCACGTGCATATTTTTTTAGCATAAATGAAATTATTGTTACTTATCATAACGTTAAAAACAAAATGAGGAGGTCATTATCTGTGTATAAAAAATATGGAGATTGTTTTAAAAAGTTAAGGAACCAAAAGAATTTGGGACTCTCATATTTTAGTAAGATTGGAATAAATAGAGCAAATTTATCTCGATTTGAAAGAGGGCAAACTATGATGAGTTTTGAGCGTGTTGACTTGATGTTAGAAGAGATGCAAGTTCCCTTAGCAGAGTATGAATTAATTGTAAATAACTTTATGCCCAATTATCAAGATTTTTTCTTGTTGGAACTAGAAGAAGCGGACTTTAGTCAAGATTTTAATAAAATTCAAAAGTTATATCTTGAGGCGCGTGAGGCAGGAAAACATATGTTGTCCCTTGCTGCAAAAACTCGACTTGAAAATATCACCCCCTCGGAAGTGAGAGAGATTGAAAATTATCTTTGTAATGTTAAAGAATGGGGCTATTTTGAGCTCACATTATTTTATTTTCTCTCAGATCATATTGCTATTGATCAGCTGGAAAATCTTCTTGCCAATTTTGACAAAAGGTGTGAAAAATATTGTCGATTATTAAAGTACAGACGAAGATTATTACAAATCGCGTATCAAAGTGCGGCTATATTTGCAGCACATGGAGAAAGAAGTGAAGCGGAAAATATACTAGAAATTACCAAAAAATACCGGGAAATGGGAGTGGATTTGTATGCTGAAGTTTTAAGACATCTTGCAACAGGAATTGTTATTTTTAACTTTGAAGATAAGGATTTAGGACGTGAAAAAATTAATTGTGCTCTGGGGGCTTTGGAGGAATTCGGAGGTTTACGATTGAAAGAATTTTATCAAAGAAGGTTGGAAAAGTTTTTAAAAAAATAATCTCTGTATCTGTTGCTTTAAAGCAACAGATACAGAGAGTTTTTTTATTTTTAAGAGAATATACTTGATATAGAAAGGAGATGAAAACTAGATTTGGGCAACAATTATTTTGAAAATTGTTACCACATATTTTAAGGAGGTATGATGAATCAAAAAAAATTAACATTATTCGGATTCTTCGCTTTAACTGCTTCAATGGTTTTGACAGTATATGAGTATCCGACCTTTGCCACTTCGAAATTGCACTTGGTTTTCTTTTTACTACTGGGCGGAATACTATGGTTTTTACCAGTTGCCTTATGTGCTGCGGAAATGTCCACAGTTGAAGGATGGAAAAATGGGGGCATCTTCAGCTGGGTAAGCCAGACTTTAGGAGAGCGTTTTGGATTTGCAGCAATTTTTTTCCAATGGTTTCAAATTACAGTTGGATTTGTAACAATGATATACTTTATATTAGGAGCACTATCATACGTATTAAATTTTGATGCTTTAAATTCAGATCCACTCATTAAATTTATAGGTTTGCTGGTCATTTTTTGGGGACTGACTTTTTCACAATTAGGAGGGACTCAGCGCACTGCAAAATTAGTAAAAGCGGGGTTTGTTATTGGGATTGTAATTCCATCCATCATTTTATTTGTATTAGCAGTTGCTTATTTTGTAGGAGGAAATCCTATAGAAATCCCCATCAATAAGGCCGCTTTTATTCCAGACTTTTCACAACTTTCAACATTGGTAGTCTTTGTTTCATTTATTTTAGCTTATATGGGAGTTGAAGCTTCAGCTTCTCACATCAATGAGTTAGAAAATCCAAAAAGAAATTATCCTTTAGCAATGGTTTTATTAGTAATACTAGCGATTTCTTTAGATGCGCTTGGAGGCTTTACAGTGGCTGCAGTCATCCCACAAAAAGAGTTATCTTTAAGCGCCGGTGTGATTCAGACTTTTCAAACGCTAATATTGCATTTTAATAACCACTTAAGTTGGCTGGTTAAAATAATTGCGATAATGATTGCGTTTGGAGTAATGGGAGAAGTGAGCTCATGGGTAGTTGGACCTTCACGAGGAATGTTTGCAGCAGCTCAACGTGGATTACTTCCAAAATTTTTACGAAAAACAAATACCCATGATGTTCCTGTACCGTTAGTTATGGTTCAAGGAGTTATCGTGACTCTCTGGGGAGCGATTTTAACCTTTGGCGGTGGAGGAAATAATTTGTCCTTCTTGGTAGCAATTTCTTTGACAGTAGTGATCTATTTGGTTGGCTATCTATTATTTTTCTTAGGTTATTTCGTCTTAATTTACAAGAAAAAGAACTTAAAACGAACATATAATGTTCCAGGGAAAATGATAGGCAAATCAATTATTGCAGGATTAGGTTTATTATTATCTCTGTTTGCTTTATTCATTTCTTTTGTTCCACCGGAATCAATTGCTCAAAGTGAGACACGAACCTATCAAATGATATTACTTATAAGTTTTGCTGTTACAGTAATCTTGCCCTTTGTTATTTATGAAGTGCATGATAAAAAGAGCCATGGGGCTCTTGAAGAACCAGTTCACTTTAAAGCAGGAGAAGTGAACCCAGCCGTTTATCCGGCAGCTCGAGGAGAGCATCATATTATAAAAAATGAAAAACATATATTAAAACATTAAAGAAAATTGGAGGATGTACATATGTTATATGGAAAAGAAAATCGTGATGAGGCAGAATTTTTAGAACCAATATTTGGCTCCGAAAGTGAACAAGTTGATTTGCCTAAGTATAAATTAGGGAGAGAATCGATTGAACCTCGTGTCGCTTATCAATTGGTTCAAGATGAGATGCTAGATGAAGGGAATGCTCGATTGAACTTAGCAACTTTTTGTCAAACATATATGGAACCTGAAGCAGTAAAACTGATGAGTCAAACCCTAGAGAAAAATGCAATAGATAAATCAGAATACCCAAGAACAACCGAAATCGAAAACCGTTGTGTAAATATGATTGCTGACCTTTGGAATGCAAGTGAAAACGAACAGTTTATGGGAACTTCAACAATTGGTTCCTCAGAAGCTTGTATGTTGGGAGGAATGGCAATGAAATTCTCTTGGCGCAAACGGGCAGAAAAGTTAGGCTTGGACATTAACGCTAAAAAACCAAATCTCGTTATTTCTTCTGGCTATCAAGTTTGTTGGGAAAAATTCTGTGTATATTGGGATATTGAAATGCGCGAAGTACCAATGGATAAAAACCACATGTCAATTAATCTAGACAAAGTTATGGATTATGTTGATGAGTATACGATTGGTATTGTAGGAATTATGGGAATTACTTATACGGGAAGATACGATGATATAAAGGCGCTTGATAAGTTAGTTGAAGAACACAACAAACATACAGATTATAAAGTGTACATTCACGTAGATGCTGCTTCAGGTGGACTTTATGCACCATTTGTTGAACCACATCTTAAGTGGGATTTTCGATTAAAAAATGTCATTTCCATCAATACATCAGGTCATAAGTACGGACTAGTTTATCCTGGAGTAGGTTGGGTATTGTGGCGTGATAAGAAGTATCTACCAGAAGAGTTAATTTTTAAAGTAAGTTATCTTGGCGGAGAATTGCCAACCATGGCAATCAACTTCTCTCATAGCGCTGCTCAGCTGATAGGACAATATTATAATTTTGTACGCTATGGGTTTGATGGATACAAAGCTATACATGAAAGAACGCATAAAGTAGCGATGTATTTGGCAAAAGCAATTGAAAAAACAGGTTTATTTGAAATTGTAAATGGTGGGTCACAACTTCCAATTGTATGCTATAAATTAAGAGAAGACATAAATTGTGATTGGGATTTATACGACTTAGCAGATCGTTTATTAATGAAAGGATGGCAAGTGCCAGCCTATCCTTTACCAAAAAACTTAGAGGATAATATTATACAACGTATCGTGATTCGAGCAGATTTTGGAATGAACATGGCGTACAATTACGTGCAAGATATGCAAGAAGCTATTGAATTTTTGAATAAGGCACATCTTAAATACCATAATAATCCTAAAAATAAAGTACAAGGTTTTACACATTAAAACACCCTCATTTTTAAATGATGTGTCTATTTTCATTGATTAATAGCAAGAGTGAAAATACAAGAAAAAGACGAGAAAGTTCTCGTCTTTTTTCTTTTTCTCAATAATGTAATCGCGGCGTTTGCTACAAGAAAAGATTGATAAATAGGATGAATTTATATTGTCAGAGTCGATTATCCATTTCAAATTTATCCCATTTTTCCTACATTCTACAGGTGTTTTTCCAGTTATGTAGTGTCAGTTATTTTGATTGCTTTTGGTACAATGTATATAACATGCAGGATAAGAGAGGGAAAGCTAGTGGATAAACAATATATAGATTTAGTTACAAAAAAAGCTCATTCTATTGAAGAAGGGCTATTGATTAACGAATTGGATGAAAGATTAATTAAATTAATAAAAAGTGACTTTCCCAATGTTTCAATGGACAGTTTTATTAGTCAAGATAGTCTAATGACATATCGATTGAAAACAATAAATAGAATGCTGGAAAATGATTCTAGAACAAATACACATATGCATAAACGGTTTAAAAAACTTCAATCAAATGAAGAATATCAAGAAGTCGATGTTCAAGCTACTTTAGATAAGACGAAAACGCTCGGCACACATTTTGCAGATATTATTTCTAAATTTGGGGGTTCGTGGACTTTTATTTTAATTTTTCTATCCTGTTTAATGATATGGATTATACTAAATGTTACACATGTTTTTGGAGTATATTTTGATCCCTATCCATTTATCCTTCTTAACCTAGCTTTGTCAATGATTGCAGCTATTCAGGCTCCGATTATTATGATGAGTCAGAATCGGGCTGCAGATTATGATAGAATGAGTTCAAAAAATGATTACAAAATAAATAAGAAATCTGAGCTTGAAATTCGTCTTATACATTCAAAATTAGATCATTTAATCCAAAAAGATCAACCTAATATAATGGAAGTACAAAAAATTCAAACTGAAATGTTATCAGATATTTATACTAAGCTTGAAAAGATAGAATTAAAAGATAAGCATTCATTTGATAAATAGTATAGATAATAATGTAGATACACTCCGTATTAAACATACGGACAGCACCTCTTACTCTAAATAAGAAATGGGAATAGACATAAAGGAAAATTCTCTAACTGAATTGGAATAAAAAAGCCCCTCGAAATCCTATTTGAGAGAATATAAACTATATGTATTTGCACTATAATAAAAGCCAATCTATCAAAAAATACGCAACCTTTAACTCCTTCAACATCTGCAGAATCTAAAGAAAAAGTAAATGATTCTAAAACAGCTAAAACTACCCTTCCAAAAACAGGAACGGCAGAAGTTCCTCTATGGTTTAATTTATTAGGGTTAGCTTTCATAATCTTATCCATAGCTCTACTTGTGAAGAAAAATAAAATAGAGAACTAATGTAATAACCTAGGTACCCCACATCTCAGTTATGAGATGTGTTTCTAGACGAAAGAGAGCACTAAGCTGTGGAGGAGTACTTTGGACTAGAAATAAATAATGATATAACAAAATTTTCAAAAGAAGAAGCTTTCTTCTGATTTTGTTTTTCTTAGCTCTTGGTCTTACGACGAGGAGCTTTTTTTGCGGAGAAGAATTACTTTTTTTGAAAGCGTTGACATTGTTGCTGTAATAGTGTACAATAAGTTATACCTTTAAGCATCTCCAGCCTTCTCTGGGGTGTTTTTTATTAGCAACAAGAAGTATAATCTTATGCTTAAAGTCCAGTTATGATTTTTCATAAAATTCCTTTTTGCGTTCACTGCTCTCCTCAATAAAGTGAAGGTTTCTCATAGATGATTACACCACCTCAGATAAAGTGTTACTTTAAATGGGGAGGTACACATATAGGCTAGTTGATAAATGTATAAAATAAAAAATGCTAAATATAAAATTATTTAGCATTTTTCTATTATTTTAATGCTATATCATGAGGATAAGGTGAGAAAGGAAGAGAATAGTCATATTTTATGAATAATAGTTTGGGAAAGACCAACTTGACTCTATAGGTAATTACGAACTATTGAAGTATTAAAAATTAAAAATGAGCAAATTCGTTGAAACAATTTAATTTTTTTAATAAACTGATAGGACTGTTTTTAAGTAATTAACACTACTTTTGCAGAAAAATTATGGAGAGTTACTCAATGAAAAAAATTATCGCGTTAGTACTGTTAGTTATAACGATAATCATATACCCGACAATAGCTGAAGCTAAATAATATAGTAATAAAGATACGTTAATTAATGTGACTTTAGAAAATGGACCACAATTTTATCCAGGGAGTAATATTAAAATTAAAATGGAATTTGATCTTACTCATCAAGAAGTTGAGCCTAATGACACATTAGTTTTAGACTTACCTGAGAATTTAGAAATAGACAGTAGTACAGAAATTAATTTTATGGATGGATCAGGGCATCTGCTTGCTACAGGAAAAGTGGTCCAAAATAAAATAGTAATCACTTTTACTGAGAATGTAAGAAATAAGCAGGATGTACATGGTTTTATTGACATTTCACTGAAGATGAAGCCGGATACGTTTCCTCTAGGGAAAAATATAATTGAATTCGAAACTAAGAATGGACTAATACCTGTTGAAATTGAAGTTCAAGAAAGAAAAGACGATATCAGTAAAAAAGGTAAGTTAATAAAATTAGCTGACGGGACTTCAGCAATTCGATGGACAATGGTTGTAAATAGAAATAATTTAAAAACGACCAATATGATTCTTTCTGATGTAATAAAAGATGAAGAATTGACCTACATCGAGGGAAGTACCAAAGTATATATTGGCGAGTGGGTAGATTTAAATAAATCAGCATACAAAAGAAGAACTTTATTGACAGAAGGAATAGATTATAAAAGAGAAGAAAGTTTAGATGGAGTAACCTTATTCTTTAATGAAGGAACTAGTATGTATGTAGTTGATCTACTAACTAAACCGAAGAATCCGCAGTTATTAGATAAAACAGGAGTAAAATTTAATAATACAGCGCATTTAATGTGGACGGATGAGGAAGGTAAGAATTCTTCAAGCTCTGTTTCTTCAAATTTTGTAATCAGAGATAAGAATTCAGGGATTGATGGCTCTGACAAACAGCCCGTAGAACCCGAACAACCTACCGAACCAGAGCAACCCGTAGAACCTGAACAACCTACCGAACCAGAGCAGCCCGTAGAACCTGAACAACCTACCGAGCCAAAGCAGCCCGTAGAACCCGAACAACCTACCGAGCCAAAGCAGCCCGTAGAACCCGAACAGCCTACCGAGCCAGAGCAACCTGTAGACCCTGAACAGCCTACCGAGCCCGAATAACCTGTAGAACCAAAACGTCCTACAGACTCCTCCAACTTACCAAAAACTGAGAAAAATAGTGGCATAAAGCAATTGATAAAAAAGACTCAGACTATAAAAGTGGGAGATAAAAAAAGAGAAGAAAGCTCTAATGAAAAAGGAACTCTCGGTAAAGGTGTATTACCGAGAACAGGAGAAAAATCTAGAGCAGCAGGTGTTATATTAGGTTTGCTCTTATGTAGTCTTGCTATCTTCCTTTATAGGGCCTTTCAGTTAAAAAAGTCTAAATGAGCTTACGGTGAATATAAATAGGAGAAAACAATGTTATCAACTTTCAAAAGAACAAAGATAAATATATGGAAATTTATTATTATTATTGCAGGTGTTTTAGGAGTAGCTGATTGGGGAATCATGACTGCTAATGGTGATAGTGTGATAAGTTTATTTAACTTCACATTTTTAGCCATTGCAGCTTTAATTTCTTTAACGATAATCTTTGGGTGGCCTGCCACAAAGCGATTATTTAGTAAGTTACGTAAAGAAGATTGGAAATGGATTTTATTTGCGATAATTGCAGATATTGTTCTCACTTGTTTGTTTGTATTCATTGGGAGTTTTCTAAAACAGCCCATAGCTAACAATTCAGGAGTCGAAGAGGCTTTCTCTCTTATTGATTTGGTTTTTTCTCTACCAACATTATCTATCAGTCTTGCGGGAGAAGAACTGTTTATTGCGACTTTATTCATTTTAGTTTATATCATTGCATATAAATTTTTTAAAGAGAAGACTACGGTTATTTTAGCTGTAATTATTTCTTTATCTTTATTTGAATTGAGCCACTACACAGTTTATAATGGCAACCTTTATCAATGTTTGGTAATCATTGGATTAGGTCACCTTCCAACGATGTATGCTTGGCTTAAAACGGAAACTTTATGGGTGCCCATTATAGCGCATATCTTATATGATGTTTTATTGTTGGCGCTCTCAACACTTGGGTAAACCATAAAGAGAGTTTTATTGAACTATAAAAATATATTAAAGCTATCGTTGATAGCTTTTTTTATTCTTTCATAGATCTAAATAAGTACTTTAATCATTTGAACAAAAGTATTTTTTTACTTGTTCAGTACGAGACAGTAAGTTTTTCTACATTCAAATTTTGGAAATCCAAGTCAAAGTGGCAAATGTTCTGTTTAAAAATTATGTATGAGGTACAAAAAACGTCTCATTAAACAGAGAATCGTAGGATTGCTGAAGGAGAGTGTGCTATTAATAATAATGAAGTCTGGTTTGGGAAGTTATGAAAGAATAACGCTTGACTCAACATTGTCTTTACAATGGAGTAAGACCTGAATGATCATATTGTCCACAATGAGAAATTTTTAATTTACATTCATATACCGAAAATATTGTATGTGGTATAAGCTATAGCTCATCCTTTTAAAGTTAATCATTATTTAGATTGCTCTGTTCTTTGTGACTCATCGTATTCGAAATAATGTTTAGTTAACCGTGTTAAAATAAGATTATGTAAAAATTATGAGTGTTTGATTGGTAAATCTTTTTGAAGGATTAGAGTAAAATGTTATTATTAGAATAGATGAATCATATGAATAATTGTGCCATATGAGGACAGAAAGAGGATTGAAATGAACAAAAGAGTGCTAGGCATAGGTGGAATAAGTTGTTTAATTATCTCAGTTATTTTTACAATATTATCAACAAATGCCTTACAAGTAGACGGAACTTCCTTAGATTTTTCTAATCCAACAGATGTTTCAACAGGAGCGACTACTCTGGATCGAAATGATTTTAATGATAACTTTACATTATCTGGAAATATAGGTATGAGATACCAAGTTGGTGGTGCCTTTAATCCAGTCGGACCAGCCTTGACGGAGGAAGAAATAAAAGCAAGGTATGATGAAGAGACAGGTATCATCACACTCACCCCTAATCGAAATGATTGGTCTGGTAACTTTACACTTAATAATCGTATTTCTACAGAAGATCCTTTTAAACTAAAGGGAGCAGTATATCTAGGAGATAGGACAGATGCGGATTTTAGAGATGCCGATTATAATGCCAATGGTGGAACGCCAAGTGGTGGGGCGGATGGTATAGGGTTTGCCTTTCATCCTGAAGAAGTCGGGAGAGTTGGCTTTACTGGAGCTAATATGGGTATCGGAGGGCTTAAAGGAGCGATTGGTTATAAGTTTGATACTTATTGGAACATAGCACAACAAAGTAATGAGGATGATAATCACAGACTAGGATGGGAGGGAGACCCCGGAGAAAAAGGGGCTCATAATGGTACTGTCTTTGGATCTTTTATTGAAATGACAACAGAACCCAACGAAGCAAACACGCCTCTTTTAAATTCAGGACGATCAGTTCCTTTTGCAACAGCTGCAGGGTTTGGAGTAGGAGATTGGAGTCAAATTGCTTGGCTAGATACGAGCAAAATTTTACAAAATTCAGGGGTGGATAGACGAATTGAAATTGGCGATGATGGAAATGGTAATCCTGTACAGGGACCGGATAGACGAGAAGTAGAAAACTATGGATATGATAGGAACGAGCTTTTATCTACTTCTAAAGATAATACAACGGGCTTTAAAAATGTGATATATGATTATCAACCTGGTCAATCTGGTAAGGGAACGTTAAGAGTATACCTTCTCCATGGAATAACTCTTAATCCAGTTATAGCTAATGCTTTAACTGAGGAAGGTGTGAGTTATGATTTAATTGGTCAAAAAGAAATTAGTTCTTCAGATTCTCTGGCGCTAGCAGTTTCAGCTTCAACAGGGGCTTTCCGTAATTTACAACAATTCAGATTTGACTCTTTTGAGTATTCAGCAGTGAAACGGTTAGAGGTTGAAAAAATCTGGATGGATAATAATAATATGAATGGTCTAAGACCTGAGACAATAAAAATACAGATTTGGGCCAACTTAAAAGAGACAGAAAATAAAGAGGCTGTGCGTCTCCCCTATAAAACACCAATAGAGGTATCAGAAGCAGACAATTGGCATGTCGTTTATGATAATCTTCCTAAATATAATAATGAAGGCCGCGAAATTTTTTATGATGTTACAGAAATTCCAGTTGCAGGGTATGAATCAATAATCCGTAGTTTAAACGATGAAAATAATCCAGATATTCAATTCGAGTTAACGAATATATTTTAGAACCCCCTTTCTATGTCTGGAAATAAGATTTGGTTGGATGATGGAAATGCAGATCTACGTCCCAACTATATTCATGTTGAACTTTGGAGAAAAGATGGGGACCAAGAACGACAAGTTAGGTTCAATGAACTCTATGCTGGTTATCAAAACTTTTATGGAGATGTAAACCCTAATGATTTTGTGACAATAGAAACTAATCCGAGTAAGAACTGGGCATATACATTCTCACATTTATATGGAACTGAAAATGTGGCAGGCGAAGAACAAGGCATTCAATACTTCTTTAAAGAGGCATTACCGGATAACTATAAATATAAATATGAAACACAAGTAATTGGTCGTGACATCATTAATACTCCAATCACAGTAGAGAAAACGAGTTTAATTATTAAGAAAGTGTGGAATGATGCCGGTTTTGAAAACAAAAGACCAAATTCCATTAAGGTACAATTATTTGCTAATGGTATTGCAAAGGGCCAACCATTAATTATTAGTGCAGATGAGAATTGGAATAAGGAAATATCAGACTTGCCTTTGCGAGATGAAGTGGGGAATGAAGTTTCTTATTCTATTAAAGAAATTAATGTGTCTAATGATTATAAAGTAGATCAGACACGCAAAGAAAACACTATCATTTTAACGAACACTATTATCGAAAATGAAAAAGAAGAAGAGGATGATGACGACAAGAATGGTGGTAATGGAACCAAACCAGACATTACCGAAGAGCCTGAAGAGGACTCAGAGGGTAGAGATGAAAATCTTCCAATAGTAGGGCAGTATAGGGAAACTTGGTTAATTGTTTTAGGCATAGTCTTATTATCTTTAGGGGGAGTATTAATAAGATATAAGCAAAAACATAAAAAAGATTGAAATTACAGTAGAAATAAGATAATAGAAATTGCGGTTACAGTCAATTATAATGTATTTTCTATATTGACCATATTCAACTGATACTTATTAACGATAACCAATTAATTGATTATCGTTTTTTTATTAGTCAGAAAATTAAAAAATGTAGAGTGATATGTGGGATGAAAAAAACTATAATTAAAACAGATGATAGATTCAATAAAGGTACAATAACAGGCAAATTTGTTGAAGATACTAATGTATTAACGATATATGAAGACTTTGATTAATTACTAGGAACTCATTGAGTTTATATAACTATTGTGTGATATTTTTTTATCTGATACTTTACTTATATGAATAATGTGAAATAAAAGTATAGAATAGCTTTAAATTTTATTTCAGTAAAATATTATATATAGACATGCATTAGAAACTGTTCAAAAAACATATATTTCACATAAACTTTTTTGACTTTGATAAATAGTAAGACTAATATGATTATAGATAAATTCGTTTTGAAGGACTGGAACTATGAAGATAAAAAAAAAGATTTTGAAATCAGTAGTATTATTAGGTGTTTTATTAGGCATATTAGGAGATATGTATTTTATGTCAAGTAATCTAAAATATGGGACAGTATATGCTTCAACAAATAGAGAAGTCATAGTTTATCCAAAGGACTTTTTATATTTTTTTCAGCGTAACGGTTCAGCAGAGAATTTTGAATATGATACCAATTTATTTATACAAACTCTTACCCCAGACGAACCCTCACAATCTGGAAATGTAACCTTAAAGACTAAAGTGGATATGTCTCAGAATTTTTCTTTTACAGGGTTAATTAATCTTGGGAATAAGGGTATGAAAAGAGGAGGGGCAGACGGCGTCGGATTTTTGTTTCATCCTGGAAATACAAATATTGTTGGCACTCCTGGAGGTGGTGCGGGTATTGGAGGTGTAAGCGGTGCATTTGGTTTTAAACTAGATACTTATTACAATAATTGGAATGATCCTTCTTTTATTGCCGACCCACCACAATTTTCTTCTGGTCAGTCATTTGGTGCGTTTGTAAATGGACTGAATGGTCAAGCTAAAACAATAGCTGAAAGTGCAAAAGCTATCTCTGAACCAAGTAGTAACAATTTTGTTCCTTTTTTTATAACATATGAAGGACAAACTAAAACAATGACTATTACATATGGAAATCAAACCTGGTCACAAGATGTTTCACCATTTATTGTCGATGAGAAAGCCATGTCCTTTTCCATTGCAGCATCAACTGGTGCTAATACAAATCTACAACAGTTAAAAAATGTGCAGTTTAGTTACACCATTGCACAAGGAGAGGTAATTACTAATTACATTGATGAGGATGGAAATTCTATATCTTCCTCATCTATAATGAATGGTGATTTAGATACAAATTATGAAACGAATCAAAAAGAGATTCAAGGATATACTTTTAAAGAAGTGACAGGTTCACCAACTAAAGGAAAATATAAAGCTAACGATCAAACTATAAACTATATATATTCACCTAACAGAGGAGATATAAAAGTAATTTATACTGATGATACAATCGGTCAGAATTTAAGCAGTAAGGAATTATCTGGGCGTGTCGGACAAGATGTAAATTATTCAACTCAAGAAGATATTACTTCTTATAAAGATATGGGGTATGAGTTAGTTTCTGATGATTACCCTCAAAAAGGAGTAACTTTTGGAGATGGCTCTCAAGAATTTTTTGTTCACTTGAGGCATGGTAAGTCTATAGGTACAGAGCAAAAAAAAAATAAATGAGACAATTCATTATTTATATGAAAACAAGACTGAAGCTTTACCAAGTTATGTGGCAAATCCATTACTTTTTAGCCGAGCAATCATAACTGACAATGTTACTGGTGATAAAACATTTGGAGAGTGGAAAGCAGAACAAGAAAATGAATTTAACGAAGTTAAATCCCCAGATGTTAAGGGTTATACACCTGATCAAAAGTTAATTGAAAAAATTGAGGGTATAACTGCAGAAACACAAGATATAACTAAGAGCGTTATTTATAAGCGAAATCAGGGTCAAATAATAATTACGTATATTGATGATACGACAGGAAAAACATTAGATATTGATGAGTTATCTGGATTGACAGATGATAATACAGATTATACTACTTTAGATAAAATTTCCCTCTATTGAAAAAATGGGAGATAACCTGGTATCCAATGATTTTCCAACAGATGGTACGAAATTTAAAGATAATGAACAGTATTATGTAGTTCATTTATCACATGGTGTAAAAACAGTAGTAGAAGAGAAAAAAGTAAATCAAACTATTCATTATGTTTATAAAGATGGCTCTAAAGCCGTAAGCGATTTCAATGCAATACCTAAGTTATTTACACGGGCTATAATAATTGACAAGGTTACAGGAGAAAAAACTATTGGAAAGTGGACAGCAAAAATGGGGAATAGTTTTGACAAAATTCTTTCTCCAATAATTAAAGGTTATAAACCTGATAAATCATTAATACCAGAGGTAAAAAATATCACTGAAGATACTGTAACTTATTCTAAGAACACACCAGATGATGACACTGTTCCCATAACAACTCCGCCAGGCGATGATATGGTTCCACCAATAACTCCACGAGGGATTATAATCCCTCCAGTAACGCCTCCAAATAATTTAATTATAAATAATAAGAATAATTCAAAAAAAGTAATAAATTGGACAGATTTGAGCAATGATAGATTATTGCCTGGCACAGGAGATGATCAAAAATCCCAAAAATATTTAGGAGTTTTAGGTAGTTTACTTTTAGGTATTTCAGCGATACTAATTTTTATGAAACGTAAAAATAAATAGTTTTATTTAGAGATACAATAGATAAAAATACTAGGAAAATCTCTTAGTATTTTTGTATTTTACAGTCAGTATATCCTATTATTCGGAAAAATTGACTATATTTTAATTACGTTCTTCCCTGATTAATAATGTCTGTTTTTTGTTTAGAACGAATTTTTAAATATAAAATAAAAAGATAGTTTTTGTAATTAGTTTAATAAATATAAATTATTAGAAAAATGATATAATAAAGACAATTGAAAAAATGAGGGTGATAGAGTGAAAAAAATTATTTTGCTATATTCTGCTGTTCTCCTAGTTCTTGGTGCTAGTGGTTATTCATGGTATATGTCAAAATATAAGCGAGATAATTATTATGTAAGAATTTATGATAATAAATTTCCTATTGAAAAAGAAATTTATGATAAGGGTAGAAAAAAAATTAAGTACACATACTTAGTAGAGGGATATGACGAAAAGGGAAATAACAAAACTTTAAAGTTTAGTACTATTTATAAAATAAAACCATATACATATTTAGAAGTTTTTTATAACAAAGAAAAAGGGAGTATAGACTGGATAGGACGTGACAGAAGTGAAATTCCTAAGAATGCATTAGAACACTTAGAATAAAACTTGTATTATTTAGTCATTTTTTCAAAAGCATAGGTGTGATTTAATAAAAGATAGTTTTGTTAGATAGGAAGAAAGGAATTGTATGAAACAAGATAAGTTTATAAAATACTTAAGTTGGATAGCTACTGCAATGTCTGTAATGATGTATGTATCTTATATACCACAGATTGCTGATAATTTAAGTGGAATGAAAGGGAATCCCGTACAACCTTTAGTAGCAGCAATTAACTGTACTTTATGGGTAGTGTACGGTATAGGTAAAAAAACGAAGGATTTAGCATTAGCAACTGCTAATTTCCCTGGAATAATATTTGGTTTAATAGCATTTTTTACTGTTTTATGAAATAAAAAACTTATTCAGATTATTATCTAAATAAGTTTTTTATTTTATATATCAGAACGACTATAAAATGTTTGTTTTATTTCAGGATCAACCTGTGTTGTTCCAGGTAGAAAGTGTATTTTTTCAGTTCCTGCCTCGGCAGCTTTCCTATAATACCATTTTTTCCAGCGTAAGAACTTTAGATTAGTCTCTAAAGTTTTTATTTTTTCTTCTAGTTGCTTCTCATGTTCTTCCATAAAAACAAGGCGTTCATCTAATGTCTCATCTCCTTGAACACACCACTGGATAAATTTTGCTATATCTTTAATTGGAATACCTGATTTTTTAAGGCAGTCAATAACTTCAATATATCCTAAGTCATTATCTGTAAATTCTCTTCTTCCGGAACTATTTCTTTTTATAAAAGGAAGTAGTCCCTCTTTATCATAATAACGAACTGCATCAGTTGAAACATTTAATTTTCGTGATATATCCCCAATTGTATATGTTTGCATTTTTTCTCCTTGACATGGAGTTAACTCCATGTTGTATAATCACCAGTATAACATATAAATATTTTTAAGGAGAATTAAAATGCAAAAACCACTTATTGTTATTACAGGTGCTAGTTCAGGGTTTGGAGCAGAAATCGCAAAGCTATTTAATGCAGAGGGATATCCCATGCTTCTTTTAGGGCGTCGAGTAGAAAAAATTAAATCACTCCCGCTAGACTTTCAAAATGTTCTGGTTAAGTCTGTTGATGTAACAAATAAAATAGAATTTGAACAAGCGATTCAAAAAGCAGAAAAAGTATTTGGCCCTACAGATTTACTTGTAAATAATGCTGGAATCATGCTTCTAGGTAATATTTTAACGCAAGATCCAGCAGAGTGGTCAAGAATGATGGATACAAATGTATTGGGAGTGCTCAATGGTATGCAGATTGTTTTACCACAAATGGTCGAACGGAAAGGAGGGACAATAATTAATGTGTCTTCATTAGCAGGTAAAAAAACTTTTATAAATCATGCTGCCTATGTGGCTTCTAAATTTGGAGTACATGGTTTAAGTGAAACTATTCGTGAAGAAGTATCAGGTAAAAATGTTCGAATTTCTCTTGTTGCTCCAGGAGCAGCAGAAACAGAACTTTTAACTCATGTAACTGATAATCAAGCATTGGAAGATTATGATAATTGGAAACAAAGTATGGGAGGGACAACAATGTCTCCTCAAGTTGTAGCCCAAAGTGTGAAGTTTATTTACGATATGCCACAAGAGGTAAATATTCGTGAATTAGACATTGCTGCTACAAATCAAGACTCTTGAAACTATAATCTACATTTAGTTAAAATAATAAATGTGATAAAGGCTTGTATTTATTCAAGTGAAAGTACTATCAATTATTCTTTATTGTGTACTAGAAGAAGTAGATCTACTGGTCCATTTTTACTTGGCTATAAATTGAAGAATTACCATTCAATATATATGCTATCGTCAAAATTGGGAGAATATATTCAATAGATCCAAATCCAAAGACTTCTCCTGCAATAAATATGGAAGCAAAATAACTGTTTGTTGCAGCTGAGAATACGGAAACGTATCCTGCAGCTGCAATTAAATCCGCTGGTAGACCTAATATTAATGCTAGACTAGCATCTAAACTTGATCCAATAGCAAAGAGTGGTGTTACTTCGCCACCTTGGAAACCTGCAGATATACTTAAAATAGTAAAAATAAATTTCAAAATCCAATCATAATTATTAATATTTCCACCACTAAAACTAAGAGAAATTAAGTTTGTACCTAATCCAGCATATCTATTTGTGTGTAAGACAATTAATCCAATACTTAGAAGGATACCAATAATAAAGATTTTTTTATAAGGATTAGGAAATGTATCTGTGAGTTTTATTTTATAATAGGCTAATAATTGAGCGAACATTCGACCAACTAATCCAGAACAAATAGCTATGAATATGAGTTTAAAGATTGTAAAAATATCTAAGTGAATATTTGTGTTGATGGAATATGAAAATTTTTCAAGTCCTAAATAATGCGAGGTAAAACTTGCAACATATGAAGCAACAAGTGCAGGAAATAAAGCTATATATTCTATCTTTCCTACCATTAATATTTCTATTGCAAAGAATGTTGCCGCGATAGGTGTTTGGAATAAACCAGAAAAACCTGCAGCCATACCTGTGATTAAAAGAACTTTTTTTGCTTCCTTTATAAGACAGGAATTTACCAACATAGTGTCCGATAGTTGCTCCAATTTGTACAGCAACTCCCTCTCGACCGACACTTGCGCCAAAAAGATGTGACATCCAGGTTGAGAAAATAATTAGTGGAACGAGACGTTTGGGAATATTTTCAGAGTTAAAATTTCCTGCCTCAAATATTAATCCCATCCCTTTTTGATTATTTTTACCATAATGTTTATAAGTAAAAATAATTATTAGTCCTAATACTGGTAAAAAAGGGAGAAGATAATTTGCATATAAGTTTCTAAAGGTTGTGATGCCTATTAATATTTCTCCAAAAAATGCATCAATAATACCAACATTTAATCCTATAATAGCTGCTAATATTATATAAAAAAGGGATATTGGTGAAATTACTATTTTAAATTTTGTCAATGTTAATCCTTTCAAAATACAAAACGGAAGCCAAAGATTTTCCGTTTTGTATTTTTATATTTAAATTAAAAGTTATTTGGTAAAGTAAGAGTGGTTAGCAAAACCTTCTAGTTCTTCTTCAATACGTAAAAATTGATTGTACTTTTCAATTCGTTCCCCTCGAGCAGTAGAACCAGTTTTAATTTGTTTAGCATTCATAGCAATTGAAAAATCAGCAATAAAGCTATCTACAGTTTCACCTGAACGATGTGAAATCATGGTAGTATAACCAGCATCCCTAGCCATTTTAATAGCTTGGATAGATTCAGATACAGTACCAATTTGATTAAGCTTTATAAGTATTGAATTAGCACCCCCTTGTTTAATACCTTCAGCGAAGATTTGAGGATTTGTAACAAAAATATCATCACCAACTAATTGTAATTTATTTCCTAATGTTTTCGTCATCATTTTGAACCCATTCCAGTCATTCTCAGAGAAACCATCTTCTATAGAAATTATCGCCGGGAATTTATTTACCAAGTTAGTATAAAATTCTAGCAGTTCGGAAGAAGATAATAATTGACCTTCAAAGTTATATTTTCCTGTTTCATTATCATAAAACTCACTTGATGCAGGATCTAAAGCAATTGCAATTTCTTCACCAGGAATATATCCGGCTTTTTCAATAGCTGAGTATAATGTTTTTATGGCATTTTCTGTACTTCCTAATTTAGGTGCAAACCCTCCTTCATCACCTACAGCAGTTTCAAGTCCCTTTTCTGAGAGTATAGATTTTAAAGTATGATAGGTATTTACAATTTTTTCCATTCCATCTCTAAAACTATCTCTTTTTACAGGTGTAATCATAAACTCTTGGACATCGATACCACTATCAGCATGCACTCCTCCATTGATGACGTTAAAGAAGGGTTGAGGAATTTCTAAGTCTACTTCACCTAAGTAGCGGTAAAGTGGAAGTTGTGGATGATTAGCAGCAGATCTAGCAACAGCCATTGATACACCGAGTATTGCATTGGCCCCAAGGTTACTTTTGTTTGGGGTGCCATCAAGATCAATCATAATGTGATCAATTTTTGATTGATTAAATGGAGAAAGTCCGGTTATTTTATCTGAAATAATTGTATTTACATTTTCAACGGCTTTCAGAACTCCTTTTCCTTGGAGTCTTTCACCACCGTCGCGAAGTTCAACGGCTTCTCGTTCCCCAGTAGAAGCACCTGATGGGACTGCAGCCCTTCCCCAGCTACCATCTGATAAAGTTATATCGACTTCTACAGTAGGATTTCCTCTTGAATCAAAAATTTCACGAGCTTTTACGGTTTGAATAAATGTTGACATATTATGTCCTCCTTTAGTTAATTAAACTTATTTAAAAATAAG
>ERZ1035044.17-NODE-17-length-71058-cov-7.787896_pt1 | contig 71058 bp, 108 predicted proteins | sample MGYA00520588_ERZ1035044 | MGnify/ENA primary metagenome ERZ1035044 (study PRJEB33766, sample SAMN09781698) | gut metagenome | biome: gut microbiome | host: Homo sapiens | place: Madagascar | study: EMG produced TPA metagenomics assembly of the PRJNA485056 data set...
ATCTATATATATACCCCTGTTGGCGCTTGCGGCAGCCGCTGCGCCCCATATGAACACGCGCACAAGCGCCCGCCGAGCCGATCATACAACCGCAACGCCCGGCGCAATGCAAAAGAATAAAGGCGACAGCCCGAGCAAAAAAAGGGGTGTGAAAAATGAAAAAGCGTTCACGTGTGCATGAAAGATAATCATCCGTCGCCCGCCTGGACGGGCAAAAGCAAGGCCGATGAATCGGCCTTTTAACTGCTCTTAATATCAATTAAGACATGTCAAAGCCCCCCTACTTTCAAAATTGGACGCCAAAAACCGACCGCGCAGCGCGGTGCGGCACCACCCCCACCCCAACTATTCAGCCTACATCAATAAAAAGGAGTCCTGGCTAACGTTCTCATTGAGCGTTTCCGGGACTTTTTTCATACATAATTACGGGTAAAGCCGTTGCTGGGATACTTTAATATTTCAAGTAGACTGGTTGCAATTTAAGGCTGTGATTGCCATATAGGGCAGGAGGTGATGACGGCTATGTTTATTTTAGCCGCTCAGGTTGATGTAGAGAACTACATTGGCGCGTGCGATATCAGTGGTGAGCACGGCGCTGGTGGGCTGTTGGTCCCTTGCGGCATCGAGGTTCAGCGGAGCGGTGACAGATGCTTAATTCTGTTGAGGGACGCTTCAGGCGTTATTTTTGGAAAGATTACTGGCGTAAAGCGGAGCAACCTCCGGGAGGAGCCCGAAGGGGGTCTGCATTGGGATCAAAGCATACCTGATGATAAGACGCGGTAATGCTGATGGCATTCTGAAAGAGAGGCGATTTTCATTAAACACTTAGGAGACATCACGAAGATCAACGGCGCGGAGGTCGCGCCCGTCTGGTGCATCACCGGCGGATCTCCGTGCCAAGACCTTAGCATCGCCGGGAAACGTGCGGGTCTTGCCGGCGCTCGTTCCGGCTTGTACATGGAACAGATACGGATTGTAAAGGAGATGAGAGAGCATGACAGAAGCATTGGACGGACAGGCGAGCTTGTTCGACCCCGGTATATGGTCTGGGAAAATGTGCCCGGAGCGTTCAGCAGCAACTTCAAGGATGGATTCGGAGACTTCGGAGCCGTGCTGGAAGAAGCTGTACGCATCGCAGAACCGGGATTTTCTCTTCCTCGACTGCCGGACAAGCAGAGGTGGACAAAATCGGGAGGGATCGTCGGCGACGGATGGAGCGTCGCATGGAGAACGCACGATGCCCAATACTGGGGAGTTCCCCAACGCAGACGGCGTATCAGCATGGTGGTCGATTTTAACGGACACACCGCAGGGGATATCCTCTTTGAACGTTTCGGAGGAGCCGAATCTTCTGGTGTACACGAAGTTGTCGCAGATTCTGGAAGAGCGTCCCGACCCGAAGTACAACCTGACGCCGAAAGCGTGCGCCGGGATTCTCCGGAGGGCGGAACGGCGCGGGAAGAAACTGCCGGAGGCGCTGAAAACTGCTCTGCTGATGCAGTCCGCATCCGGGGAGGCTGTGACGGCGGAGGAAAAGGCGCGTTAGTTCAGACAGAGAAGAGCGGAATGCTTGGAACCGGAAACGACCAGACGATCTTCTGCATGGCCACACAGCAGGGCGGCGCAGAAATACGAACCGATAATCGCTGTCCAACGCTTACCGCGTCTGCCGGAATGAGCGGAAACAATCAGCCCGTCATCTGCTTACAGGGCAACGGAATAGACCGTGCCGATACCGCCGGATGTAATGGCAAGGGATGGAAAGAGGACATAAGCTACACCCTCAATACGATTGACCGACCGGCGGTTTGCGCAGCCACGGTCTTGGACATGTCACACGCATGTGACGTTATCCGGGATTGCGGCGGCATATCCCCAACATTGCAAGAGAGAATGGGAACCGGCGGAAATCAGATCCCGCTGACGTATGGGATTGGCAACGGACAAGTAGCGGAAGCCGCCAGTATGGCCGAAGAAGTTGCGCAGACGCTGAATACCATGCACGACGCCCAGGCAATTTTACGGTTTCAAAGCGCATCTGATCTCGTGATTAGCATCGACGACGAGAAAAACGCTTACATAGACCAATTCGGCACGTTGAAAGCTCATGCGAGCGGTGGGACACAACAGCACGTTATGGAGCGCATGGTCGTTCGTCGGCTTACCCCGTTGGAATGTACACGGCTTCAAGGGTATCCGGACGGATGGGTGGACATTGGCGGCTGGACAGACGAGAAAGACCGGGTACACAAGGAAGCGGACGCGCCGAAGTACAAAGCGCTCGGGAACTCCATCGCGCTCCCGTTCTGGCGCTGGATGTTCTGGAGAATGGCGGCGTATCTTCCGGAGGGTGCGACGCTTGGCAGCCTGTTTGATGGGATCGGCGGATTCCCGCTCTGCTGGGAAAGCATCCACGGAAAAGGAACGGCGGTATGGGCTTCGGAGATCGAGCCGTTTGCCATCGCCGTAACAAAGCATCATTTTAGAGGTAATGCCGATGACAGATAAACAGTTTGGCGGGATGTTTTCTTCCGCCACTGACGAATGGGCGACGCCGCAGGCGTTCTTTGATGAGTTGAACGGCGAATTTCACTTTACTCTTGATCCTGCGGCGAATGAAGCGAACCACAAATGCGAGACGTTCTTCACAAAAGAACAAAACGGGCTCGCTTGTCCGTGGGGAGGCCACACGGTGTTCTGCAATCCACCTTACGGGCGCGAGATCGGAAAGTGGGTACAGAAAGCGTGGGAGGAGCACGAAAAGAACGGCAACACGATTGTTATGCTTCTTCCGGCTCGGACGGACACCCGATGGTTCCATAAATACATCTACGGAAAAGCTGAGATACGCTTTGTACGCGGCAGGCTGAAATTCGGTGGGGCGGCGTGGAACGCGCCGTTCCCGAGTATGGTTGTGATTTACCGAAAAAATGAAAAACGAGGAGGAATCGAACAAACCAATGGATAAAACAAAACTTCCTTGCAACCGGCTTACTTTCGATGGCAACTTCTGCGACATTGCCAAATGCCGCGAAGAGCGCTGGGGCAAATACTGCCCGGACGGCGCATGCAGCCAGCGCAAGGTGTGGGAGCGGCTGAAAGAGTACGAGGATACTACAATGTCCCCGGCCGATGTGCAGGAATACAAAAAGTTCGAGGACGAGCTTATTGCCTCCGGGATGACTTTTAACGAATTGCTCGCAAGGGCCAGTACCGGACTGTGCTTCACGAGCGTGCAAGATCGGCTCCCGCGCAAAGACTGCCAATGGCTCGGCAAGCGTCACCAGAAGTGCTCCTGCTGCCGGAGAAATCACGGAATGAAAGATAACTATGAGGAGAAAACACCATGACATACAAAGACTTTTCAACGATTCAGCGCATGCTCGGCATGATTCTGGGGCTTGCGCTTGGAATAGGAGCCGACGTAGAGGGTGCGCTTTTCGACGCAGTGGAAACAATCGACGCGGCCCTTGACCGAGAAATTATGACGGAGGACGAAAAATGAACGAAAAGCAGGAAAAGAAGCGCCGGTACAATCTGCGCCTTGAGTTTATCGCGCATTTCAATAAGTGGCTGGACAGCGAGCCGCCCCGGTGGCGCTTTATCCGCTGGCGCAAGTGGAAGAAAAGCCGACCAGTATGGGAGGACGCGGCATGACCTACAAAGAAGCAAGTAAAGCGTTCGGTGATGAAGTACCTGATTTGTCTTTGGAAACTTTAGAGCTGGCAAAAAAAGCCGTCGAAAAGCAGATTCCGAAGAAGCCCATATACTGGCACTACTGTGCGGTGTGCGCATCTGATATTGCCGGAATCAAGGGAAGCGGCAACTACTGTTTCCGCTGCGGACAGGCGATTGATTGGAGCGATGACAATGGAGGAGCTTAAACCTTGTCCGTTCTGCGGCGGTAAAGCACGGCTGCTTGTAAATGACGGCGTGAGAGTAATTTGCTGTGAATGCTATATAGGCACAATGATTATGAAGGACGTTATGTGGCAAGAAAGCAACGCCGTAGAAACGGTTATTGATGCATGGAACAGGAGGTATAACAATGAATGTTGTGGAAAAGGCGTCAAGAAAAATGCGGTTGATTGACGCAAACGCACTCATAAAAGAGGCTAATGCCGAGGGCGCTTATGGCTATGTAGATGCAGAGCAAATTGCAAATGCTCCCACTATTGATGTCGAAAAAATCTCAGATGGATACCACACTTTCGCAGACTTGTATGAACAAAGGCTTATTCTGTCTGCCGCTCTTGCCAAAAACAATCCGCATGCATGGAAAAGCAAGCGGCATGAGGATGGTAGTGATCCTTTCGGCGGGGGATGGTTCATTATGGGGTTCGACACAGACGAAGGGTGTTATACATACCACTATGAGCTGAAAGACTGGGATCTGTTCCAATGCAAGGAATTGGACAAAGGAAAGCCGTGGGACGGTCACACTTCAAAGGATGTCCGGAGATTGCTTCCAATTCCTGCCGCCGTCTCCGTCCCGCAATGGATCAGCGTCAAGGATGGGATGCCGGAAAATGAAAAGCAGGTTATTCTTCTCCGGCGAAATGGTAAAGTTTCCCGAGCTGAAGTCCGAAAAATCGGGGCGAGTGTTAGATTTCGCTTGTACTCCGAAGAGGACGATTATTCTCCGGTAACGCACTGGGCGGCGTTCCCTGCAATGCCGCTTCCAGAACCGCCGAAAGGAGAAAGCGAACAATGAAAAGGTGGGTTAAATGCAAAAACAGACTCCCGGAGCTACACGAAGATGTTTTAATGCTGTTTGACAACGGGAATGAAATCAACATGGCCGTTGGCTTCCTTTGCGACGTTGACGAACACCTTACATATTGGTGCGCCTATACAGATGTCGGCTGGTATACAGACTGCGACGAATCGCCGGTGTATTGGATGCCGTTGCCGGAACTGCCGAAAGGAGATGCAGATAATGGATGAATACATTTCACGGCACGAAGCAATAAGAGCGGTGCAGCTTTCTTACGGCAACTATGAAGCGACAAGAAACGCGCTCTATGAAATTCCCGCCGCCGACGTTGCTCCTGTATGGCATGGGTGGTGGGCAGATAAACAAGGCGGGTTTTGGGAGACAGCAACTTGCAGTATTTGCGGCGAGAAATATCCTACCGTTGGAATCGTTCCGAACTACTGCCCCAACTGCGGGGCAAAGATGGACGGTGCGGAATGAACAAGGAGCGGAAACGTGTGTGCTGTAACTGCGGCAACTGCATCAGATATCCAACAAAGGACGGAATCCGGTGTCGGTGCGCAATAGACGGTCGTCACATTGGCTATTTGCAGTGCTTTGAACACTGGTGCAGACGGTGGAAAAGAGACAGAACGTGGGACGGTGAAGAAAATGCCTAAAGCAATAACGGACGGAAAGCCCTGCTGCTTCTGCGAAACGACAGACCCGCTGCTGAATTGTTATCAGAGAAAGGATGACCGCAATGACGAACCGTGAGAAGATCGTGCGCGACCTTTGCGACTACGATATATCCGACTTCTTAGTCTATATTGCGCAGATGGAAGAATGCGTTTTCCCGGATAAGCTCAACTGCACCGTCTGCCCATTTTTTCACCTTTGCATGTTCGTAGAGTTTCCCGAGGACGAAATAAGAAAATGGCTCGAAAGCGAGGTAGAAGCTGATGTATGAAGAAAAAATCATCTGGCACGAGATCATGAAACGATCCCCCACAGAGGAAGAAGCAGAAGAGTTTGAGCGAATTTGGGGAATAAGTTGCGCGTATACGCTCGAAAATGCAATGCCGCAGGATGGTGAAGAAGTCCTTATCGCGGCTAAGTGGGGCGTTGACAAGGACGTCTGCTGCCGCGACAACGGAATCTATTTCGAGCAATACGAGATAGAGGACGTAATCGCATGGGCGGCTATGCCGAAGTATAAAGGCGGTGGCAGCGATGCATAAACCATGCTACGGCAAATGCCCCCGCTGTGTGTGGCGGTTGAATGGGGGGTGTAGCGAATGGCAATGACGGATTTGGAACAGACCGCAATGGAGCGTCTGCGCCTTGCATCGCAAATGTCGTTGAAACTGTATAAGCAGCCGCTACTGCTGACCGACAGCGGCGGAAAAGACAGCGCAGTGATATGCAGATTGGCGGAGAACGCCGGAATCCCGTTTGAAATTTGCCATTCTCATACGACAGCGGACGCGCCAGAGACGGTGTACCACGTCCGAAAACGCGCCAAAGAGTTCGAGGAAAAGGGCGTTGAGTACACGATAATTCTTCCGACATATCAAGGCAAACGCACTTCGATGTGGGATTTGATACCGAAGAAACTCATGCCGCCGACGCGAGTTGTGCGATACTGCTGCGCCGTCTTAAAAGAAACGGCAGGCAAAAACCGATTTGTCGTTACAGGTGTCCGGTGGGCAGAATCTGTCAAAAGAGCGGCAAACCGCGGGGCGCTGGAAGTACAAGCCTCTGACCCGAAGAAAAAGCTCATTTTGAACAACGACAACGAGGAAGACCGACAGCTTTTTGAAAATTGCCAGATGAAAGGAAAACGGGTTTGCAATCCCATCATCGACTGGACGGATCGGGATGTGTGGGATTACCTTACCGATCAAAAGGTTGAGACGAACCCGCTTTACAACGAGGGCTTCTGCCGTGTTGGCTGCATCGGATGTCCAATGGCTGGGAAAGCCCGTTACGCAGAGTTTTCCCGATATCCGGGTTTTCAGCGAAATTACATCCGAACGTTTGACCGGATGCTTGAAGCACGAAAAGCTCGCGGGAAGGCCGACGGCGGGCGATGGGGAAAGACCGGCGAAGATGTCTTCCACTGGTGGATGGAGGACGGCGTTCTTCCGGGACAAGTAAACATTTGGGAGGACTACGAAAATGCGATTGATTGACGCAGAAAACCCGCAGAACGGAATATACGTTTCCGATCTCGTAATCGAGGAAATGAAAAAAATTCCGACGGTCGATATTGACCGCCCCACCCGCAGCCAGTTTAAGAGAATGGCGGTGCAGCTTGGGTATGAGGCGGTGATCCATTGCCGCGAGTGCAAAGAACATAGACTTTTTAATGGGCGCGATATGTGCGCAAAAAACGCAACAATCCTTGACGGGCACGAAGTTGGGCTGAGAGCAACACGCGCGGATTTCTATTGCGCCGACGGAGAAAGGAGAACCGATGAGTAAAGCAGTAATGTTAAGCATCCAGCCGCGCTGGTGCGAGCTGATTGCCGCTGGGGAAAAGACGATGGAAGTGCGCAAGACACGCCCGAAGTTGGAAACGCCGTTTAAGGTGTATGTCTACTGCTCGAAGCCGCGATTTGAACACGAGGATTTCTTTGCGCTGGTGGGAAAACAAGGCTTTCATGGCGGCGGGAAAGTTATTGGTGAGTTGGTGTGCGACCGAATTGACTGGCTGGCGCGTGTCGGCTTCACCAGACGTGGCGGAGAACCGGAATATCGAATTGCGAATAACGGAGATTGGGAATCTCCAATCGATCGGCTCCTCGAAGAGGCGTGCTTAACAGAGGAGGAGATCAATGCGTATTTGGGCGGCAACCCGGGGTTCGGCTGGCATATCTCCGATCTGAAAATCTACGACAAGCCGAAAGAAATATCTGAGTTCAAGAAACACAGCAGAGAATGTTACTTTGACAATCTCGGCATGGCAACGCCGAAGTGTTCAGAATGTACGCAGTGTAATCTCACGAGACCGCCGCAGAGCTATTGTTTTGTGGAGGCTCTTCAAACATGACGCCAGAGGAACTGTATGAAGAAAATCAGTCGCTTGTTTGGTTTACCTTGAAAAAGTATTTCCCGAGTCTTAAAGTTGACGAAGATATTCTACAAGTGTGCAGGATAGGGCTATGGCAGGCGTGTGCGGAATACTATCCGGAAAAAGGAGCTAAATTCTCAACATTTGCGGTCAAGGGCATTTTCATGGCGGTGCGCCGATATATCCGAGATTGCTGCAAGCCGCAGATCGCGGCACTGCCGTTAGATGATTTCGTTTCGCCGAATAGCCGATTACTTGTCGAGGAAACTGTCGGGAAGGAGGACGAGCACCCGGCGCTCGAAGATATGATGAAGCGGCTTACGCCTACGCAACGGCTTATGGTTACTATGCGCAGCGCTGAGCTGTCTGTTTATGATATTGGCGACGCGCTTGGATGTACGCCGCAGTACGTTTCGCAAGAGCTTGGGCGCGCCAGAAAGACAATCGAGAGATTTTTAAGATAGAGGAGGGCGAAAAACGCCCTTCTTTTTCTGCGATCAACGCAAAAATTTTTAATGTGATTTTTAATGTAAGATTTGAAATATTTGAAAGATTTGAAATCGGCGGCTATCGAAAAAGGGCGTGGCGAGAGAAAGAAAAAAGCTCAAAACCCCTTGAAATCAAAGGATTTTGAGCTTTTACTCGCTGGCAGCGGGAGAAGGATTCGAACCCTCACATACGGAGTCAGAGTACGATTATGAATCCGATAAAAAATGTTGAAAATCAGTGCTTTTGCTGGTTGTCAATTATTTTTTTCATGTAGTTTTTATTGCTGAGTCCATTAAGTCACGCGCGGACATGGCATCTTCGACAGTTGCGTCAGTATATACGTTTGCTGTCACAGAAATATCGCTGTGACCCATGATCGCCTTTGCTATATTGATTGGCACCCCGGCGCGCTGCAGATCTGTACCGTAGGTATGCCGCAGACAATACAGAACAAGATCGGGAGCAATTTTGTGACCATTCTTCGGGTTCCCGGCGTTGTCTGGATACAACGGTTTCCCGTCCTTATCAAGGTCCTTCGGGTCGTAGATATGGCCGTGCGCGGTCATTTCGGCGCCCATGGCAATGTCCATCTGCCGGGAGAAACTGCGCCAGTTGTTTGTCATCACCGTCTGCGTCATCATGGATTTACCGTCTTCCTGCGTAAAAACAAAGTCGTCCTGGTCTTTCCCGCTAATGTGGCGTTCCAGATCGGCATAAATGTCCGAAGGAATAGGAACATACCGGTCTCCGGCAGACGTTTTCGGCGTCGCAATTACAGTGGTTCCGGACTCGACGGCTTCGCAAACGTGAATAAGCCGCGTTTCCATATCCAGATGGCGCACACGAAGTGCGGCGCACTCGCCGGGGCGCAGGCCCGTGCGCATGAGAAAACGAATCCATAGGCTACACCGGTGCGTCTTCGCCACTTGCATAAGAACGGCGCGCTCCTCGGCGGTAAGCGAGCGGCGCTTTTCGGCAGTAGCAGACGCGGGAATGGTGAGCTTGATGGTCGGGTCAAAGGGGATTATGCGAGAAAAGGCAGCCTGCGAGAACATGGCACGCAGGATCATTCGTACTTTTTTCGCGTGGGACTCAGACATTTCCGCCTGCTGATTCAGCACGCCTTGCAGCATCGTGTCGGTGACGCTGCGCAGCTTTTTACCTCGAAGCGCCGGGATAATATATCCGTTGATCTTGTCCTCATACATTTCATAGCTTTTTTGCGTCATGGTGCCTTTTTTCTTCGGCTGTCCAGGTTTGCGGACCTTTGGTTTAATGTAGGTGGTCAGCCATGTATCGGCCCAATCCTCGATTGTGCAGTTTACACCTTTTGTTAATTCCGCGCGCCGGACGGCTTCTTTCTTTGCGGCGAGTTTTTCCATCGCCTCGGCTTCCGTCTTTCCGCATACTATGTATTGCTTACCGTCGGCAACAAACGATTTTCGGATATATTTATATTCTTTTGATCCGCTTTTAGGCATGGCGGGTTCCTTTCAGAGGTCTTGGCCTTTGCTTTCTTCCTTTTTCCAGTGTGCGCGGCTGCCGAGATTGGCTATGATGGCGACAATGCATATTACGGCGGCTATCACGATCAGCAGAACGCCTGCTGTGGACATCGGTGTCCACTCGCCGCGGAAGAAGCCAATATGATGGTTGTTCATGTCCATTACGGTATTTCGGATAAGCAGTATCAGAGAAAGGATGGATATAACGGCAATATAAAGGTTTTTCTTTTCAACCGCCTTACGGAGAAACGCATTGTTCTTTTCCAGATATTTGTTCTTTAGCTGCAACAACTCGATCTTGTGAGCGGCCCGGTCGGTTTCCTGGCTGGTTGGAGACTCTTTGGTAATGTCGAAAAAACTGTCGGCAGACATACCGAACAACTTACATAGGACGATAAAATGAACTGTGCTGGAGTTGCTGCTTTTCAATCCGAGGAATCGCTCGGCGGTGGATTTCGGAATACCCGTCTGATCGACAATTTTCTGGTAGGATAAACTTCGCCTGTCTTTTTCGTCTGCCATAATCTTTTGGGCAACTTCCAACTGCTCCTGTGTCTGGCAAACGAGATTTTCTAATTCTTCCATGAATCCTCTACCTCGTAGCATTATTTCTGCGATTTGAACCCGTTTTTGGGAATTAACCGAACAGCTTCTTCACATTGGGACGGAAAAGCTGTGTTTTGGGGTTGGACAAATCGCACGAGTATCTGCTACGCTTAATACGCAGCAGACAACAGGGCTTTTTACGTTGTCTTTGCTGGCGCCGCGGCCGGTGACGCGGCGGCGGAACCTTTTCAAAAAAACTATTGCCACGGCAAAATTCGCCTGATAAGATACTAAGTACGGAATATCGGACTCCGGATACTGTATGATGATATTATCAAGACATAAAGGAGGCTTCCCCTTGGACTACGATCAGGTTATCCTGCGCCTTTTCCATCAGCTTGACGAAGAACAGAAAGGGATCTTCATTTCCGCCCTTAAAAAGGCCGCTGCGAAAGATCCGAAATATCAGGCGCTGATGCGCTTCAACGAGAACCGTTCTTTGCCTCCTCTTGGCGCTGCATCTGCTGAAGCAGCGGGATCAGAGCCGCTTTCGTCTCATCCGTGATATTTTCCAGTATCTCCATAATAATACGATCATACTTACTGCCCTCGCCGGCTTCGGCGGGGGTTTTTTTATCGGTTTCCCCCTTCAGGTATTCCGGTGAAGTGCCAAGAATTTTCGCTACAATTTGTATTTGTTTCTCGTTAGGAGAAGACTTCCCGGCCTTCCAATCATGGCAGATGGACGCGGTGCGGTCGAGCTTTTGGGCAATAAAGGATTTAGACACGCCTTTTTCTTCGCGCAATGCCTCGAATCTGTTGAAATCGAACAATTCATTCATCTCCTTTCGGTCAATATGCTAAAATCCAAAAAGTTACGGATTTTATATTGACTATCTAAAAGATTTTAGATATAATCCACTTGTACTCGAAAGAGAGAAAACCCTTGAGAACAAAGAAGATTTTCTATTTGCATCGTATCTCACAGGGATTTTTTTGTCAAGGAAAATCTTAATTATGTATGGAGGATTCCATGATGGATCTGAGAGAACGCCGGGAAAAAATCGGCATCAGCATATCGAACGCCTCTCGCATTTGCGGTTTCCCGCCGTCTGCGTTGACAGCTTACGAAAAAGGGCTTTACGGCCCGCGCCCGGAACGGGCTGCCGCTATGGCACTGCTGTACGGCTGCTCCGTAGAGGATCTGTATTACAGCGTTGAAGAGAGCCGACGAGCCGCCGTTAAGAAAGAAAACGATCTTCAATGCATTCTTCGGCTGCTTCCAAAAGCGAGCGACGATACGAAAAAGCAGGTCCGCTTGCTTCTGGAAAACGCCTGAGCCGCACGCTGGGAGGTGCTTTTATGCCGCGACTGAAACGCACCGTTTATGCCAACTCACCGCAGGAGGTGGTCTTGGCGAACGATCTTGCGAAACGTTACAAAACGAGATACCTGTCGATCCCACAGATCCAGGCGGAGCTCGGCGTCAGCTATGGCACTGCCAAAAAGTGGCTTGCCGACGTAACCTTTTATCAGATATGCGGCGGCCGGAAGTTCAGCGTCGAAGACGTGGCTAAGCATCTGGCGGAAGCCCAGCGGATAGGCGGATAAGATGAGCCCTTACGAATTGGCGGAATTGACGGCGAAAGCGGCGGCGCTCGCCATCCTGAAAGCAACGTATGTTCATGCCCCGGCGCTTTGCAGACGCAACGCGAACGGAGACTTTGCCATCCAATATGCAGACGAAGACAAGCCGGAATATATCGACTTCTGCCTTCACCACTGCCCCTATGCGAATACCGAATGCTGCAACTGCCTCGCTACCGCCGGAAAAGCGAAGCCGGGACGGCCGAGAAAGACGGAATACATATGACTCGAAAAGACTGCTCTTTTTGCCGCTGCCGGGCATGCAATAACCGCCGGCAGCAGAAATGCACGGCCTGTGCATCCGATCCATGCTCTGCCTGCTATCGCGGTTCGATGAAAGACAGCGATAAAGTACGAAACTGCCAATCATTCATTCGGTCGTGGGTGGATAAGAAATACTTCAACCAAGATCGCCTCTGAGTTACGGCAGGGCTTTTTACCTTTCACCTGCCGGCTCTTTTGTATACCTCCTGAACTGCTGAGGTTAAAACCGCTATACAGCCAGCCGCATGGTTTCACGTCCTTTTGGTGCGGGTCCTTCTCCCTTTTTGCTATAAGCTGCAGCCCGTAAGAAGCAGCTCGCTTCGGCGCTCCGTCTGGAATGGCGGCAGGGCACCAATATCCTCCGATAGTTTAACAGTAAAACGCCGTTCGAGCGGGCGGGATGTTCTTTGTCGCGTTACGCAAAAGGCGAGACAGAACGGAAGATACGGGTGCAACTCCCGTAAGGAGGAGACTGTAACAGAATAATCGGAGGAAGCATGCTTCAGTATTTGCATTTTGAAGATCGTGAGACCTGGCTTGCCGGCCGCGTTGGACTTGGCGCTTCGGACGCCGCCGCTGTGTGCGGCCTGAGCAAGTGGCAGACGCCGCTCGGCCTTTGGGAAATAAAAACCGGTCGAAAAAAAGCTAAAGATTTATCCGGCAACGCAGCAGTTTCCTTTGGCGTCCGCGCAGAGCCCCATTTGCGCGGGCTTTTTTTAGCGGAACACCCGGAATACCGGTTGGAATATCACCCGTTCGACATTCTGTATCAGGAGGAGCGCCCGTGGCTTACGGCCACGCTGGACGGCGAGCTGATTACCGAAACCGGCGAACACGGCGTTTTGGAAATCAAAACCGCGCAGTGCAGTTCCAAAGAGGATTGGGCGGAATGGCGCGACAGGATCCCGACGCACTATTACACGCAGATTTGCCACCAGTTCCTTGCCACGGGATATTCTTTCGCGTTCCTTTTCGCGCTTCTGACAGGGCTGGACGGCTCTTCCTCGCTGCGCACCTATTATTTCACGGCAGAAAGCTGCGCCGACGATATGGCGTGGCTTCTGGATAAAGAAGAAGCATTCTGGAAACGGGTACAGGCGGGGACGATGCCTCCGGCTGTGCTGAAAATATGATTGGGGGTATTTGCCATTAACATCGCAGGCCAGTTCAAAAAGAAGAACGGTTTCGGAGGCAAGGAGTATTACTACCGCACGGATTTGCCCGTGCGCGTCGGCTCCGTGGTTGCAATTCCGACACCGCGCGGAAATTCGCCGCTTCTCGTAACGAGAACGGACGTTCCCGCAGTGGAGATCGATCCGGAATATCTCCATTGTCTCACGGAGGTCACGGAGCTTTATCCGATGACCGAAGCGGACATGGACATGCTGTTTTGACGGAGGCGCACTATGGCTGACATGATCGAATACGGCGTCACAAACGACGCGCTGACTGTTGCGAGCGAGCTGCATATCTGCACCAACTTCGCAGAGGTCAAAGAGTGGCTTACGCAGGAACTCGCGCCCTACGAGAGTATGATCGTCACGGAGGAAAGCATCGCCTCAGCCAAAACGCTTCGGGCAAACATCCGCAAAGTTGCGGACAGCATAAACCAGCAGAAGATCAGCGTGAAGAAGGCGTGGCTTGCGCCATTCACGACCTTTGAGAGCGAAAGCAAAGAGCTCTACGACCTTTGCCAGAAGAGCGTCACAAATCTGGATGTTCAGATAAAGAACATGGAAAACGCCAAGCGCGAGGAAAAACTCGCCCGGCTGAAAACCGTGTTCGACGAGAACGCCGTCGGCATTGCGGATTATGTGACTTGGGATAGCATCGTATCCCCCAAATGGGGCAATGCGTCCGCAAGCGAAAAGGCGGCAGCCGAAGAGATCGTCACCATTCTCCGGCAGGTGCGCGAGGATCTGGATACGATCCGGTCTCTGAACAGCGAATGGGAAGAGGCGCTTCTTGATGAATATGCCGCTACGCATAACGTTCGTGATGCCATCCAGAAGGAAAACGCGCTGAAAGCCCGCAAAGCCGCCGAAGAGGCACGCAAGGCGGCGGAAATACAGGAACACTTCGACGAGCCAAAAGTCGCTCAGGATGAGCCAGACGCGCCTGTGGAGCCGCCTGCCGCTTTTGCGCCGCCTCCCGTCGTTCCCGTCGGATACGAGGAGCCGCCGAAGCCGAAGCTCTATCATTTGGAGTTCGCCGTCGATGTGACGATGGAACAGGCGCACGCGCTCAAGGCGTTTTTCACACAGAACCATATCGAATACCGAAAAATTTAAGGAGGATATTCCATGAAAACCGCAACTCCCGCAAATCGCCCTGCGCCTACCCGGCAGGGGCTTGCACCGCAGACTGCCGCAGCCGCGCCTCTTGTGACGTACAAGGACATCAACGGCAACGAGCTTCAGCTCTCCACCGACATCATAAAGCAGTATCTGTGCCCCAGCGGCAGCCTGACGGACGCAGAAGCGTACATGTTCCTGTCCCTCTGCCGCTACCAGGGGCTTAATCCTTTTCTGCGCGAGGTGTACGCATGTAAATACGGCAACGGGCCGGCCACCATGATCGTCGGCAAGGAGACGTTTACCAAGCGAGCGCAGAAGAACCCGAAATACAAAGGCTCTAAGGCCGGCGTTGTTGTTTTGACAAAGGACGGAAAACTCGAAAACCGTGTCGGCGAGATCGTCCTTCCCGACGAAGAGCTTGTCGGCGGCTGGGCGGATGTGTATGTGGATGGTTATGTTTCGCCTATCACAGCCACGGTCAACTTTACGGAGCGCTGCCAGTATAAAGACGGGAAGCCGGCGAGCAAGTGGGCGACGAGCCCCGGCCTTATGATCCGCAAGTGCGCCCTGGTTGCGGCTCTGCGCGAGGCGTTCCCTTCCGAGCTGGGCGGCATGTACTCTGCGGAAGAGCAGGGCTACGAGGAAGTTGCGGCTACCGCAACGCCGATCGACGCTTCCAAGGTTCTTGACGTTGACCCTGACACCGGGGAGATCACCGGCGGCGCTCAGGACGACGTAGAAGCGAGCTTTTTCGCGCAGGAGGGATAATCTATGACGCCCATCGTAAAAGGCACTACAGCGGTCTTCTGGGGCCGTGTGTCGGGCAAGGACGCAACTTACAAAGAGCTGGGCAACAATCGCCGTGTTGCCAACTTCTCTCTGCAGTACGACTCGCTGCCGGGCGAAGACGGCGGGCGCCGAAAGGGTGTTTACATCAACTGCTCGGCATGGGGTGAAGTCGCCGATTTCGCGCAGAATCTGGAGCGCGGAGACACGGTTCTCTGCGCGGGCTATCTCGTCAAAGACGAGTACCGCAGCCACAAAGAGAATGCCGATATCTACCAGCTCACCTGCGATTTCATTTCCGTAATGCACTGACGCGCAGGGCAGGAAGAGAGCGCCCTATTTCAGGGCGCTTCTTCGCCAAAAAAGTTTAAACAGCGGTTGCAAAACGCGCCGCTGCTTGCCATATAGGGCGTAAACCAGGCACGGGTCAACAAAAGGAAAGGGCGAGAGAAATTATGCTTGCTGTCATTAGCGGGTTTTTGCAGAGCGGGCTCATGAAAGTTGAGCAAAAAACCGGAATAAAAATCGATGGGAACGATCTGTTTCTTTTGCGCTGGATAGCTGATTTGCGGTTCAAATTCCCTAAAAAGGTGATTGGGGAACATGAGTTTTTTTCTATCAGCTACGACCAAATGAGTGAAGACCTCCCGTTTTTGCGCATTTCAAAAGCCGAAATGTATAAGCGTATTGCGAGGCTGTCTGACGCGGGATATCTTACAAAAAACAATTCAATGCGTGGGCAGCGAGCGTATTACCGGCTTGGAGAAAGCTTCACTTATCTGTATTACGACGAAGCACCGTCCGCGAATTATTCAGACGCTTCGTTCTTGAAAAACGAGGAATTTTCTGCTGCTGAAATCGCCCGCAGCGAGTGTGAGGAATGGCTTGACAGCGCCCCAAGCGTTTTGGGATTAGCAGAAAACGACTGCAAATTCTTTGCAAAAAAAGTGTATCAGATTGGAGACACTTTTATGAAGCGTCTCGGAATGGAGACACTTTTCGCTGAAAAAGCGTTTCTAAACGGAGACACTTTTCTAAAAGCGTCTCAAAATGGAGACACTTTTTCAACCAAAACCGGCGGGGCTAATATCTGCACTAACTCAGTTAGAACCCTTGAACCAAGCAATAACAACCAACCAAGTAAGTCTCAAGAGATAACTTCCGTCCTGAGACCTACCGATAACAACCAACTCAGTATTTCTCAAGAACTTAGTGATACATACCCCGTAGAAAAAGACCTAAAAGAAAATATCCCCTACGGGGATATAAAAGAAAAGGGGAAAAAGAGAGCCCCCAAGGGCACGGAAATGTTCCCTATTTTGCTCCCCATTCTCGACGAATCCACCCTCGCATCGCCTTTGAAAGAGGCTCTGCGCGGCTGGCTCGAATACAAGGCGGAACGGAAAGAGAAATACGTCCCCACCGGCTTCAAGTCTTTGCTGACACAGGCGAAGAAAAACGCCGAGAAGTACGGCGACGATGCGGTCATAGACCTTATCGACGAATGCAAGGCAAACAACTATCAGGGCATCATCTGGGATAAGCTCGCCAAACTTCCCGCTAAGGCGCAGCAGCCGAAGCTGGAAGCCGAACACGCATCCGTTAAACGCCCTGACCCGGAGATCGCGTGGAGGAAGTCCAAGTTTGCTCCGCAGGACTACAGCGCCGGTTTGCGCAGCCTGTCTACCAGCGAGCTTCGGGAGCACCCGAAAAACAGCGGAAAGTATGTCCCTTACTGGATGATTCCGGGATACATGCAGGAATACCCTGCCGGGAGCGGCAAATACGTTCCCTACTACGAATTGCCAGGGTACGACCCAGAGCACGATGAAAATCACTGGTGGTGAACGACATGACAATGAACGATGCGGTTCTCGCTGAGGAATCTCTGTTCGGCTGTATCCTGGTCAGCCCTGCCGAGACGGTCGGGACGGCGAGGGATATCCTGCAAGCCGGGGACATAGCGCAGGAGCATATCCGAGCGGCGTATTCTGCCGCCTGCGCCCTTCTCGACGAAAAGGCCGCCGTAGACGCTGTGACGATCCAGGAGCGAGCCAGAGCGGACGGCACGGAGATCTCGTCGGAGACGATGCGAGCGGCGATGCGGCTGTACGTCACAACGGCGAACGTTGCCAAGCTTGCGGAGATCATCCACTCAAGGGCGATGGAGCGCGCGTCCGAAGTGATTGGCGGCAAGATGATGAGCGGAACACTTGCGCCGACGGATGCCATTGCCGAGCTACAGCAGCTGGTTACCGGGCAGCGGCGGACGCTTCCGACACCGGCTGAGGACGCGACCGGCTTCCTGCAGTTGATCTCCGACGTAGCGGAAGGAAAGAAGTCTCTCTTTTCACCCACCGGTCTTGCCAGGCTCGATGCGATCCTCGGCGGCGGCTTGGTTGAATCCGGCGTTATCACGCTGGCGGCGCGTCCCGGTGTAGGCAAGACGGTCGTAGGGTTTGCCATTGCGGATACCGTTGCCGCTACCGGCAAAAAAGTCGTCTACGAAAGTCTTGAAATGAGCCGAAACCAGCTTTGGGCTCGCCGTGTTGCACGAATGACAGGGCTGAACTACGGAGACATCATGCGCGGGATCTCCACGACGCAAAAGCAGTACTGGACGGATATCACGCGGGCCATGACTGTTCTGCAGCAAAGAAATCTCGTCATAAACGACCGCCCGGCGTCGATGGATGACATCGAAGCTCACGTCCGCTCCATGGGGGACGTGGGGCTTCTCGTCATAGACCACATGGGGCTTATCCGCCCAAGCATATCCGGGTCTCTGTACGAGCAAACGACGGAAACGTCACACCGGCTGAAACGGCTGGCGCAATCCCTGCAGATCCCTATCCTGTCGCTTTGCCAGCTCAACCGACAAAATGAGAATCGGCAGGACAAAAAACCGAACCTTTCCGATTTGCGCAACTCCGGCGCCATCGAAGAGGACAGCGATGCCGTGATATTTCTGCACCGGCCGGCGCTTTACTGGGAACCCGACAGAAGACCGCAGCCTTGGGAGAGTCAGGAAATGGAGTTTATCGTGGCCAAAAACCGCCACGGCATGGTGGGGTCTATTTCCATGGACTTTGTGGGGTGGAACGCACGGATTCTGGACAGATCAGACGGCGGCGGATTTTCGGAGGCGCATGAACCTACGCCGTTTGAGCAGGTAGCAGAATGAGCAGCCTTTCCTTCGAGACGCCGGAAGATATGCCGCGCGGCATGAAAGCGCTGTACGAAGCGAAAATGGCGAAGGAACGGGCAAAGCAGACGGCGGCGGCTTTGCCCGAAGCAAAGCCAAAAAGCAAAGGCGGGAAATACCACGCCGAGAAGTGCGCGATCGGCGAGATGAAGTTTGACAGCAAGAAAGAAGCACGCCGTTGGGCGGAACTCTACGCCATGGAGCAGCGCGGCGAAATCTCCGATCTGCGGACGCAAGTGAAGTTTGTCCTTGTCCCAACCCAACGCGAGCCGAATGTGATCGGGCCAAAGGGCGGAATTACGCCCGGTAAGATGCTCGAAAAAGAAGCGGCTTACATAGCGGACTTCGTTTACACGGAAAACGGCGTGGAGATCGTCGAGGACTCCAAGGGATTTCGCACCGATGTGTACCGGCTGAAACGCAAGCTCATGCTGTATTTTTACGGGATTGCCATCCGTGAGACATAAACCGCCCGAAAAAAAGAAAAAATTTATAAATCGCGGCAGCTTTTTGTTTATAAAACAGGGGCTGCCGCATATTACTTTCATGTGCGAAAAACGAAAGGAGAGAAGCGTGTGCAAACGGCGAACACGGCGAGGTGCGCGATATGCGGAGAAGAGTTCGCTCCGACGCAGACAATGCCGGAAAGAGTGCGGCCGGATACGCCGCTCCCGTTCTGTGAGCGATGCCAACAGAAAATCTACTCGTATCTGGTCGCCCTGCCGGGCGTCGGGTACAAGATGGCTGTTTTCCTCGCCTGTTTGTTTTTCAACGCTCCCTACTTGCCGGAGGTAGCGGCGGACGCAGGGAAATTTGCCAAGGGAAGATGCGGGACGTGGAGAGGGTATTTGCTGGCGCTTCGCGCATGGCAGCGCGCCGGGCACACGGAAGCCGCAGCTACGGACGGCATAACGGACATTCGGAAAGCCTTTGACGGCGAAAAGATGACGCTTCAGGTTTCTGATGACATGCTTTCTGCCGAAGATTACCGCTCCTTGGAACGCCAGCGGAAAGACCGCTGGGGGGACGGGCCGACCGAAGAGCCCTATACACAAGCCGATTACGAGGCTATGGACAAAAACTATGATGCGCTGACGGCAGACCGAGCCTATGTTTCGGAGCAGGCGGAGGCGGCTATCGTCCGCATTTGCAAGTGGACGCTGGTGCAGGAACGCTGCTTTGACAAGCAGGACTACGACAGCGCCAAAAAGATCGGCGATCTCATCAAGGCGGAAAAAGAGGGCGAACAGCTTCGGAAAAAAGACGAGCTTCCGCAGGACCGCGTGAGACTGGACGACATTGTGCAGGCTGTTGAGAGAGCCGGGCTTCACATCATGGATTACGACGAGCTTTGCAAAGAGCTTGCCACAAAGACATTTCACGCGCCGTATCCCTATTGGCGCGATGCCGCCGACCAGATGCTTCTTGCCATCCGAAACTGCACCGCATGGAATGAGGGGCAGGAAGAGGTTGACCGTCTGCCGGATTCCTATGCTATCGAGGATCCGCTGGGCGAGTTCGCCGCGGAAAACGACGAAAAGGGGCAGCAAATTTACCGAGAGCTCGGCATCGTTCCTCTGGATATGCCGCAAAAGGATAACATCTGATGTCCAGACAGGATTACACACAAAGCCGACGCGCCGGAGGATTTGTTCGGAAGCCTACGCGCGCCGGTGTTGATTACGCACAGTTCGCCACCAAAGAGTGGGCGCTTCTGATTTCGTTTTTTCGCTGGTATCCCGACATCATGGAGGATATTTGCGTTTCCGACAGACCGGATTACACAAATTCGCTTATGGGGCGAGTTACCAAGCGCTATATGGCGCGATATATTGAGACTTTCACTTATGCGAGCCGAGGCTACGGCAAAACCTCCTGCATTATCTCTGACAAATGCAACAAGGGCATTCTGTGGCCGGGAGAGATCACCGGATACTACGCTCCGGTAAGCGTACAGGCTGCGCCGCTGGCGTCCAAGGCGTTTGCCAGCTATGAACGGAATTACCCGCTTCTGGCGGCGCACTGGATCCGGAGCAACGATGCGAAGACCACATTCCGCCTTACAACGCCCGCCGGCTCCAAGTTCATTATGGACATCCCGCGAGGCATTGATACCTCCGGCGTTGTAGCCGAAGAGGCCGGACAGGAAGACAAGAACCCGTTCAACTTCACCGACTTCAACCAGATCGTACTTGGCACGAACCGACTGCAGTACATGGTGAACGGAGCTCCGGACCCGACGCACATAGATAACCAGATCCACTACATAACCTCTGCAAGCCGCAAAGAGAACGAAGCCTTTATGGCGTGCGAGGATATGCGCCGAAGCATGATGGACGGGAAAAGCGCTTACGCGCTGTTCATTCCGTGGCAAGTCCCCGTGCTCTGCCGAATGAAGTCGTTCAACTACTACAACATGCTGCGGAAGAAGCTCAGCTCCGAACAGTTCATGCGAGAGTGCGAAACGCACTGCACGGGCGCTTCGGAGAACCCCATTATCAAAGACAGCGTTCTTGCGGCGTCCCGGAAGGTCAAGGTCATGGAGGACAAGCACTCGGGCGAACCGGATGCAATGTATATCATCGGCTACGACGTTTCTTCCCGCGACGCCTCCGGCAATGCTCTGACGGCTATGTCGGTCATCAAATGCACCAGGAATTTCGACACGGGCAAATGGGACCACTACCGAAAGCAGCTTGTTTACGTTATGGACATGGCGCCGCCGAAAACGGCGAAAGCCCACGCAGCCATCATCAAGCGCTTCTGGGCGGATTACAGCATGGACGGCGGACTTGCGACCTACGTTGTTATCGACGCACGGCAGTATGGCCAGAGCGTCGTAGAAGCCCTCCACGAGGATCTGGGCGACGGTCTGCCGCCGCTTTGCACCACAACGCATGAGGAACCGTACAACGCGCTGGAGCGCGAAGGAGCGGTTCCGTGTATCTACCCGATACAGGCTACCGGAAACTCCGGACGAGACCCGAACAGCGAAATGCTGGATTACATAGAGCGCGAGTTTGAAAACGGGAACTTCCAACTGCTTACCGCCAATCTCGACGAGGGCATGACGGCCTACAAGCTGAAGCACGGGATAAAAGACGATTTGGAAAACGCCAAGATCCAGTTCCCATATCTCAAGACCCGCGAGCTTTGCCGGCAGGTGGCAAACCTTCGGAAAAAATATGTTTCCACAGGCTACATCGAAGCCTCCATTGTGGAACGAATCCCCAAAGATATGTGGTCCGCAACACTGTACGCGGCGCGGTTTGCGCAGCGCATGGAAAAAGAAGAGCTCTATTTTCTGAACCGCCGGAAAAACGACTATGCAGACGCTTACGACGCGATGCAGGCCGACCGGCTCTCCACCACGATACAGGTTAAGCCGCGAGCCATACACCGGCTCGGAAGGATGTGCATGCGCCCATGACGATTGAGCATTACGCCCTCTACTGTATGCTCCCGACCAATGAGAATATTGACCGGCTCGCGCAGTACGATATGGCGTTTGCCAATCGGGATCACTGCCTTGTGATCGCGGAGGAGGCGCCGGAGGGCGCTATGGAAGTGGGAGAAGACGACCTGCGCCTGCTCGGCACGGATGATTGGGAGTGGATCTTTGAAATGTCCAACCGAATCCGGCAGGAGCAGGAAAAGAAATATCACGCGCAGCTCATTGAGCAGCAGAAGGCGTTCTTTTTACGCTTTGAGGAGCTGCTGAAAGAGCAGGCGAAGGAGATAGCCAATGCCGCAAGAGACGAATAACAAAACTGCACGGGAAATGCCGCAGGACTATTTCGCGCGATATATGGCGTCTCTCGGGCAGGAATACCAGGCTCTGCCGATGGACAGCGTGTATCAGGCATTTATGGGCGCGGGCGGCATGGGGTATATGCTCAACTGGCCATATATCCAGAACAAGCGCGTCAAAAGCGTCAATTCGCTGCCCGCCAATTTCAGCAAAGACGACATCGAGCAGATGGTGGCGGCTCCGGAGGGAAACGAACAGGCGCTCCGCCAGGTGTCCGCCGCGCTTGCGTCCAGCACCAAGACCTATGACCTGATTCTCCAGACATATCAGGACGTATTGACCTACGACTGGTATGTATATCCGGGATATACACCGGAAAAGCCGGACAAGGCGACGCAGCTGCGCGAGTATGCCATGGCGATAAAGCTCGCGGAAACCATGAATCTCAAGGCGAAAGCCCATGAGATCGTTGGCCTGTGCGCGCAGTACGGCAAGGTGTTTTACACGCCGCGCATTTCCATGGACAAGAGCCACGGGAAGGTGAATTACGCCTTTCTCCAGCAGCTCCCGGAAGATTACATCAAAATCGTCGGTTGGAACAACGGACCGGGAAAGTACACGATCGCATTCAACCTGATGTACTTCGTGCAGCCGGGAAACGACTGGCGGCAGTTCGGCGATCTGTTCCGGCCTTATATGCAGTCGTTCTACTCCGTGGTGCAGCCGGAAGGCAAATATGTGTACTCTTCGCAGAAACACCGGTCTCAGAATTACCGAATCGACACAGACAAATTTGAGACCGCGAAAATGAACGAACTGCCCGGCGCGCCGGAATGGCAGTATGCCGGGAATAAGTGGTTCTACTGGGTCATTCTCCCCGCCGATAAGGTCTTCTCGTTTGAGATCGTAGACCGAAACGCGCTCATGGCACCGCCGACGACCGGCATGATGGTGTCCTTGACGCAGATACCGAACTACGAAGCGGCGCAGATGGAAGTCATCCTGAACCCGCTGACGAGCGTTCTGACCGGCAGCTTGGAGACTTACGACCCGAAAGGATCTCCCAACGCCGACCCGGTTCGCGTATCGGAAAAGACGAGACGGCTCTTCGAGGCGTATTGGTACCAGATGCTTCAGGCGACCAATACGTCCGGCATCGGATTGTATCTCGCGCCGGCGGATGATTTGAAGCTGCAGACACTTTCGGACACGGTTTCCAACACGAATATCACGTCCACGGCGCTCAACGACCAGATCCTGAAAGCCGGTCTTACGGCGCTTATTCCTACGACGAACGACCCGAAGGTCGGCGTGGCACAGCTCTCCGCGCAGATCCAGGCGCGGTATCCGATGCTCATCTACTGGGCGATCGAGCGGATGATGAACTGGGTCTTTGAGCAGCAGCGGTTCAAATGCCCGTTCAAGTTCCGCATGTTCGGCGACATCTTCTCGCGGAAAGAAGAGATCGAGAGCGCCCGACAGGGGGCGACGCTCGGCATTCTTCCGGAAACACTGAAATATGACGCGCTGATGGGGCATTCGCTGCTGGATGACATGGCGATCTCCGATTTCGTTTCGGAGAGCGGGATCCTTGATAAGCGCAAACCGCTTGTCACGTCCTACAGCGCCAAGCAGGACACGTCAGGGCTGCCGCCGCAGGCAAAAAAAGACCTGAACCCGGGCGGGCGACCGGCGGAAGACGGATCCATCAACGGGGAAGTCACGGAGAAAGTGAAAATCGACGCACGGCTCCTTGATGAGCTGAGGCGCGCTTTGGAGTGAGGTGAGCGAGATGCGAGAGTTCAGAGGGGCATACCGGAACGAACGGTATGCGGGGCTCTATGAGCCGATGCGCCGCGCTATGGCGGCAATGGGCAAGGCGATGTGGTGGTTTGCTGCGCTCAAAGAGCAGACGTGGTATCAGGGCTACGCCGGCGTTACGGCGGCCATCCACGCTTTGGAGCACAAACAGCCGGAGTACATCGACGAGCTGAAGGACATTATGGCAAAGCTGGGACTGCCGCTGAGCTACCCGCCCATTCCGGAGCTCGATATGGAGTATCCGGGGCTCTCCGGTACGTTCGACATGTGCATCGGTCTTCTCGATGAAGTAAATGATGCGCTGTCCGGCATCGTGGAAGTCTGCGATACGGCCAATTATGAGCCGCTGGCACGCTATGCCGAAAACGTACAGATGGAAAACTTTCAGGACCGGCAGTGGCTCGTAGAAGCAAACACCATGGCAGAAAACGGCGACGGCAGCACGACCTCTTACGACAGCTGGTTCGTGAACATCCTGAAAGCGCCGCAGAAGCAGTAAGCGGGAGGGAAAACCGCATGGCAAAAAATCGATACAAACCGAACGGCGACGACGGGAAGAACCTGAGCTTTTCCGGCAAGCTGAAAATCCTTGAGGCAGTAAACCGGAAACTGTTCCGCGTGGAAGTTTGGGCGCTGAACAACGAGGTCAACCGGAACGGTTGGAAATATATCAATCTTGATTCGCATCTGAGCGAATTTGAGGATATCCCGCTCCTGACGGCATATCTGCAGGACGGGACGATCGGAGACGGGCATAATTACGACACAAAAGTAGACCCCGCCACCGGAAAAGAATACGTTTCGTTCACCGCGCCGGACGCGGAACGGATCGTTGGATGGGTGCCGAAGAACGCGCCACGCCGCATTGAGCGGGACGGCGGCACCGACTGGGTAGTTGTTACGGGTTATCTGTGGGCATGGTACAGCAAGGAGCTTGTTGACAAGATCGCCGGACAGGGCGGCGGCCTTGACGTGTCTGTGGAGACCCTTGTGACGAAGGAACACCGCGAAAACGGTGTGGATGTCGAGGAAGAATATCTGATTCTCGGTATCACCATTCTCGGCAATGGAGTACGCCCCGCCGTGCCGGGCGCGAACATCCAAGCGCTTGCCGCAATGAGAGCGAGCAGCGAAAGACGGGAAATTCTGAAAGCTGCGTCGCTGGATGACGCCCCGCACGGAACCAATAAACCTGAGAAACAAGGAGTGAGAGTAAATATGCTTTCCAAAAAGCGTCTGGATGATCTGACGGCGAAGTTCAACGGCTTCACCTGCATCGGCGCTTCTGAGGATACCAAGGTGCTCGCACTGCTCAACGAGAGCGGCGATCCGCACCTTTATGTTTCCGAGGACAGCGACATGGGCAGTGTGATCCCCGAACGGATCCGTCAGGCGTCTGCCACCGTTACTTTCTCTGCCGGCGACGACAATGTGCAGACGGATTTTGAGTCTGCTCTGACCGTTGCCATGAGTCGCTGCAATGCGGCGGAGAAAGAGCTGAAAGAAACGAAAGAGCGGCTGGAAGCCGTGGAGAAGTCTCTTTCCACCGCCGTCAACCGCGAGAAGTCCCGCCGTCTGGAAGCGGCCAAGAGCGCTTGCAGCGACGAGCTTGCCCGCATCAACCAGAACCGTCCCGAAGACCGCCGCTTCAGCGATGAACTCTGCAAGGATCTCATGGAGAAGATCAACAACAACGAGTTTACCGAGACCGAAGATGCCGACGGTAACTGGACGGGCGACAAGGCGATCCGCGCCGCCGTCAAGGGCCTCTGCATGGACGAGCAGATGCGCATGGACGCGGAAGACCGCAAGGCTGACAAGACCTACTTCCAGTGGGGCATGAAGCCGAACAGCAAGACCGAGGAACCGCACACTATCGGCGAGAAGATGCGGGCCGGTATCTGACACGAGAAAAGGAGTGAATGAAAATGAGTTTCACGGCTAAAACCGCTTTTCAGCCCCGTATGTGGAACAACCGCCACAACGATCTTCAGAACGTTGCCGGTGAGTTCGGCGCCATGGTCAGCGAGACCTGGACGCATGCCGACTGCAGCGCCGGTATGTTCTGCGTGAAGGGCGACCACCTGCCTCATGGCGGCTACAAAATGACCGTCGCCGCCAACGGCACTGGCGACATCTATATCTGCAATCCCGGCGACGTGCAGCGCGGCGTGATCGGCACGCAGCTTTATGCTGAGGGCATCAACACCCTCGGGCTTGGCGCTCCGGCCGGTCGTCTGGCGACCTACACCAAGGCTATCCCCGGCGAGACCTATGCCTTCGGCGACGGCAACTTCTCGACGGTGATGTCCGATACCAACAAGTACGCGACCATTACCAACGGCCTGCTGGTCGGCACCAACGCCGCCCCCGCAGCCGGCAGCGGCATCTATTTCGAGCTGGACGCGGCTCTCGGCATTGACAAGTTCACCGAGGGCAACACGGTTCCTTTCAACCGTTACAACGTCCTTTGCCGCAACATTTGAGAGAGGGGGATAACGAGAAATGGAGTCTCTGAAACTTAATTCCGGTCTCGCCCTGCTGAACAGCAGCAAGGTGAGTTCTGACGCAAGAGAACAGCTTGTCATGGAAGGACAGGCGCTGGTTCTTGAATCCGTTGGTATGGCGAAGAACAAGGCCCTGTCCAAGGCGCAGCGCCCGACCGTCGATTTCGGCAGCTCTTTCAAGAGCGCGTCGGATTACGAGAAGTACGCCCGCAAGTGGACGGACGATGTTCTCCACTTCTGCGCCAAGAAGGTCAACGACTTCAACGGCACGCGCACCAGCCGTGACGAGAAGGCGACCTTTACCGACCCGCGCCTTGCGGCCAACCCCATGTATCTGCAGCTCATGAGCTCCGTCATGAACGACGTGCTGTACACCACCACGCCCTACGTTGTCAACGAGCTCGTCGGCGATATGGTGAGCACCGTCACCACGCCCAAGGGCCAGACCTACACGGCGGGGATCACCTCCAACGCGGTGTTCCAGTGGTATGACACCACCTGGACCTCCCTGCGCTCCGTGCCGGAAGACCAGCTCTACCACAAGACCATCGCGCTGAACCCGACGCCGCGCGCTTGCCGCGGCCGCATCAACTACTACCAGATGGTCGGCAACGGCCTGAATATGGTGGACACGCTGGCGGCTCTCGCCGGCGGCTACGGCGCCATGATTATGCGCATCTTCACCGATGCCTTTACCAAGGCCGCCGCCGACACCACCTATGTTCCCGCGGCTCTGACCGCGACCGGCTACACCGATCAGAACTGGGCGAAGATCGTGCAGAACGTGGCGAAGGCCAACCGTGTCCGCCGCACCGACATCATCGGCTACGGCAACTTCCTTGCTCTGCGCAAGGTGCTGCCCGACAACACCGGCCTTGCCAGCGCGATCATGATGCAGCTCGGCAACGAGTACTTCCGCAACGGCTACATCACGAGCCATGACGGCACGATGCTCTACGAGATCACCCCGACCTCCACGCCGGATACCATCAACACCACGATGGACGACGTATTCCCCAGCGACATGATCGTTCTTGCGGCCCGCGCTACGGAGCGCTACGCCCCGATGATCTGCTGCTTCGAGGAAGGCGGTCAGGGTATGCTCAATCTGACCCCGGGCGACGACGTGATCGCCACCGGCAACATCGAGGTCGAGCAGTTCGCCTCCCTCGATATCGCGCCGGCCTTTGCCTCCCGCATCGGCATCATCAGCTCTGTTGTCTGATTTCGGCAGCGAGGGGCGGAAGCCCGCCCCTCGCGTTCTTTAAAACGTCCAGAAGGAGGAATTTATGATGGGACGTACCCCTTTGACAGAGGCAGAAAAGAAAGCACGCGCTGAAGCGCGCAAAGCGGCTGAAACGGCCATTCCGGACGCCATCGCAGAATCCGAAGAGGAAATGCGCAAAGAGGCGGCAGCCGCACAGCCTATCGTTCAGTTCGTTACGCCGCAGGCACAGATGGTGAAGATCCTGTATGTGGACACCTGCATCCCCGGCAACCAGATCCCCATTTTCAAAGGCAGATTTATCAACGGTTCCGGTCGTGTGTTCAGCGTGACGCTTGAAGAGTTCGAGGGCGAGTTTATGACGCCGTTCCACATGGATCTGCTGGAAAAGCGCAAGTTCATTGTTCTGGACGGTCTGACCGAAGAGCAGAGAGCGCAGTACCACTGCGATTACGCCGAAGGCGAGGTCGTGCGCAACGAGGGCATGTTTGACTGGTTCTTCAGCCTGAGTGAGGCTGAGGCGGTCAACAAATTCCGTCAGCTTTGTCCGCAGCACCGCGAGCTTGTTGCCCGCCGCTTCCTTTCCGCATTCGAGAGCGGCGATAACCGTGTGGACAGAAGCCGCGTGGAAAAGCTGAACGAAGCCGCCAAAGAGCTTGACGGCAAGAGGCTGTTTGCGCCCATCATTCAGGAGCTCAACAGCCGGGCCGTGTGATCCCCGGAGACGGCGCGCCGCTCTCCGCACAAGTTGGAGGAATTGCTATGACAGACGCTCTCATTGTGGGAGTTCTCGGCGGCGCGGCCGGCGCTGCTTTCATAAACGGCATCTTCCGTCTGGCAGAACAGCGAAGAAGCCGTAAAGCACAGAAAGAAGATCGGGAAGAGGAAAAGCACGACGTAAATGCCGCGCAGAGCGAGGATATACGCAAGCTGCAGCAGGATATGGACGCGCAGAAAGCCGCTCAGGCGAACATGATGGCGGCTCTCCGGGAAGTTCTCGGGGCCAAGATCAAGGAGCTGTGTCTCATCTACGTCGAAGAGGGCAGCATTCTGAGCAGCGACTACGAAGACCTCAAGCGGATGCACAAGGTGTATCACGACGCGCTGAACGGCAACGGCTTTTTCGACGACCTTATGTATAAGGTCCGAAAACTTCCTTTGAAAATTACACATTCAACGACAAAGGAGTGACTTTGACATGCAGGAGATTCTTATCGAATCCGTTCTTCAGATCGTTACGAAGTTCATCATTATGCTGCTGACTCTCGCCGGCACGTGGGCTGCGATGAAGCTTTCCGAAACCCAGAAGTTCAAGGCTCTGTCTGCTGCTGTGACCGAAGCTACCGATATGGCGCAGCAGACAGTCTCCGCTCTGCAGCAGACGCTGGTTGACGGCTGGAAGGCTGCAGCACCGGATGGGAAGCTCACCGACGAGCAGATCGCACTTCTGAACCAGAAACTTCTGGAAATCACCAAGTCCAAGATGAGCGACGCCGCCATTAAACTGATTCTCGGCGCCAATAAGGATCTGGATGCAATTATCCAGGACGCCGGCGAGGCGTGGCTTCGCAGAATCAAAGGCGACAACGAACCGCTCGCTGGGCTTGCTGCTTAAATCAAACTGACGGGAGGCAGTGCCATGGGAACCGCATGGGAAACAATCGAAACGCAGGCCATGACCTACATACAAAACGATATCTCGCTGGTTTGGGATATGCGCAACCGCCTCCCGGTCTTCTACAATCGTATGCTTTCGTATATGCGCGAGGCTATCCCGCTGTTCAACCGACCGGCGGAAATGGTCGTGCGGCTTGCGCAAAATACGCCGCCGGAGTTTACGGACGGCGTTTACACCGCAGAGGAAACCACCACCGGAACTACCGCAATCAATACCGGCCTGACAGGGTATGACATCGTATCTGCCGGGGTCGTCTCCCAAGATGCTTACGGAGACCCGCAGTATAACCCGCTTCCTGTCGCCTACGACAGCTCTACGGGCATTGTAACGATCGGGCAGGGCATTGCGGCGGGAACGGAAATCACGATGGATTTTTATAAATCCGGACGTTTCCGCGACGAACTGAACGCAACGGAAATATCTATTCTTGCGTTCGCTGTTTATTTCGTCTGGGAACAGAGATTCGACAACGACGCGATCGAGCGAAAAAGCAAGATTCGCGACGGGTCTTTCACGACGATCAGCGAGGCGAGCCAGACGAACGCCAACTCCGGCCGTCAACGGCTCGTTGCCGAACAGCTCTACGGGAAAATGCGCGAGTACGAAACCAACGTAGCGTATCTCAACACCGTTAAAAACTACAACCTGTGAGGAGGGCTTTACAGCATGGCAAATCTTGAGCGCATGGCAAAAAACGCCGCCATGCTGGGAAACGCCCCAAGCCCCGCCGCCGGTGCCGCATCCAAGTTCAACAAGGGGCTGAACCAGCAGTATTTCGGAACAGACACGACGGCTTATGCCGCCGCTTACGGCGCGCTTGCCTCCGACTGCTTTGACGCGGTGTGTCAGGGCCTTTCCGCGCCGGACTGGTACGACTACACCCCTGTCCGCATCCGCTCCTCTGCCACGTCGCAGAGCAGCATGGGCGAGACGATGCCGGACGACTGGCACCGGGTATACATCATCGCTCCTTCGGGAATTTCGCACATCCCGCAGGGGGCTTACATGAAATACGGCGGGAATACATGGATCGTGTTCAAGCCGAAAAACATTGGCAACACCTACGCGCACGCCATTGTTCGCCGCTGCAACGCCGTTATCAACCGGCTGGATTACTACGGCAATATCGTCAGCGTGCCGATGAGCTTTGCCAAGATCAGCACGCTCGGCAACGCGAATCAGGTGACGGAAGACAGCATTATTGCCAAGAACTATATCGCCTGTATCTGCCAGAGAAACAAGGTCAGCAGCGAGTTCACCGAAAATACCCGGTTCGTGATGGGGAAGAGCGCCTATGCCATCCGTGGTCTGAACGATTTTACGAGAGAGTTTACGGATGATGCGGACAGCGTTCACCTTTTGACGTTCACCGTGGAGCGAAACGAGCCGCTGCCGCAGGACAGCATTGAAAAGCAGTGCGCGGACTACGGCTCGTTCTCGTGGGAGCCTGTGCTGACGGCAGCAGAGGAAATGCCTGTCGGGACGACACAGACGGTTGCGGTGCAGAGCATCCGGAACGGCGCTGTAGTCGTTTCTACGGACGAACATCCTATCCGGTATCTCTTCTACAGCAGCAATGAAAACGTGCTGACCGTGGACGATAGCGGTCTTGTGACGGCGGTGAGAGACGGAAGCGCTGTTATTACGGTATGTCTGGCGCAGAACCAGGAAGTCAGCGCGGACGTGACCATTACCGCTGCAAAGAGCGGGAATGCGTTCGCGGCATTTACCACGCCGCCGCCGGCGACATTGCGGGCGTTCGATTCCGTTACATTTTCCGCCGCGTTCTTTCGGAACGGAGCGGCAACGGATGAGGCTGTGGAGATCGTCGTTTCCGGTGCGCCGGAAAGCGCTTATTCCATCGAGAGCGCAGGAGAAAACATCTGGAAGATCACCGGGTATGCCGCGGCGTTCGACCCGCTGGTCATTACAGCGGTCTGCGGAGAATACAGCGTGACGGCTCAGACAGCGCTTACCACATGACCAACGGAGGATATCAGTTATGGACTGCAAATATGCCTATCTTGACCCGCCCAACGAACATATCTTATGCCGCAAAGAGACGCCGCCCGTGTTCGGCGATAAGGCAAGCTATTTCCACGCGCTCTGCTCCTGCCAGGAGTTCTGCCCGGCAAAGAACTGCCACAAGCTTTCTCCCGACTGGGGAGAGTGCATGAAGCGCAAAGAAGATTCCACCGCTCCGGCGGTGAAGACTGCGGCCAAACGCAAAAGCGGAAGCCGCAAGTAAAAAAGACCAGCCGAAAAGGAGTGTTATGCATGGCTGTCATCACGATTACCGAAGCGGATCTTGCGAAAGCGAGCACCTATATTCCCATAGAGTCAAAGGACCGCATCGCCCGCATCGTTGCCGCGTTCTGCGTTGAACCGGCGGATGGGGAGAACGGCGCGCCCGTATATCGGGAGAACCGTAAACTCCGGCAGATGTTCCTCATGGGCATTCTGGCGGAAATGTATCTGCACCGAGATTACCGGATTCAGCGGGTAAAGCTCGGAGAGAGCGGCGAAGAGCAGGATGTGAGACTTCTCATGCAGCTTTCGGAGTATGACGATTGGGCTGGATCTCACGTCATCAATCAGCTGGAACGCTTGAAAAAAGACAAAACAAAGAAGGTTTCCAACACGGTATACGATCTTCTTTATGACTATAAAGCCTTTGAAGGCATGATCTTCGGCGCTATCCGCGATGAGCTGGAAGCGCGGAACGATGCGCTGCATCGTGCGGCGGCGGTTCTCTGCGAGATCACGCCGGACATGATAAAAACTGCGGTCGGCGAGATCCGCGAAGCCGCGAAGAACGGCGGGGATGCCCATGAAGCAGAATGACTGGGTGAACGTTCAACCGACGACGGACTCCCCGTACTACCCGTTTTGGAAGGTCTTGGCGTCAAACTCCATGGCGGGAGCGGAAACGCTGCCATACCTTCTGTCGCGGTACCTCATGGACATGGAGAGCCCCGGTTACACGCCGCCAAGCGATAACCGCTACCCGCGGGCTCGGCTGAAGAAGCTGCTCTACTGGGACGGCGAAAGACCGCTCTCCCAGCCGCTTCCCACGGGAGAGCAGATACGCACGATACTGTTCGACCCGGAGCTTCCGGCCAATCCGCCGGATGAAAAGCGCGGCTACCGCGTGTTTGCGCAGGATCTTACGCGCCAGTCGCAGTACAACGCGCAGTCCATCCTTCGCATTGCGCTGGGAGAGATCACGACGATACGGGACCGGAACCGCGCGGTGTACCGACAGACGGTTATATACACCATCATGACCAACTACGCGCAGGAAGCGAATCTCGGAACGCCGGGAAACTCCCGCTCCTACGCGATGCTTCAGGCCATTATGGAGGCGACGGAGGGAGTCAACGTAGGCGGCGTTGGGCCGCTGTTCATGAGCCGCGTGACCAAGGTGGACGATGAACGCGCCAATCTCGGTTACAAGCTCTACCAGTATGTGGACTGGTACGGAACGGACGAACACCCGACGTTCGCCGAATGACAATGTTATGGACGATGCAAAGGAGTTTTTATGAGCATCGAAGATAAATACGCGGAAGCCATACGAGAGAATCGACCGGTGGAATATGCGGGGCTGGAGTTCTGGCCGCTGACGGTGCGCGATTATGCCCTGTACCATAATGCGCGGATCGCCTTTGAGCTGATGCAAAGCTCCCTGCCACCGAAGCTGGCGCGGCTTTCGTGGTGCGCGTGCCTGTACGAACTGGATAAAACCGCGCAGGAGCAGAACATAGCCGGGAATTTCTTCTATTTGGCTATGGCGGTGCTTGTAAAAGCGCTGCGGCTCGAGACGTTTTCCGACCGAAGGACCGGGGAAGCGATGCTGCCCATCCAGTTTCAGACGCGGAACGGCGTGCTTGACGCGATTTTCATCCAGGGCGAGTTTTGCCTCAGCATGCCGCAGATGGACGAGGTGCGGCGCATTATTGCGGCACAGAACTGCTATGAGATACCGGATGAGAATTATAACCCGGAGCTCGTTGCCGCGCTGCAGTACACCGCCGCGCAGCAGGAAAGCGATCTTGTGCTGGACTTTGACGCGCTCGTCTATTCCGTGGCGATCAACGCGCACACCGACCCGGCCTCTGTGTGGGGCTGGACGATCCGAGACTTTCAGAAAACGCAGGATGCCATTGACCGAACGCTTGGATATCAGGTCTATACCACGGCTTCCATGTCCGGCTTCGTGACCTTTCCCAAGGGCAATCCCTTCCCAACGTGGAAATACGCCCGAAAGGTCAGTCTGCCGGGCGCCATGAAGACCATCGACGATCTCGACGCGGGAGCTAAAGGGCTTCTTGCTGACACTACAAAGGAGTGACTTTCGATTATGAACTACACGTTTAAGCCCGACTATATGTTCACCAAGGGCATTGTGTATGCGGAGTTCTTTGACCCCGCTACCGACAACCTCGTTGGCTTTTCCAAGTACGTCACCGATTTCGGCCTGAACGGCAGCATGAATAGCGGCGACGTGGAGGGCGGCCCCGGCAACATGCTCGTCATGTGCATCCCCGACACTGCCCGCCTTGCTATTACGGCGAAGACGGCGGACAGCGCGCTCAACAACATGGCGATCACCATCGGCAGCGACCTTGCCGCCAACGGCGTTGTGGAGACCAGCACCGTTGTTACCGCGACGGGCGCCAATCTGACCGTCAACAATGCGGTGGCTCCGCTCGGCGGTTCCAACGGCGCGGTTGCCTACATTCTGACGAGCTCCGGCTCGGACAAGGCGACGGTCGAGCAGAACAGCGGCACGGCGTATCCCGTGTCCTCCGCCGGCGTTATCACCGGCTTCACGGCAGTCAGCGGCAACAGCTACTGTGTGAAGTACTTCGTGCAGAACTCCAGCGCTCTGCAGCTCGGCATTCCGGCGCTCTTCCAGCCGAAGGTCGTGCGCGCGCACTTCGCCGTCAACTGCTATGCGAAGAAGACCGGTTCGGATGTTATGGCGTCGAGCCTCTACAAGATCCGCCATTACTACATCCCGTACTACTTCTTCACCAACGGTATGCAGGACAGCGTTGGGCAGACCTCTACCGGCAGCGTTGACCTCTCCGGCAACTGCCTGACCTACGAGGAGGCCGTCGGAGCCGGTCTGTGCGACAACTCCGGTTCTCAGTCCTACGGTTTCATCGTGGACGAGTTCATCGGCAGCGACACGAGCACCTACGGCGTGGACGGCATCTACTTTATCGGTCTCGGCTCCGGCGCGTCTGTTGCCCACGGCGAGACGATCACCCTGCCGGTGAAGTATTCGGTCGGCGGAATCCTTGCCAATATCTCCGATATGAGCAAGGTCACGTTCGCGTCCGCTGCGGCGGCCACGGCCAAGTTCAACGATGCGCACAGCAATGTGCTGTCCGGCGTTGCGGCTGGCAACACCACCGTTACCGTGAGCGTTACCAATACACTCACCAACGAGACCTATACTGACACGATCCCCGTGACCGTTACCTGAGCATGATAAAGCCCCGATCCGGCATCGGGTCGGGGCTTTCCCCCTGCTTCGCTGAAAGCGCGTGAAATATCACGCTTTTTCCGGGAATCAGGAGTGATTTTCATGAGCGTACTGGACCAGTATTACACCATCCGTTCGCGCATACAAAGCGCCGTAGCCTCCGCACAGTCGGAACTGGCGGCGGGGCTGAAAGCGGCGATCCGGCGCTCGGCGGACGAGCGGGTATACAGCTATGAGGCGTCGCCGTGGGCGATGGAGCGGCGCCGGTATCAGCTCGGCGCAGACAATAATCTCTCTGCCGTTATCAGCGACGACAGCGTGGAGATCACCAACGAAACGACGCTGCAGACCAACGGAAGCGAGCCGGAAACACCGTGGGTAGAATCCGGTTATCGTCAGGGCGACGCCGGACCGCGCCCGTTCATGGAAGAAGCGCTGCGGGATTTTGTGGATTCCAGCGAGGCAGAGGCCATCGTCGTATCGGCGCTGTTGGCGGCGGGGTTTGAAGTAGAGGCTGGTTAGTTTATACCGTTCTGCTTTTCCCATTCCAGCAGCCAGGGGTTTTCCTCGTACAGTTTGCGTTCCCTCTCTTCCAGTGCGGCCATCGATTCCCTGTAGTGTTCTCTTGATTTTTCCAGCCGTTCCATCGCAGCGGCCCTGTTTACAGAGGCGCGCTGCTGCTCCGTCAGATCCTGTGATGCGAGCGCATAAGCTGATGCTTCGTCGTATCCGCAGGAACGATAGTGATATCCTCTCGCGTCGAGGAAAAGAGCGTTAGCCAGAAGTTTTTTCAGATTCATCTTATACACTTCCTTTCTGCTATATATGCCAAGCAGACAGCCAAATTGCAACCATCTCAATAAATTAATTTTATCACTCTTTCCGATAAAGCTCAAGTACAGGCGGTGAAAAAATGGCAGATACCATTGTCCTGCGGACAGAACTGCGAGACGGCGCCAACGTTCTGGCGCAGCTGACGCAAATCGACGCGAAGGCGAAAAGCCTGAGCGCCAAGCCGGTCACTATCGAGATAAAAGTTACCGGGGCGGCGGGGATCGAGAACCTGACACGTCAGCAGCTCGCGCTGGCTACGGCCCAGGAGCGCCGCCGCATAGCCGAAGCAAATCTTGCGGCAGCGCAGGAGCGGACGAAACAGACGGCGAACCAGTTGGCGGCTGCCAACGCCCGCCTGCAGCAGGAGGTTCAGCGAAGCACCACGGAACAGGAGCGGCAGAAAACCGCCGCGGCGAATCTGAAGGTGCAGCAGGAAAAAACGAAAACAGCCACTGAGCAGCACGCAGCGGCGGAAGAAAAACTCGCCGGGCAACTGCAGACAACGGAGAGGGCAACTAATTCGTTGGGGAGTTCTTTGGCTCAAAACATTAAATCCAGAGCGATAACTGCTGCGATCAATTTAGTGGTGCGGTCGCTGCGAGAAGCAGTTTCCACCATGAAAGAGGTGGACAGCGAACTCACCACGATCCAGAAGGTCACAGGGGCAAGCGACAGCTATATCGCCGGGCTTAACAATCGCGCTTACGAAACTGCGAGCAAATACGGCGTGGCGGCCAACGAGTTTCTGCAGAGCGTTGCCGAGTTCAGCCGCGCCGGTTACGGCGAGCTGGCGGAGGGGCTTGCCGAAGTTGCCACGAAAACGCAGCTCGTCGGCGATATCAATTCCGAGACGGCCAATAAAATGCTTATCGCCATGGACGCGGCGTACAAACTGGGCGGCTCCGTGGAGGCGCTGTCTCTCATCGTAGATCAGGCGAACGAGATCGACAACCACTATGCGACAAGCATCGAAAAACTGGCGAGCGGCATGCCTATCGTCGCCTCGGTAGCGGCGCAGGCACACATTACGCAGGAACAGCTTCTGGCCGCGCTCGGAACGATCACGGCGAAAACGCAGGTGTCCGGCAGCGAAGCGGCGCGCGCGTTCCGCGCCATCGTCCTCAACATCATGGGGGATACCACGACGGAGGTTGAGGAAGGCGTCACTGTAACAAAAGAAGAGATCCAGAGCCTCAGCGATGTTCTGGAAGTTTACGCGAGCGACGTTGTGGAAGCAGCGAGGGCAACCGGCGAGCTCGTCAATCCGATGGAAGCCATTGCCGCGCTTTCCAAGGCGATGAAAGAAGGCGCGCTGACGGAGCAGCAGCTCATGGAAATGCTGTCCGGGCTTGGCGGAAAGCTCCGCACCAACTCGCTCGTCGCGCTCGTTGAGGGTTTTGATACCTACAAGAAGATGCTGGAGTCTCTGGGAGACGCTGCCGGAAGCGCAGACAACGAAGTGGGCACAATGCTCACAAGCTGGCAGTCCAAAGCCAATATCCTAAAAAACACCTGGACAGACCTTGTCCAGACAGTTGCCGGGTCCGATAAATTCAAAGCGTTTCTCGATGATGTCAACAGCGCTTTAAGTACATTAGTCGAGTTGTTTAGCGGAGACGAGACAACGTCAGAAGACTTTCGCAGCGCCTGGCAGGAAGCAGCGAATGAACGCGACGCGCTTATAGCAAAGGGCGAGAAGTTGACGGATCAGGAAAAACTCCGCTTTAACTATCTACGGGAACAAACAAAGGAACTGGCGCGGCAGGCGCTATATACCGAAAGAGAAGAAATAAGAACCCGGCTCGAGGATCAAAGGGCGACTCCCAATTATGTCTGGATGAGCGCGGGTGCAGATGCGACAAACAAGAACACCCTGTTAAACCAGCTTGGGGCCTTAAATAGCGACTACTACCAGACCGGCGCGAAAACTCTTTCACAGTATCGGGCTGGGCTGGAAGCGCTTAGCAATCAGTATCAAGAATACGCCACTGTTCTGAAAGAGGCACAGGACGCAGGGCTCAAACTGAATCAGGCAGACGAACGAGCACTGTGGGCATGGGAACAGCTTCAAAGCGCCATTAGCACCCTCAACCATTTAACGGGAGAATCAACAGAAGAGACAGAAAACAGCACAGACACAGCTTCCGACAATGCGGACGCGGTGGATAAACAGGCGGAGTCCTATGAATCGCTCTCTGACCGCGTAAAGGACGCGACCAGCGCGATAGACAGTTTTAAGCAGGCGGCGGCGTCCGATCAGGACGACGGATTCCAGGACATGGCGGACGCTTACGCGAAAACCATGGAGGAGATAGCCAACGGGCGCATCAGCAGCAACACGGCACAGGCGGGCTATGGTCTGTTCCTCTCTGATAAGGAGCGCGAAGCTCTCGAAAATGATCCGCAGAAAATGGCGGCATACATTCAGGGACTGGAAGGGCTGAAAGCCATGCTCAGCGGCGGCGGAGAAGATGCCGGCGCCGGGTTTGCGCAGTGGCTTTATAATGCGGCCGACGCCGAGGGAAAACTCCGCGACGAAAACGGAAAGCTGCTGGCGTCTTTTGAGAAAACGGACAGTGGACTCAGTTTCACCGTGGAGAGTCTGCAGGATCTCGCCGACTATACCGGCGTTTCGGAGGACGTTATCCTCTCCTGGGCGGAGGCCATGGGGGTCTACGGCTCGGAGATCTACAACGCGGGCGATCAGGCGCTCGAGCTTGCCAAAGATGTAGGCGCGCTTACGACGGCGGCGAACGGGGCGCAAAACGTCGATCTGGAAAAATTCCGCAAAGGGCTGAGCGAAGCAGGGAAAAGTCAGCAGGAAATCGACGGTCTCGTTGCTACACTTCAGAGCATCGATGGGATCACTTTCGAGGCGACAGAAAGCGCGCTCGACGAGGTATCCGAGTCCGTTGATTCATTGCCCGAAGATGTAAATATCAAGCTCATGGCCGATGCCGTACCAGCGCTGGGGGCTATTCAGGAAGTAGAATCCACATTGTCCGGCCTGACCGGGAAAAACTGGACGGTCCGCATTGGCGCGAACATCGCTGGATTTAATATAGGACATAAAGCCTCGGGCGGTAAGAGTTCCGGAGGCGGTCTTACGCTTGTCAACGAGCAGGGGCCGGAGATCATTCAGGAGGGCAGCACGGCGCGTATCGCCGGAGGCGGCGAGCCTACGGTCACGATGCTGGCACCCGGCGCGATGGTATACACGGCGCCGCAGACACGCCGGATGCTGCATGGGCAGCGGCCGGACGGCCTGTTTCGGGCGGCGGCGAGAGGCTACTACGACCCGGCGGGAGAGCTCGGAAACCCCGACAAGGGCAAGTTTTATGTCCCCGGCCTTTCCGGAAATGCCGGCGGAAACGGCGGCGGTTCCGGCGGTTCCGGCGGTTCCGGCGGCGGAGGCAACAGCGAATACTGGAAAGAGCTGCAGGAAGCGATGGACAAGAAGTTCGACGAAGCGGAAAAAGCCCGCAAAGCCGAACTTGCCGATCTGGACGCGCAGCTGGAAGCGCTCAAAAAGGCGCGCGACACCGAGGAAGACCGGTTGGAGCTTGAGGAGAAGATCCTCGCCGTTACGGAGGCGCAGGCAAAGCTTGCCAACGCGCAGGCGGAGCGCAATGTGCGCATGTACAACGCCGCTACCGGCCAGTGGGAATGGATCGCCGACCAGAAGGCGGTGCAGAGCGCCAAAGACCAGCTCAAGAAGGCGCAGGATGCGCTTGACAAATTCCGAAAGGATCAGGAATACGACGCGGCGGTTGCCGCCATCAAGGCGCAGCAGGACGCGGTTAACGCCCGGTACGACGAGCTGGAAAACAAGTGGAAAGAGATCCTTGAATCCGTGGAAGAGCCGCTGCGAGAGATCGCGGACATTCTGGCGGATGTCGCCAGATCCGGCACCGACCGGCAGAAGGGCGAGACGGGCAATGTCAAGTCTCTTGCGGAGCTGATTGCCGACTTTATCGCAACAAACCCGTCCGGCTGGAAGCTTCCGGGCTACGACTCCGGCGGCGTGCTGCGCGGCATGGGCGGCGTGAAGGCCACGAGCGAGGACGAGATCGTTCTCGGACCGGCGCTTTCCGCCAAAATCCTCACGCCGACGCCGAACGCACAGTTTGACGCTTTCGCGCGGGCTCTGGGCGCTGTTTACGGCATGCCCAATGCCGGGATACCCACGGCGCCGACGAACTCCTACGGAGCCACTGCGGACAGCCACGACACGGTATATTCGTTCCCGGGCGGCATCAACCTTACCGAGCAGCAGGCGAACACCACGACGCTCGGAGAGCTTGCGCGGCAGCTGCGGATACTGAATCTCACCTGAAAGGAGACGGAAATCGTATGATGCAGGATGCCAAAGCCTTTTGGGACGCGATGCGGAGCCATGTGGCGCGGCTGTGCCGGCAGGAGACGGCAAACGCTCTCCGCGCAGAGCGGTACGACGTTACGACCGCGCCGGACGGAAAGGTCATCGGCGTGAGACAGCCCTTCGGGGCACAGGAGATAAAGATACCCTACGCGGCGGAGGTAGCCTCCGCCGCCGTGGGGGACACGGTGCTGGTGGTCTGGTGGGGGTCGATGAGCAACGCGAAGGCGTGGTTCTTCGGCTCCGGGCCTGCATAAAGGGGTGAAACAATGCTCAATCAACCATCCAATATCTCCCCGGACGAAATCAACGGAAGCGGATGCGTAGACATCTCGCAGGACATGGACGTGAGCTGGCAGGTGAGCGGCGATTCCCCGATGAGCGCCTATCAGATCACGCTTTATAAAAACGATACCGTCTCCACAAAGCTTTACAGCACGGGAAAAACCACGCTTTCCTCGCCATGGTGGGGCGTGAACTACGCCGGAGACGTTGCTTTTTTCGCCGCGCAGATCGAGGCGGCGAATATGAGCGCCGCCGGCATGGCAAACGGCAACGAATACAAGATGCTCATCGTACAGTGGTTCGCTTCCAACGACGCGGGCGTTTTGTACACGGCGAGCGGAGCGGTAGCCGCCGGACAGTATTATTTCCGGATCAGCGACGCGGAATATGCCGTTTTCACGCTCGCTCAGGCGCTTGCCGCCGGCGACTCCATCCGCTACAGCACGAAAAACCATACTCTCGCTGTGACGGCAAACGGATTTTTCTACACGCTGACCGTTACCAGGGCGGCAGAAGCCGCCGGAACGGAGCTGACAGGCACAGCCTACAGCGGCGGCGATGAATATGTTCTTCAGACGACGCCGGCGCTTTTTCTTGCCAGAAGCACACCGACGCTCTCCATCAATGCGATCCCGTCTCCGGTGAGCGTAAAGGAATATTCTTTCACGGCGACGTACTCTCAGGCGCAGGGCGATTCCATCAACTGGGTCCGCTGGCGGATCGCCGATAAGGACGATACGGCGAACCCGTTTGTGGACACGGGGAAAATCTCCGGAACAGGCGAGCTGCGGGTCGATTATAACGGATTTCTCACCGGGAACGCCTACTCCATCCAATGCACCGTGGAGACGGCCAACGGCGTGAGCGTTACGACGGGGTGGGTGGACTTCAATGTCTCCTATACCGTGAGCGAGACTACCGGCAACGTGACGGCGTGCCAGCTTTCCAACGAACCGTGCGTTTATGTCAAGTGGACGCCGGATGTTCTGGCACAGGGATATACGGTGCTGCGACGGACGGTGGGCGATACGAAGCTCAAGAAACTGGCCTATGTCGGCGCGAACGTCAACGAGCTGCGCGACTACAGCGCCAAATCCGGGGAATCGTATGTGTATTACGTTTTCCCCGAAGGCGCGCTCGTCTATCTCACTACCCCGATGGTGTCGAACGAGGCGCCGGTACAGTTCTGGTTCTGGGCTATCCTTGAGACGGAATACGACGCGCAGACGCAGTACTACAACGTTGTTGCGGCGTACTTTTTCCGGTACGGCAAGGACGGAGTGAGCGCCGGTTCCGTTTCCAACAACAATACGCCGACGCTCGAACGGAATTTCACCCGGTACCCCACGAGACAGCCGGACGCCTCCAATTACCTTACCGGAACGCTTTCCGGGTTCATCGGCGGATTTGTCAACGGCAAGGCGTACAAGGACACCGTGAAGCAGTTCGACGCTCTCATGACGCTGAGCAATTCAGACAATACGCTGTTTCTTCTCAACCCGAAGGGGCACTTCCTCCGCGTCCACACGGCGAGCGCTACGGCGATCAGCATCGACTACAAGAGCCGGGTGATGCCGCAGACGGGAACGATCTCCTGGGCTGAGGTCGGGAGCACGGACGGCGTTTCCATCGTTTCCGCAGACGGCAGCCAGTTCTACCCGACGGACAACATCGTGTTCACGACGATCACCATCGACCCAGCAACGGGACGGCTGCTCTGGACGACGGAAACGCCTTACGAAAACGGCTCTGTGCTGTCGCTCAACGAAAACGGCGAGCTCATTCAGACGGCGAACGGCTCCTTCACTCCGGCCAGCATGGCGCTCGACGCCGATACCGGGACGCTGACGGCTACCGTCCGCTGAGGAGGGAGGCGGCATGAGCGACAAAACGATTATCGGCGCGGAGAACCGGTATGCGGCGTATCTGAACGCACTGAAGACCGACTTCACAAAGGTGACGCGCCTGGAATTTCTGACACCGAGCGGCAGTGTGGGATACGCGCTCGACAACGACTACAAAAACCGGCGGTCGGGCGCGTTTCTCCAGCAGGGAGCGATCTCCTGCAATCTTCAGAACGGCGCGCGCCGGCAGGCGGATATCACGCTTTCCAATCTGGACGAAGAATACAACTACGCCGTGGGGCAGATATGGTTCGGGCAGCAGATCCGCATTCTGGAAGGGCTGCTTCTGCCGGACGGGACGGAATATCTCATCCCGCAGGGGGTCTTCGAGATCGTCACGCCGAAGGAGACGGTCACGCCGGACGCGAAGACCGTTACCTACCATTTGACGGACAAATGGGCGAATCTGGACGGCACGCTCCGCGGAAATCTGGAGGGCGCGTACTCGGTGGCGGCGGGAACCAACATTTTCGAGGCCATCGACTCTGTGCTACGACTCGACCGGTTCACGATGGACAACAACGGGACGAGCCCTCTTGACGCGGCCAAGCCGATCTTTACCGGCTATTACAACCACATGACGCAGACGCTCTCAGACGGCACGCTGTGGCCGCTTACGACGACGCCATATACATACCTTTCCGCAGACAATGAAACGCTTGCAGACGTGGTTCTGGGGCTGTGCGAGATGCTGGCGGCGTGGGTGGGATATAACCACATCGGAAGGCTCATCGTTGACCCATCGCAGGACGATATCGCCGATGCTACGAAGCCGGTGCTGTGGAACTTCACCGACGCGGAAAAGCAGTTTCTCGGCGCGGAGTATACATTCCGGAACACGGAAGTCTACAACGACATCATTGTAGCCGGGGCAACATCTGACGAGGGACGGACGGCGCGGGCACGGGTACAGAACCGCGACCCTGCCTCCGATACCTGCATCAGCCGCATCGGGCTAAAGACGCAGCGGCTCGAAATGCCGAACTACTATTCGGACGAGATATGCCGCGATTATGCGGAGTGGAAGCTGAAGCGAACCACGGCGCTCACAAAAGAGGTGGCGATCACCTCAACACAGATGTTCCACATTGTGGAAAACGAGATCGTGACGGTGGTGCGCAACGACAAGCAGGGACACCCCGTGGAGCGGTTCGTTGTACAGGGCTTCACCCGTCCGCTCGGACAGCAGGGGACAATGACGATCAATGCGGTGAGCGTGAACGACTATCCGCAGATAACGACTGTTGCCGACGTCATTTCCGGCACGGCGCCGAGCCCCGATAATCCGGAGAACCCCGACGATCCCAAGCCGAACCCCGGCATCAATACGGATCTCACGTTCAGCGACGATTTCTCCACAGAGAACGGCGTTGTGAGCCTCGTGAAGGCGCAGACACCGGAGGAAGGCAACGAACACCCCATCACATCGGCAGCGGTCAGCGAATCCATAGGGAACATCAACGCGCTGCTTGCGGAAATATAAGGAGGGAACAACGTGTCCACATCCACGGAAATCACCAGAATACAGACCGCACGCAACACGATCCGCGACAAACTGATCGACCTTGGGCTTGCGCTGTCGGCCGATACGCTGGACAAGCTGGCCACGGCGATCGCGGGCATTGTGAACAACGGCGCCGTGTCCGCCGAAGTCAAGGAGGGCGACAGCTACACGATCCCTGCCGGATACCACAACGGTTCCGGAACGGTCCTCGGCGTGGCAGGTGGCGGCAACTATGTGCTTCAGGCGAAGGAGATCACTCCGACAAAAAGCCAGCAGAGCGTTACGCCGGACGCCGGTAAATACGGCCTGTCGTCCGTGACGGTAAAGCCCATACCGGATGCGTACCAGAACGTGAGCGGCGTTACCGCGACGGCGGCGGACGTTCTCGTCAACAAGATCATCGTTGACGCGACGGGCAAGACCATCGCCGGTACTCTGCCGGAAAACGGAACGGTGACGGCCACGCTGGATGCTACTACGGGGAAGCAGTCTTACACCATCCCAAAAGGCAACCATTCCGGCTCCGGCAAGGTGAGCATTGTTCTGGAAGAAAAGACCGCCACACCGAAAACAACGGCGCAGACCATGACGCCGACGGCGGGCAAGGTAATCAGCAAGTTCACTGTGGAAGCTATTCCCGCAAAATTCGGCGACGCCTCCAACGCAACGGCGGAGGCCGGAGACATCCTTGCAGGGGAAACGGCCATTTCCCTTGACGCCAACGGGAACGCCGTGGAGGTCGAAGGCACGATGCCGGATCAGGGAACGGTCACGGCGACCATCGACGGACTGACCGTTACGAGTTATACCATACCGGCCGGAAAGCATTCCGGCAGCGGAACGGTATCTCTGACGGACGACATCGAAAAGGCGCTGGCGGCCATTTAAGCGAAGGAGGGGAAGCCAATGCCCGGTATTCCTTCACAAATCGACCGGATAAACAGCGCCAAGGCAGACATAGCGGCTGCCATAGAGGAACAGGGCGTCACGGTGCCGAGCGGGACGATGCTCGACGGCATGGCGACGCTCATCCGGAAAATCGCCCCGGTCATCGACGACCGCGTGATATATACGATGCTGGATATCGATATCGAAACGGGGGCGCTTCTCTGGAGCCACTTTGACCCATATACGGAAGGTTCCGTTCTGTCGCTCAGCGACGATGGCGGCCTTATCCAAACGGCGGCGGGCAATTTCAACATTGCCGTCATGTCACTTGATGCCGAGACAGGTATCGTTTCGGCGAGTGTTTAAATGTACAAGGAGAAACGAACATGGCAACAGTTAATCTCGGACAGGCTGCGATAGTCAGCAAGGGCGCGTACAGCGCGGCGGCGTCTTACGCGCCGCTGAATCTTGTCACGCACAACGGCGGTTCCTATCTGTGTAAGCGGGGCTGCTCGAATATCGAACCGGGCGTTTCGCCCACCTGGCAGACATACTGGGTGGCGGCGACGGTTGGCATCCGGAGCTTTGCCAAAACCGGCGAGACTGCCGATGGTATGGAGTACACCGCCACGCTTTCAGACAACTCCACATACGTTTTTACAATAAAAACGGCGGTGGATTACCCCATCAGCGTGGCAAACGGCGGCACGGGCGCAACGACGGCGGATGCAGCGCGGGCAAATCTTGGCGTGCTGTCCAACGCCAACGGCGCGGTGGGCACGGCGAATCTCGGAAGCAAGGTCGTTACGGCGGAGAAGATCGCGGACAAGACGGTCGGCGCGGGTCAGCTTGCCGACGACATCCCCTACACCAAGTTCGGCATTGCCGCCGATCAGGTGCGGCACATCTACACCGGGACGAGCGAAACACCGCCTGCCGGGTGGCAGCCGGGCGACATATACCTAAAGTATTCTGTGTGAGGTGAGCTGAATGGCATGGTCACAGACAGCGCCGGAGCTTCCAAGCGGCAGCGCTTGGGAGCAGGAAAAGAGCGTTTACGGAAGGGCGAACCATTGGAGCCTTTCGGGTAAGCTGTATATCGCCCGCCTGAACGGCAGGCAGTTTGCCATTAAAGCAGAGCTTACGAGCGACAACGGCAGCTATGGGACTTATTACCCCCCGGACAAGTGGACGCTACGATGTGATATCGGCGGCGTCACCGGCACGGAAGACACGTCCTTCGACGTAACCAAGGGAACGACCACATTCTACTTCGTAGGTGAAGCCGGAGAGGGTGTAAATATCACCGTCAAGGTCGGCGGCGTGGGCGCCGCGGTTGCCGTCCAAACCGCGACCTTTACCGCGCCTGCGTTGTTCGGCGATATTCTGTATTTGAACGTGAGCGGAGCGGCAAAACAAGTGACGCGCGTTCTGCTGAATGTCAACGGAACGGCACAAGAAGCCCTTGTCAAATCCAACCCATAAGGAGGAGAGAAATCATGCTCACAGTGGATAAGGATAACACCATCCATCTCACGCGCGGCGACATGGCACGATTTGCCATCGGTCGTGTCGTGAACACCGTAACAAAGACGAACTACACACCCACAACGGAGGTAACGTAATGACAGAAACCGAACTTCGACAGAAAGTCGTGTCCACCGCTCTCGCGTGGCTGGGGACGCGCGAGAACACTGCAAAGCATCTCGAGATGTTGGCAATTTACAACGCGCAGCGCCAGCTGCCCCGCGGCTGGAAAATGAAAGTCACCGATTTTTGGTGCGCAGCGTTCGTGTCCACGGTCTCCCTCCAGTGCGGCCTGCGCGACATCATGCCTACCGAGTGCGGCTGCCCCGGCATGGTGCGTCTTTATCAGGAGATTGGCCGATGGGTGGAGGACGATGCCTATATCCCGTCGCAGGGCGACGTGATTTTTTATGATTGGCAGGACACGGGGTACGGCGACAACGTAGGCCACCCCGACCATGTAGGCATTGTGCTCGACTGCGACGGCAATAACATGACCATCATCGAAGGCAACAACGCCAACGCCGTGAACAAGCGTGTGCTTGCCGTGAATGACCGCTTCATCCGAGGTTACGGCATTCCCGACTTTGCGAGCAAGGCGGACGGCGCAGAGCCGCAGCCCGAACCGGCGCCGGAACCGACGCCGCAGCCTAAACCGGAGAAGCCCGCCGAGGAGCCTACGGTTGACCCGTTCATCACGGCGAAGGCTCGAGAGGTCATCAACGGGAAATGGGGCAATGGGCAGGCCCGCAAGGACGCGCTCGCCGCATGGTTTGTCAAAGCTGTGCAGGACGAGGTGAACCGGCTGCTTGCCTGACACGCAGACGAAACGACATAAGGAGCGACGGATTTATGCTTCCGGATTTTGAGATGGTCGTACACCGGTTTGAAGACCGACCGGATCTGACAATCATTCCCATCAGCGACGTACATTTGGGTGCTGCTGAACACATGGAGAAGGAATGGGCGTCCTTCTGCGAGAGCGTCCTTTCCGATCCCGGTGTCCGTATTATCCTTGTTGGCGATCTTATCAACAACGCCACGCGCAACAGCGTATCCAACGTTTTTGAAGAGACGATGCGTCCCCGCGAGCAGAAAAAGATGATGACGCAGATGCTTATGCCGCTGCGTGACCGTATTCTTGCCAGCGTGAGCGGGAACCACGAGCGGCGCAGTCTGAAGGACGCGGATGACGATCCGAGCTACGATATCATGTGCAAGCTCGATCTGGAGCACCTGTACCGCGAGAACATCGCGTTCATCAAGATCCAGATGGGGAAGGCGAGAGCCGACGGGCTGACAAACCCGACGTATACCATCGTGGCCACGCACGGCGCCGGAGGCGGCATTTATACCGGCGCGGCGGTGAACCGCAACGAGCGCTTCGGCTACGTCATCGACGGAATGGACTGCCTCATTGTGGGGCACACGCACAAGCCGTTCGTTACGCAGCCGAGCAAGATCAAGATAAACCCGTATAACAATACGGTGTCTATGCGCCCGTTCAAGGTGGTGTCCACGACGAGCTGGTTAAATTTCGGCGGCTATGCGGCACAGAAGATGCTCCTGCCGTCCAGCCATGCCGTGCAGACGATCACGCTGACGGGGAAACGCAAGGAAATCGTTGTAACTATGTGAAAAAGGGAGCCGAAAGGCTCCCTTTTTTCTGAAATTATTATAAAGGATTAACGCGCCCGAGGTAATAATTTTCTGAGTTTTTCCACGGCGTTTTTCAGCGCGGAAAGCAGGAACTCCGCATCGTGCTGCGTTGTCTCCGGGCAGATAGAGATACGCACGGTCTCCAGCGCCTCTTTTTCGGACAGACCGCTGGCTATAAGCACGCGGGACGGCTCCCGGCTGCCGGCGGAACACGCGCTTCCGGCAGAACAGCAGACACCCTGCGCATCGAGCAGGGGGAGAAGCTGCGCGGACGGGATACCGTCGAACCGGATGGAAATAATGTGCGGAACAATATCCCAGCCAAAGTCTTCCACATTTATATGGCAGCCTTCTATGGACGGCGCATTGTCAATAATGTAGTCACGAGTCCAATACATCAACTCAAGATTCATGCGCATGTTTTCGACGCGGTATTTGAGCGCGGCGGCCATAGCCGCAGCAAGCGCTACAGACGGCGTTCCGGGACGGGCGCTGTTTTCCTGTCCGCCGCCACGGAAAAGCGGAGAGAGCGGCGGAGACTTTTTCCCGGCATAGATAAACCCGATGCCCTGCGGAGCGCCGAATTTATGGCCTGCTGCGGTGAGATAGTCGCAATCGAAGCTTCTTACCGATACGTTGACCTGACCGACAGCGGCTACGGCGTCCAGGTGCAGCAGGGGATAATGTGTGTGATACCCTACGATGCGATTCCTGGAGAGAATTTCGCCGGTTTCATTATTCACATAAGGAACGGAAAACCCGGTCGCTGGGCGGCTTATGGCGTCCCAATAGGACTGTTGGATGTTCCAGACAGAGGCATGGGATGTATCACCATACAATACTGCGCCGTGCTTCAGCATAGTGCGGATGACAAGGTTGTTTGCTTCTGTGCCGCCGGAGCAGAAATAAATTTCTTCCGGCTCCGCACCGATACAAGCGGCGACGATTTCGCGGGATTCTTCCAGAGATTTCTTTGCGGCTCGCCCTGCGGTGTGCGCGCTGTCCGGGTTTCCTTTCGGAGCCCGCAGAAACGCCTCTATGGCGCATGGGAGCGGCGGTGTGGACGCGGCGTGGTCGAAGTAGTACATGGACATTACCTCCGTTAAAAACTGTGTCAGACGGCGTGCAGAGCGCTCTGCGCGACCGGCGCGTCAAGAATATCGCTGAACGTTTCCGCAAGGGCTGTCTTGGTGAGACGCTGCGCGTAAATGCGCGTCGTAGACGGCTGAGCATGGCCGAGGATTTCGGAAATGCTCTCGATGGGCGCGCCCTTTTCGAGCAGAAACGACGCGGAGGCGTGGCGCATGGCGTGGGTACGGCAGGAGGCTTCTTCGCCGAGAATGGACGCGGTATAGTTCTTGATAAGCGTGGAGAGCTGCTGACGCTCCAAGCTTTTCCACGCGCCTGTGAGACGGTCACAGCAGCCGAACAGCGGCTCGTTGTCCCCCGCGTCCGCCGGGCGAATACCGGAGCTCAGATACGCTCTGACAGCCTCCTGCGAAGCGGAGGGGAACGGGACTACACGGGGCTTATCTCCCTTCGTTACGCGGGCGTACAGGGCTTTCTTATCCCAGAAAAGATCGGCGGGAGTGAGCGCGCGCAGCTCAGAGTTGCGGAGACCGCTCTGGAAGAGCATCGTAACTTCGGCCTTCTCACGAAGCCATGTATGCGGCTTGCGGGTATACACCGGCTCCTCGGCGTTGAGAAGCGCCATGATCTGCTGCTCGTCCAGGATGTGGGAATATTCCTTCTTATGCGCGGCGGCGAGCTTGCGCTTGGGAGGACGGAGCTCATCCGGCACGGCATTTTCGCTGAAGATGCGGATGGACACACCGTACTTGGAGAGCGCACGAAGATGCGTCAGGTACAGATCCGTTGTCACGATGGACCAGCTGCCGTCCTCTACGAACGCGACGACCGACTGCGGGCAGAACTCAGAGAAGCCGTTCTTCTCCATGCTCTCGCGGAAGCGGCGGAATGTGCCGGTGTAGGCTTCGATGGACGCCTCCGTCCACTCGTTGCGGCGCATCTGCGCGGTGAACATTCTGACAACCTCATCGTAATTTTCAAACATCTTCGTGACCTCCTTTTGCTTTATGCTTTATATGCCGGGCAGACAGGCGTTTTGCAACCGCCGCCGGAAGAAAATTTTTCCCCGGAGCCGCCGAACGAGAGCGCGACGATCTCCTTTTCCCGCGCGGCCATGTCTTCCGAAAGATAACTGACGGTCGTTTCGCAGTATTCGCAGACGCGCTTTGCGTCTTCCGGGTCGAGAGGATGGTCGAGATCGTCGAGCGTGTAGAAGATCAGGTCGGAGAGCATCTGAAGAAGCCCTGCGGCTCTGTGGAACGTGCGCTGATCGCGCTGGGCTTGGAGGAAAAGGGAAGCGGATTCGCTCATCGGTGTTATACCCCCACTTCGTCGCCGTGGCGGGCGTAGGACGCGACGCACATATTCTTGAGCGCAAGGTCGAAAGCGTTGCGGAGAGCGGCGTCATTAGCAATGACGGAGAGTTTCGTAACCTTATCCGCTTCGGCTCTCGTGCCGCCGTTCTGCAGGATGCGCTTGCGTCGGTTTTCCACACGGCGCGTCAGATCCGAGCGCGTAGACGATTCCACGGTCATGTAAAGCTGATTGAATGCGACGCGGTAATCCAGATCATAGTCAAGGCAATACTGCCGGACCTTCCGGTTCATCTGCTCCTGCCAGCCATCCGATACGGCGGTCGGAGCGAGCACGGCAACGATGCCGTCGTTGAACCTTTCGAGCTTGTCCACCGATTCCGACAGCTCGGCAAGCTGCTTTTCGTGGTCAACCAGAATCTGCGCCTGAGCCAGAGCCTGCTCGGCCAACGTCATGGGCTTTGCGGAATAGCTTCCGGTTTGGCGGACGGAGGGAAGAATTTCAGCCGTCACCCACCGTTTGAATTTCTTTGCGTTGGGGAGTTTGCTGGAAAGAATCAGGCTGTACACGCCACTTTCGTTAATGACTGTAACATTGGGGTTCCCGCGAATACCGTCGCGGATCGCGACGGTTTTCTTGTCCTCGTCGTCAACGTGCTTGGACAATGCGTCACGAGGGTTGGTGTAGCCCAGCGCTTCCGCTACATCTTTGCCGACGAACCAAGGTTCGCCGTCGATCATAACGGTACGGATAGTGCCAAACTCTTCGTTGTCAAATACGCGCAGGGAATTGTTCATAAGAATCCTCCATCATAAAGAAAGTTATCTTTCTTGACCTTGATGGGGAGGTGTAGTAGAATATTTACACGTTCCTCCATCAGGGAACCGTACAGCGTGGCATCGGAAGGTCGAAATTCTCTGCTGCGCTGTACTCTTTTTTCATTTCTTCAGACCATCATAGACGATTTTTATGCCCTCACGGATGATCTCGGCCTTGCTTTTTCCCGTGACTTCCACACAGTATTCAAGGCGTTCAATATCTTCTTTGGACATCCTAATCCGGGTGCTAAGCGTCTTAGGCTCGTCGGTCGGTCTACCTGTTCGTGGAGACATTCTGCACCTCCTTTTGTATCCACAAATATATGATATCTTATGTGGATACTAAAGTCAAGAGAAATTTAAAGTTTTTACATTGACTATGCTTTGAGCATATTGCGGGGTTTCTCCAAAAGTGGGGAGCCCCCCCTTTTGGCAAAAGACGGTATCGTTTATCTCCGGCTCGCAACCGTCGCCCGCGGGCTTGGCTTCACGCAAATTGCTGCAAGCGGAAACGAGGTTGTACGCTGGGAACGAGTCAAAAAATATCTCGCAGAATTGGGCGTCCCCACAAATGGGGACGGCAATCCCCCCGATTTTATCCCCGAAAACATCTTCATCCGAGAAAGGCCGCCAATAAGCGGCCTTTTCTCTTTTCCTGCATCAGTCGTTTGGCTCAGAACAGGGACACGGGCCCGCGCAGCGGCGGGCGACCAGATCCAGCGCTTTATGCAGCGCGTCCCGCTTGGAAGCGGCGGAGGCGACAATATAGGCGGGCGGCTCCGAATTGTCGTCCGCCGTGATCGTGATGCGGTAGGTTTTCAACAGCACCTGATTTTTCATCTGCATAGTTTATCCTCCGTCAGTCGCAGAACGGCTCTTTGACCGTGTATTTATAGCCGCCTTCGATTTTTTCCAGACTGTAGCAGCCGCGGAAGTAATAGGCGGGATCATTGGCGCGTTCTCCGCCGTAGCGGATATTTGCGCTCCACTCACCGGAAGAGGGAAGGTCGGCTTTGTGGACATTTTCGCGGATATATCGAAGTACTTCTTCTTCGGATTCTCCGTCCGTTTTGAGTTCCCAAACGCGGAAAGTGTCGCCGTAGCGCCGATACTGACCGCTGTGGATAAGTTTGGATTCAATCATTGGTGTTTTCTCCTTTTCCTGTAATCAGCTCCGAATATGGCAAGGTCTCGATCCATGCGCACAGCTCGCGCCACTCGTCGAGCTTGTGGTTCCGGCGGGCGTGGTAGATGTTGCGCAGCACGGCGTAATTCAGATCCCACGTCCGGCGCTGGTTGTAGCTGGACGGCAGGAGCTGGATCATCTGCCACCAGTACCGTTTGTCCTTTGTTTTAATATATCTTCCTCGGTAGTAGTTAAGGACATTGATTATCAAACCAAGAAGGTCATCGCCATCTACCCGGATGTTATTTGCATCATTGAGAAAAAGAGCGTCGCCTGCATCATTATCAGCCATACTCAGTAAATGTTCATGACTGAAATCATCCAGCTCAAATTCCTTCGCGTGGATCTTGTGCATGGTGCTGCACGAGTCCGTCACCGTGCCGACCTTGTATTGATCGGCCTCCTTCCACCAATACAGCGGCGCGGTCACGTCGAGCTGCACATGGATCATGCGCAGGAACTTCCCGTCGTCCGGACCGGAGTTGGCAAGGACCTGCATCAGATGGAAATCATTTTCGCCGACGCAGAAACGATATTTATCCGGATCGCAGTCTTTGGCCGGTTCGTCATCGTTCATCACCATAGGGCAATCGCCGTCCCAATCTGCGCACGGGCATTTGTGGCTGTCGCTCTTTGCCCAGCTGTTCTTAGGATTCCGCATCCCCCGGATCGCGGCTTCCCAGCCGAAGGTTTCAACGTTCTCAATCTTTATCATTTTCTTTTCTCCTGTTCTTTTTCTGCTTGATGAGGTAATGGAGAATGGCGATCGCTTCTAACAAAAGCGCAATATCCACCGATACGATCGCCGTAGCGAGGGCTAAGTACAGCGCATCGGGCATATCAAAGCCTCCCGACGGCTCGCGCGGCCATATACTGCCCGTAGGTCAGACCGGCTGCGCGGGCCTTTTTGGATATATCCGCGATGGATTCGGCCGGCTTTTTTGCCGCTCTCTCGGCAAAAGCCTCTTTTGCCTGTTTCTTTCGGTACAGCACGCCATGCTGATCGCAGCAGTACTGTTTATTGGGCGAGTTTTTCCAAAATTCCTGCCCGCAGTACGGGCAGCGGACGAGACCGAAACGGCGGTTTTCCCCAGATTTTTTATAGCTCATAGTGTTTTCCTCCTGCGCCTATTGCCGCACGAAGCTGCGGCGAGATCATTTTCCGCTCGGCTTCCTGCATAAGAAGCCGCTCTGCCTTGCGCTTGGACATGGGCTTCGGTTTTGGCTGAATCTCTCCGCGCTTGGCGGCCATAGCCGTGGGATTCGTTTTGTGCTGTCCCATCGTTAACCTCCACACAAGCCGCGGCGAATTTCTTCGTAGCTCTCTGCGACACGGAAGGACGACATTGCGGTTTCGGGCGAGAGAAAAATCATGCTGCCTTTCTGCAGGGGAAGAACGCACGCGATCCAGTGTATGTTTAATAGGCAGATGTCTGCGCCCGGATTGGTGGGAGACGTTGGATGCACCTCAATAAAATCACTCATTCTTTTCCTTCCCTTCTTTTTCGGAGATGTTCACGAATAAAATAAGAATAAATGTTCAGCAACACGCCTTCTTCGGTCGCGCTGAGGGAAATGCCCATCATCGCATATTCCGGCCGCAGCACAAGGTGGATCTTGGCTTCCTCCCACTGTATAAGGCTGGCAACGTCAGTCACTACCATCGTCTTCCTCCTTTACTTCTTCCAGAAAGTCAAAGCTGTCGAGAAAATCGTTGTACTGCCGGATGCAGTATTCCAGAACCGGGAAGCCCTTGATATCCTTCTTGTAATTCTCGGAATAGAATGGCGTATAGGGCTGTCCAAATTCTTCGTCAAGTACCAGGATGTTGTTGAAGTCGTCCCAGACATCCAGATCCGGTAAGAAGCAGATCGACACGGAAAGCTTGTGGGCAAAGCGCCGCTCGGCAAACATAAACGCCTCTGCATGTATCCATGCTCCGCCGGGCAGGAATCCCGCGTCCCGGAGCTGCTGCACGGTCGGGACGTATTTCAGCTTGTAGCTTTTTGCCTTCATCCGAGCCCTCCGACCGCAATAAGCGGGCAATCGCTGCGCCTGTATTTCATATCACAGGGATTCCCTTCGCTATACCGGATTTCCTGATCTGCAACGCCGTAGCAGACAGGAAAATCGCTGTTTACATACCCACACAGCGGACAGCTGCCGCAGGATTTTGGCATGGCGTCTACCGTAATGCTGTAGATTTTCATTCCGCGTCCTCCTTGTATCGACGCGGCCATCTTTTCTGTAGCCAGGCTATAGAAGGGTCTGCGTAGCATTTTGGCTGATCGTGAGGATTTACCCAGCGAGAGAAGCGGGTGCATCGGATCAAACCGCCGCGGCAACGTTTCCCGTCGCTATAGTCGCAGAATCGACATTCACGAATATCACTCATTTTCCTACTCCTTTCGGCATGGCTGGCGGTAGCATCCAGTAATCCGGCGCGTTTTCGCAGTCTGCATACCATCCGCCATCTGTATAGGCGCACCAGGATGGAACGCCATCGACGATATTGCAGATGAAGCCTACGGCCATGTTGGTTTCGCTCCCGTTATCGAACAGCATCAGGACATCTTCGTGCATCATCGGCAATTCTTTTTTGCATTTAACCCAGTTCCGTCTCATTGCTAAAACCCTCCTTTCGGCGGTTTGGGAAGCTCTGCCCACGCGACAATGGGCTGGCCGGGATAAACGCTGTCCCACACGAGTTTCCAACGATATTTCATTTCACCACGGATCAGAGCTCGCTCATAGATCAGTGGCAAGACATTTGTGCCGTCTGTTGCGATGACGTAAACCCACTCGAAACCTCTCTGCGTTCGATTAACATCCGGGAGCTTGTCTTTTACTCTGTGCCATTGCGCAACGTCGGCAGAAGGAATTTGAGCAAAAGCCTCTTCGGCGGTTGTGTATGGCACAGCGCCCTGCGAAAAGTCGTTTGCCAGATCATTAAAGGCTTGGGCGAGGATCCCGCTTTCACCGCCCAGCTCATCGAATGCGCTCTGCGCCTCTTTCGCTTCCTTGCGGATGTAGGCGATCACGTCGCTCTTTTTCATGTATTTATCCATTGTTTCGGCCCCTTACTTCCGTGAGAATTTCCTGCAACAATTTCTCTACGCGGAGTATCGCGTCGTAAATCAATGCGTCCCAGCCCATTTAGATCGTTCCTTTCTTTGAATTTTTTGTGCTGTGCTCCGGTATTTCTGCGGGAGAGGAAACACGGTTATGAGTACGTCGTTATTGAAAATGTATACGTTGTTACAGTAGATGCGGACGTTGTTGGCGGTCTTATGCTTCCAATACAGGGCAGTTATGTAGCGGTTCAGGCTGCCTTTTGTTTCGCAGTGGCGGATGCCGTTTTCGAGCGCTTTTCGTGCGTTCTTTTCGGCGGAACGCTTCGGGAGACCGACGCGCTCCTTTGTCCGCTGCACGGCGTGGTCCGTCAGGTGGCACATTCCGCAGCCGCTTTCTCTTCCGCCTCGATCATCCAATCGAGATATACCGCCGCTTTGCGCAGATCCTCCGCGCCGTTCTTGAGCCGGTAGCGCCACAGATACTTGATGACGTTTCCTTTGCAGTAGCTGGCAAAATCGCAGGGGCCCATGCTGGCGCGGATCGCGTCGATGCACTCTACGTCTCCCTGCGTGTAGTGCTCCGGGTGGCTGACAACATTGTTTTTCTGCTGGGGCTTTGCGTTGGGCGGAAGCTGCGGGGCGTCGAACATAAGCTTCACGGCTCTGTCGTCCCAATACTCTGTGGCGCCGACCTTGCGCGGGTCGTTGCCCCAGAGCTTTTTCATGGTCTCCGTGTTGTCGTTTACAGCGTCAAAGGTCAGACCGACATTTTCACACGCTTCGAGGGCGGCGGTCAGGTGTCCGCCTTCGCGCGTCGTCCAGAGGATCAGTTCCGCGCCCTCTTCTTTGGCGGTTCTGGCGGCATTGATCGCCGGCCAGATGGGCTTTTTGATATCCGGCCAGTCGGTTTCAAACAGGGTGTTGTCGAAATCTACCGCGATGGTGCGCGGCATTTTGGGTTCACTCATTTGTTGTATCCTCCAATACTTCGTTTTCCGGGAAAAATCCCGATTCGTCTATGCCGTCCACGGATTCCGGGACTTCTATGGCTTCTTCTGTGCTGCGCTCGGCGTCTGTTTCGGCGGTCGTCTTGGGGCGGGAGAAGAAAACGTGCTCGACATGGAGATACTGCTCCGAGCGGAGACGCGACCCATCCGCGCGCTTCTGGCAGCGGCTGCGGAGACTTCCCTGCACAATGATCTCCTGCCCCGGCTGGACGGAGGACAGCACGAGCTCCGCTACGCGCCCCTTTGCCCGGCACTGGATGAAGTCTGTATACAAAACGCCCATGTACCGGCGGTTGCGCGGGATCGCCAGGTCGAATGTCACATAGTCCCGACCGTCGATGTCGAGCTTTTCTTTCGGCAGGGAACAGAGCCGCCCCTGCAGAACATACTGGTTCAGCATGGGGTGCCCTCCCGGATGTGTACGGTCGTTTCGACCTCCCAGTCGTGCTCGTCCTTGAGCGCCTGCTTCACTTCGGCAAGGCGCAGGTTGCCGGAAACGACGCTCTCGTTGATGGAGGCGAAGCGCCGGGAGAGAATGTGGAGAAATTCGTCCGAGACGCCCATGTCGTCCACCAGGCACCACGCCATCATGGTGAGAATGTAGTCGGTCGTGTCGTCGAACGTTTTCTTGCAGGCGCGCCGAACGTCCGCCTCTGTGCAGAGAATCTTATTCGGATTTGTTTTCTGCGATTTCCGGCTCACTGTGTTTCTCCTCCCAGATGACGGTCTGACGCTCTCCCAGCACACGGCGGAGCGGAAGCTTTGCGCCGCTCAAAAGAACCATCGCATTAAGCGATGTATCGTCTATTATGAAGCTGTCCGTGACGCACACGCCGTCCGTGGCGATACCCTTGCGCGTGTCTACGATAACGGTCTGCTCTCTCTTGAGATTTCGTCCATCCGGCACAGTAAAGAGATACGGGCCGTTTCCGCTTAACTGGTGTTTCACGAGCACAACGTTATGCAGCTTTTTTAGTTCATCCATTGGGTGTACCTTCTTTCTGAAAATATGTATTTATTCGGGGATTTCCCCGGTGATGCGCCTGGTGGCTACGGCGTAGTATTCTGCCGAGAGCTCTATGCCGATGAATTTCCGGCCGGTTCGGAGCGCGGCTACGCCGGTTGATCCGCTGCCCATGCAGAAATCCAGCACCGTATCGTTTGGGCGTGTGTATGTTTTTATCAGATATTCGAGCAGGGCCACGGGCTTCTGCGTCGGATGAAACGCTGACAGCTGCTTATCGCTTTTGAAGCGGAGCACCTGTGTCGGGTAGCGCTCGGTGCTGTCGTAGGACGTAGCGCCGTAGGCTCCGTAGACCTCCCCTTTTCGACAGTTCCGCTTGTTGTACGCCGAGCTCACCTTTCGGGTATGGCCGGATGTCTTCTGCGGGATATACAGCGGTGGAGAGCGATAGAACACCGCGATGTTTTCCACATCCCGCAGCGGCTGCCGTTTGGCGTTCAGAAAGCCGGTAGGAGACGTTTTCTGCCACACCCAGTCGTACCGGTATTCCTTCGGGTTCGAGAGGCGCAGAGCGCTTCCAAACGGCTCACCGCCGAAGAGGAGAATGGCGCCGTCTTTCTTCACGACCCGGTGCAGCTCGTCCCAGAGCGGGGCGAACGGTATGGGGCTGTCCCATTTGCAGCGCGTTGTGCCGTAGGGCGGATCCGCAAGGACCATATCCACGCTTCCGGCGGGAAGCTCCTTTAGCGTTGCTATGCAGTCACCGAAAAATAAAAGCTCTTTATTCTCCATGCCCGTACCATCCCATAAAGCCCGCCACCAGCTGAAGAAACTGGCGGATGTGTTTTTGCAATTCCTCATCCTCCGGGCCACGGTCGTTCCGGTCATCGTTCAAAAACAAGAAGCACTGCACCGAAGTTACCCGGTCTTTCCCTCCCGGCATGATCGCAGTCATCCGAAGCGCGGCCATTACCGCGTGCTCCTCTCGCCGGGAAAGGGCGACGAGATCGCCCCATGTCAGCTGCCCGAATCGGATGGCAATGTCTCGCGCGCGTTCCAGAGTTTTATCCATCGTATCTATCTCCTTTGCCGCGGCTCGTCATCCCGCGGCTCTGGCTTTAGTGTAACGCGCGCGCAAAAGTGCATTTTCCGTAATTATGTATGTTTTTTCTTTATACCTTATATGGCGGCCGGACGGGCGTTTCGCAACCGACGGGGAAATAAAAAATGCGCAAAGACTCAAATGAATCTTTGCGCATTGCTGCGTTATGGAATTTTTTGAATCAACCGGCGGCGGCTTTCAGCTCCGACGCCGTGCGGGAAATCTCTGCGAGGACAAATTCGGCGCGGTCAAAGACTCTCTGCGCGTCGTCCGGGTGTACCGGCTTCTCGCGCTCGTCGAGCGTGTAGATCAGCAAGTCCGAGAGAAGGTCGGCAAGTTCGCCGATGCGGTTCAGGGCGGTCGTGTTCATCGTCTCGTCCTCCATCAGGCCAACGCGGGGAATACATGAGGATTGGCAGACGTTTCTGGCGCGACAGAAGAGGCGAGGATACGCCGGGCGGAAAATTCCTTGACAATGCCCGTGAAAATTTCCCGCAGGCGCTTGTCGGCGGCGATGCAGTCCAGCCGGTTGATCGCGTTCACAGCGGAGGCCGTAGCCCCGGCGATGCGGGCGCGGTTTCTGCGGCGCGTCTGAAGCGTTGCGAGATTGCATCCGGCGCGGATCTCCAACTGACCGTACAGCTTTTCCCACGTCTCCGTGTAGTCGAGATCGTGGCGGGCGCAATAGCGGCTCACCTTCTGGTAAATCTTTTTGCGCCACTCTTCCGCCTCCGGCGGTTCGGCAAGAACTTCCATCGCTTCATGGAATCCGTCCTCCAGAGATTTCAACCGGCGCTCTTTTTCTACATTGTCAGCGGCGATGGCGGCGATGATCTCGTTGGGCGTCATAGTGCGGACGGTGTATGTGCCGGTTTTGCGGATGACGGGGAGCACATCGTGAGTAACCCAACGTTTGAACTCCTTGGCGCTATCCAGTTTGCTATTGAAGATAAGGCTATATAGGCCGCTCTCATTGATAACTACCTTGTCGGAAAAGTCGTTTTCTCCGATCCAGAGGGTGGGGAACGAATCGCCGTAAGCCTTGCGGCGCAAGGGTTTTCGGTCTTCTCTGTCTACATGCTGTGCGACTGCACGGTTGGTATCTGCATAGCCGAGCATGTCGGCAACGTCCTTACCGACGAACCACGGTTCGCCGTCCATAGTTACGGTTCGTACACTACCAAATTCGGGGTTGTTGAATACGCGCAGGGAATCAGACATACTTAGTCCTCCTTGAAATAATAAAAAATTGACAATTTCATGGAGGCACGCTATAATACATAAAGAGATTTGTACGGTAACGTACCTCGTGCAATAAGGCAATCGGGCTTGTGCTTCCTACGGCTGGCTCGGTTGTCTTATTTTTTCGCCAAATACTCCAGAACAATCATGCGGATAAGACCGCTGACTGTCGTTCCCTTTTCTTCCGCTACACGTCGAAGCGTTTCCATTGTTTCAGGCGAAAAGAAAACGTTTGTTCTTTCGGTATTGGCTTTGGGTCTCGCGGACACGGTTTTCACCTCCTTTCATACACATAATATCACCATGTTATGAGCACGTCAATAGGCATCTAAAGAAATTTTTTAGTCTTTTCCAAAGGGTGTCGCTTTTATCAACCCCCTTTGCACTTACTGCGTACCGTCATTGTACACGACTATGTCGTCGATCTTCAGCTTTGCTACGTGGATGATTCCGTTTTTTATGGTACAGGTAATATTCCATTTTGACCGTACTGTCGCACCGTAAAGGTTTTCAGCATCGAAATACCCTTCGCCTTTCCAAATGTCAAAGCCAACGTCTTTTATTGTGCAGTCGCGGAAAAGCCCCATTTCCATTGTGGACGGGCAGTTTAGATACTTTGGTATTGTCTCTTCTGCCATCAGATAAACGGCCCACTTCGCATCTTCTTCGCTGACGCCGGGATTGGATTGACTGCTCAGTGTGGGGGCTGGCGTTGAACCCGATTGCGGCATCACTGTCGGGTCAGGCTCCCGGCGGCTCCAGTACCCGCTTGCATAGTCATTCCCGGAGTTGTCGATTATTTCCAGCGGCGAAACCTGCGTCGGCTTTTCGCTACGGGAGGAATCCGCAGATGGCAGCGTGCGAAGGTATAAAAACCGATATATTTCGTCATATTCCGACTCCGTAAGCGCACAATCCATAACAATCGTTACGTCTGCTTGTTTCTCCCAGACCGAGGAGAAATCTCGTACATTGTTTATAATAACTTTTTTGATTGGGATACCGGGAAACGCCGCGCTAAAAATATCCGTTATTTTTGATCGTATCGCTGCCTTTTCAGACCTTGGAAGAATTACGAGTGTAATGAAAAAAACCAGAGCGATTATGGCTGCCACAATAATCAACAGGAGTTTCAGCGGAGCTTTTGATACAACAGGCAGCTTTCCTTTTTGCACCGTCGCTTCTGCTTTCTCCTCTGTCGCCGACAATCTATCTCCGCACATAGAGCAGAAGAGTGCTTCGTCTTCCATTATGTGACCGCAAACAGGACATTTCTTCATTTCGATTCCCTCCCATATTTTTCAGAGGCGTGCTGAAGCTGTTTTACGCTCCCTGCGGGGTTAACCGCAGGGGGCGTTTGTGCCTTGGTATGGGATTTGCGTCAATCCTCGTAAGGCTGCGTCATGTCCACGGTGAAGGTGAAGCCCTCCGCGCCGATCTCCGTCTTGTCGGCGGCGAACCCGGCTTGGTGGATGTAGTGGACGGCGATCTTGTTGATCTCGGACGGCAGGGGGAGCGTCAGGCGGACGGCGTTGAGGTTCGTTTCTTCGCTCTCCGAAACGCGAACGAGCGAGCCGGGGATCTGTTTGGAGGCGGAGGTGGCGTACTTGATGACGCGCTGGAAGCGGGGCTCGTTGATGGAATAATTGGTGTTGGATTCAGACATGATTTTATTTCCTTTCTTTTCGCAAATTTGTTTGCAGATTTGTTTGCAGAGTTTTATGTTGTTTGTGAATATTATAGATTATCTGCGCACGGCGCGCAAGGGGAGTCAGTCGAGATATTTTGAGGCGGCGTCCATAGGAGAGCTCCCGGAGGTCTTTGTGTGGCGCTTGGAACGGACGGCCTCGGGAGCGGCGATGCACCCGCCGAGCCACGCGGCGCAGAAGATCACAAGGCCGGAAACGACGGTCCACCAGATGATCGAGTTCATATCCAGCGCAAAGCCGATGAGCATCACGGCCGTCTGAACGACCTGACCGAACAGGAACATGAGAAGAAGTCTTACTGCTTTTGTGCTCATTTTCTTTTGTCCTCCTTGAGTGTGACGACGGTGAAGCTCTGTGACGGTCTTGCTCCGTTGCGCAGCTGTGTGCGGACGATGTACTCGGCGTCTCCGGTGTAGACATACACACGGGCGCGGTTTTTGTCTCCGGTATACTTCGCTTTGGGGACCGACGTTTCCAGATACTCGACGGTCAATCCGTCGTGCCGATCTGTGGTTCTTTTGATGATGCAGGGTGCTCGCATTGGTGGGTTCCTCCTGTATATTTATTTTAGGGTCGCATTGATGAAGCGCTGCTCAAAGGTCAGCTCCGGCATATACGCCGTGCCGTATGGGCGCGAGGGCAGCGCGAGGGAACGGGCAAGCCGGGCTTCCCATGCGGGGAGCGTGCGGAGACGCGGAAGCTCTACCGTCTGCGCGAGACGGATAAAGTCCCGGCACATTTCTGCGTAGAGTTCATGGTCATTCGGAAACAATCTTTCTACTGCATCCAAGTAGTAATAACAGGCGGCGAGAGCGTCGGGGAGAAGGCGCAGGTCTTCCGGCTCGCGCTCTGCGCGGACGCAGTTCACGGCATAGTCCAGGCATGCCTTGATATATGTCCGCGCCTGCTCTCTGGACGCCCCGGAACGCCGGGAGAGAGACTTTCCGTTCCATCGCTGGATATGTACCGGCCAAGAGGTTTCCGGAACGTTCTTCGCCAATTCTGCGCATTTCATATTGAACGCCAGGTCTTCGCTCATGCGCAGATCGTTGGGGAAGGTGATGTTGTACGCGGCCAGAAAGCTGTAGTTGTACATTCGCCCGTGCAGCCAGGTGAGCTGTTCGCGCCCGACAACTTCGTAGCAGCCGCGCTCGCTCTCGCGCATGGTTTTGCCGATAACGAACTCTGGTCTTTCCGGTATCGCCTGCTGCATGGTGGCGATAGCGCTGGGGAGCAGAAAGTCGTCCGCGTCGAGGAACATCAGCCACTCGGATACGGACGCCATGATCCCGAGGTTCCGCGCTGCGCCGGCGCCTTTGTTTTCGTTGCTTTTGATGCAGCGGAGCCACGGGCGAGAGTCTGCGGCGGCCTCTACGACGGCTTCCAGCTTTTCGTCCGCGCCGTCGATCACGACGGTCGCCTTGAAGTCTTTGCACAGCTGCAGGTCAAGGCTTTTGATGGCGTCGCCGATGGTGTCGGCGCAATTATGCGCGGGGATAATGATGTCGATGGTCTCTGTCTTCATTTTCCGCCTCCTTTGCGGTCTTTGCCTGACACTTACTATGTCATGTGTAGGAATTAACTGGGTGGACAGGAGCTTATGCGGGGAGCGAAAGAAAATCGCTGGACGCTGCATCCGTGAGGTATAGTCCGGGGTTCTCCATGAGTTTTTCGTAGGCATCCTCGCCCTGAAAATCATCAATGACGGCGGCCTCTTCCGGTGTCATGTCTTTGTAGTGCTTCCTGCCGTAGCAGGGCGGCAGCCAGTTTTTCTTCTGCGCGGCAAAGATATTCAGCCGGTCGATGATGCGCTGCGCTTCCGGACGGAACTGAATGTGGCAGGTTCCTTTTTTATAGAATTTTGCTTTGAAATAGGTGGTTTCTACGACAGTATCACCACACTTGACGGCGTAGTCGATGAAATTCCGCAGATTTTTCCGGTCGGTAGTTTCTCCCCGGTCCAGATAGTTCATGGCACGCTCCAAGTCGGAAAGTGGTGTGCTGATATAGTAGGAATCAAGTTTATCTTTCGTCCATGAATACGACGACCCAAAACCATTGATCGGCAAAATGGCTTTCATCCCGACCTTGTGCGCCTTGTTGGTCGCCCAGCCGTTAAAGTAGTGAATGTTCTTGTTGTTTTCTTCCCGGATCCACGCATACTTTCCGGAGAGCGTTTCAAAAAGGTCGAGAATGCTATCTTCTATATTGGCGGAGAGCTGGGCGCGAATGTCGAAGAACACCTGCTGCAGGTTGTACAGGTTGAAATCGTAGTGCTTGAGGTCGCTGATCTTTTCGCTGTACTGCTTCTGCATTGCAGAGGTCATACGGCTTGTAATTTCTTCACGGGAGAGAAAAGCGTTCCAGTATTTATACCGCAGCTTCTCAAGATAGCGGTTGATGCTTCCGGACGGAGCCCCTTCGCCCAATTCGCGTTCGCCGACAGCCAGGGAAATCAGCGGCTTCTCATAGTTCGTATGTCCGTCCATCAAATATGGACGCATGGCAGCGTATTCCCGCAGGAGGGCGATACCGGCCTTCGCTTCAAATTCGTATCCATTAATAAGGTTTTCCATCCAGTTCGCAGAGGCAATGGAAGAGGCTTCTCCCGACTCGATTTCTGCGGTGCTTTCGGCGCGCTTCAAGTAGCTGATGATATTCGAGCGCATGGCCGGAGCGGAGATGTTTACATGGATAATGGCTACTTCCACGTCGGATTTTCTGGCGGCTTTCTGGAAAGCACCCTGCACATATTTTATATGGGCGTGGTGCTCTTCCAGCTTCTGGAGCAGGGCTTTGCGGCGGTTTGTATATGGATTTTTCAGCGTTTCCGCGTTGAGAAGACAGAGGACCTGACCGCCGCCGGATTGAATGTCCAGTGCTCGGAGGAGGTGTGCATCGCCGTTGGAGAACGGCGGGTTCATGAGGATCAGATCGTAATGTTTGTGCGTGTGGAATTGCAGGAAGTCGTCGCCGATGACACGGAAACCGGCACCCTTTAAAAGCACCCGCAGATTTTGGTCTGCTTCGATCACGTCGGCCAGCTCGAAAATGTCTTCGTCTTTGCCGTAACGCTGGGCGGCGTTGTATTTCTGCAAGGCATACAGCAGATCGCCTTTCCCGGCGGACGGTTCCAGAACAGAGCGGATCGGAGCGTTGCGGTCGAGACAGGCGAGCATCTTTCCGGCCAGCCAAGACGGCGTGGGATAAAATTCTGCGTCGGGATCGGCGGGCAGGTCTTTTATGTCGGCGCTGGTCGGCGCGTTCCCGCCGTGCTCTTTCAGCGCGCGGACGAAGTTCTGCTTTGCCTGAGCGACAGAGTTTGCGGTTGGCACCGTGAAAGTATAGGGGCGATTAGCAAAAGCGTGATAATATGTTGTCCCGCGATAGGGGCTGTATGCCTGCTCGATGCCGCCGATTTTCTTGCCGCCTTTATAGATTCCTATACGGCGCCTATTTTTATACGGCGTTTCCTCCTGAAAGATCAGACTGAGAAATTCCTGTTCCATGTTCCGGCCTCTTTCTGTGTAGATTTTCCTGTGTATATATTGGTGATGTATATTTGCGGGGAGCGCCGGGGTTAACCGGCGCTTTTGTGCAGCTCGTTCCAGCGCGCTTCCCACTCGGGGCGCTTCTGCCGGTAGACCGGGAGAAGGATGCCGTCGCCGTTTTCACCGCGGAAGTACAGCGGACGACGTTCCGCCCAGTACAGCGCCTCTTTGCAGTCCGGGAAAAGCGTTACCATGTCCAGCAAAAACGCGGCATTCACGGTCGGCGTATCGCCGCCCCACCAATACCAAAGGGAATCCGGCTTGATGCCGGCGGCCTTCTCGGCGGCGATGTATGTCTTGAGCTCGGCGGCGGTAGGGAGCGGGAGCGACTTGCTGGCCGTTTTGGCGCAGTCGTCGATCTGCGCTTCGAGGGTCGGGAAGCTCTGTTCCAGCACGGGAACGCCGGAGACATTTTTCAGCCGGACTTCCCGCTGCCCATCACAGCAGCACCAGGCGGAGCCGTCGGCGCTTTTCCACACGCCGCGCATATCGTTGCGGGCGCAGGTCCGGATGAGGCGCTTCACCGCCTGGATGGCGGAGCCGCAGGACTTCGCGGCCACGCGCTCCCGGAGCTCGGCATAGATGCGCAGCACCGGATACAGCGGCGCGACGGTGTAATACGCGGCGGGGTCGTTGAGCATTTTGTCAACCAGGCGCTGCATGTCGGCGTCGCTCCGCCCCTCGTAAACGTTGAGCACTCCGTGCCGGATCGCAATTCCGGACAACTCCAAAAGTTCGGTATCGGTCATGTTTTTTCCCCTTTCTGCCCCGCGCTTTGCGGGGCTGTACACTCTATATGGCGCGCAGCCGGGCGTTTTGCAACTGAATAATATAAAGAATATTTATTCACAATCCGAGGCTTCGCGCGGCTTCGGCGGCCTTCTTCTTGTCACGCTGCGCAAGCTGCAGGAGGACGTACCGCGCCGTCTCCGGCGATCCGTTCTTGGCAAGGTCGGAGGCCATGCCGATGATGCCCTCGTCCGGCAGGAGACGGATCAGCGCCGAAAGGTTGTCGGCTTCTTCCTCTCTCTTTTTCTGCAGAGTTTCCAATACATCATTCATATAAGGCGCCGGCTCGACGCTCTCAATATAGCCGCCGGGCGTGTAGCTCTGAAGACGGTTCGCAAATTCGACGATCTTCGCGCCCTCCTGCCTGTCCTCTTCCGTTGGCTCTTTCCCGCAATGGCCGTGCTCCATCTGGTAGCGGCCAAAGGCGCGGATGTGCTCGCACAGGCCGCCGTCCCCGTCGCCGAGGTCGTAGCGTCCGCCTCCATAGACGACCTCGCCGTCCTCCTCGATGGAGAATTTTGTCTTGTAATAGCCGCCGTTTTCGGCGCGCTTCTGCTCGTCGAATGTCTTGAGAATGATTTCGGCGGCGGCGACCGAAAGAACGAGCTCGTCATCCTTCCAGCCGTAGAACGCGGGGTGCTCGCTCCAATGGATGCGCACGACCGGCTGTCCCTCCTCAATGGGATGCTCGGCGGCGGTCTGCTCGATGAAGCGGCGGCCGTTGTTCTGTTCGTTCAGCGCCTTTTCCCGGCGCTGAAGCTCTTCCTCGTGCTCTTTTTCGCGGCGGGCGTTCTCTTCGGCAAGGCGGAGAGCGTGGCACGCTTCCACGTCGGCGGCGGTCGGCTGGCCGGGATCTTCGGCGGCGTTGAAGTCGGCGAGCTCCCGCTGCCAGCGGGCAATGTCGGCCTTGAGCGTGTTGATATAACCGGCCCACGGCTCGCGGCCCATGCCGGAGATCTTTTTGCTCACGCGCTCGATGCTCTTGGCGTTGCCGCATACGTTCGCCTTCATCGCCGCATAGCGGGCGAATTTGTAGAGGGGATGTTCGGGGAAAAGCGTGGCTCTGTCGTGCTCGAAATAATCGGTGTAGCTGTCGCTGTCGTTCTCTACGGGGAAAATGTCGCGCGGGAGGTCGTCGTAGCCCGTCGCGTAGATCGTGACGCACTCGGCGCCGTCGTAGCGGTTATCCAGGGTATAGCAGCAGCGGGTGAGCTTTCGCTCGCCGTTGACGCGCAGGCCGTTGTAGTAGAAGCGGATGGACTCGGTTTTGTTCTGTGTCATGGTAGTGACCTCCTTTTGCTTTATGCTTTATATGCCGTCCAGGCGGCCGTTTTGCAACCGGAAAAATAAATTTTTTGCGATATTCCCGCACTTTTTTCTATAGATTTTTATGAATATATATTATAGATAAAATGAATATCCCGCCGGGGCCGGGCGGCTTCGCGATCTGCTTTTTATTGTACGGCGCGGGGGCAAGGGGGTTTTTCGTAAAAAAATACGCTCCCGGCTCTCGCCGGGGGCGTTTCTTCTGTTGGCGTTTATTTGCCGGTCTCTACACGAACGACAGCCGCAAGCGTGCCGGGATGCGTGGAAACGACGGTCAGACCGTTCTCCGCGCAGAACCGCAGCAGGCGGTTGTATTGCGCGCGGTGGTTGCCGTGGAAGGTCACTTCTTCGGTCTTCGCTCCGTCGAAAAAACCGACGGAGGCGAGGCCGGCGTTGTTGTGTTTGTTGTGGTCGTTGAGCTCCTGCTCTACGAAGTTCTTGAGAATGTCGTTATTCATGATATGTACCTCCTTACGCTGCGGCGGAGAGCTCCGCCATTTTTCCGGTCAGGGCCGCCGCGCCTGCTTCGCACAGGGCGCGGATGTCGTCTGCGGTGATCTTGTGCGTGATCTTCTCAACCGCCGAAAACATGCATTTGCTCATGTCCGGGCGGTCAATGTCCACCCAGTGACCGAGACCGTGGGAGACATAAACGCCGGGGGTCTGCGCCGGGTAGTAGCGGGAGGCGTTGACGCTGATCCGCACGCCGTCATATGCCTGGTAGCCTCTCCATTTTTTGTCAATGTAGATTCGGCCCTGGATGTATCCGCCGTCCTCCATGGGGATCTGCAGCTCGGCGGCTTTCTCGCCGCACATCACCAGATAATAACGGCTGAGCGTCCAGCCGTTGCCCATGCGGGCGCTGCTCTTTTCGATGCTTTCGCGGGTGATCTTCATTTTTTGCTTTCTCCTTTCGCGTTTCCGTTTTGCTTTTATACCCTATATGCCAGGCATAGGCGCGTTTTGCAACCAAACGCAAAAAATAATTTTCCCCCGGAGGCGGCGCTTGCTTTATATCCTACTATGGCAACGACGGCGCAAAAAATCCCCCGGCGGACGATCCCGCCGGGGGCTGCACATTGTTTTACTTATTAAACGAATCAGCTGAACAAGTCGGAATGCGATCCGGTACGGGCCAATAACAGCGCGTTACCGTCCACGCGGTAGATCAACAACCAATCCGGGGAAACATGGCATTCCCGAAAACCGGAATAATTCCCCGTTAAATCGTGATCCCGGTTTTGTGCCGGGAGCGCCGCGGGTGCGCGCAGTGTGTCAATGACGGTTTGCAGCTTTGTTAAATCTAATTGACGTTTGGCGCATTGCCGCAAGTCGCGCTTAAAGCGGGAGGAATAGACAACCTCAAGCACTCTGTCAGCCCTCCAGAATCGACGCGAAAAGCGCCGACGTGTCGCCGCTAAAGCGTGTCCCGCCGCCGGCCTTCAGTTCCTCTATGGCGGCGATCGTTTCCGCGTTCGGCGTTTCCGCGGCATCCGGCAGCGCTGCACCCTGCAAAAAGAGAATCACGTTAAAAAGCCGCGTTTCCGGAATCTGATCAATTAAGGTTTTTGCAATGTCGCGGTTACTCATTTTCAGCACCTCCAGACGTTTTGTTATTGTTTGCGTTTTTTTCCATAAAATCCGCCGCCGCCGCGGTAAAAACGGCGTTCGGCGTCGTTCCTGCCGAATAACACGCGCCTTTGAATTTTTCGGCGTATTCTTTGCGCATCCTGCACCCTAATGTAGTCATATTCGCCGCATCATATTTATTTCGGGCGCGGCGCTGCGCGTCTGTTCGCTTGCCCGTTTTGGGTAATGGCAATAAAAACACCCCCTCGAGGTTATGATAACATTTATTATACTGTTAAACAATATACAAAATATCTAAAATAAGCCTTTGAACTTTGGGCAAAATTGTCTCTTGCCTTATGCCGTTAAACGGCATATAATCATACTTGCAAGGGACAAAAGCCCCGATCATGAGGAGGACGAAAAAATGACTAACAAGAGACTTGAAAAGCTGCAGCCGCTGCGTCATCGCGTAGCAATTTACGTTCCCGGCACGAATGGCGTCAACACTGCCGCCGATAATGCCCGATATGTCCAAATGGCGGCCGCTACGCTGTCAAATCTTTTCGGCGGCGCGACGGCTACCCCGGCTGTCGGTTATTGGCTGAGCGACGCCGCCGGCCTTGTGGAGGAAAAAACAACCGTTGTTTATGCCTATGCCGCCGGGGCGGATCTCGAGCGCGGTCTGGATTCCGTCATTGATTTTTGCGCCGACATGCGCGCCGATCTGCAGCAGGAGGCCATTTCATTGGCGATAGATGATTCTATGTACTTTATTTAAAGGGGGGCGCGCGTATGATCGTTTTAATTTTGGCGGCTGTCGCCGCCGCCGCCCTGGATAAAATCGCCGGGGAACTGGAATACACCTACATCCGCCGCCGGGAATGCAGAACGGGACGCGGTTAAATCCGCGTCCCGTCCGGGAACTTGAAGCACTCCACATACTCAGCCCCTAACGCCTGCGCGATCTGCGCCCGTTCGGCTGAACTCCAGCGATCCGTTTTTAGCCGTGCCGATAAATTTTGTGGCGACATATTGAGCGCCCGCGCTAAATCAGTTAACGACAACCCCGCCACCGTGGCGGCGGCTTTTATCCTTGTGGAGAAATCCACCGTTTCACCTCCTGACCCCTTGAATTTTAAATGAATCCTTTAAAGATGTCAATGAGCATTTAAAAAATTAACTATTTCCTTAAAAAAATACTTGACATTTTTAAAGAAATCTTTTAAAATCACAATTGAAAGGCGGCAGAAGAACCCGCATTAAATCATTTGACAGGCGCAATGCGCCGGAAAGGAAATTAAAATGGAAATCAAGAACGGCATGCATTTTGTAGGCAATAAGAACGGGCGCGAAATCGTTATCATTAACGCCACCCCCGCCACCGTCACCTATCGAGACCTTGAGCACGCAACCGTCTTCACTGTCGGGCGCGCCATGTTCGAGCACTGCGACATCCGCGCGGAAAGCGCAGAGACGGCCCCAGAGTCAACGCCCGCGCAGGAATGGGACACGATGAGCGATACAGATAAATTCAGTGCCCTCAAGGCCGCCTGCAGCGCCGCCTGCGCGCTCAAGCCGGCGAACGTCCGCGCCGCCGGCGGCTGCAAGCCGGCGGAGCTGGTAGGCGACGCCTGGATCCGGCTCGAGACCCGTCTCCAGTCAGGAGATCCGCGCCCGCTGCGCGATCAACTGTTGTTTGCCGCCCTGGACGCATTGCGGCAGGAGGCCCGCGAAAACACGCACAGCGTCGGCGGGAGCGTGCCCGAGCGTGCGGGCGGCTTGGACGCTGGACCCGCGGAAACGGCGCGCTGCATCCGCATGAAAGGCGCGACGGCGCGGCCCGTAGAGGACGCCGGAGAGATCCGCGACGCGATCCACGCCGCCGCCGGGGACGATATAGACGCCGCTATTATACGCGGCGCCGCCGCCGGGTACACAAGCGACGATATAGGCGCGGTTATTGGCATGAGCGGGCAAGCTGTCCGCAAGCGGCTTAGCGCCATACGGGCGCGTATAACGGCGTACAGGAGCGGCGCCGGCGCGCCAATGCCGGTACACCGGTGAGACGGCAAAACGGCGTTAAACGCCAATACAAGCGCATACAGAGGAATACAGCAGCCCGGGGCATACGCCGCGGGTTGCTTTTATATTATTGGGGCGTGCTGCTGCGCTTATGGGCCGCAGCTATGCCGGATCTATATCCGCATATGCCGCCGCCTCCAGTGTCCGGCGCCCAGGTGGGACGCGGACGACGGCGCGCCGTGTTCCGCCCGGATCTGCGTCTTTTTCTTCTTTGCTTGTTTCTTCTTTTTATTAGTTATTTCTATTATACTATATATATAATTA
>ERZ1035044.30-NODE-30-length-42115-cov-34.743367_pt1 | contig 42115 bp, 77 predicted proteins | sample MGYA00520588_ERZ1035044 | MGnify/ENA primary metagenome ERZ1035044 (study PRJEB33766, sample SAMN09781698) | gut metagenome | biome: gut microbiome | host: Homo sapiens | place: Madagascar | study: EMG produced TPA metagenomics assembly of the PRJNA485056 data set...
AAGAAAACAATCAAATACAGCACTTCCGCGCAATAGGGCGCGGGAAAGGGCAATAGGAGCCAACTGACTACGATTTGTAGCCGGTTGGCTCTTTTATTTTAGGTAAAACCCGCGAAGCATAGCGGTTTTTATACAACGTTCGCCCCCGAAGAATTGGGGCCAAGGAAAAGGAGAACGAATAACATGGCGAAATTTACGAGAGCGGAAATCAGAAATATTCTCGGCGAGGCTTGCACCGAAGAGGTTGAAAATCGCTTGGTTGCGCTGCATCTGGGCGTGGTTGACCCCCTCAAGGACGATCTCACAAAGTACAAGGCAGACGCGGAGAAACTGCCCAGCGTCCAGAAGGAATTGGACGACCTTAAGGCAGCGGGTGACGGCGGTTACAAGGAAAAGTACGAGAAAGAACACTCGGCCTTTGAAACTTACAAATCCGACGTCACGGCAAAGGAAAGCAAGGCGGCAAAGGAAAAGGCCGTGCGTGCCTACTTTGAGAGCAAAAACATCACCGGCATGAATCTTGACCTTGCTATGCGCGGCTGCGGCGAGGAAATGGCCGCATTGGAGCTGGACGGGGAAAAAATCAAGGACACCAAGTCTCTTGATGCACTTGTAGACGGCACTTACAAGGGGCTTGTCTCCAAACAGACCGTTCGCATCGACACTGGCGCGCGCTTTAAAGGTAGTGGGAAGCCGATGACAAAGGACGAGATCATGCAAATCACTGACAGAGCGGAGCGGCGCGCTGCAATCGCCGCAAATATGGATTTGTTTAGAAAGGAAGAATAAAAATGGCTGCTGATCCTAAGCTCATTAAGAAAGCTGACCTCGCGCGTGTGCGCGAAATCGAATTTACCGAAATGTTCGGCTATTCCATCAAGAAACTGATGGAGGCTCTGGGCGTTACCCGAAAGATTTCCAAGCAGGCGGGCACTGTGCTCAAGAGCTACAAGGCCACTGGCACGCTGGAGAGCGGTGCTGTTGCTGAGGGCGAGACCATTCCCCTCAGCAAGTACAAGACCGAAGCCGTGAACTACAAGGAGATCACGCTCAAGAAGTGGCGCAAGGCAACCTCTGCCGAGGCAATCACCGACCGCGGCTACGATCAGGCGGTAGAGATGACCACCGACGAAATGCTCAAGGACGTACAGAAGGGTATCCGTAAAGACTTTTTCGACTTCCTCGCAACCGGCACGGGCAAGGCGTCCGGCGCGACCTTCCAGGCGACCTTGGCTCAGGCATGGGGCCAGCTGCAGGTACTGTTTGAAGATGACGAAATCGGTGCGGTGTATTTTCTGAACCCGCTGGACGTTGCTGACTACCTCGCAAGCGCAAATATCACCTTGCAGACCGCGTTCGGCATGACTTACGTTGAGAACTTCCTCGGCCTTGGCACCGTGATTCTCAATTCCAGCGTTCCCAAGGGCAAGATTTACGCCACTGCCAAGGACAACATTGTCCTGTACTACATTCCTGTGAACGGCGCTGATCTTGGCGAGGTGTTCGATTTCACCACCGATGCCACCGGCTATATCGGTATCCATGAGGAGCCCGATTACACCAACATGACCGCATCTGACACCGTTATCAACGGCATGGCTCTTTTCGCTGAGCGTATCGACGGTGTGGTGGTCGGCTCCATCACCCCGGCGGTGGGGGGCTAACTGAACTGCTGAATGAGCCTGACCCTGACACCCCGGCTTTCTCCGACATGACAAAAGCTGAAATGCTTGCGTATGCCGATGAAAACGGGGTGGAAGGGGTCAGCAGTTCGATGAAAAAGGCTGAAATTCTCGCAGTTTTGGAAGGAGGGCGCTGATGCCTTACGCAGATTTTGAATACTACTCCGGCACTTACATGGGCGCTGTGAATGAAAATGACTTCCCGCGTCTTGTTGTCCGCGCCAGCTCCTTCCTCGATTACTACACGCGGAATCGCGCAAAGGACAACGCCGAACTCGATGCGGTAAAAATGTGCTGCTGCGCACTCGTTGACAAATATGCCGTCATCGAAGCGGCACAGGCGTTAGCGATGAAGAACCTTGCAAACGCTGCGGGAAATGATGCAGAAGTCAAGAGTGAAACGGTAGGCGGTTATTCCAGAACGCTTGCAACGGGCGGAGAATCCGCCCTGTCTGCACTCAGTGCAACGGACGGTGCGAAGAAACTGCTTGCGGAAACGTGCATGGAATACCTTGCCCATACCGGGCTACTGTATCGCGGAGGTGGTTGTAGATGTACGCTCCCCACACTGTAACGATTTACAACATTGTGCAGGAGATCGACCAGACAACGCTTGATGAGGTCGAAAAGGTCTATACCACCATCCTGCGCGGCGTAATGCTGCAAGCGTCGAAGGGCGTGAACGTGCGCGAAAGCGGCCTTGAAAGTGCGGACGCTGTGAATCTGTATATCCCGTTTGCCGTGGAAGCGGTGGACGGGGTAACAGGGAAGCCGAAAACTTACATCGGGCCGCAATCGTTTTTCAAAGCGGCGGATAAGTCTGGACTGTGGACGCTCTCATACAAGGGAAACGGTGGCATGACGTGCTTTGTAAAGGGCGAATTTATATCGGACAACATGACCGTCGTGCTGAGCCATGACGATTGCTACAACGTGACCAAGGTTGACGCTATGGACTACGGTAGCCCCAATATGCAACACTGGGAAGTCGGAGGTGCGTAATGGGCATCAAGTTTTCCGTGCATACCGATGGAATGGACGCTGTAAGAACTGCCATTGCAAAGGCTTGTACACGCGCTGAGAACGCTTTAGCAGAGCAGATGGAGAAAGACACGCAGCCTTTTGTGCCGATGCTCACAGGCTCGTTAACGCAGCGTACAAGGGTAGTTGGCAACGACATCATCTACCCCGGACCTTACGCGAGACCCCTGTATTACGGGAAAGTCATGGTTGACCCGAATACCGGCAGCACATACGCGCCGAAAGGCGGTACAAAAGTCGTGACTGACCGCAATTTAGTATTCAATCACACAGCGCACCCACAAGCTCAAGCCCATTGGTGCGAAGCATCGAAAGCGCAGAATCTTGACAAGTGGCTGCGCGTAGCAGAAAAGGCGGTGAAGAAGTACGGAGCAGGTTAAAAAGACGGTATCGGCAGCGGAAGAGGATCAGGTGTCCCGAAAGCTACTCGCGTGGTTAAACACGTTCCCTGACAAGCCGGTTGATCTGATTCGCTTTGAGTTTCTTCCCGCTGATACGGAAGCAACGGCGCTGTCTACGATTCAGGCGGCGTACATCGTACAAAAATACATCCTCGGCGGATATCAGGCGGAATACCAATTCAAGGTTATCTACCGTTTGAAACCGGGAAACAGCAACGACAAACGGCTCAAAGCTGACGAGCTGCTTAACGCCTTGGGCGATTGGGCAACAAGCGAGACACCGCCTAACATTGGCGACGGCCGCCGCGTCATTCGCATTGAGCCGACAACGCGATCCTCGCTTTTTGCCGTGTATGAAAACGGCGACGAGGATCACCAAATCCTTATGAAAATGAACTACGAGGTGATTAAAAATGGCTGATACGACCTTTAACACCACAGCGGGGCAGACCGTAGACCGCGAACTTCTGATCGCGTATCTCAACACGGGCGAAACCGGAACTCCCACGTGGTCTCCCTTCGGTACGCGCGTCACGGATTCCAGCATGGAATACGACTGGCAGGAGGATTCCTCGAAGGATATTCTCGGCACGACGCGCACGACCATGAAGAAACCCATCATCACGCAGGCCTTTGACCCGTCTGATCTGGACGCTGGGGATCCCGCCATCGTCAAGGTTTGGAATCTTGCGGTCAAGGAGCAGAACGCGGCGGCGCTGGCAAATCAGGACGTGCTGATTGTCCACGCCTATGCAGGCACGGCAAAGACCGCAGTATTTGCGGAGCGCTATTCGTCCTGTATGGTTAAGCCCTCTTCCCTCGGCGGCGAGGGCGGCGGCTTTATTGGTATGCCTATCGACGTGACGCTCGGCGGCACGCGCACCATCGGCACTGCCGCTATTTCCGGCAGCACGGTCACTTTTACCGAGGGCGAATAAATAGGAGGGCATCATGCGGGAACTTAATTTTGACGACGGCCTTGTAACTTATACCGTAAACGGGAAGTGCCAAGTGTCATTCAACCCTACCGACAGCAATTTTGTCGAAAAGCTGTATCTTGCTTTTGAAGACCTTGACAAAAAGCAGGATGGATATAAGGCGCAGATTGAAAAGATGGGTGATAAAAAGCAGATTTTTGCTTTTGCCCGAGAGAGAGACCGCGAAATGCGGGACATTATCAATTCTGTCTTTGATGCACCCATTGCAGACGACCTTTTCGGCGACAGGAATGTTTACGCCTTGGCGGAAGGCGTTCCTGTATGGTGCAACTTTATGCTCGCCATTATGGATGAGATCGACAGTACGTTCTCGCGTGAGCAGAAATTCACGAATCCGAGGATCAAAAAGTACATCGACAAAGTGCAGAAGCATTAATCGGAGGGCGGTATGAGTTACGGACTTCCTAAAAGCGTAGAGATCAGCGGGCAGAGCTTTGCCGTTCGGTATGACTTTCGAGTGATACTGACGATATTCGAGGTTCTGGACGATGAAGAACTCAGCGACGAAGAACGAGCTTATACCGCCCTTCGTCTCTTCTTTGTTGACTTTGATTCAATTCCCGACTACGACGAAGCGATCAAACAGCTGTTTTGGTTTATCAACGGTGGGCAATACCCTGATGATAAAAAGAAAGAGCCGGAGATCATTGATTGGGCGAAAGATTTTCAGTTTATCGTTTCCCCTGTCAACCGAGTGCTTGGGAAAGAGATTCGCGAAAGCGAATACGATCCAGATACCAACACTGGCGGTACGCACTGGTTTACTTTCTTGTCTGCTTATATGGAAATTGGCGATTGCTTCTTTGCGCAAGTCATCCGCATTCGAGAACTAAAGGCGAAAGGAAAACCCTTAGACAAGTCAGACCGAGAATTTTACCGACGCAATAAAGATGTGGTCGATATCCCGAAAAAGGTCTCGAAAGAAGAAGCGGATACGCTTAGTGCATGGTTGGGGAAAAAAGAACCGGCTCATGAATGAGCCGGTTGAAATTAAAGAGAGACTTGTTTGTTTTCATTTTTCTTTAAGTACGCATAAATTTTGCTGATTTTCTTCCCGTTCTGAGGTGCAGAGGTCACGTCAAATACAATGTATTTAACTTCTGGATCAGCCTGATATGCAAAGATAAGGTACTGACGGACAATTTTCGTTTTCTTCTTCTGTGCTGACCCTCCAAGCGCCGCGCCGATTGGGCCAAGTAAAATACCGCCCGCGATTGCGCCGCCGACGCTTGAAACGTATTGGGTCTGGATCTCCTGCGGTGTCATAACAGACACATCGATTAGCTTTTCTGGCGAAAGCGTAAATGTTTGTCCGCTTGCTGAAAATGAAATAGATTTTGGGGAGCACATGGCGGAGCAGATAGACCCTGCTGCAAGGTCAAGCCCGCCGACAAGTTGTAGCTTGCACTTTACTGTTTGGATTTTAATCTTTTCGTCATAAGTCTGCGGTACGGCTTTATTAACGGCCAGAATCCCTAATGGGATAGGTATTGCTATAAGGGCAACGCCAACCCATACCGGCATAGTTTCTTGGCCTTCTGGCGTTGTAGCAACTCCTACAATTAGAATCAAAAGAAACGACGCAAAGAAGACAACAAGGAATAACAAGGTTCTTTTCAATGCTTTCATTCTATTTCCCTCCCATTAAATACGGTTCTTTTACCATATCACAGCAAAAAACTAAAAGCAAGGTGGTGATTTTATGGCAGCGGACGGTTCGGTAGTTTTCAGCGTGGATCTGGACGACAAAGACGCTCAAAAAGAACTGAATAAACTGGTTAAAAAAATCGACACGCTTAACGATAAAATTTACCAGAAACAGCAAGACAAAATGCCGCTGGCAAAGCAGTCGGCAGAAATCGCGGCAAATCTCGATGCGGCAAAAGCGACGCTTGATTCAATGCACAGCGGCAAAGAGTTTTTTACGGCGGATTCCATCAAGGCACAGGAAAGCACTGTGAAATCTTTGCAAAAAGAGTATGACGCCGTTACAGCTAAAGTTGAGAAGATGGACGCTTCAATTCAGTCCGATACGGCAAATCTCGATAAGATGAAGACAAAAGCAGGGGAGCTTTCCGAAAAAATCTCCAGCACAAAAAACGGTGTTTTCGGGATGGGTGAGGCGACTAAAAAAGCCGACGAATACATGTCCCGCTTCGTTAACCGAGTAAAGAAGCTCGCTCTCAGGGCGTTTGTGTTTACTCTTATTACAAGGGCATTATCTGTTGTGCGTGATTATGTCTGGAAAGTCATCCAAGTAAATGACGAAGCCGCAGAAGCTATTGGACGCTTAAAGGGCGCGTTGCTCACTTTGGCACAACCGCTATTAAGTGTAATTGTTCCCGCCTTTACAGCGCTTGTGAACATCCTTACAAAGGTTATCAGCGTTATTGCAAACATTGTATCGATGCTTTTTGGAACAACGGCAAAAAAATCAGAAGCGGCAGCAAAGAGCCTTTATAAAGAGGCGAATGCTGTTGAAAAAGTCGGCGCGGCGGCAAAGGACGCGCAAGCAAATCTTGCAAATTTTGATGAGATCAACACTCTGTCGAGTTCAAGCGGCGGCGGTGGCGCGGCATCTGCTCTTGCAGATCGTTTATCCCCTGTATTTGAGCAATTCAAGAGCGATGCGTATAAAGCGAAGATTGACGAAATCACGGCTTATCTTTGCGGTGCTCTTTTGGCTCTTGGCGCGATTCTCTGCTTTTCTGGCGCAAATATTCCGCTTGGCATTGCGCTTATGGCTGCTGGGGCTATTGGCCTTGTGGCACTAATAAAAGAAAACTGGGATTGCATGCCAAACAGATTACGGGCGGCTATTACAAATGTTCTCATGATCCTCGGCACGGCGGCGCTTGCGATTGGCGCGATTTTGTGTTTCTCAGGGGCAAACATTCCGCTCGGTATCGGGCTAATGATTGCTGGGGCAGCTATGCTGGGAACGGCAGTCGCCTTGAACTGGAACGCAGTCGCAGACAAAACAAAGGAAACCCTTGAGACGCTTCTCGTTTACATTGGGCTTGCGTCGCTTGCAATTGGCGTAATCCTTTGTCTGTCCGGTGCTCATATCGCACTCGGAATTGGGCTTATCATTATTGGGGCGACTTCCCTCGCAAGCGCTGTTGCTCTGGATTGGAACAGCACAACGGAAAAGACAAAAAGTAAGTTAACGGAAATCCTCCTTTTTGCCGCAAAGAGTTTGCTTGCGCTTGGTATCATGCTTGCAATTTTTTGCCCGGCGGCATGGCCTATTGCTTTCGGAATGATGCTTGCAGGCGGTGCTTCTCTCGTTACTGCGGCTGCGCTTAATTGGGACGCAATCCTTGAGAAACTCAAAGGCGTGTGGAATAACATTAAACAGTGGTGGAAGAACAGTGTTGCTAAATATGTTGGAGTTTCCCATTGGAAAGAGACAGGAAAGAAAATGATTAACGGTTTCCTTTCGGGCGTAAAATCCGCATGGGAGGCTGTAAAAACGTGGGTATCTAATGCGGTTAACTGGTTCGGAAACAAATTCGTTGAAGCACAGAATTCTATTGCAAGATCGAATTCTGCCCGCAACGGAGGATTTGGGACCAGAAGTGGTGGCTTTGGAAGTCCTTCTCGCGCTCCATCAATTAGCCGTATCTCCGCTCCTGCATTGGCACGCGGCGCGGTCATTCCACCGAACAAAGAATTTCTCGCTGTGCTGGGCGACCAGAAGAGCGGAACGAACATCGAAACGCCACTTGCAACGATGGTCGATGCATTTAAGCAGGCAATGGCAGAATCGGGCGGCGGCACAACCACGGTCGTGGTGCAACTTGACGGCAAGGAGATCGCGCGCAGCACCGTGAAGAACATCAACAACATGACACGCGCGGCGGGTAAGCCCGTGCTGCTGTACTAAGGAGGGGCAACATGGAAGTCCTTATTATCAACGGCACGGACTACTCGTCCGTAATCGCAACAAAGGGGTATGGGTGGAGCAGAAACGATCTCGACAGCGACAAGACCACCCGGACCAAAGATGGCAAGATGCGGCGCGACAAGATCACCACCAAGCGGAAACTGAGTTATACAACGCGCTCCGTCAAGCGTGACGTGCTGGCAAAACTCGATGACGATCTGAATAAACCCACATGCACCGTCCAATATTTTGACTTGCATGGCGTGAGAACCAGCACGTTTTACTGCTCGTCGATGGAATGCACGCTTGAAGAAGCGGCAGACGATAATGAGGTGTGGGGCGGCGCGACGTTTAATTTGATCGAGGTGTGATATGGGGCAGACAACAAGTGCGCTGTGGCGCGAGCTGCTCCACGCTCCCGGCACAGAACGAGAGTACAAATTTGACGTTGCTGGCACGGAATATGGCAAAGACGCGGAAGTGTCGCATTCTGTCGAATCGCAGTTGTTTGAAGAATTCAGCATCGGAAACGCCTGCTGCGCAACATTAAAACTGGCGCTGTATGCGGACAACGTACCGCGCGCCGCGACGATCAAGCGTTATCTCAGGCTTGTTAATGGCAGTCAGGCGACAGACTGGATCCCAAAAGGCGTGTTTTTTACCAATCGCCGTTCCTGCGATGGGGATTATTGGGAACTCGAAGCATACGACGCTATGAGAAAGGCTGACGTTATGTGGAAGCCAGACCAGTCGCTTAACTTCCCGATGACTATGCCTGACGCTGTAAATATCTTTTGCCAATTGATGGGCGTGGAGCTGGACAGCCGCACAGTGCTCAATAGCTCGTACACAATCGACTATCCCGCAAATGATTACACTATCCGCAATGAGCTATGTTTTATCGCAGCGGCGCACGGCGGGAACTGGATTATCACCGATGCAGGGAAACTATTGCTTATTCCGTTGTTGTCTATGCCTACCGAGACGAACTATCTCATTACAGAAGCAGGCAACGCTATTACGTTTGGAGGGGTGAGGATTCTTGTCTGATAAATATTACGTCGGCGGCGACATTACAAGCTTTGCCGACAATGGCAAGTATAAGCCTATTTCCCGTGTGACGCTGCTTGTGGACGACGAAAATAGCCTGACAGCGGGCGATGATACCGGCATGGAGGTCATTGCGAGTTGCCCTCACGCCACACAGCCAATGGTAAATGCCTTATTGCAAGCCATGAAAGGCTACCAGTATCAGGCATACGAAGCAGGCGCGGCAAACATCGATCCAGCGGCAGAGCTGGGCGACGGCGTGACGGTTGGTGGCATTTATTCACCGCTGTCTAAACTCTCTGATGATGGCCGCGGATACGCGGGCATTTCTTCCCCCGGAGAAGCAGAGATGGAAGACGAATATCCGGCTGGTGGGTACATCACACAGGAATTCAACCGCAAGATTGCCGAAACACGCTCGACTATTACCAAGACCAGCGAGAAGATCAACCTCAAGGTGGAGGGCATCGACGGGCGGGTATCGGACATTACGCAGACGGTCGATGGGATCAGCCTATCCGTCACGTCAGCGTCCAGCCCGGACGGCCAGACGACCGCGACGATCACGCTCAAGGTCGGCCCCAACAACTACACGGGCTACATCAAGCTCGACGGCAACGTGGACGTCTCCGGTCAGCTTTCGGCGGACGCGCTGTATTCCGCGCTCGGCGAGATCGCGGACTTAAGCGTCAACCGGCTATCGACCTCGCGTCGGGTGGTCAAGTATCTCGCTGGAGACACAACCGACGACAATTTTATCCGCGTGGCAGAACAGAGCCTTGAGTTCGTCGCGGGCATCGCCAAGGGCACGACGGAGCAGGCGCGCAACCCGAACGGGGAGCTGATCTACTGGGAGGCAGACCCCGCGGGCGCGTCGATCGGCTCGGACGGCTACCCCTACGCAAACGGCGAGCGCATTTTCACCACCACCAAGCAGTCGAGTTGGCCGGTGATGGTCTATCAGTACGAGGAGCAGGTCAAGCGCGCGATTTCCTTTACCTCGGACGGGAAATACTATTACCCTGTGGACGTCTTCGGCGCGGGCGACAACAACGGCAAGCAGCGCGGCTACCTCGTCAAGCGGCAGAACTCGCTGGAGCTGACGTATGAGACGAGCACGGGCAAACAGCTCGGCCTCGCCGCGCGGGACGAGGGGTATATGGATCTTCTTGGGCTGCGCAAGAGCGCGGCGCTGGACTTCTCGGAGTGGGACAAGGGGTATTTTGCCGAGCTGGTAGACGGAGAAAAGACGCCGTACCGCTACACGGTGACCTTTGACCAGCAGCGCCGCCCGATCAAGATCACGGACAACAGCGGACACGCGACGCTGATCCGCTGGTGAGGAGGGATGGCGCGTGAAATACGATAAAAACAGCTTTCTTGCGGGAATTTCGGTCGGCAGGACGCTCAAGGGCTGGGCCGCCGGCAGCGAGGGCTTCAGCGGAGGCGGTGGCGACGGTGGCATCTACGTTGGCAACTTCCAAGCATACCCACAGTTTGCAGGATGCAATATTTTGCCGGTGATTGAGATCGGCACATTTGAGGTGAAGACATGAGCGTAACAGTTGCGAAACAGACATTTAAGGGCACCAAGTACACCACCGTGATAGCGGATATGCAGTATTGGATAGCGGCGCAGATTCCGGAGCTGAAACTGGTCAAGAGTAGCGGTGCAGAGTGGGTATACAAGTTCGGGGATACGGACTACGGCGTGTCATTCACATCTTATAGGACATCATCTTACACCTATTACCTTGAGATAGAATTTGTCAGATGGATCACGGAGGATTCCACGTCAAAGGAAGGCAGGTATGATATTTATACCAGCTCCATAACGGAAAACGGAACCGGTTTGTACACAGCCGGTGCAATCGTCGTGCGGACGCCACATGGTGTTATCATTCAGGGGATGACCTACACAGGAATACCGCTTGAGATCTTCTTTTACTTTGGCAAGGCGAGCAGTGCAATAAAGGGAGAAGTCACGGTTCATGGAATTTTTTCGGCTGCGTCCTATGTTTATACCACTGCTGGTAGCACTTCGCAGGCCCTTGGCAACGGCAGCATATTCTACTTCAAAATCGACAGCGAAACTCCGGTGGTGTGGCGACACGGTGTGCTAACGGCAATTCGCCCAAGGGGGGCGTCATATGGCGCTGCCGGGTCTATCGTCGCATCCGCCGTGTACGGTGTGACGGGCGCTATCTGGGCGGAGCCCATCCGCATTGATGCCTTTTACTCGCTGGATGGCCCGGTTTCCCCGCCGTATTACACGGAGGTGACGGCTGGCGGGCGCAAGATGCGGCGCGTAGGGAAAGAACTTTTACTGGAGGGATAGCATGGGCATTATCGCTTACGCGCTCAACCTGATCGACCTGTCGTGCACGCTCTGGGCGCTGCGTCATGGAGCGGTGGAGCTAAACCCGCTGATGCGGAGCGTGACGGTGATGGTGGGCTACAAGGTCATCATCGTGTGGGCGCTGCTGTGGTGGCTCTCTGCCCGGAGGGAGCGCTCGGCGCGGTATGCGCTATACGCCGCTTCCGTGGTCTACGGGGCGGTGGACGTGTGGCACATGATCAACATTTTATAAAAAAGGAGGGCAACATGGACAAAACCATTGACGATCTGCTTGCGGCGGAGGCTGTAACGGCGGATGATCTCTTTGTGGTGCAACAAAATGGGACGGCAAAAAAGGTGTCCGGTGACACTTTACGCAGATACTTGGGGGCGGAATCCGGGTTACCAAAGCCGACGGTAGAAGGGGCTTTTCTTCGTGTTCGGGGGGAAAAATGGATAGAGGAAACCGTGCCCGCGGCGGAAGGAGGTACATTCTGATGGCGGAATATCTGGTGCAGGACACGAGCCTGATAACCGTCGCGGACGCTATTCGCGAGAAGGGCGGAACGACCGCGCCCCTGAGCTTCCCGGCGGGGATGGCGGCGGCGGTGCGCAATATCCAGAGCGGGGGCGGCGATCTATCGTCCGTTGACGTGTACATTGCGGATTTTACCGTCCCGGCAGACCTGACCGTAACGGCGGGCGCGGTGGATAAATACGCGCGCATCGTGGTGGCGTAAGGAGGCAAATATGGCAAGACCAATCAGCGAAATCGACTTGACCGAAGTCCTCCACTACGAGGAGACCATCAACGGCAAGACGCAGACCGTTGCTTACTGGCCCATCCGCAAGGACGCGGACGGCGTGGTGCTCTTGCGGCTAAACGTGCTGGACGAACAGCGTAAGATGAACGCAACCGCAGAGGCAACGTACATCGACAGCCTAATGGATACATGGCTGAACGATGAAACAGCGGGCTATCTCTCCTATTTTGATGAAAAAATGCGGGCTTGCATTATCCCCTCAAGCATCAAAATCAAGCCGTACAACTCCGACGTCGTAACCGAGATCGCGCGGAAAGCGTATCTGCTCAGTAAGAGCGAGGTAACAAACGGCGGCGTGGAGGGCGAGAGCATCCTGCCGATGCTCAAGGCGCATAGCGGACAGACGAGCGATAACGATGCGAGAAAGGCGTACAATGCCAACGGAAGCGCGGTGGCATGGTGGCTGCGAGATGCGGCAAACTCCGATCAATTCCACTACATCTATTCGTTTGGAGATATCGGTACATTCAACGCGGACGGATCTATCTCGATGCGCCCCGTATTTAAGGTAGCTAACAATACGCTGGTTTCCGATGCTTCGGCTGATATCATCTACATCCTGCCCGATGCCAGCAAGCCTTACCGGGAATTGAGCTTCACGGCGTTTCTTGGCAACACCGCAAAGCGTCCCAAACGGGCAAAGGTGCAGGTAAGTGTTACCGGCGCGACGGCGCAAACCATCCAAATCAGCAACAACGCCAAGGATGCCAACCCCGCGTGGGTGCCGTGTGAGCCGGATCAGGTGGTGGAGCTGCCAAACGCCAAGAACACCACGGATTTGTGGGAGCTGGGCGTGAAAATCTACGCCCAAGGCGAGGGCAGAGTGACGTGCGGAGAGCCGGTGGCGATCGTGGAGGAGGAGAAATGAAACTTTGTGATTATATCCAAAAGCGCAGTGCAGAAAGCGCAAAGCAGGCGGCGAGCATGCAGGCCCTGCAGAGCGAAAACCAGCAGCTGAGAGAGCAGGCGGAAGACCAGGAGGCGCTGAGAGCGCAGCTCGCGGAGATTGAGGAGGCTTACGATGAACAGTGAGAAACTGAACGCCATCAAGGGCGCAATCAAGGATGGCAAAATGGTGCAGGCCGCTGGCGGCATCACCGTAACGCAGGAGCAGAGCGACAAGCTGGGCTACGACTGGAAGGTCTACACGGTCAACGACGTGGCCGTGCGCAAGGAGTACGTGGCGCAAGAGAACCCGACCGGCACGAAGGACAATCCCATCGAGTACGCCGAGGGCGTGCCGCTCATCAACAACGCTTACTACCGTAAGGACGGGAAAATTTACGTCTGGATGGGCGAGTGGGTAGAGTGGGAATAAGACGAAGAAAGGGAGCGGGATATGGATAATGCAAAGCACTACGACGACGCGGCAATCGCGCTCATCGAAAGCCGATGCAAGAGCAACACGCACCGCATCAATGAGCTGACCGAGCATCAGGTGGTGCTTGACAGGCTCGTGACGTCGGTCGAGGTGCTGGCGACCAAGCAGGAGACCGTTGAGGGCGACGTCAAAGAAATCAAAGAGGACGTGAAAGCCATCACGGGCAAGGCGGGCAAACGATGGGACAGCATCGTGGACAAGCTGCTCGCCGTGCTCGCGGGGGCGTTCCTCGCGTGGCTGATCTCGGGAGGAATGGCATGATGGATGATTTTGCCGAGGTGGCAGTTGCCATCATTGCGGGCGCTGCCCTGCTGCTTGGCGCGGCGGCGGCCGTCAAGGGCATCCGCGAACTCTGGATGTGGTGCATGGCATGAAGAAGCTGAAAGAGCACTGGGGCAGAATGAAAAAGCGGGACAGGTACATATCCATCGCCATTCTCAGCTTGACGTGGTATACCGTCGCCTCGCTCACCATGACGGCGCTCGGCGTGCCGCCGCCGGACGTACTGACGGAACGCTGGTTCAAGGCATGGACAACAGAGCTTGTCGTTGTGGCGGGCATCAAGATTTTTAGAAAGGACGAAACGACACTATGAATAACGATTTGCTGAAAAAGAGACTGGCGAACCTGTGCAGCGTGAAAAGCATTGTGACGATTGCTGCAACCGGCGCGGTGATTTACGGCTTTGTTGTCGGAAAGATCACAGGTGAGCAACTCATGCTGATCTACAGCTCGATCATCGCGTTCTATTTCGGCACGCAGTCGCAGAAGACTCAGGACGCCATCGACAAGGGGGCGTAAGGCATGGCGAGAGCAGAAGACATCCTCGCCATCGCGCGCAAGGAGATCGGCACGGTGGAGCAGCCGGGCAACCGCCAGAAGTACGGCAAAGCCTACGGCATGGACGGCGTGTACTGGTGTATGCAGTTCGTGTGGTGGTGCTTCCAGCAAGCGGACAAGCAGCTCTTTTACGGCGGCGGGAAGACCGCGAGCTGCGGCGAGCTGATGAACTACGCCAAGGCTCACGGGCAGTGGGTCACGTCCGGCTACCAGCCGGGCGACGTGCTCATCTATGACTTTCCCAACACGAAGGTCAAGACCGACCACACGGGCATCTGCGAGAGCGTAGACGGCCAGTATGTGACGGCCATTGAGGGCAACACGTCGAGCGGCGTCGCGGGCAGTCAGGCCAACGGCGACGGCGTGTACCGCAAGAAGCGGGCAAAATCGCTTGTGCTGGGCGCGTACCGACCGAAGTACGAGGCGAGCTATCGCGAAGTACTCAAGAAGCGCTCCGGTCTGGCTGATGCGACGATGGACTACCTCGCCGCTTACGAATACGGAGACGATCTCATCAGGAAACTCGCAACAATGAAGTAAACCGTAGTTGGAGCGGTTGAAAAAGTAAGGAAGGAGCGGGCGGCGAAAGCCCACGCGCAAGCGCCTCTGCAAGCCCTACACGGGCATGAACAGTCAGCACAAGCGTATCCGGGCGGAGTTATCCGCGATGGCTCCCCGGCGAGCTATCGAATATATCTTATCCTTTGAGTTGCCACAGGACGAGGCGGCGTGTATCATCGAGTGCGACGTGCGGGGCAAGAGCTACGCGCAAGTGTGCGAGGCACTGCACCTGTCGCCGGAGGCAGTCAACCGCTGCCGCAGGCGGGCATACCAAAAAATAGCAGACGGACAAAGAGAGCACCGAGGTTAATCGGTGCTCTCTTTTTGCGGTTATATAAGGTCTTTTGGATTCACGCCGAGAACGTCGGCAATGGCGATCAGGTTTCTTGCGGTTAAATTACCGGCGTCGGCGTCTCCCATTTCCACGCGCTGAATCTGGCGGCGGTTCACGCCGGATTTGACAGCGAGGTCGGTTTGTGTGAGGCCTGCCATGCGGCGCGACCATTCAAGCTTTGAGATTGGGCGGTTATGGCAGTCGCGCCCGTAATTGACCAGCGAACAGGCAGTGCAATCGCTTTCTGCAAACTGGCAGTCCGGATATTTCTTCCCCATAGTACACCTCAAGCGTCAAGCTCTTCCGCGTTGCCGTTACCGGTGTCAACCAGGTCGACAATCTCGCGAAGACAAGCAGCGGGGTTTTCTTCGCCGCCCTCCCAGCCGTCCGCAATGGGGTCACTGCCATCTTTGAGAGCAGCCAGCGTGTCGAGCACGAGGCCGCGATCAAAGTCACTCAGATAATAAACGCATTCGCCGTCTTCGTTCAAAATGGCAAGATGCAGGCCGCCAGCGTTGGCTTCAAACATGCGATACGTGTACTTCATGGTCATTTCCTCCTGAGGGTTTCCCTCTTGTTTATGTCCCTATTGCACGCCAATATTAGCGCTCAGTCAAGAGCTTTTTTGAAATTTTGCAAAATATTTTTTGACCAAACGATGACCAAAGACTGACCATTTAAGGCCAGCCTTTTATGGCATCATAAAAACAGAATAAGGAAGAAGGTGCGCGAGATGTACGAACGACTTTTGGCTTGTGGGTTTACCGAGCAAATGGCGATGGACATTCTCGCGCTTTTCCCTGACCCCGACGAGCTGAGAACATACGTATACTTTGCGGAGATGTTCCATGTATAGCTATTTCAACCCGAACCCCAACGGGCGCAATGTATCAGATTGCACCGTGCGTGCGATCTGCAAGGCGACCGGGAAGGACTGGGGCGAGGTTTATTTATCGCTGTGCATACAGGGGTACTTAGACGGCGACTTGCCCAATGCAAATGCCTGTTGGGGCGCTTATCTGCGCTCTTTGGGCTACCGAAGATACATCATGCCGGACACCTGCCCCGACTGCTACACGGTCGGTAAGTTTGCCGATGAGCACCCGCGCGGGACGTATATTCTCGCGCTTTCCGGTCATGTCGTGTGCGTGCAAGCCGGGACGATCTATGACAGCTGGAACAGCGAGAACGAAATCCCGCTTTATTACTGGGTAAAAGAAACGGAGGAATGAACATGGCATATCCCTATTTCAGCCTCTATTATCCGCAGCCGATGCCGGACAACCTCATGCAGATGCGGCAGATGCAGCAGCCTCAGATGCAACCTCAGATGCAGCCGCAGAGGCAAAACCCCATCGCGCAGGGCGGCGTGCAGTGGGTCAACGGCGAGCAGGAGGCGAGAGGGTATCTCATCGCGCCCAACTCTGCCGTTGCGCTGTGGGACAGTTCCGCGCCGACTGTGTATCTCAAGCAGGCGGATGCAAGCGGCAAGCCGACGCTCAAGATTTACGATCTCGTAGAGCGCGCAGAAACGCCCCGTACAGCGCCGCAGGAAAAGGGAGTGGAATTTGTCACCCGCAAAGAGTTTGACGCTTTGGCAGCGCTTGTGGGCGAAATAAAGGGCAAGAAAAAGCGCAAGGTTGAGGAGGACGAGGATGATGAATAATCCTTTTTTTGGCGCTCTCGGTGGCGGGAATGGCTTTTTTCAGATGATGCAACAGTTTCAGCAGTTCAAGGCGAATTTTCAAGGTGACCCCAAAGCGGAGGTCGAAAAGCTTTTGCAGAGCGGTAAGCTAAACCAGCAGCAGCTCAATCAGCTACAGCAGATGGCGAAGCAATTCCAAAGTCTGATGCAATAATTAAATATTTATAGCGTTTTCTTTAATTCTTTATCGTGGCCACGATTTAGATAAAACTGACTTTAATTAAAAGGAGTGATACTATGTCTCTTTCCGATGGCGGCGCTCCCATGCTGACCATGCCGGTCTCGCCTACCAACAACGGCGGCGGTTTCGGCTGGGGCGGTGACGGCGCATGGCTCATTATTCTCTTCCTCATTTTTGCCGTCTTTGGCTGGGGCGGCAACGGCTGGGGCAACAACGCTGGCAATTCCGGCGGCGTCGTAGACGGCTACGTGCTGACCTCTGATTTTGCCAATGTCGAGCGCAAGATCGACAGCGTAAATCAGGGCCTTTGCGACGGATTTTACCAGCAGGCGCAGCTTGTCAACGGCACCAACATGGCGATGGCAAACGGTTTTGCACAGGCCGAGCTTTCCCGCAGCAACCAGCAGGCCGCGCTGATGCAGCAGCTCAACGCCATGCAGATGCAGGCCGCAAATTGCTGCTGCGAGAATCGCGCGGCTATTGCGCAGGTGCGCTACGACATGGCGGCGCAGGCGTGTGACACGCGCAACACCGTGCAGAACGCGACCCGCGACATCATCGACAACGCCAACAGCAACAGCCGCGCAATCCTTGACTTCCTGACGCAGAGCAAACTGTCTGACCTTCAGGCCGAGAACCAGGGCTTGAAGCTGGCGGCAAGTCAGGCAGCGCAGAACAGCTATCTGGTCTCGCAGCTGCGCCCCTCTCCCATTCCGGCGTACACGGTGCAAAACCCCTATTGCTGCAACCAGTATGCGGCTTGCGGCTGCTGACAACTGCATAGCATAGCTTTTCCCCCACACGGGGGAAATGGTCGGCCCCGTGCCGATACTGACAACAACGCGGCGGGGCAATAGCCCTGCCGCTGTATTTTAATTGCCTCGATTTCGAGGCATATGAAAGGACTGATTTTGTGAAAACAGTTGACAAACTCAAGCAGGAATTTGTTGATCACATTGCAACTCTGGACAAGGGCGAAATGAGCATGTACGAGCTCTGCAATTATGCCGATCTTTTGCGTAAAGCAGACGAATTATTTGCGCCCAGCTACGCAGAAATGATTGCAAATGGTGCATTTGCCCCTTTTGGGGTAAATCAGAGGAAGGAGTGATACCAGTATGGCTGAGTTTAGTAATTCTAGCATTGTTTTGGTCTCTGCCGGACAGAACGTCCCACTGACCGAAACGGTGGGCAACAGCAAACCGTGTATTGTCCACCGCGAGGGCGCGGGCATTGCCACGCTGCGAGGCTTAACGCAACAGTGCAAAGCTCGTTTCCGCGTAGCCTTTGGCGGAAACATCGGCATCCCTACCGGCGGCACGGTCGAAGCCATCAGCGCGGCACTTGCTGTCAACGGCGAACCGCTCAACAGCGCAACCGCCATTGTCACCCCAGCGGCAACGGACAACTATTTCAATATTTTTGTCAGCGCCATTGTCGAAGTGCCGCGCGGCTGCTGCGTGACTGTTGCAATGGAGAACACGAGCACGCAAGCAATCAACGTGGCTAACTCGAATATGACGATTGACCGCGTGAGCTGAAAGGAGAATGGACATGAGCAAGAAAGCAATGTATGATCTGCGCAATATGCTGTGCGACGAACTCGACGAGCTGGCGCGTAAGGGCGAGCTTGGCGCGGGCGATCTCGAAATTGCGCACAAACTGACGGCCACCATCAAGAACATCGATAAGATCGAGATGATGGAAGACGACGGCTATTCCCGAGATGAAGACTATTCTCGCCGCTATTCCCGCGACGGAGACTGGCAGTCTGGTATGCGCGGCGCTTATGACCGCGATATGTCCAACGCGAGACGCGGCACGCATTATGTGCGCGGCCACTATTCCCGTGACGGCGGCATCGACAGCATGAAACGCCAGTTGCAGGAAATGCTGGACAACGCCGACGACGAAAGCATCCGCAGAGCCATCCAGCGTTGCATGGACACGATTGAGGGCTAAAGGGGGTACTCCCCTATGGTCGACGAGAATGAGGTCAAGCGCTGGATAGCTCGCCTTGAAACAGAGGAATCAAGCTGGACAAACTATGAGCGCCTTGCCGTGCTGTATGCCATCCGTGACCAGCAAAGCGGCAGCAGAGAGAAGGCTTTGCCAATGGCATACTCCGCAGCGTCCGCGCCAGTCAACGTCAAAACATACGGCGACAGCGATTTTCTGCGCGCAGTGGCAGATGTTCCCCCGGACAAGGCATGGGAGATCATGGACGAGCTGATGGACAGTTTGAAAATTGTAAACGAGCGCGTCTATAATAGCGTCATGCGCAAACTGATAACATGATAGTAATTTGTTAGTAACCGTGAAAGGATGAAGCGGAATAGCGAGTCGTTTAATTTAACATTATTGCATTTATTCCGTGTTGTTCCGTGTTATTGTAACATAATTCCGCGAAATGCGCGTTTGTAGCTATTTGACGTGCATGGGGTCACAGGTTCGAGTCCTGTACCGCGCACCACAAAAAAAGCCTTGAAACGCAACGGTTTCAGGGCTTTTTCTTTTTACCCTTTTCTTGGCTTGTTAGTAACGCGTCAGTAACGGCGGACACCAATGTTTCGGCGTCAATATGTGTATAGATGTTTGCCGTAGTGGAATAATCGGCGTGACCGAGTATTTTTTGCAGCATTTCTGGGGCCAGCCCTTCCTTGACGGCGCGGGACGTGTAAGTATGGCGCGTGGCGTGCGGCGTCTTTTTGGCTATATCGAGACGGTCAAGCAGCGGGTAAAAATCGCGCTTGCGGAAATTCTCAATGACCTTCTGGCCGCTGTAACCAGAGATCAGCAGCTCGCCTGTTGCGCGCGCGGCGAAATACTCAAAATATTGCCGACCTTCCGGGCGGATGGGAATGATACGGTTGCGGCCTGCGTCTGTCTTTTCTCCGCCGACCACATAAGTCTTGTGATAATCAGCGATAGGAAGGTTAAATAACTCGCCGATGCGCATACCGGTTGACAACAGCATCAGGACGATCTTCGCCGCGTCGCTTCCGTCCTTTTCGAGTTTCTGAATATCTTCCTCGGTGAAGATATCCTTTTCTTTTTTTATATTTTCCGGCAGGCGGACAAACCTTGCAAAATTTGCCGTGCAGATTTCCTCCCGCACGGCCCAGTTCGACATTTGGGTAATAAGCTGCTTATATTTGCTGACGGTGGAATGGCTTTTGCTCATGTACGGGTCAATCGCGGCTTGGAAGTCAGCGGCGCGCAGATCACGGAATTTACGGTCGTGCAGCGGGGCAAATATTTTGTACGCACCGTCATACGATTGGATGCCCTGCTTGCCGATCTCTTTGTAGTGCTCGGCTTTCCACGTCTCAAACACCTCGGCAAAGGTCATGTTGTATCGCTCCGTCAGGGGCTTGCCGTTCAGCCGTTCCAATGCGTCCAGTGCGTCTGTTTTGCGCTCGTAGTATCCAATGACCACCCTGTTTTTCGCGGCGACCCACGGGCGCGCACGGCGGCCTGAGAGCTTATACACCGTGCCGGTTCCGTTGGCGCGCTTGAGCGCTTTGCGCTTTTCGGCGACTTGTTTTTTGCCGCACATAGGACAAAACAGCGCGCCATCCGGCAGCGCTGCTTTACATTTGATGCAATTCGCCATGTCAGCCCCTCCAAAATCCGTAATCTATACAATGAAAATCGATGTACACGCACCACACAGTGAGAAAAACGATGATGAGGAACATTATAGCAATCACGCCGTTTCGGATACGGACACCGCGCCGCATGATCTCAATGGTATCGGCCTTTGCGTCAACGTGGCGTTCCAGCTCATCGTTGCGCGCTTGCAAGGTTTCCTCGGTTGGTGTCAAGTGTTCGGAAATGCCGAACACTTCATCAAGCGAAATGCCGAGCACCTTGCAGATCGGCGCAACGGTGTAGATAGACGGAGCTTTAGAAAACTTGGAAAAGAAGTTCTGCACAGTGGACAGCGGCACGCCGGAAGCATCGGAAATGTCCTGATAGGTTAGTTTCAGTTCTTCTTTACGGGATTTACACACTTCTTGAATGTTCATTTATGCCACCTTAATTTTTCCAATTTTTGCGCCGCGAAGTCGCAAGATAATGGTTTGTCGAACCGCGTCGAGCGCTGTCTTATTGCAATGTTTCGGAGTTGAATTACCAAGGTAAAGCGGAGTATGGTCAAAACAAGCAGCGGCGACCGCTTCCCGCTGGCTGCGAAAAGGCCCCACCGTTTGTTGCAGAGGGCGGCGGGGCCAATCTAAACTATACCGTCTTGCAACTTTTCAATTCTCCCGCTCTTCCCATTCTGCGACCTCATCTAATGATTTAGGTATGGTATACCCCGCATCCTCGATCTTCTGTGCCAGCTTTTGATAATTTGCTGTGTTATTGTTTCGCATGCGAGAAAAGCCAGAAAGAGATTTTGGGAAGTCGTCGGGGAATTTAGGCTTGAACCAATAATAAATAATATGATTTAGATTCGGTTCATTGATCGGATTGTAAGACTTTTCAACACGTTCTAACCAAAGTCTATAATTTTCCTTTTCTTCTTCTGTTCGATCATCGCGAAACGGTCGTTTGCTATATAGAGATGGACTAATGCATTTGAAAGACGGCTCGGAAATACCATCAATATAGGCAAATATCCCAAGAGCACATTGAAAATGGAAATCATCTGGAAACTTTGGGAACTTCCAACTTTTCCCAGATAAGCTATATATTCGTCTCCGGTACTTTGCGCAAATTTCGCAGCACGAGTTTGAATCGCCAACCTCTACTAAATCAGTTTTAAGTCTTTTACACGATTCAAGCGTTCTTGCAAATGCGTCTTTTGCATAGTCTTCCGGAGATTCCGTGTGGTTATCTATCCAGTCTTTCCACTCTTTTGCTTTTTTGAATCGCCCTAACTCAATGTAATAGTTGACGACCCTATAAAAGTCTTTTCGCTCCCACCCAAGAGTGGAATATGTCATCAACTGGCAAGATTTTTCAAGGCAAGCCATTGATAGCTGGTAATCTCCGGCATTCCACAGAAAACCAGCGTGCATTCTCAACACATATTCAAGATGCCCTGTTGGGCCTAATTCTTTTGAAGGGGGTACATTGCGTACTTTTGTATAGTCAGGAATGGCGATAGAATAAATCGATTGCTTATCGGTCAAATCGTATTTTATTCCATCAGACACTATATCAGTCGCCGCGTTGATCTTATCGCGCACGTCGTAATACGATTGATTTGGTTCTGGAAACAACTCCGCAACGCGGCCGTGCTCAAAATATACGGTAATTGGCATATCAAATTCACCTAATTTTATATTTTAAATTATATTGAATCAATTAAAAATTAGTGCTATACTAATCCGCGATAGAACACTTGTTTTATTATATGAGAGCGAACGGAGGGCAGAGAGGATGACGACGGTAGAGGAATTGATTATTACAATTTCGAGATTTACTCCCCAGCAACTTGACCTTTTTCGATCTGCTGCGCAACAGATAGTAGAGCAGCAGCAAGGTCAGGATTTGATTCGCAAATCCGAATAAGCTTTTGAATATCTTCGGGCAATTCAGAAATGAGCGCTTCACCATCGGTGGGGCGCTCTTTTTTTGCGGCTTTATCGGCTACAGAATAAGAAATTGAAATCCCAAAATATTCTTCAATAGTTTTGATATTAGCAGCAGAGGGGAAATAGATGTTATTTCTCCACTGTGAAAATGTTGCGCTTGATATTTTTGTTGCGGCATAAAATTCCGCCTTTTTTATATGTCGAGCAACGAGCTCGCGTTCGACGATATCAACAAGCGTAGGACCGTCCAAAATATTAAGCCTCCCTTTGTACAAACCGCCGAAGTCGCACAAAATGCAAAGTTCAACTTGACATATTAAGCTGAGCTTAGTATAATGTAAGCATAGGGCAATAAAAAGCAAGCCCCCCTTGATACTTAGCGGACTGTCGAAATTATTAGTTTGTTGGCACTTCTTATAATATCACGGTTCGCTAAGTTGTCAAGTAAAACTTAGTATTTGGAGGTGAAAAGATGAGTTTTCGAAGCGCTCGTCATAAAGCTGGATTTAGCGTCCAGCAGGTAGCAGACGCGCTGAAAATCTCCGACGTGGCCGTGTATTACTGGGAGACTGGTCAGCAGGCCCCGCGAGCAAGTCGACTTCCGGAGATTGCTGCATTATACGGATGCACGGTGGACGAGCTGTTAAAGCCGGACAAGGAGGGAGCATGAGCAATTTGGTTTATCTTTCCCCGAACACCGAAGAGCCATTCACGACATCCGAAGTCATTGCAGAGTGCGCGGGTGTAAAGCGAGATACGGTGCAGAAGTTAGTTCAGCGCCATGAAAAAGACCTCCACGAGTTTGGTAAGGTCGGATTTGAAATCCGACCTTTGAGCGGAAGCAAAACAGGGCAGACAGTTAAGGTTTACCACCTGAACGAGCAGCAGGCGACGCTTTTACTTACGTTCCTTCGAAATACGCCGGTCGTCATTGAGTTCAAGAAAGAACTCGTTCGCCAGTTCTTCGCCATGCGCAAAGAGCTGATGAATATTAAGGCAATCAAGGCCGAGCGCAAGTCACTGCGTACCAGCATGACGGACGCTATCAAGGCGCTGCCGGACAGCCCGCACAAGCAATTCAAGTATAACCAGTACACCGATCTCGCATACATGGCGGCGCTCGGCAAAACGGCGCGGCAGTTTCGCAAGGAGCGCGGCGCGGAAAAGGCTGCAACGGCGAGCGATTACATGAGTTCGGACGAGCTTGCGGCGGTGTCAAAGATGGAAAACCGCATTTCGGTTCTGCTGGAAGTTGGCATGGATTACCAGCAGGTCAAGAATTGCTTGATGCAGACAAAAGCAATCGGGGCATAAGAAAAGCCCTGTTCAGCGTAGCAGGCCGAACAGGGCACCGGACAAATCTCACCACAAGATATTGTGTCCGTGCTCATTGTAGCACGCGAGAAAGGAAAAGGCAATGATTAAAACAATGGATCTGAACGAGTGTGCGGCATACTTACGTGCGCACGGGTTGAGCATTTCAAACGAATCGCTGGCAGCCGGCCTTGAGCAGAGGGTTTACCCATTCGGCGTGTGCATCTGCGGCGGCAAGCGCAGAATCTTCCAAATCTACACTCGCCTCGTGAACGAGTGGATTGCGGAACGCGAGGTGGAGGCATGAACACATTGGTTTTTGGCAGTATCGCCGCTGCGGTGATCGCGCTTAACGGCTGCGACCTTACGACGGGGCTCGCCGTCATCGGCGCGTGTGCGGTGTGCAAGGTGCTGTATGAGCTGCTCCCGTTTATCGACAGGGGGTGCAAGCGATGAAATGCGAGCTGTACCATGACAACTTTCAGAATTTCAAGAAATACGGAATTCCAAAGGCGCAGCTCGTGATCGCGGATATTCCCTACAACATCGGCGCTGACGCTTACGGAAGCAACCCGACATGGTACATCGGCGGCGACAACAAAAACGGCGAAAGCAAAAAGGCAAAGAGCAGCTTTTTCAATTCCGATGGCTATTTCAAGATCGCGGAATACATGCACTTCTGCAACCGGCTTTTGAAGAAAGAGCCGAAGGAGAAAGGGCAAGCCCCGGCAATGCTTGTTTTCTGCGCATTCGACCAGATGCAGACCGTCATGGAGTACGGCAAGCAGTACGGATTCAAGAACAGCTACCCGATGTTTTTCTGCAAGAACTATTCTGCGCAAGTGCTTAAAGCCAATATGCGAGTGGTAGGCGCGACGGAGTTCGCGGTGGTGCTTTACCGTGACAAGCTCCCGAAATTTAATAACGGGCGCGAGATCGGTGAAGATGGGAAACCGATTCGCGGCACGGGAAAGATGTTTTTTGACTGGCAGAAGTGGGAACGCGACGGAAAGGACATTCCCAAGATCCACCCGACGCAGAAGCCGGTGAACGTGCTGAAAAGGCTGATTGAAGTTTTTACCGACCCCGGCGACGTTGTCATTGACCCCTGCGCGGGAAGCGCGTCCACCCTCCGCGCAGCGTATGAGCTTGGGCGGAACGCTTACGGGTTTGAGATCGACAGGAATTTTCACAAGGCAGCGCAAGAGGAAATGCTTGCTCCACTGTTTGAGAAACCCACACAAATCACGTTGGAAGAGGTGACAAGATGAGACGGCACGACAAGCGCACGAGGGAGCAGCGCAAGGCAGATGAATCGGCGCTGATTGCGGCGGCGTGTCTGGGCGCGGCGTTCCTCTTGATCGCGATCTCAATCCTCGCCACCAGCGCGCAGGCGGTCGATGCGGAACCGGAAGAAGCACCTATTGTAGAAGAGTATGACCCAGCGTGGGACATTCCCGCGACGGAAAGCGCGGTGTGCACCGACGTTTTTCTCGGCGAGTACACGCTCACAGCTTATTGTGCGTGCTCGCGTTGCTGCGGCGTATGGGCCAACGGCTACACCGCCACCGGCACTTTGGCGACCGAGGGGCGCACGATTGCGGTCGACCCGAAGGTGATCTCTTACGGGACGCGCGTTCTGCTGATCTGGCCGGACGGCACACAGCACAGCTATATCGCCGAGGACTGCGGCGGCGGTGTAAACGGCAACCACATCGACGTGTTTTTTGGCGACCATCAGGCGGCGCGCGTCTTTGGCGTGCAGAGCGCAATGGCGTATTTGGAGGGAGAACAATGATCTATCGCTGCACCTGCTGTCACCTCATTTTCGACGAGCCGGACGTTATGCGGCGGCGCGAAAATCTTGACGGCGAGCGCGGATATGTCCTCGTGACGGAAAAGTTCTGCCCGGACTGTGGCGCAGAGGAAATGTATTTTGAAGAATTGGAGGAGACCGAAGATGGATAACACCCTGATGAAAGTGACTCAGCTCCCCGTGATCGAGGAGCATTTGAGGAGCCGGAAGGAGCAGACGGAGCGGCGCGTCGCAGAGGCAATGAGCCTTGTCTGCACCGACGAGACCTTAACCAGCGTGAAGAACATTCGCGCCGAGATGAACCGCGAGTTTGCCGACGCCGAGACCCAGCGCAAGGCCATTAAAGCCGCGATCATGGAGAAGTACGACAGCTTCGAAGCCGTCTACCGTGAGTGCATCGCCGACCCGTACAAGCGCGCCGACGCAGACCTGAAAGCCAAGATCGACGCGACGGAAAGCGAGATCAAGAGCCGCTGCGAGGAAATGCTGCTGGGCTATTTTCAGGAGCTGTGCGCGGTCAACGAGGTCGACTTCCTTTCGTTCGGGCAGACCGGCGTTAAGGTCGATATGGCGAGCGCCAGAGCCAAGACGCCGAAGAAGCTCATGGAGCAGATCAAGCTAAAGGTGGACGGCGTGGCGCAGGACATGAAAACCATCGGCACGATGGGCGAGAACGCGCTGGAGATCATGGTGGAGTACAAAAAGAACCTCGACCTCTCGCTTGCGATCTCCGTTGTCAACGAGCGTCACCGCCGCGCCGAGGAGGAGCGCGAGGCCGTGAAACGCCGCACGGAAATGGAGGAGGCCCGCGCTGCCGGAGCACCCGTCCGCGAGGATACCGGCGCAGCGGCCCCGCAGATCGTCCCGAAGCGCGTGGAGCAGGCGGCGGTCGAACGCCTCACGGTGTCGTTCCGCGTGACCGATACGCGCGAGCGCCTGCGCCTTTTGAAGCAATTCCTTGTCAGCAATGGCTATCAGTACGAATGATTATTTGAGGAGGATATTACCATGAACGAAATGCAGACCTACAACAGCCCCGAAGTTGTGAGCGCCAAGAGCGTGAACGCCGAAATGATGATCTCCCGTCAGGCGCAGGAGGTACAGGCGGCAATGGTCGTCGCCAAGCGTTTCCCCCGGGACGAGATCGAAGCGAACAACCGCATTCTCAACGCCTGCAAGCGCAAGAGCCTTGCCGAGCGCGCGATCTATGAATACCCGCGCGGCGGCGAGAAAGTGACCGGCCCCTCGATCCGTCTCGCCGAGGTCATGGCGCAGAACTGGGGCAACCTCGACTTCGGCATTACCGAGCTGGAGCAGAAGAACGGCGAGAGTACCGTCATGGCCTACTGCTGGGATTTGGAGACCAACACCCGCCAGACGAAGATCTTCACCGTGCCGCATATCCGCTACACCAAGAAAGGCAGCGTTGCCCTCACCGACCCGCGCGACATCTATGAAATGGTCGCCAATCAGGGCGCGCGCCGTATGCGCGCATGCATTCTTGGCATTATCCCCGGCGACGTGGTAGACGCCGCTCTTGCGGCGTGTACCAAGACGATGATGGGAAAGAGCGATGAACCCATGATCGACCGCGTGCGCAAGATGGGGCAGGCGTTCAAGGACGACTTCGGCGTGCCGATGGAATGCCTCGAAAAGTACATCGGCTGCAAGGCAGAAGCGTTCACGGCGCAGAGCATCGTGCGCCTGCGTAATGTGTATACCTCACTGAAAGAGGGACGCGCGAGCCGCGAGCAGTATTTTGATCTCCCGACCGTCGAAGTAGACGAGACCACAGGCGAGGTCAAGGCCGAGCTGCCCGCTCCCGTTGATGCCCTCGGTACGCCGGACGACGGAAAGGCCGGCTCCCCCAAGCAGGTGAGCATGAATGATCTGTAAGGTCAAGGTCATTTCGACCGGCTCCAAGGGGAACGCCGTACTGCTGAATGATGAAATCCTCATTGACTGCGGCGTTCCCTTTCGGGAACTCGAACCATACTGCAAGGGATTGAGGCTCGTCCTGCTGACGCACGTTCACGGCGACCACTTCAACCCCGAGACCATCAAGCGCCTGCACTTCCTGCGCCCTGCGCTGCGCTGGTGCGTCCCTCCGTGGCTCATGGAACCGATGGGACGCATCGGCGTGGACCGCCGCGTGACCGACGAGGGCATGGCAGGCCATGTGCTGTTCTACTCCTGGTCCCTTCTCTACCCCGTCTGTGTGTTCTACAATTCCATTCCTCACGATGTTCCGAATTGTGCGTGGCATATCGAATTTGCAAACGGCGAGCGCGTGTTCTATGCGACGGACTGCGCCTCGCTGGACGGCATTGTGGCGCAGGGCTACGACCTTTATCTGATCGAAGCAAACTACGGCGAAGAGGAGATACAGGAGCGCATGAAGCGCAAGCTGGAGGCGGGAGAATTCAGCTATGAGAGCCGCGCGATGGAGAGCCATCTATCCCGCGAGCAGGCGCGCGCATGGCTCCTCCAAAACGCCGCCATTGGTAAGAGCCGTGTACTCTATCTGCACCAACATCAAAGTGAGGAGGCCGCCTATGATACCTTTGGTACAAGTTTACAGCAACCTGCGCCAGCGCCATGACAAGGAGGACTGCCTATGAGGTCAAGAGGCGCGCTGACATGGTTTGCAGTTGATACCTGCATACACACCTCGCCGAAGGTGGTAGACCTCGCTTCAAAGCTCGGCCTTGACCTCGACACGACGGTCGGAAAGCTGTGCCGCCTGTACGCATGGGCAAAGACAACAGGAAACGAAAGCGGGTATATCGGCTTTATCCCAAATGAAGAGATCGCCGGTATTCTTCGCTGGAACAAGAAACCACAGGTGCTTGTCGGAGCTCTCACATCAAGCGGCATCCTCGACAAAGACGAGGACGGCGGATACACCATTCATGGATGGTACGACCGGAACGGAAAATCCACGGAAAAAGCGCGGAAAGATGCAGAGAGAAAAGCATAGTTTCTCCACGGAAAATCCACGGAAAATCCACGGAGATTCCCGCTGTACAAATACAGATACAGATACAGAGAGAAATACATAGTCTTTTCTTCTGTTAAGCGCGCTATTGTTAGACTTCAACAGAACAGGAGGATAGCCCCATGACGAAAGAGGAGATGGTCAAGCTCTCCGGAATGCTGGATGCGTTCTTCACTTCTGCCCCTGCTGGTCAGCGCGCGAGCGGGAACGAGAATATCTTCCTTGCGTACTATCTGGCGCTGGAACCGTTCAGCTACACGCAGGCCCGCGAGGGCATCATCGTGCATTCCCGCAAAAGCCGGATGTATCCGGCCCCTGCGGAGATCATCGCTTGTATGCCGAAGGCCGTGGCGGGCGAGGGGGAGACTGCACCGCCGCGTGACCGGAGCTGGATGCGGAAATACGTCCTGCCAGACAACGCGGACAGCGTTTCACGCTATGCGAGAGAACACGGGCTGACGTGGGAAGCGGCGGCTGCCGAAATGGGAGGGTAGCACATGGAGCGAGTAGTTAGGTTTTGCATTGACGGCAGACCCGTCCCGAAGGGCAGACCGCGCGTCACCCAGCATGGGACGTACACGCCGAAGAGCACGCAGGTGTTCGAATCCGCAGTTCGCGCGGCGTGGCTCAAGGAGAGAGAAAAGCCGTTTGAAGACGGTGAAGCGCTGGACGTTATGGTCACCGCTTGTTTCCCCGTACCCGCTGGAACGCCAAAGAGCAAACGGGAGAAGTTGCATTTAACCCCGTACCTCAAGCGCGGCGATATCGACAACATCATCAAGGCAGTGTTGGATGCGCTCAATGGGTATGCCTACAAGGACGATTCTGCCGTGTTTAGCGTTTACGGGCGAAAGATTTACACGACGGGCGAGCCGTTTACGGCGGTGACGATCAGCAGCGTGGAGGTCGAACATGAGCTTTGAGCACTGCCGATCCTGTTTGCCGCCGACGCGGCATCCCGGCTGCCACAGCGAGTGCCCGTACTATCAGGCGGACTTGGCAAAAAACAAAGAAGAGGCGGCAAAGAAGGACGCCGCGTATCACGCAGGCGGCGATTTTTTGACCGCGCGCGGGTTTAAGACGCGGCGCGGGCGAGACATAAGGAGGCAAAAAAGATGAAATGGCGACCGGTCTACATGAAGATCGATTATGCCCACGCCGGAATCCCTGAGTACATCGCAGATTCGCCGACCGAGCTCGCCGCGCTTTGCGGCGTTGGGCTGTCGACAATCTCACACAGCCTTGCGAAGCAGAGAAAGAACCCACGCGCCAGAACGCTTTACGCTTGCGTCTGGACACGGTGGAGTGATGAGGAGTACCAAACGTATTTTGTGAGGGGGAGAAAGAGATAATGCCGAGATTTGTAATGTCAAAGACGCCGTGGGAGCGCTGCCCGTATCCGGGACTCAAAGCGGCGCTGGAGAAGACCGACTACAACCAGGCAACGCTTGCCGAGGCGACCGGGATTTCGGCGACCAACGTGAGCCGGTACGTCAAGGGCGACGTGGATGTGACCGTGCGGGCGTTCCTCGCGCTGGAGGATTTGACCGGCAAGCCGTTCCGGGATCTGTTCGGAGAATGCGAGGAGAGAAAATGAAGCACCTCGGCGATATTACGAAGATCAACGGCGCGGAGATCGAAGTCGTGGACGTTATCACCGGCGGCTCACCGTGCCAGGATTTGAGCATTGCAGGGAAACGCGCCGGATTGGCCGGCGCAAGGAGCGGATTGTTTATGGAACAGGTTCGCATCGTAAAGGAGATGAGAGAACATGACAGATCGAACGGACGGACAGGTGACATGGTCAGGCCTCGGTTTATGGTCTGGGAAAACGTGCCCGGAGCATTCAGCAGCAACAAAGGGCGAGACTTCGCGGCAGTCCTCGAAGAGATCATCCGCATTGCAGAGCCGGAAGCCCCCGATATTGAAGTGCCTGAAAAAGGCTGGAACACCTGGGGGGGCTACCACGATGAAGTGGGAGGACGATGGAGCGTGGCTTGGCGAGTGCATGACGCGCAACACTGGGGAGTCCCCCAACGCCGCCGTCGTATCTCGGTTGTCGCAGATTTTGGAGGAGACACCGCAGGAGAAATACTCTTTGAGCGCAAAAGCGTGTCAGGGCATCCTGCGGAGAGCGGAACGGCGCGGGAAAGACTTGCCGGAAACGCTGAAAACGGTGCTTCTTATGCAGTCCGAATTAGGGGGGGCTGTGACGGAGGAGGAAAAGGCGCTTTAGTGCAGGAGGACAAAAGCGGCACGCTCGGAACCGGCAACGACCAGACGATTTTCTGCTTGCAGGGAAACGGGATCGACCGCGCAGACACCGCTGGATGCAATGGGAAAGGCTGGAGGGAGGATATAAGCTACACGCTAAACACCATCGACCGGTCGGCAGTGTGCGCAGGGGTGAATAATCCTGCGATATTCTGCATGGCTACACAGCAGGGCGGCGCAGAACTTCGGACAGACGACCGATCACCCACACTGACCGCAGCAGCGGGCATGAGCGGGAACAATAAGGACGGAACAGACCTTGTGTGTGCCGTCGATTGTCGGAACTTTTGCGAGGGCGGAGAAACAAACGGTACATTGCAAGCAAAAGAAAGCAGAGGGACAAGCCTGAACCTGAATAATACGGTTCGGCAGAACATGGTGGTGCGACGCCTTACCCCGATGGAGTGCGAGCGGCTGCAAGGCTATCCGGACGGCTGGACGGACATCGGCGAATGGCGCGACAGCAAGGGCAAGCTGCGCAAGCCGAGCGATAGCCCTCGCTATAAGGCCTGCGGCAACTCCATCGCCCTGCCATTCTGGGACTTTCTGGCAAAGCGTATCAGTGCGCAATATCTGCGTCCTGTTACGATGGGTAGCCTGTTTGACGGCATCGGCGGCTTTCCGATGGTGTTTGAGCGGCACAACGGCAAGGGTACGGCGCGCTGGGCAAGCGAGATTGAAGAGTTCCCAATTGCCGTAACAAAATTGAGATTTGGGGAGGAGTAGAATGTCACAATCTGTTAAAGCGCCATTTAAGTTTTCGTATACGCAGCCGTCATTAGATTGGTTTGAGACTATCAACGTAGAGATCAAGCCAGACGACTACTATTACTTTAAACTCCAGCTGAGATATAGCCCTGACTGGTGGCTTATCGGACAAAATCCGCCCCCAGAAAATTCTACACGGCACGAATGGTCGGAAACAGCGCTCGGGAGAATCTCCTGTTGTGACATTGCAAAGTTTGTTGAGTGGGCGAGAATTGACGGTGGTGGAAGCAAAATTGTTGAAATCTCGGCAATTAGCGGAACTTTCGACCTTCTTCGCGAAATTAAAGCGCTTTTGCTTAACCCCAGCATCGCCAGAGCGATGGCGGAGCAATAGGGCGGAGACATTAGGGAGGTATTGGCGATGTACATCGGCGAACCATTTGGCTGGAAGCCTGCCGCATTTGAGGGCAGCAACGGCATTATGAGCGTGACCACGAAAGAGACGACTGCGCACGGGCGCGTCGTCTACATCAACGAGGCACACCGCTACTTTACGGCGGAGGCCGATTTCAATGGGAAGAAGCTCAGAGAGAGCTTTAAATTTTAGGAGGTAAAGATGGACGCTTTAGAATTTTTGATAGAACGGAAGAGAATGTGCAACTTATGCAAGCATTGCGAGGGCTGCCCACTTGAAAGAGCTGGATGTGGCCTTGGCACCAGCGCACCCGATGCAGAGTACGAGAAAATCATTGCTGCCGTTGAGCAGTGGTCGAAGGAGCACCCGCGCAAAACGCGGCAGAGCGTGTTTTTGGAGCAGTGTCCGGAAGCGAATGTTGACGATTATGGTGTGCTGAAAATGTGCCCCTGTCCAATTTCTGCATCGCATAGGAACGCACATGGAGGATGTGCAAACATTGGCGTCAAATGTTCTGACTGTCGCCGCGAGTTTTTGGATGCAGGAGGTGGAGAGATGGAACGGCTAACGAATGAAGAGGTCAGAGTGGACGAGAGCATGGACCGGTATCTCGGCCCGCTCTCCGTCCTTGAAGGCATGAAGCCGAAGCTGCTGGACCTGATTCTGAACGGTCCGGTGCTGAACGGCGTATCGAAGGATGTACTGCGGCAGATCATTCGGCAGCTCTACAGCGCGCTTGCCGCCTACGAGGACACGGGGCTGACGCCGGAGGAAATTAACGATTTGGCGAGTGTGCGGGAAATACCGCCAGAAGCAGAATACGCCATCAACAAACACGCTGACAGCATCATCGAACGGCTCGACAAGTTGCTCGCGCAGACAGATGACGATGTCCGCCTGCGCGAGCTGGCCGAGGCTGACAAGGACGGTCGGCTGGTGGTGCTGCCTTTCTCGGACGCCGACGATGTAGAAATGCAAAGGGATGGTATTACCTACAAAAGCGACCATTGGAACATCCTCCTGACAGCTTTTGCGGACGATTATCTAACACTAAGCGGACGGAAATTAGGTCTATTCTCCGTCAAGGAGGCGGAGAAGGCATTGGAGGCGAAGAAGGATGATTGAATTAAAACCCTGCCCCTTCTGCGGCGGCAAAGCTCGGCTGTTTGTAAATGGCGGGGTAAGAGTAGTTTGCACAAGATGCTATGTGAGCACAATGGTGCTGAAAGACGAGTTGGATTTCAGCACCAGCGCCGTAGAATCGTCGGTCGAAGCATGGAACAGGAGGAAATGATGGACGGAGGCGCGGAATGAAAATTTACAAAAATCCATGGGTGACGCGAGAAAGCTACTTTGTGAAAACCGGTACGGCAAAGTCAGCAAAGATGGAGGCGGGGAAATCCAGTGGATACTCTATTGATTTTTGGAACGGCAAGTGGGTTGTCCGCAAGAACGCTTATTATAACAAGAGCTTATCTGAAATGCCTGTTGTTTGCGAAAACAAATGCAGCTTACAGGCGCGAATTGACAAGGCGATTGTGGATGCGGTTCTTGGATTTGTAGAGGTAGCGAAGATGGACGGGAAGGAGGAACCATATGCTGACGATTACGATTAAAGCTAACGTCCCTGCCGCTGACGCGCAGGGCATCAAGGAGCGAATCGCCATGGATATTGAGCAATACGGAGACGTAAAGGTCGTGAGCATCACGAACGACCGGGGACGGGAAGAACAGCTACGAATGAAAGGAGCCAAATTATGAGCATCAATGTGAAGAAGTACACCAAAGACCAGATGGCGAAGATGGTGGAGGACGCGCAGGAAAAGACTGCGGCGCTTGAAGCAGAGAGCGCCGCGTTGAAAGACTGCATCGACAAGAAGAACGATCTGCTTGCCGAGTATGCAAACTTAAAAGCGGCGATGCAGCGAAAGAACGCCGCACTGACCGAGCAGCTTGACCAGATGAAAGGCGAGGCCATCACCCGCGAGAATGTGATCGCGAATCTGAAAGCGGACGCGGATGCGCTGCGAGTTCAGCTCAAGAACGCCAACGATACCATGGAGGCAGTGAGCAAAGAGCTGCAAAGGGTCAATTCGGAAAATGACGGCCTGCAAAATAAGCTCACTGACACTGAGGCGGCGCTTGGGCGGGCGAATGCGTGCATTGCGACCATGAAGGTGGAAAGAGATCAGCAAACGAAAGACTGTTTCGAATGGCAGCGAAGCGCGCAAGCATTGCATGATGACCTTTTGAACGCACGGGATCGCGCCAACTACGCAGAGAATCACCCGTGGAGAAACCTGTGGGCGTGGATCAAAAGAAAGCTGGCGCGCCATGAGTAAACCTCGTTACAGCTGGTGGGGCTATGTAAAAGCCATTATCCGCCGCTACGACCCAGATCGAGAACGGGAGTTGCGCGGCGTGCCGTTAAAAGAAAGTTGCGCTGTGAGCCAAGCGGTGAGCGAAACAGGATCCATGCAAGACGGCGAAGAGCGCTTGAAATTTATCCGCCTTGTGTTCTGGGACAAGACCCATACGCTCGAAGGCGCAGCGATGGCGGTCAACTGTTCCGACCGGACGGCGAGACGCTGGCATACCGATTTTATCAAGTGCGTCGCACGGAACTACGGGCTGCTCGATGATTAAAAGTTGGCCTTAAAAAGCCATTTGCTTATGAGATAATAGAATCGCAGAGGTGCAAAAGCCTTTGCGGTTCTCTCATTTATGGCGTTTACCTCCTGCGCCATAGCGGGGGCGCGGTGCTTTTCATCTTTTCACACCGTCCCCGCGATATGCCGCACGCACGATGCAGCACACGATCAGGGCCGAGAGGTCGCACCTCTCATGCGGCACAGGACCCCGCGCACCTCTCGACGATGTGGCCCAGCGGGGACATACGCGGCGTGCAGAAGCAGAAGCGAAAGCAATGGCTATAGGCAACATTGCGGACGTGTGGCGGCTCAATACCGCCTCGCCGCTCCAAAAGAGGATGGCCGCTGCCTTGAGTGCGGCGTTGTAGCCCTTCGGGGCGGGTAAAGTCTGCTACGTACATGGCCAAGGGGCGGGGGCCGATAGCAAAATTGATTTGAGGTGGTGACATGGCTGCGCGTCTGACAGACCGGCAGAAAAAGAAAATACTGGCGGACTATGTGCAGACGAACAACTATTGCGCCACAGCGAAAATCAACGGCGTATCCGCAACGACGGTCAAGAACCTTGTGCGGGCGAATGCCGACATTGTGGAAAAGTGCGAGCAAAAAAAGGAAGAGAACACCGCCGATGTGATGGAGTACATGAACGACCACAAAGACCTTGTGTGTTCGTTCATCGGCAAGGGGCTTGAAATGCTCAACGACCCCGAAAAGCTGGCAGCGGCAAATCTCAGCCAGATTACAACGGCGATGGGGACGCTGATTGACAAGTGGGCGATGATTGGCGGCAGCCCTGCCGACACGGTAAGGGAAGATGCGCTCAGTCAGAGCCTGCGCGAGATGGCGGAGGGGTTGGAGAGCGATGAGTGAAAATTACAAAGTCTATATGCATCGCTTTCCGAATGGGAAAGTATACATAGGGATTACCTGCCAAAAGCCAGAATACAGATGGAACAAGGGAAAACACTATCGAAAGCAACCGCTTATTTTTAATGCGATTATGAAATATGGATGGGATAACATCGAACATATTATTTTGTTCGATGGATTGAGTAAAGAAGACGCAGAAACAAAAGAAGTTGAACTGATTTCCTTATATGATTCCACAAACAGGGAGAAAGGGTACAACATAGAAAACGGCGGGAATAGTACAGGGAAACATTCCGAAGAAACAAAAAAGAAAATGTCCGCTGGCATAAAAAATGCCTATAAAAATACAGAATACAAAGAAAAGAAAATAGCAGAGGCTAAGAAGTCTTATGCAAAGCCAGAATATAAAAAGCAACTCTCGGAACGAACAAAAAGGCTTTGGCAATCCAAAGAATACAGAACAAAAATGATTTCCGTACATAGAGGGAAAACCGTTTCAGCCGAGGCAAGAAAAAAAGTATCCGACGCCCGCAAGGGACGATTTATGGGCGGAGACAACGTAAATGCGAGAGCCGTCGAACAATATACAAAAGACGGTGTATTTGTTGCTTGTTGGGATTCTGCAATGAGTGCTTCAAGGGCGACAGAAGCGAATAACGCAAAGATTTGTGAATGTTGCAAGGGTAAGCGTCAGTCTGCTGGAGGGTATAGGTGGAAATATGCCGCTGTCTAACCGACAAGCGAAAATCCTTGCTTTTCCCTATTCCAAGTATGACGCACTGATCTGTGACGGCGCTGTGCGTTCCGGCAAGACCTCCATCATGATGTGGGCGTTTGTCCGCTGGGCAATGGAGAATTTCAGCGGCCAGCGCTTCGGAGTGTGCGGCCGCACGGTGGATAGCTGCACCAAGAACATCATCGTGCCGTTTACGGCGATGAGTTTGGCAAAAGAACGCTATATCATTCGATGGCGGCGTGGCGACAAAGTGATGGAAGTGCGGCGCGGAGCCGTGACGAATTACTTTGAGGTGTTCGGCGGTAAGGACGAGGCCAGCTATACGCTGATTCAAGGCCGCACGCTGGCGGGAGTGCTGCTGGACGAAGTGGTGCTAATGCCGCGCTCGTTCGTGGAACAGGCGCTTGCACGATGCTCTGTGGACGGTGCGAAGCTGTGGTTCTCTTGTAACCCCGGTAGTCCGCATCACTGGTTCTATCAGGAGTGGATTAAGCGACACCGAGAGCGGAACACGCTGTATCTGCATTTCGAGATGACCGACAACCCCGGTTTGAGTGAGAAGACGCTTGCGCGCTACAAAAACATGTATGCTGGCATTTTCTATGACCGGTATGTGCGCGGCCTTTGGGTGGCGGCGGAGGGCGTTGTCTACAAGGACTTTGCCAACAACACCGAAAAGTACTTGATTGGCGATCCCTTGAAATGGGCGAAAGAACAGGGAACGAAATTTTCTGTTATTTCCATTGGCGTCGACTTCGGCGGGACAAAATCCGCGACAAAGTTTCAGGCGACCGGGATTACAAAAGATTATCGTGTAGTCGCGCTGGAAGAAGAATATATCAAGAATGAAGAGGTTGACCCTGACGCATTGAATAGGCGCTTTGCTACGTTCTGCCAAATGGTTACGGCAAAGTACGGATACAGCCAGACGTGGGCAGACAGTGCGGAAACGGTGCTGATTCGCGGGTTAGATCATACCGCGCAAAAAATGCACCTCGGGACGCAGGTCAAGAACGCAATGAAACTGCAAATCACAGATAGAATTAGGCTCGTGGTGCTGCTGATGAAGCAGGGGCGTTTTAAGGTTTCGCGCAACTGCCCCCATCTGATCGATGCGCTGCAAACTGCGATTTATGATCCTGATAAGTTTGAGGACGAGCGCCTTGACGATGGAACGTCCGATATTGATAGTTTGGACGCATTTGAGTACAGCATTGAGCCTTATTACAAAGACCTGGAACGCGCCGGGCATACGATAGGACGGTGAAAGAGTGAACATACGCAGAGCATTAAAGGACCTTGGGTTTGATACGGTTGGCAGCAAATTTTATTCGTTGATCGATGTATGGAAATCATGGTATGACGGCGATGTAAAAGACTTTCACAGTTATACGGTGTGGAATGGAATCGAAGAACTGGAATGCCATAGATATTCCGTCAACATGGGCAAGAAAGTCTGCGAGGACTGGGCAAACCTGCTGATGAATGAGCGGGTGAACATCACGCTTGAGGGAAAGAAGGAGCAGGAATTTGTAGATACGATTCTTGCTGATAATAATTGGGAAGTTAAAGCCAATGAATTGCAGGAGCGGAAATCCGCTGTTGGTACAGTTGCTTATGTCCCAATCATGGAGGATATGGGCGTTGACCCTGATACAGCAGAGATCGCCAACCCCGGAAGAATTCATATCAACTATGTAACCGCTGCAAATATCTACCCGCTGACGTGGGACAATGGCATTATTCGTGAGTGCGCTTTCGCATGGACAAAACAAGTTGATGATACGGAATACACCTACATTCAGGTGCATCGGCTGAGCGGCGGCGAATACGACATTGAAAACCACCTGTACGATGCGGAGGAAGTCCCATTAATTAGCGTGAGAGGATTTGAAGCGATCCCCCCTGTTGTCCACACAGGAAGCGCCAAGCCGCAGTTTGTCATTGACCGTCTGAACATTGCAAACTCTGATGAAGATAACCCTATGGGTGTTGCAGTGTTCGCTTCCGCCATCGACCAGCTCAAAAGCGTTGATATTACATACGACAGCTATGTGAATGAATTTGTGCTGGGGAAAAAGCGCATCGTGGTACAGCCGGAGGCAACCAAGGACATCAACGGTAGGCCAGTCTTTGATAAGCGCGAAACGGTTTACTACGTTCTACCGGAAGATCGTGCATCTGATGGAAACATTTTGCAGCAGGTCGATATGACGCTGCGCACAGCGGAGTTTAACACCGGTATGCAAGATATGCTCAACGTATTGTCGAGCAAATGCGGCTTTGGAGAGAATCATTACAAATTCGATCAGACAAGCATTGCCACGGCTACACAGGTCATTAGCGAAAATAGCACCATGTTTCGCACGATCAAGAAGCATGAAATTATCCTCGAGCAAGCAATCGCGGAGCTGTGCCGCATTCTGCTTCGCATGGGCAATCGATACATGGACGCAGGACTTGATGAGGAAGTGGAGATTTCCATCGACTTCGACGATAGCATCATCGAGGACAAGCAGACTGACTTTTCCCGCGATATGCAGCTTTTGCAGGCGGGCATTATGAACGATTGGGAGTTCCGCATGAAGTGGTTTAACGAGGACGAGGCAACTGCAAAGGCGGCGCTCCCCAAAATGCAGGACATGACGACCGAGGAAGAAACGGAGGTAGAGTAATGGGCGGTAGAGGCGGAGCCGGTGGAACGGCAATCGGGAAAATTCGCCGTAATGTTGAATCAAGTGACTGGTGGCAATCCACAAAGCAATACACCAAGACACCAGAAAAATTGCTTAATTCTCCGACATTTATGGAAAGCGTTAAAGACGCAATCGGAAAAGAAGCGTTCATGCGGGATTACGAAATTACGACAAAACAAGTAAATTCTCTGGCTGAAAAAATGGTCAGAGAGTTACATGGGAAAGTTAAAACGGCAGAGAAGAAAACGGAATCTGCGGAAGAGTACGCAAAAAGATATTTCCGGGAACATTATAACCCAAATCGTGGGCAGCGGGAAATCACATCATCGACATACGAAAGGGCGCAACGCAGGTTGAATGAAAATGTAGATTCGTATTTTGGGCGAGGCATGGAAAAGAAAAGGAGAAAACGCAAGTAATGGGTGGACGCGGCGCAAGCAGCGGCATTAGCGTAAGCGGCAAACCATACGGGAGCGAGTTTAGGGCGCTTCTGAAAGCTGGGAATATCAAGTTCGTTAAGGCGGTTGACGGTGCACAGAAAACGCCTATGGAAACAATGACCAAAGGGCGCGTTTATGTGACGCTAAACAAAAACGACAATATCAAGGCAATTACATATTACGATGCGGCAAATAAAAGGACAAAGCAGATTGACTTGGACAGGCCGCACAATAAAGTTTCCCCGCATACACATCACGGATATATCCACAGTGAGAACGACAGCGCGAAAGGGTATGCAAATCTGACAACCGAAGAAAAGAAAATGGTTGAGCGGGTCAAAAAAATATGGTATAATCGGCGTAGCAAGTAGTGGTGTAATGGCAGCACACTTTGATTGAGGGAGTTCCGGTTTGATTCCGGGCGCTTGCTATGCCGTAAGGTACAGGAATGTATCTTGCGGCATTTTTGTTTGTTGGGGGATTTATGATTAACTTTGAAAATCTCGACAAGTTCACATTCCCCGGCGTTGGAAAGTATGACATTCCGCAGATTGAGCCGGTCAAAGCGTATCCGCAGGGCGAGTTTATCCCTGTGAATTACCATTACACGGAGAAGGACACGAAAAGCAAGATTGTTCACTTTTTCGTGGACGATTATCAATTCATTCGATACTGGAACGCGCCGGACAAATACATTCCAAAACTGTCGCAGTTTGCGGCGGTGTGTGCACCGGACTTCTCCACTTACACAGATATGCCGCTTGCAATGCAGATATACAACCATTACCGAAAACACTGGCTGGCGGCATACTGGCAGCTCCACGGTATGACGGTTTATCCCTCTATTTCATGGAGCAACGAGGATAGTTACGATTGGTGCTTTGATGGCGAGCCTGTCGGCGGTGTTGTGGCGGTTAGTTCGGTAGGAACACAGAAGAACAAGGAAAGCAAGCGGCTGTTTCTGCGCGGCTACGAGGAAATGATGAAGCGTCTCTCGCCGGAATGGGTGATATTCTACGGCAGAGTGCCGGAGGAATGCGACTGGAATGTAATTCGCGTAAAACCGCACTATGACGATATTGTGAAACGGAGGAAAGCAAATGAAATATCCGTTTCAGCCGGAAGTCCTTGACGCACTGCCGGAAGAGCTTGCAGAACTGGTCCGTGCGCTTGAAATAACGCTGCTGGAGGAAATCTGCTCCCGGCTGAAAGCTGCGGGTGAGCTGAACGAGGTAACGGTGCAGGATATTCGCGCATTGCGTTCCCACGGCATCGACCTAAAGGACATCGAAAAGGCAATCCACGAGACTTCCGGCATCAGCAAAACAAAGCTGGACAAGCTGCTGGGTGATGTGGTCGCGAGGAACCAACAGTATTACACCGACCTGATTGACCTTGCGCATATCACACAGCCCGAGACACTGGTTGACGCTGCGGAAATTTCGGCAATCAAGGCGCAGACGCTTGATGCATTCCGCAACCTAACCGCATCAATGGGCTTTTTAGTGGACGCTGGGCGCACAATGCTGCCCCCTGCTAAAGCGTACCAATGGGCGCTGGATAACGCGGTGATACAGGTGCAAAGCGGCGCTATCAACTACAATCAGGCCATCAAGATGGCAGTAAAGCAGCTTGCAGACAGCGGATTGAAGGTAGTTGACTATGAGAGCGGGCATCGAGATCAAATCGATGTGGCAGCGCGCAGAGCCGTGATGACTGGCGTAAATCAAATTTGCGCTAAATATACGGAGCAGTCAGCGCAGTATCTCGAAACTCCGTATTTCGAGGTTTCCGCCCATGCTGGCGCGAGAGATAAGCCTGGGCCGTCACCGTGGTCAAGCCATAAGGACTGGCAAGGCAAGGTATACAGTATTCGCGCAGGGGACATTTACCCGAACATATACAAAGTGTGCGGCCTTGGCGCTGTCGATGGGCTGGAAGGAGCCAACTGTCGCCACCGCCGCAACGTTTGGGTCGAGGGCGTAAGCGAGCGCACCTATACCGATGAGCAGCTTGAGCATATTGATGATGATCTCGGCTGCGAGTTTGACGGAAAGAAATACACCGCATACGAGGCGACGCAAATGCAACGGCGCGTTGAGCGAGAAGTGCGCAGACTAAAGCGTGAGAAATCCGCTTACAAGGCCGCAGGATTGCATGAAGATGAGACTGCGGTAAACATAAGGCTGCGGCGGGTAAACGCGAAATACAATGCGTTCAGCGCGGCGGCAGGTCTGCCGGAGCAGCGGGAGAGAATGAAGGTGCTGTATTGAACTGGGAAGAAGTCAAAAAGGCAACCGACGCGATTTTGAAGCGAGGTAACGATGTGGAAATCCGGCACAAGGGCGATGGGTACATTGTTTTAGAGGTAAAGAAAACAATCAAATACAGCACTTCCGCGCAATAGGGCGCGGGAAAGGGCAATA
>ERZ1035044.31-NODE-31-length-41778-cov-37.289241_pt1 | contig 41778 bp, 68 predicted proteins | sample MGYA00520588_ERZ1035044 | MGnify/ENA primary metagenome ERZ1035044 (study PRJEB33766, sample SAMN09781698) | gut metagenome | biome: gut microbiome | host: Homo sapiens | place: Madagascar | study: EMG produced TPA metagenomics assembly of the PRJNA485056 data set...
CACGTTAAATCATATCAGGCGTAATACCACAACCCTTAAGTTAGCGCTTATGGGGAGGCACCCCCGCTGCAACGAACAGCCACAGACGGCAGTCGAGTGATGGAAACGTGCAAAGACTTTAAACCTCGTTACGGCTGGCGTGGCAAACGCGACAACCGAGACAGAGCGGTGACGGGCGGAGAGAGTGCCGCATCAAGAAAGAAGCCGACTTGTGATCCCTTTCAGCGGGCATTTGAAAGTGAATCCAGCTCAGGTAGTCGGCTTCTTTCTTGTGTGAGATGTAGCGTATTTGCCCATCTTCGGGTGGGCTTTTTTAGGGTTTTCGTCATGGTTAGCGACTTTGCGGCGGTTTAGAAACCGACCATTAAAGTAAATGCAAACGATGATCTGATGATGGTAGCGGCCTAAGAAGCCAGACGCCACGGGGTATGAGTCGTCCCCCGTCAAAAAATCGACCGCAGAGTGTCCCCGTCTGTGTATTAGGGAACGGGGAGGCATAACAGGCAAGGGCGCTGGTGTGATTAACCAGATGAATGAGAAGGGTCAGGTCTTTCTGGTCAGCGCCCTTACCTGTTACGTCCCTCCCGCGTAACAGCCATTGCTTAATGGCATCCTGGGGGAATTTCTTGTAACGGGTATATCCCGTCATGCTGAAGGCGCTAATCACGCTGGAAGCTAGGGTTATGCATCCCCTGTTACCGAATTGCAGCCAGGGCGCGGTGCGCCGAAAAGCATACGGAGGTGGAAGCCCTCGCCGGAGACGTACCCGGCAAGTGGTGGTGTAGCTCAGTAGGATAGAGCAGCAGCCTTCTAAGCTGTCGGTCGGTGGTTCGAATCCACCCACCATCGCCAATTTAGGGGAGTTAGTCCGTAGAGGTAGCGGGGTAGACTGTAAATCTACTGTCATTGCGACTCGGGTGGTTCGACTCCATCACTCCCCACCAAATTGCCGGTTTAGCTCAGTTGGTAGAGCACCTGCCTTGTAAGCAGGATGTCAGCGGTTCGAGTCCGTTAATCGGCACCAACACAACAGGTAAGGGTATTTTGCGACGTCGGAGATCGCCGTGCTTGGCAGAGGGTTCGAATCCCTACGAAGTACCCTTACCGTTGTGATGAATGCGCAGGCTGATGCGCGAAAGACATTGCAGCTATTGCGGAAAAGAGCTGTTCGGCGGGGCAATTAAACGCCCGTGAGAGTCTGAAATAACCGCAAGCCGGAGATCAGCACCGGTCATCACAACACAACAGGTAAGGGCATTCTCCCTTATGGGGCTTGGCTTAAATGCATCGAGTGCTCTTACCGTTGTGATGAAGTGCAGCTCTTTGAAGCAACCAGAAGATAAGCATCTGGCTTCACAACATAAACCGCAGGAACGACCAATAAACGGTAGTCCGTATGGAGAACACCCCGTTGAGGAAGAGGCCTGGCCGGAACCGTAACCGGCACCACAACGTTGAGAACACTGGCGTAACGGGGTCATATCCCAATCTATGAATAAATGTTGCGTTGCAGCGTGACAACCAGTGTTCTCAACATTGTGGTGAATGCACAGGCTGATGTGCCGCAACTACAGTAGTGCGCGCTTTGCGGGGCTTGCTACAACCCTGTGTCGGAGTTCAGCACCGACCATCACAATCACTGGAGAGTAGGGAGCATGGTGCTCAAGCGGTCTTGAAAACCGTCCCATTGCGCAAGCGATGATGGTTCGATTCCATTACTCTCCGCCAGTGCAACGTTAAGAGTATTTGGCTAATTAAGCGAATGCCGGAAGCAGAACCGGATCACCAAATGCGTACAGGCGTCATCGCCGCCCAGCCAGCCAAGTGCTCTTACCATTGCGGTGAATGCGGCTAAGCGCACGCGGAACAGTTAAAACAATCCTCCTTAGTGGTTAAGTCAAACATCCCGGCGTTAATTGTTAACTGGTTAACGTCACCTGGAGGCACCAGGCACCGCAATCTAATAAAGTTTCAAGCAATGGAGTTTTTGTTGTCAGACTTCAGATATAGATGGTTGTGGAAGGAGAGCCTGTGCATAGTGCAGTTATTTCTTCCGCTATTTGTCTGCTTTGTCATGCTTCCTGAGCTGAAATACGCAATTTCAGACACTTTAAGCACTATCGTTACTTTTGTGTTTTATCTTTACTTTGATTACTTATTGAGCACTAAAATCAATGAATTATCCGAGGAAATGCAAGGTGGCTGTAAGTGATGAATTTTTGGGCGTTTGCCGATAAGAACCCTGGTTGGACATTTTTATTTCTGCTGGTGGTTGCATATGGGGTCGAGCAAGCGGCAAAAGCCTTACGCGGTTCTGGCAAAAAGCGTAAGCGGAATTAACAGTAATCTGGCCCTTTAGCTCAGTGGTTAGAGCAGGCGACTCATAATCGCACGGTCACCGGTTCAAATCCGGTAGGGGCCACCATATTTGGTTGTAACACGGCGTCTGGCACATGCGTCGTTAGCGGTCTGGTGACGTTAAAAGGGGTATCTTTGACTCTTGCTCAGGCAAACTGACCAGGTAGCCGGAATGTGCAAGCCCCGATAACAGTGGCGGACCGAGGACTCACCATCCTGGCGATTCGGTGTGACAGCCGGAAGAGCACGGCGCACAACAGGAAAAGGCGTTTAATTAGCGTGAGCGCCGTTTCCGTTGTGGTAATTGCGGCTATGCGCTCGTGACGAAGCCATTTTCATTCACTACGTTCTGATAAGTGACGTCGCCAGGAGTGGCTAACCTGGCAGGTGGAGGCACCACCGCCACAACTCCTTTCAATTCATCATATAGCCGCTCAGGCTGTACCCCTTAATTAATACGAAGTTACGACATCACTACCGGCACTTACGGGGGATAGTCGCGCGTGTAAAAAAGGAGACGTTATGTTAATGGCGAACGATAACGCATATGCAGAAGAAGATCTCATTTTGAGTGACTTCATAGGGAAGCGTGAACGCTGGACCCAAAAGCGAGAGGAACTTTACGCCTCATTAGTTCGCAAAGGCGTCAATATCGAAACCGCACAGAGCGGCGATATGACAGTGGTAAGCGTTGGATTGCACGGTGTAAGCGTGTCAGCAATCAATCATGAGCCATACGTTGCGTTATCCGAGTCAATGGTAAGGTTAGTTAAGTTCCTGAAGTACACAGAAGCGAATAATGTAATCATTGGCAAAAAGAATATCCCTTTTTCCTCGGCTTTTTACTGGATGATGAAAGGGCTTGATGCCCGGCGGACATCATGGCCTAAAGGGAGCTATATATCGATGTTCCGTGGCAGCATTGGCAGCAAAGAAAAGCTCTTCGAATTCTTGCCGGAAGAGGCATTCGATATTGTGGAAGGGTGCGATGTGATGGTGATGCCTCGCCTGGTAATGATGAATGGTGATTTACAGGCGCAGACAGACTGGTTTGCAACTGGTGTGGATATTATCGCGACTGACTGGGAGGCTTTCTGATGTACGGGACTACCAAATTAAGCACTCAACAGGCCACCAATATGGAGTGGTCTATCGCTAACTGTAAGATCGTGTCATGCAATGCCACGCGTACTGATGTGGGCCATAAAAGCACTATAACAGGCTATCTAGTAATGACCACTAGGGGGATGAGGGTTAGATTCCGCTGGAAAGCAGAGCAAGTAACGCCATTCAGAGAGCCATCAATGCCGCTGCAGGTTGAGCAGGATTATCTATGTTTACCAGAAATAGATGGAGGAATGCTGGTGGAGTCTGATGGTAGTAAGGCTGATTTTGAAGCCAATTTGAAGCTGGCACAGGCCGTAATCAATAGTTATCGCGGACAGTGGATCGCAAAAGTGAAACATATTGTTCGTTTGTCTCGCTGGTAGTATTAGATATTTAGTATTAATTTTCTAATATAATCATCTTTTTACCAGTCTATACAGTTTTAACATTCTCATTATCATCCCCTCGGTCATTTCCTGCCCGGGGGATTAATGGAACAAATCAGCAGCGCAGAAATTGCGGATATCATGATCAGGGCTGACTGCTATCTGACAGTCACTGAAATTACCACTCTCGCCAAAGAAAAATACCCTCATCTCCATGTTTCACGAGTAAGTGTAACTAACATCATTCGTCATTTTGTTCGTTCAAGCAGGGCAATCTGTGAGCTGGATGATCGTGTGTATCCACGAAAATACTGGCTACATGGTCTGAACGGATATCAGTTCAAGGTGCGCGGGCGCACGCCTGAATACGGTAGCTTACTGGTTAAAAACTGTAGCAGAAAATCAGTCGAACAGGCGCGAAAAGAGCAACGAGAGCTGGTGGACATGGCGAATAAGCTGTGGAATGCCGCCGTTAAAAAGCGTGGTGTTGCTTTATGAGTCTGGTTAATTGGGAGGAGCACCGCGCCCGCTTTATAGCGTTGCGTGAAGAAAAAGGGATCACTGTAAAGGAATACTGTGAGGAGCATGGCCTTAGCTTCAATACAGCCAGAAAGCATCTCAATATGAAAAAAAATGAGGTGCGGTCGCAGGTAAAGACAACAAAAAAAAGCACCAAATCACCTGAAAAAAAACGGGCAGGAAGAGCAACAAAAAAGCTGGAAGAGGGTGCAGAAAAAACAAAATTTACAGAAATTGACAATTCGCAGGGTGCAGGTTCTTTCCGAAGTATGCCAAGAAAGAAAACTTTGGATCATGAAAATAATACCAATAATAACAATGAGATAAAAGAATCTGTCAGGAGATCATTGCGCGAAAAAATGGCGAAAATGATCCCCGAAGAAGATAAAAGCGCCCCAAAAATTGAGGGATCTTCAGCAATGATCCCTAGCGGTGCTGTGCAGCGTGCCACATTGCCCACTACGAATGTGGCTCGCGATATGATGAAGAACGGCGCAGAAGAACACCTGCGGTTAGCAATTCAAATGGCGCAAGAGCGCGCACTTCAGTATCAAAGCATTGTTGATCAGGAGGCCGAACGTCTACAGGCGGAAATAGACGCCTTGGGCGATAAAGAGCCAGAAGGAATGCACCCTGGGCAGCGCCTTCTCGGTCTAATCAGTGACGCGGCCTACTACATGAATGATTTTATCAGTAGGTTGGCAGCTATATATCAGTCCGAACAAAAGCTGCGACAGGGGGATGAAAAGCTTCGTCAGAGCGCTCGCCAGCAAGCATTCAAAGAGGCTGAGGCCAGAGAAAAACTCGAATTAGCACGCCTACAGGCCGAACAGCGTGGCAAAGAGATTGAATATCGCATTGGCGCTGACGCACGCGCTGCCAGAGTTATCGCCGCCGCTATACGTATGCGTGAGCGCGAGGAACTGGATGATATCGGTGTTGCTGAATACATCGAGCGCCAGGGGGGCAGCGTCCCGGCTATCCTCGCGGCGCGCGCGGCGAAAGCTATCACTCTTCTCGAACCACCTGTTTCTGACGTCAATGATGTTGATGATGAACAGCTGGACAAAGAGGCAAGGGAGTTTGCAACGCTTCAGGCTAACCATCCGCAATGGCTGGCAGAGCGCCGGGCGGATGTGGCAACCATTGTTGAAGAATTGGGGTGCGGAGATTACGACCGCAATGGCGAGCGTAAAGCTGGAGAATTCGAGGCCAACGACGAAGAGCTGGATATTGACCCTTCGGCAACGGCTGAAATTTACGGTGATTATGATGCATCTGATGCAGGGTATGACGCCGGAGATGATGATATCGCGATAGAACCGCCGGAGGATGATTAATGGCTGGCGGGCGCAAGATTAAATGCGTCACCAGCGATCCACGCTGGCGCGATATGGTAATCAAATACCGCTACAACTTTACCCAGGCTGTTGTCGATATTTTTGGGATGTTCCCCTCCCACCAGCAGCAGCAGATCATTCAGTCAGTGCAGGAAACGGGGAGTAGGACGACCGTCACGTCCGGACACGGAACGGGGAAGTCGTCCCTTACCGCGATGTTGCTGTTGATTTTTATGATCCTGTTCCCCGATGCCCGTGTCATCATTGTTGCTAACAAGATAGGCCAGGTAAAAACAGGCGTATTCAAATACGTTAAACAGTATTGGGCGAATGCAGTTAAGCGTCATGGGTGGTTGCAGACCTATTTTGTCCTCTCTGACACCATGTTTTATGAGCGCTCCCGTAAGGGGATTTGGGAAGTTCTCTGCAAAGGTTATCGACTCGGCAACGAAGAAGCGCTGGCGGGGGAACACGCGGCACATTTGCTTCTAATTCTGGATGAAGCATCTGGTATATCTGATAAGGCGATCGGCGTAATGACCGGTGCTCTTACTGAAGAAGATAACCGGATGTTGATGCTATCCCAGCCAACAAGGCCAAGTGGTTATTTCTACGATTCGCACCATTCTCAAGCAAAAACCCCAGACAACCCGAAAGGGATCTGGACAGCAATTGTTCTTAACTCGGAAGAATCACCGTTCGTCACACCACAATTCATCAAGCAGAAGCTTCTGGAATATGGCGGGCGCGATTCTATTGAGTACATGGTCAAGGTGCTTGGTCAGTTCCCACGAGAAATTAACGGCTATTTGCTTGGTCGTGATGAATGCGATCGCGCTGCTCGCCGCAAGGTGTTGTTGGAGAAAAACTGGGGATGGGTGGCAACGGCTGACGTTGGTAATGGGCGAGATAAGTCGGTCCTCAACATCTGCAAGGTATCTGGTCACAGGGATAAGCGGCGCGTTGTTAACTTTAAGGTAATGGAGATGCCTGGCACTATGGACCCATTGGCCTTTGCTGACTTCATATATAACGAATGTACGCCGGAAAAATACCCGAATATAACAATCGCGGTTGATGCTGATGGTTTTGGTTCTGATACGTGTGCGCAGTTGGTGCGTCGTGGTGCGAACCCGGTACGTATTCGGTGGGGAAAACCCATGTTTGCGAACAAAGACAGGGAGCGATTTGTTAATCAGCGTGCCTACGCAAATATTATGGCGCGAGATGCCATAAAGTCAGGGCGTATGCGGATAGACAGTGACCCTAAAACGGCAGAGCAAGCGTCAAAAATCCCCTTTTTACTGAATGAAGAAGGGAAAATGGCGATGATGCGCAAAGAGCACATGCGGCAAAAGCTGAACATCAAATCGCCTGACCGATGGGATACCTACTGCTTCACTATGCTGGTGGACTATGTGCCTGCTAATGAAGATATTGGTGCCGAAATGGCAACTTTCCGGGATCAGGTTCTGGCGGATATCGAAATGCCGGATCTGGATATATAAAAGCCCCGCGATGCGGGGCCGGTTGTGATTACCAGAGCTTCGCGGCGTACTGCGTTTGGGGGAATGTGTATCCGTAACGTTCTTCGATTGCTTTGCCGTATTTTTTACGAGCTTCATTCAGTTTAATGCCGGTCAGGTCGTCTCCAGAGGCCATCATTACGTCTAACAATTCCAGATCCATTTTATCCAACCTTGCCATTGCTTCACGTGATGTACGTATCTTACGCTCAATGATATGGCGAATAGCCGGATCGGCATCCTCCAGCATCTTAGCGGATTTCTGCTTAAGGCTTTCATTGCGAATATCGATGTTCCTTAAGATGTACGACTTCGCAACGTAGCTTGGCTGGTGTTTTTCCAGGTCACGAACACGATATAAGTTAAAATCGCCGAGAAGGCTGCATGGTACCGATTCGACGCCAGAATAAATTGTAATGCTCCGGCGTTCACCAACATTATTGACAACGGGGATCGTTGTCTTCGGTAGTCTTGCGAAAACCAATGCGCCATGTGCGCCAACTCTAAAGCGAGAAAGGGCATTGCTGCCTTCGATGTTTGTTGTCAGCACAACATCTGTATATGCCTCTTTACGCGCCCGGTAGATCTCGCCTTCAGTCTCAGCTTCAAAGAAGCGCTGCTCTTCTTCAAGTGCGCCTACGATTTGAGAAAAGACCCTATTTTTCAGGCTTTTCTTTATGATTTTGTCGTATTTTTTGAGCAATTGTTCACGTGTAAATGTACGTGTTGTTGTAGCGCTTTGCACAACAACATGCGTGCTTTGATTGGTGTCCTCAATGATGAATGGGATCGGAGAATATACAGACTCAACAATGTTCGACGCTTTGCCGTCGGCATCGCGGCACATGTCAACGAATGCTTTCCATTCAGCAAGACATTTTTCAGCTTCTTCTAATATGTTTTGGTCATGCGTTAATGCAACATGACGGAACTCCTCGCCAGCATAACTGGTATCATGGAAAACAGAGTTTGCGACCACCAGCTCTTTCCACCGTTCAGCGGTTTGCAGGAACCGTTTGTACTCTTTCTCGATCGACTTCTTACTCATTATTCCTACTCGATTTAGTTTTCTAACATAAAATTACTATGACAAATTTATGTCGAATAACAGAGTGAGTAAAGGATCGAACTGTGATTTTTTGTCATCAATTTTAGAAAACCAACTGTATAAACCACACTTCGCAAATTAAAGACCATGAAGGCAACGTGTTACTGGTCAGAATCAATCTGTGATGGATTAAAAAAAATCGCCATTTTATAACTTTAAATAATTGGCATTATTTAAAGTTAGGCTATAATCATGTGTAGATGAACAGTGTTGACATCACTGAAAATACGTGCCTCGAATCAAAGGCTTGTATTTTGAAAATTAACTTATAGCTACCCTGTCATTTTTATATTTTTCGCGTAGCGTCATCTGTATATAGAGGTCAAATAGTTTCATGGGTGAATTAATTATCTCTGGCAGTTCCGGTGGTTTTCTGCGCAACATTGGCAAAGAGTACCAGGAGGCCGCAGAAAACTTTATGCGGTTCATGAATGACCAGGGGGCTTATGCGCCGAATACTCTGCGCGACCTCCGGTTAGTGTTTCATTCCTGGGCGCGCTGGTGTCACGCTCGCCAGCTTGCCTGGTTTCCGATCTCACCAGAAATGGCCCGCGAGTATTTTCTTCAGCTGCATGATGCCGATCTGGCTTCGACCACCATTGATAAGCACTACGCCATGCTGAACATGCTGCTTTCGCATTGTGGCCTTCCGCCACTTTCGGATGATAAAAGTGTTTCTCTGGCTATGCGGCGCATCCGGCGCGAAGCGGCAACTGAAAAAGGCGAACGAACAGGCCAGGCTATTCCTTTGCGGTGGGATGATCTGAAACTGATCGACGTCCTGTTGTCCAGGTCAGAACGGCTGGTGGACCTGCGCAACCGGGCTTTTCTCTTTGTTGCATACAATACGCTGATGCGTATGTCGGAAATCTCGCGTATTCGCATAAGAGATCTGGACCAAACAGGTGACACTGTCACGTTGCATATTTCACACACGAAGACAATAACGACCGCAGCCGGGCTTGATAAAGTGCTTTCCCGTCGCACTACTGCTGTGCTGAAAGACTGGCTGGAGGCTTCCGGGCTTCGTGAACATCCTGACGCGGTGCTGTTCCCGCCGGTACACCGTAGCAATAAGGCCAGGATTACGGCAACGCCCCTTACTGCACCTGCAATGGAGAAAATATTCAGCGACGCCTGGGTGTTGCTGAATAAAGGAGATGCTACGCCAAACAAAGGAAGATACCGGACGTGGACCGGGCATAGTGCACGCGTCGGGGCCGCTATCGATATGGCTGAAAAGCAGGTGTCTATGGTGGAGATTATGCAGGAAGGAACCTGGAAGAAACCGGAAACACTTATGCGGTATCTGCGCCGTGGCGGCGTGTCTGTGGGGGCTAATAGCCGCCTGATGGATTTATAAATTAAATTTCTAACACATCTTTTTAGATTAACATCTTTGCTGTAAAGTACCCTCGCCTATTTAGGAGGGTGCTTTGCAGAGTCAAATCACGGAATCAAGACGCTTCAAGGTGGATGGTTACACCGTAACCTTCGCCGCTGGTGTTAAGAACAGTCATGCTGTCGTTGTGTTCGGCATCATGACCGGGCTTGAGGCCGTCCCTGTGTTTACCCTCGAAAAAAACTGGCGAAATCTGGAGGAAGCAGAAAGCTACGTCCGGAAAGTAACCATCATTGCCGCCGAAAAACTCCTGGCCCACTATCAGGAAAATTATCGCACTATGGTCGAGAAGATTAATCTCGCTTTCACTCGCCCCACTACCGGCTTTATTGCACCGGATACTAATGCAGGTCGATATCCTGCAAGGGGGCGTCGGTGAAAACTTATTACCCATCTCTGAATTGTTACCCGTCTTCCTATCCAGAATTATCCGGGAAGCTGTTAGCTCTATTAGCTAAAGCACCTACGGAATGGTTTAAGCCAGTCGTTATCAATCCACACTTCCTGGATTACGGATCTGTTCGCACTCGTAACGAACTCAAAAACCTACTGGCGCATGGATTCATTCGACACCGTTCCGGTAAAGGCTATCAGTTAGCGATTGCGCCAGAAGAGGCCGTGCGGCTATTCGCATATCGTGACAGCCAGACAAAAGCTCGGGTAATAGCTCAAATACTTCATAACGGCAGCACCTATGCCCGCCAGTTTGGCGGCGACACGTCGCAGTTCTTGCGGGCGGTGCGATCGCTGGAGGAGCAAGGAATTATTGAAAGTTCCTGTCTTCCTGTTCCTACCGTTCCACATATCAAACGTCGGGTTTACACCTTCACGCAGAGAGCTAAAAAACAATGATTTACGTAAAAGTGAAACGCCTACATCCGGCAGCAAAACTTCCAGCTTATGCCACCTCCGGATCGGCGGCGATGGATTTTGAGGCTGTTGAAATAAAACCATGCGTCGATAGCAATGGTGCAATTTCCTCAAGCTGGTGGGTGTATACCGGACTGGCTATGGAGATCCCGCCCGGCTGGTGTCTGAAACTCTATCCGCGATCCGGATTGGGCTGCAAAAAACATACTCGCCTGGCTAACTGCGTAGGAATTATCGACTCCGATTATCGCGGTGAAATCATGGCAAAACTGATTACTGATCCCGGCGGGGAAGGCGTTTGTCTCAAGCCTGGAATGGCTGTCATGCAAGGCATTTTTGAGCGTGTTGAACAAGTCTCACTAGTCGAGGTTGAGGAACTCAACGAAACGGAACGTGGTGCTGGTGGCTTTGGTAGCACATCGGAAGACCACTTTGAAATTAAGCGCACACCGCTTCAGTACGCAAAGTTTTAAGCAGAGGAAAGGCTATGAATTACATGGCAACGAAAGAGCTTTTTAAGTTCCTTCCCAAATACAAAGCTCACAAAAACGTTAGTGCATCGAAAATCAAAAATGTTGTTATTTTCGGAGTAACTGATGCCCCACTTTGGGGCTGCATTGAACTCGTTGAACCAAAAGGGGCAACAGTTTGTGTTGACGCAATGTTTTTACAAAAACACCGACCAAAAACTGGCGGGTATCTGATCGTTTATGAAAACGGTTATCTGTTCTATGCCCCGGAGAAACCATTTGAGGAATGCTATGGCTTGGTTAACGACGCCTCCGAAAATGGAACCACGGTCATCATTACGGATGACAACGGCGTGATGATTAATATTACCGGGAGCGTAACTATTTCTGCTGGTGGTACCACTACCCAGCAAGAGGAAATCGACCTTGAAGCAGCCGACTTTTCTGACGCGCTGATGTGGCTGAAGGATGGCAAGAAAGTTGCTCGACGCGGGTGGAACGGCGAAAACCAATTCTGCTGGCTGGTTCCTGAAGGACAGTACCCGGCACGAATGGAAGCCATTAAGGGATATTTCCCCTGCGACCTCGTTCCGTATGGTGCTTATTTCGCCTTAAAAAATGCACAAGGTGTAGTTGTTCCGTGGGTGCCTTCTGTAGGCGACCTGCTGGCATGTGACTGGTTTGTAGTGGAGTGATTTGACATGGAAAGCACCAAAACAATTCAATACCGCTTGCGTAATGGCCTGCTGGTGGCTGTTAACGCCGACATGTCACTGCCGTTTGACACGATTGAACGCACTATCATGACGTATCTCGGCTTTAATGAAGAGCTGAATGAAGAGCATGGCGTAGCTATATGGAGTGATGCAGACAGCGGCGTTCGTCGTTACATCACCGCCAGGGGCAAAGACTACTCTCTGGAAGAACTGTTTACCCTTGCGCAGTCTTTCGAATGTGTAGCATTAGACCTGTTTAATGATCCTGCTATAGCGCAACGACTTATACGCGAGCTTGGGCTATCCGTTACACCAATTATCTTTAAAAATGGCAGCCTGACTGGCACATGGCGCGTAGAACGCATCTCAAACTACCTTCCATATAACAGACAGTTAAATGGAGTAATCTCCGGCGTTAATCAGCCCGTAGCGTGTGAAAATGTAAACCTGGTTGTCGCTGTTTTGGCAACCGCATGTCGTGTTATCGGTTTGGCTAAACAGGCATTTATTCATTTCCCAAATGGTGCAGAAGGTAGCGCAGAGATTATCGCGTGTGATTTCGAATTTACCTGGATGCTACGCGAACATCTGGACCAAACAGTATTCCGTGCCGAAGAACTGGATATGTATATCACGTCAACGATTCCAGACGATGTGCGAGCTGAAGCAATCGCTATAGCCAGGGCGAAATGCCGTGCGGCGATTGCAGAACGGGCCAAAGAAGAACAGTCCAATGATACAGCGGCAGAAGAGGTGAAATAACAAAAAGCCCGCTTGGTATGGCGGGCTTCTTTTCAAATACTGGAAGCACTTTGTCTGCTACCAAGCATTCTCTGTTTAAGCACAACCATTTCCTGACGGCATAACACAGCAATAGCAGTCCTGGCGCCAATTTGCTTACCAATCAGGTATTGCTTTACCTCGCGGCGACTCACGCCATCAAGAAGCATCTTTAACGCTTCACGGGACAATTTGTTGTATTTGCGTGCCATTAATCTACTCCGCAGAACCATACAATCTACGTAGCGTGGTAGCAGTAGATGCAGATATCGCCCTTAAAACCTCCTCCTTACTTACATCACTGCGGGAGAGGATTTCAGAAGGCGATATTTCCTTTAACGACTTTTGCTTCTCTTTGCAGTTCTCGACCAGTTCCGCAGGAATAACAAACCTGCTATCAATCGGCACAAGTTCATCAAGCGTTTGTTTGGGTACGTTAAACGTAGGATTCTTGAACACCGCAGATTCGGTTCTTAAGTTAATTTTCGACATTGTTTCGTAACTCCACTACTCAAGTCTTGGAACCATATAGTTCACGTAGCTTTTCTGCGACTGAAGATACGGCGATTTCACCAGTCGCAGCCCCTACAGTAAGGTCTGCCAGTTCAGGTGAATCAAATACCTGCACCCCATTACGGCGTAGAAATAGCAGCGCACTGTTTAGCGCGGTACGCTTATTGGCATCATTGAATATATGCCCTCTCGCAGTAGCCACCAGGTAGGTTGCGGAGACTTCGAAAAGGTCGGTAATCTCTTCGTACACAACTCTGGCCTGGACTCTCCCGATAATGGCCTCTGCCCTACCCGGATCTGACATGCCAGGCAGGCCGCCGTAGCGGCTTATATTCGCATCATGAAGCGCAATAAGTTCTTCCGGTGATATATGCCTCATTATCGGTTAACCAGTTCCTTGTTGGTGGAGTCCAGGGTGTCAAACAGGGATGCAAATTCAGCATCCAGCGCTGCTTTTTTGTAGGCTTCGAAAGTAGCCTTGCTAACAATTACTGCTGGCTCACGGCCTCTGCGGGTGATTTCAACTTCTTCCCCGGCTTCAACATTGTTGAGCACTTCAGAAAGGTTGCCGCGCGCGGTACGGAAGTTAATGGATTGCATAAACACCTCGTGTACTCGTTATGTGTACACAATTATAAACTTCACAGGCATAAAGCACCAGCACTTTGCAGCTTAAATCACCGGACAATCATCAAATTCCCCACTTCGGGCATCATTAATGACATGAGTGATCACACCAAACACAGCATTACTCCCCGTGCATCCATCGTCATCCACTGGTAACGCCTCTTTCTTCCCGGTGCTTAAATCCTCCAGGTGCTGGCGCGGATACTTCCTGTATCTTTTTATGCGATATTCACCTTCCATAGCGCAGACAAGTAGCGAACCATCAACCGGAGTAAGTGAGGAATCGACCACCAGCAAAGCACCCTGCAATATTCCCTCACGGTGATGGCTATCAGCTGCCCGCATGAAGTAGGTTGCTGATGGATGCCTGATTAGTTGCTGATCAAGAGAAATTCGGCTTTCAACATAATCCGCCGCAGGAGAAGGGAAGCCCATAGCGTTTTCACCTTAATGATACTGTTCATTTATACAGTATACATTAAAGGGACACCTTTGGTGCAAACGCGTTACGTACATCAACCACCGCTGATGATTTTGTGCTCTTTGCTACTATTCATCACCAACGGATCAGCGTAACCAAGCCCAGCATGAAGTAGTTCTGAACCGGATTAGAGAAATGCAAAACGATAATAGAGGCTAAATCGAGGTAGAAAACACATTGTTTAAGGCCACTAATTGTGGCCTCAAAGGGGAGAGATGCTTATTGGCTATGGCTAAAAATCAAATGAGACACTTCATGTGGTTGTAGCTCGTCAAGATCCGGGGCCACAAAACCTTTTCCGAAAGACTTCACAAGTAATTCGCCAGCCGCATCATTGTCACCTATTACACGAAAGTCATACGGCAGCATCGCAAGTTGACGGCGTAATCCTGCGGAGAAAGTCGAACCTAACAGCGCCCACGAATTGCCGCCCGCGTTGTGTACAGCTGCGCTCTTAAAAATAGACTCAGTTATCCATATTGGGCCATCTTTTAAAGGAAGATAGGTTCCCCAAAGTAACTGTCTGCCGTGTGATCGCGTGAAATACCGGGCCATCTTCGGATTGCTATGCTGCTTAGGTGCACCTGGTCTATATGTCTGATACCCAGCCAACATCCCATCAAACCTGTAGAGAGGGAATGTAACTACTCCTTCGCTTTCATCGATCCACTGTCTATATGGGTGTATATCATGGCGGTAGTTGCGAGTTAGCAAATGAGCTTCCAGCTTTCCAAATTTTGTCATATTCCGTTCTTCCTGCATACTGGGCATGTGTTCTCTGTGAAATATGGGAAACTATTATCCAGCTCATCTACCCACTGTTTATGGTCGAAGCAGAAAAATATCTCCCACGGCATTCCATATTCTTCCATCCATAGGCGGATCTGCATTTCTATTGGAATCGGCGGTATTGCAGACACCATATCAACAGGATAACAGTTCAGACGACGTTCCAGTTCTTCTACTCTCTTCTGGAGATGAAATATCCGATCCAGATGCACACGCCGCTCCCGTGCCATTTTAAAATAAAGCTCGCCGGTCATCATTAACGCCTACATTCAGGGCAAGAGTTCCCTTCTGCAAAATAGGGGAAACTGCTATCAAGCTCATCACACCATCCGCGATGGTCGTAGCACCAAAACGCCTCCCACGGCGCACGGAAATACTTCATCCACCAGGACACTCGATCTGGTATATCTGCTGGTGGCAGCTCTTCTGGCAATAATTTGCCTGATAATTCCCTTTCCGCCCGTGCCAGCATTCCTTTTAGACTCGCATTTTCTTTTTCAAGAATCTCTACGCGAGCCTGTAACTCAGCTTTCGTTGGCATGGCCCGCCTCATGTTTATCAGCCACCAGCGGCAATAAAGCCTTAGCCATTTCATGAACCAACATGGCATCAATGACGCCTAGCGTATGGCCCGGCTTAATCTTTAATGCGGCCTCAAGATAGCCTCTTTCCAGAGTGGTTTTTACACTTTTCTTGGGCGCTTGTTGGGAACTATCCGGAAGATCCGAATTCCCAGCCTCATAAGCTATCCTCAGCCAGTGCAACGCCTTACTTTCAAGTTCATCGACTTTCTGCGACGCTATAAGAGCTGCTTCATACTGTTCACGAGTGACAACCGATGTAAATGCACTGCGATCAAGGTCACTGATATCGCAAATAATGCCATCCAAGGAATAATTCTTTGATGATTGGTAATTTTTATGGCGCGCGCCAAAAAGAACCATAGCGCGACTACTACCTGGCATCGTAATGGATAGATGGCAAAAATCTTTTCCATCAGGCCATCCACGCCCCTTAGATAATTCCTTCACTAACAAGTCAATCAGTGTCATAGCTTTACCATCCTTGCAAGGCGCTAAAGCTATTTTGGCAAGCTCCAATACTTCATCTGCTGTGTATCCAGCACCGTGACCATACATTTCGATACGGGAAATAATATCTGAAATACGCTCTTTAGTGATTCTTGTCATAGTTTTATTTCCTTGCATGGTTCGCCTTTACGGCAAACAGCTACACGGTCATTTCTTACATTAACCACAGTCACCGTTCCGTCATCGCATTGAATAACGATGAAAGGGTGTTCATTCTCTTTTGTGCAATGTTGCTGTTCCCCTGCTGTAACAGTGAGGGGAATTAATAAAATAATAATTACTGCGAATTTACTAAATGTTGCCATAGCAATCTTTCTTTCTGTTTTTCATTATGGTTGAATCCAGTTATCTTCAATAGCAATGCTCAATCTTTGTAACCATTCTGCTAATTTCAGCATTGCTTCTCTTTCGCTTAAACCACGAGGAAAATCATCAAGCGATATTGTTGGCTTGAAGTTTCCCAAATTATCCATTTCAACGGTCAGATTTTGCTCCAGCACGGTATTCCTTACGCGGCTATTGTGCCGAAGCAAATATACTGAACGTGATTTATTGGTTTTGTGGTCGAACGTATATTCGGTAAGTATCATCTGGCTTCCGCCATGATTATTACCGCGCCACATAATTACTCCGTGTTAATTTTACCTTTATCGCGAACACCTTTACCGGTTTATCGCCGAAGTGCGGGTGTGTGATTATCTTAATTTCATAGCCGTCATACGGAACATCAATTCTGCGGCTGGAATCGTCGCGCTTCGGATATCCCTTTGTGATAATCAGGCGGTCATACTCGCGGAACATAATTCGCTTATTCCAGTAGTCATTACACAGGCGATACTCTTCTGTTTTCTCTCCGCGAATCATTGCATCGAAGTATTCACCTTTGACGGCAAGTTGCAGGTTAGCCACGGTTAACTCCTTGCTGTGTAGCGTCGAGTAATAAATCCCACAACCGCTGAGAGCAATTTCCGCATGTACAGCGCTGACCCACAACGTTTATCGCGTTGCTGATTTCCGGCGTTACCTGTTTAGGAACCATAACCCAACCATCCGGAGTTACCGGAGAGTTGCCAGCCAGTCTACGCAAAACAGCCTTAACAGCCTCAATACGGTCATCATCGCAACTTTCCAGCGTATCTATGCGGTCGAGCATGATGATTGCGTTATCAATATCAGGATTGCCGGTCCACTCATTACCGCGATTGGATTCGGCAGCCTGGTTGCCGTGTACTGTTTGATTCTCGGCTTAACCCAGTCTGTCGTCGCTGCATGAATGCCCTTCCAGCCAGGCCAGTGCTTGTCGCATGAAATACGCAATATGCTTGCCGTGGTAATCGTCTTCATCGATGTGAAAAGCGATACTGCGGATGTATTCAATTGCGTTTTCAATGGCCTCCGGCGTTATCGGCGTTGACATATTTTGATATTGGAGTGCCAAGACGCGGCTGGCATCCTCAACACCTTTAACTGCATCTGCGCAGTAGTTATAGCGATTGCATTCCACTAACTTTTGCTTTAGGTTTTCAATTGCTTGCGCGATATCAGCCTGTATTACCGGCGCTGGCGGTGCGGTATAAAACTTCGTCCCCAACGGCAACAACTTCATCGCTTTTTCTCCCTTAATGATGCGATAAGTTGATTTCCCGCCAAGGTCTACCGTTCCATCCATAACAAGGCCATATCGCTTCTCTGAAACTTCACCAATAGGCTCTGCTTCCAGCGATGCCTGTGCGATACGAAACACATTGGCAAGCAGGCTGTCTGTAGATTGGTTATCGTGCGCCGGGTCGCTCAGGAAACCAGTGATGAATGATTTAATTTCCGCGTTTTCTCTGGTAATAGTGGTCATTTGTTAATCCTTAAAACTTTATGCCCTGGCGCAAAAGCACGTGTTTTGTCTTTGCTTATTCGCCACCCGTCTTTACGGGCCTCTTTTGCACAACCAGACCATGACGTACCGATATACTCACCGAAGTCTGGCACTGGATATACACCTTCCGTACACTGGCGGCAGTCACAATAGAGATGCATGGTGTAACTTGCGGCAATAGCCATATCACTCTCCTTTAGTGCGCAAATGGTTTCTCCAGCGGTTTTGCGCCGCGCTGGGCTTTTTGCAAAAACCACAATCCATCATCCCGTAATATTTCATCAACCCCATCCGTCGGTTGCTGAGTCTCACCCACTGCCAGACGCCAGGAGCGTTTCTACGAACTAACAGAATCTTTGCTTTACGGTTTTTCATCTTACTGCGTACCCTTTCTTCCGCCTGTTCTGTGACGCAGTAGGCTTACGCTTTGCGGCAAAAGCCACCTGACCAAATGGATGGAGTACCGCTATCTTATGGTTGCTAATAACCAGCTCCACCACACGCACAGGTCGCTGTAAAAAAAGTCGTTTTGCCTTACGGTTTTTCATCGCTTTGCTCTCCTGCGTCTCTTTGCTGCTCGTCGTGCCGCTGCAATACCGGTATGGCGGCGCTTTGGTGCCGGGATGATGTTGTCAGCCATCAGGACATGTGGCTTTGCAATTAGCGCAGAAGCCCAAAAACGAGTCGGGTACGGTAACAAGCCGATACATGCCACACGCATTACTCACCTTCTTTGATGCGAATGCCAGCGGCGCGTGGCACATTAACTTCCACGATGCGCACAGTTGGTTTGTACATCTCAATCGCTGTCAGCCAGTCAGCGCCGGTCATATGCTTTTCTGCATCGCCATTAGTCCATTGAACCGGCACGCCAATAGCTTTCATCGCAATTTCTATTTCCCCGGCAATGGCGCTTTTCCCGCAACCAGTAAAACCAGAGACAACGACAAGAACTTCGCCTTTGGCTGGTTTTATTTCCCGCGCCTCCACCTCTGCAATTCGGCACATAGCATCGATATTTGTGTCTTCCAGGCGTTTAACTTCATCCAATAATGCCAACGCGATATCTGGCGAAAAGTGCTTCATAAAATCGTTAAGCGCATTAATTCGCTGATCGAAAGGCATTACAGGCGCTTCACCAGCAATTTTTGTTTTTTCAGCAATTTCACGAAGCTTTTGATAGTCAATTTTGTTTGTCATGCCACTACCTCTTCGAATTTCAACTCCAATTGGTCACCCCAGATTTCACATGATTCGGAACACGAACCAGTATCAAACCGCTTGGCCTGCACCATCGCCTGATACAAATTTCTGTAGTCGCTGTCGGCATACATTCTGGCAATCCCGTCAAGCGTCAGGTGACCACGGTACATAACGTCTTTACCTGTTCTGCGATGACCATCCCTGACGTGTTTGCCTGTAACCAGCTCATTAAAAATTCGCATCAGACCAGGTTCGTCTTTACATGCAAGCCCCAGCTTTTGCGTTGACTTTTTGATGCAAAAAACACAGTTCCCGAGGTGCTCCGGGATTTGCAAATCAAAAGGTTGTTTTCGCCACCACCGGATAACATCCGACTTATCAAAATCTGACAGCTCGGCAAGATACCGGACGCCCGGTTTCGGTTTCAGCCTACGGGGTTCGTCCGCACGAATACCCAGCCATGTGATGTAATTCCCTCGCCCAAAATGGTCATCGCAATATTTCGTGAAAGGGGTGAGTTTTAGCCTGTCAGTACAGAACGCGCCGCCGATGTATGGCGTACCGTACTTTTTAACCATGTCCATAAACGGTTTAAGCACCGGCATTCGCGTCTGAATATCCTTTGGTTCCCATTCCGTATAACCATTTGGCTGCCCAAGTTCTGGATTTATATCGACCTGCAACACCGTTAGCGGTACATTCCAGAACTTCACAACCTCACGAATAAAGCGATACGTCAGAGGATGTTCACAGCCGGTATCCATAAAAATGAAATGGACGCTAGCGCCAGCTTTTCGCTGTGCTTCCATCAGATGAACGAGATAAGCCGATGTTCGTCCACCTGAAAAGCTGACGACTTGATGCATACTCACGGTTTATTCCTGAACGCGCTTAAACTCGATTACCCATACCCACGGGTTAGATAGCCAGTTCTCCTGCCCGTAAAGACTGCGCCAGATATCACCAAAACCAACGCGATAAACAGCTTCCGGCGGCGTAATTTTGTACATCGCCGGAGATGCGCCTTCTGCTTTAGCATCTGCCTCGCTCATATCACGCAGCCGTTCCACACGCACGTCGGTAATTTCCAGCAAAATGCGCGATGCCCAGCGCGGCATGTGAATTGATGGACGCCACCCGCCATCAAATTTTTCATTCACAGTGTGAGGTTTCCAGTCGGCATCATCGGGTATCGACCACAAGCCGTAATCACCCGGCTTTTGCTCACAACTGGCCCGATAAATCCTTGCTGCGTTCTTCTCATCGCCACGACAAAGGTTGTCGTTCCAGTCCACACTGCAACCATCCTCATTGCCTAATATCGCCCACGCCTCACGGACCCATATGCGATCACCAACGTTACCGAACGGGCATAAACCATGTTCAGGTGCATCCATAACGTGGGTATAGACACCATTGCGTTTCTTTGTCGGTTTACGGATAACCAGGCAGTTATCGGCCCTGACATTTTTTACAGGTCGGCGAGTCTGCGTCTTCCTTCCTTCGAGGATGGCCCTGACCATCTCATCGTTAAAAATCATCCCGCGTTCTTTCATTTTTTGATCCACCTCATCAGTTATTGAACGTGATCACTCCGCGCTCGATGGCGAAGTCGAAAAGCTGGTTAGCTGCTACGTAAAGGCGTATGCCATGTGCTTTTTCCCATGCCCGGACATCGTTTTCTGCGCTTCTGGCGCAGTCATCGCAAAGAGGAACAGCCCAGCGGTCGTGTTCGTTTAACGAGCGGGCGCGGTACATGAATGGGTGATTAACCTTGCCGCCGCAGCCTACACACGGGCGAGACACCACAAACCGGAGATAAGCCGGGCTTTTTCCGAGTAAGGTTTTTGGACGGCGCATATATAGGAGGCCAGAATCTTCATCGACGGACAGATTGACGATCTGCTCTGCGGAAATATCCACCAGCTCGCGGGTACTATGCTCCCAGGTAATATCCGACTCTTTCAGAGTGCCGGTAGGGATTTCAGTTTTTGGCTGACAAAATGCAATGCGACCAGCTTCATCAGGCAGTTCGTCTTTAAGATTCCGGCGAATGGCCCAAAAGGTGAGTTCAACCATGCTCAGATCGCGATCTGGCGGAAGTTTTAACTCGCTGGCAGCCCAGTTCATAATCCAGTTGGCGCGATTCCGTGACAGTTGGTCTTCCAGCTTGCCGTATCCCTTCATCATGTATTCCGCATCATGCTTCCAGCACAGGCGAACGGCAGAACCGTTATAGAAATGGGTGGTTAGCTGGTGGCTGCAATCGCGCTTATCATGCGCCTGGCAATCGTGAATGTTGGTGCTAACCCAGTGAACGAGAGAATCCTCACCACCTAACGCGTTAAATACACGCTCACTTTGAAAAAAGGGGGCCAGTGACTGGTTGGCAACCAGTGAATAATTCAGGTCAACGACACCATCAGGGGTGTTTTCAGCCTGTTCACGCGGCAATGGGGATATAAGAAAACGGCGTCCTGCGCCGATGTAATTGCTGGTGGGCTTATCTACAGGAAAGACAGCCACACCAGTTTCATTTACGACATATGGGGTGATTATTGCACTCATAATGCATACCGACTCTGTTTTGTTCCGAGCGGTAAAATAATATGTTAGAAAACTAAAATCAATGTTCTAACGTAATTTTGAGTGCGTAAATGATTTGATCAGACTTTAAGCTTCCCTCCCTTCACCTGCATTAGCGTCAGATTTCCGCAAAAAACCGCGCCCGTGTCTATGTAGTGCTGATTCCAGTATGCTTTTGGTCTTCGTACCGGTGTGTGCCCAAAGATAAAGCGATCTGCGCCTGTGATTTCTCCACCAATGCCATCTATCGAATCACCGACGCGACTGCGCGACCAGACAACATCAAAAAGCGACACATCCTTACCGAACTGGTACTCTCCACCTGGATAGTCGGCATGGGCTATAACGATAGTTTCATGCCCAGTGTTCAACTCAATGATATATGGCAGACGCTTTACCAGCTCCACCAGCGCCTTGGCTAATATTTCCTGATCAGTGCCCAGCATGAAGAACCATTGTCCGCCATTCATTAGCCAGTTATTCACGTTGCCATCAGGACTTAACGCATCAAGCATCAACCGCTCATGGTTCCCCATTACTGCCCTGAACCAGGGCATCTGCAATAGTTCCAGACATTCGACATTTTCAGTACCGCGATCGATAAGGTCGCCAACCGATATCAGTAAATCCTGCGCCGGGTCAAAATCCACACGATGGAGTTCGGACATCAGTCTGGTGTAGCAACCATGCAGATCACCAACAACCCATATGTTTCTGTAGCCAGAACCATCAATACGGCTATATAAATTCACTTCATGCATAGTCTGGATCATGCGGCAACCTTCTCCCGCAGCCAGATACAAACTGGACCATCTTCAGTGTCATGAATAGAGCCAACAAACCAGCCTTCACCCTCTGGTCGCTCCGGTTCCCAGGCGGCAATATCGGGACCAGCTGCGTCCAGATCAAAATCATCTTCATCCATACTGCGAATAGTCCACTGAAGATTATTTTCCTTCATCCAGGCGTCAAATTCCTCAGTGGAAATATATTCACGACCTGCGCAAAACTTCTCATACTCCGGATGTGTCCAGCAGCCATATTCATCACGTTCTACCGGCATTTCTTTAATGATGCTCACTCTTCATCCTCCAAGTCGGCAACGGCCTCCATCACATCAGAACCGCGAATAACCTCAAAAGCACGGCAGGCCATTTCAAACACCTGTTGTTCTTGCGGATGCGGTTACTCCCAATACTTAAAACCAGGTCGATGCTCGTAACCCATCATGGAATAAAAATCGCCAGCAAGTTCAATCGCGGCATCAACAAGTTCGCGATTTGTCATCGTCTGTTCTGTCATTTGGTTTCTCCTGTCTGAACATCACTATCATCAGGTCGCCTTTTATCGCTATTCTGGCTGTTGTGCCTGGTTCAATGCGGCTAAGTTCAAATGCGTCATAGAACGCTTCTAATGCCTTCTGGCGTAGTTCCTGTTTGCGCCGTTTTTTCCACTCTTTTAGGAAAATGGAACCCAGCCATCGCCAGGTACGGGACATGATGTAAAGCCAACCGAGAAGTGCCAGACCGGTATTTAGGGCCGTATCGATCGTTATCGTGGTGTCGATATTCACTGTGGTGGCTCCTGCTTTTCTGCCTTTAATACCATGCGAGAACCATCATCCAGCTCCCAATTAATTTCACCGCCTTCAGCCATGACTAGATGCCAAACGAGTTGTGCGGCCTCGTTGGTTACATCACGACCGCGATCATTGCCGACACGACGTTTTGTTCCATCCCCTAAGTCACGCATTTTTGCCAACACGATGGTTTTTGATAGCGGTGAAAAACCAAGCTGTAGTCGTGCGGTATTACTCACTGTTTGCCTCCTTTTCGAAGCTGGGCAGCGAACCTATCAGCTGCATCCGCGCAAGCAGAAGCAACGGAATCAAAAAATGGATCATCTCCGGTATCGCGCATCGTCAAAGCGAATGCCTCCACCCCTTGTGCCTGTATTTCTACAAGGTATGCCTTAGATGTAGTGCTTTTCGCCTCGCCTAATTCGTTATGAGCGATGTTCGCTATACATGCGATGTCTATATCTGGATGATTAATTGGGCAATGGCTAAGAATTGCCTCAAGTGCTGCTTTTTTGCTTTGGCATTCCGCCACCATCGCCCCGCAATTGCTTTCATATTCGGCAATACGCTGTTTAGCAGCCTCCAGCTCAACACGCAGCTTCTCAAGCGTTAGAGCCATCTCCATGTTCTCGTCCAGCAGTTCAATCACATCAGGATCGCTATCATCAACTACTGTTATGCGCGATTTTTTGTAATGCTCGTCAGCATAAGTTCGTCCAGTTTTGAAGCATCCGTCGTCCTCCATGCCGGAACAGGCATAAACAACATGTGATCCAGATATGCGCTGCATTGACATTTCCTCGCCACAAACAGAGCATTTAGGCGCTGGTTTCGGTGAAAAACGTTCACGTAACGTATGATAGTAAAGCTCGCTCACTGGCTGCCTCCTTTGCGAAGCTGTTCAGCGATATCTTCGAGAACGCCATCAGAGAATGAGCGGTCAAAATCGCCTTCCCGCGCATTAGCCATAAACTCAGTAGAGGTAAGAATCATCCGGGCAATATCCGCGGCGTTCTTCGCAGTATCATCAATAAAACCAGCTTCCCAAGCAGCCAGCATTCTGTTCGCCACAAAGTAAGCGCCCTCCTTGCGTGCTTCAGTCTTCACTTCATCCAGGAAAGTGTCGGTCGCAGGAGTGGTTTTTTGTGGTGATAGGGCGATACGAATTGTTTCAAGAGCTGGATCTATTTCCACTGTTGGCACTTTGATAAAACCAAGCTGCACGCCATTCATAATGAACGTGCGGCGATCCTCACATATCGCCTTCAGTCTCGCATTCTCCGCAGCCAGCGCCGCGCGATTACCCTCCAGCTCTGCAATGCGCTGTTTTGCGGTATCAAGTTCAATCGATAATTTTTCCAACTGCTCTTTATGCTTCTTATATTCCTGATATGCGTGCCAGGACTGACCTTTGCGCACACTATCAGTAATATCAGTAATCTGTTCTGGTGTTAGCGTAGTCAGTGGCTGTGCTGGGAAAATCAGCACTTTCCCGGAATCCCAATCAAAACCAGCGTGAATTGACTGAACCTCAACTGAGGGTGTTGAACCAATGCTGCCAGGCGAATGAACAACGATCGTTACATCCATATCGCGACGATGGCTGTGGTTGTTGGACAAAATACGATTCACCAACTCAGAAAATTTGGAGAATTTCATGCGGAGCCTCAATATGCAAAATAGACCGTTGCCACGCCGTTATAGTGATCAAACGATACGGCGTTTACTTCATAGCTGGCAGGGAGCTTCGAGCCGAGAACATATCCGGGCCACGTTTTCCATGGAATTTCTCTACTCTCACTATCCCCATATACCGTACATCCAAGTGAACCTACAGCCTCGTCAGAACGTTTGCCGCATGTTATGAAACCTATATTTTTCTTGCTGGCCTTAATGGCGATTGGGTGAACACTGGCTGATGCATTGGCAGCACGCTGTGACTGTTGGTTTGCGATATTCGCAGAGTTCGCAGCAGCTACAGCAGCCGTGGTCGCGGCGGTAGATGCCACAATAACTGCTGAAGCCTGCGCCTGTTGGGTAATGGTCAGCAATGCCGCCACAAAAATCATCCTCTTCACTTGTCAGCTCCTTTGCGAATCTGTTCCGCCCATTCTTCAAGGGATTTCTCCGCATATTCACCGGACAGGCCATCAATCGGGTGCGGTTCATTAGCCAACTCTTCTTTCGCTGACAGAATCATGCGCGTAACGTCGAAAACTTCACGTAAAGACTTATTGATAAATCCGTGGTTGAAAGCAGCAGCAAGACGGCTTGCGGTATAGTTAATCCCCTCGTTGCGAGCCGCCGCACGAATTTCAGCCAGAAAAGCATCGGTGGCTGGAGTTTCGCTGTGGTGCAGGGCATCGTTGATAATCATTGCAGCAACTCCGGCCTGACCTGCATCCGTGACCGACACATGCTCAAGAGTTACAGCCATTGCATGTTTCAGCCCAGCATTCTCCGCCGCCAGTGCAGCACACGCTTTCTCAAGTCGGGAAATTTCCGTTACATACTCAGCGTTACGCTCTGCCAGTTGTGCGGGCGTTAAACCTTCAGACTTCATACACTCTCCTTTCGAAATAAACGTACTGATTAATCATGCCCAGGGGCATTTCGAGTTTTTCCGCGATCTCACGGCGGGGAACACCACACTGATGAAGCTGCCGTGCCAGTTCTATATCGCTCTGCCGGTATTTGGCTGACGGATGAAAGTCTCCTTTCAGAATCATGCTGATCCCCAACTCCCGCGCTTTAGTCCTGACGGCATCACCGGTACGACCGATCAGCTTCCCAATACTCTCGACCGTCATAGTTCCGGCGCACTGGCGGAGTATCATGATTTCTGCCCTTCCCCATCCCCGCCAGCTCACGCCGACATCCTCTGAGACATAAACTCCACAAAACGAACTGCATCTTCAGAAACAACACCGCATGACTTCAGATAATTCATTGCGTCACCAGGTAGCGGATTGGTTGGTTCAGCATTTGCCAGGGATTGCGATAAAAGATTGATTAATTTGACCATTCTTCGCTGTCGGAGGTTGTATCCTTCAGCCAAAGACAGGTAACTGGAAAGGGTTTGGCTTAAGCGAGCGCGAAGCTGATCCGTGCCGTGACATTCAATAGCAACATCACGTAACGCATTGACCAGTTCCCGGTAAATATGCGTAGCAACCTGGCATTCAATGTTGGTTGGTGACTCATAAATTACAGTCAGCCCAAGCTTTTCAGCCAACGCGTGCTCTGCACGAGCACCAACCGATTCTTCCCATTGATTGAGCAAATAGATCGCATCAGCAGAACGCACCATTGCCAGGCAAATATCCATGTATTCACTCTGACAAAGGCCACCAGGTAACACAGCTGGATTCAGAACGATATGCCCTTCAGCCATCAACTCGCTCGCTTTCGCATTAAACGCCGCACGGTTGTAATCTGGATAACCAGTCATCGGCCCCGCGATGTAAATTTTCAAAACACGTTTCACCATCAAAATTTCCCCAAAATCGTGACGCAAAACATAAGCACTGCGAAAAGCTCAATACCAAGCTCAAGTAGCGCCAACGCCCCGAAAAACAACACATAGAACAGGCCAATCTCATTCACAGATGGCTGGTGGATCGCACTTAAAGCTATAAGCATCATGTCCTCCAAACAGTTATCAGGAATGATATTAATGTTTTATGTTAGAAAATCAATTTTGTATATCTAACTATTTTGATCAATCATAGAAAAATCGCTGAAAAGTAAGAGGCAGCCATCATGCAGAAACAGAGCTATTGGGAGAAACAGAGACAAAAAGCCATGCAAAAATTGGCTGACCCAGCCTGGCGAGAGGAACAAAGGGCAAAGCGCCTTCAACAAGCTCAACGCCAGCAGCAACGAGCGAGAGAAAAAGCCGCATCGCCTGAATATCGGCAAAAGAGAATTGAAAAAGCAAAGCAATATGACCAGCGGAGAAAAGAGAAAGCTGTATCCGCTCCGTCCAAAAAAACACGCACGTCACGCGGCCTGAAGGGCAGATCACTCACAGCCGATGAACGCCGGATACAGACCGCTATCGGTACTCTCCCCTGCATTGCCTGCCATATTCACGGGCAACATAGCCCAGTGGTATCCCTGCACCATATCTTCGGGAGAACGGCAGAGAACGCGCATAAATATGTCCTCCCTTTGTGTAAATGGCACCACCAGTACGCAGCGCCAGCCGAGGTCCGAGAACAATATCCCTGGCTGGTCCCTGTTCATGCTGATGGAAAAATAGGCGGAAAAGCAGATTTCATGCGGCACAATGCCGATGAAATGATGTTGTATCAGATGGCGATTGAATTGATAAATTAGTTTTCTAACACTTTAAGTTGAATTGTAAATTTCTCCGATGTACATTCACTACCGATTGGCACACCGGTCAACTTTTTGAGACAAACTGTTTAGTTTTTCGTATTATTGCCGCCGCCATACCTATGGCGGTGCAATATAGGTGGCTGAAAAGCCCCCGTTGACTCACGGTGTTCCAGCCTTTATTGCGCCGCCACCAGACCGTGGAACAGTCGATGGCGGCTCCGAAAGCAAGGAGTCACTACACTATGAACAACTACAGTCTTTTACCATCACTCGTCGTCCACCACTCACGCGATAATCTGCATTCTTTACTCGCGTCGGGGGTGTCAAAATGACTGTTCGCTACCTCAACTTTCAAATCAAGAACATTACTGGCGGTTGCTATGACTGGTTTGTCACTCTCGGAAAAGAAGTGATCACCGGGAAGCTGGATGAAGTGAAAGCTAAAGCAATGGCCTACGCCTGCAAGCAAGCCCGGAAGAAATCCGCCAAAGCATAAAATACTGACTGTTGCGCCCTGGCATTATCGTGAGGTATATTTCTACGGCACCTTAGAAAAACGGGTGCCGGGATTGGAACCCCGGATAATGCAAAAGGCGACACAGACGCCGAAAGCGTCTTTTTTTGTGTCATGCCATCGCACAGCCATACGTAGCGTTTAGCTCAGAGATCAATGGTAGTGCTGGCTGGGCTGCCGAAAGGCAGGCCGGTTCCCTTTTGCGCCGGTAGTTCCAACCCAGTCAGTGCTACCGCCATTGAGATTGGAACCTCACGCGGTAGCTCCTTAAATTAGCAAAAGGAGACTGCCATTATGGCTACTACCCCTACCCCAACTCATTCTGAATTTATCTGGCGTTTCTATTCCTGCCAAAAACACCTGTATATCTGCGTCATGGCTGCTACCGAATCAGAGGCGCGCTCATACCTTCCCGAAGAACCCTGCATTTTTGCTGCTCGCTTCACTCTTGATGCGATGGAGATCCTCAATTACTGGAATCTGCCGATGAACTGCGTGGAGGTGCACTGATGAATCTGTCCATCTCTCAAAAAGCGACAATGACCAGTATTGAGATCGCGGAACTGGTGGGAAGTCGTCACTCTGATGTTAAACGCAGCATCGAAAGACTTGTTGCTAAAGGAGTTATCCAACATACGCCATTGGCTACAGTTGAGAATAATCAATCACTTAGCCCTAATAAATACACAAAAGCCTATTTCTTCGAAGGCGAACAAGGCAAGCGCGATAGCATTATCGTCGTCGCGCAGCTCTCTCCCGAATTCACCGCCCGGCTGGTGGACCGCTGGCGCGAACTGGAGAATGCCCGGGTACAGTTAAAATCAAAAGCCGAAATTCTGGCTGAAATGGCGCAAATGCATCTTGAGCATGAACGCCGGATCAACGCCGTAAATGCCCAGGTAGCCGAGGTATCAGCACAAGTATCGATGGTCGCTGAAACACTCGAGCAAATAAAGAAAGGCAATATTCCGGAAGGCTACATTGGCTACCGCCAGCTGGCGGCGAAATGTGGCCTGACTGAAGCCAAATGCCGAAACCTAGTCAACGCTTACCGGATTCCCACCGATACACATGAGTTTTTAACCCCCGATGGTTTGCTTGCCCGACGCTCCATTGTGGCCCTGGCCCCCTTCCGGAAAGCCTTTAAGCAGGTGATGTCGGAGGCAGAACCACGCAATAAACGCTGGTATCATCCAAAGATGGGGATGTTTCAGGCAATCCACCATCCTGTGCCTGAAAGCCCAAAGGATAATCTGTCACTACATACCGCCAGAGAGAAGATCAGGACTGGATACGCAACAGTGTGTCGTCGTTCTTCCTGGCCTGAAGGTATATGGGTGTGGCCCGAAGGTGGATCACGAAAGCACTGGCGCACTATCCGGGATGGGAAAATCCATGCTATTGATTTAGCTCCAGAGGATGTTGTTGCTACGGACTGGATTGTTAGTTAATAGCTTTTGCCCCGGTCAGGCCGGGGCATGATACCAATAAATTGCATAACATAGTGTAGATTAGTAAAATAGCACACTCACACAGCTTTATAATTATTTGTTTTTTTACGTTAAAGGATGAATAACTTTGGCTACTAAAATTAACTTAGAAAATCCTCGGACAGGCGAGTCCATCTCAGGCTTTTATGGATTCTCCTGGACTACGTTCTTTTTTGGTGCCTTCCCGGCTTTGTTCAGGAAAGACTTTATAACTTTCATCGGGGTGTTCGTTGTGATGCTAATCCTGGCATTCCTCACTGCAGGAATTGGTCCTTGGGTAGCTTCACTTGTCTGGGCATTTATATACAATAAATATTTCACCGTAAATAAGATAAAACAAGGATTTGTATTTGCTGGCTCTCACACAGAAAATGAGTTAGCCGCCAGCAAACTTGGATTGGTCTTAAACCAAAACAACTGCAAAACTATTACCGAGTAAAATTCAAAAAGCAGGCTTAGTCGTTAAGCCTGCTTTATCAATTACGAATCTTGCTGGCAATTCAGAAACATAAATGCCCGCTTGTCCGTCAAATCAGTGACATAATATTCTCTCGTTCCTGTAGGTTTTATTCTACGGGCATATACAAACTTATGTACCGGTTGTTTATCTCCATAACTCACTTCTGTCCTAAACTCATCAACCACGCTACCATCTTTTTCAGTTTCCTTTCTCACTAGCTGATTTTCTAATACAGGCTTTGATTCGTCCATGCCACTAAAAGCATCCTGACCTGTGCTGTTGCCTCGGTTTCCGCGTGGTAAATCCCATGAAAAATAAGTGCCATAGTCAGTAATCACACGATCCCATGTTCCGGAATCCCCCATATAGTTAGAACGCTCCCCCTTGTAAGTTACAGCCACCTTACAGACATACGTTTCACCATTATTTTTTTTATCATGTCCAGCCATGCTCGCTGTAGTTGCAGGAGTTGCAGGGGAATTATGAATAGATGCGCTTACATCATCTTGCGTTAATTCCTCAACTGGAGCAAATTCATATATGGGTGTGCCGAGGCTATTTAAATATAACTTATATCTAACCCTAAGCGCACTTCCATCAGAGAATTCATACGTTCCCAGACATTGGAGCTTATTTTTTTCTCTTATCTCATTGATCTGATTATAAGCATCAATTACAGAGATTGCTTCCTGATCGTCCTTCAGCAGTTCATTATAATCATCGATTAACATCTGTCTGGTTTTAGGGGCATTGCAGTCAATTTTGCTAAAATCATAAGCAAAGGCAAATGTGGGAACAGAGAGAGCAACAACAGTAGCAAGTATTGTTGAGGAACTTCTTTTTCCATTTTTTATAAAAAACATTTCATTAACTCCATACTTTACCATCTTAGCCGCAAGCGCGGTCCCTAAAACCCTTAACTTCACTGCACAGTCCTTCATGCAATCAAAATGACTTTTATGTTATAAAAATAATCAGCCAAATCAACATGATTTAGGCCAAATTTCGGTCAAAAAATAAAATCCACAAAAAGTGGTTGACACTATTTTGGAAATCACAAACTGCACATAATCCATCGCGCTAACGGCTCCCGTTGAAGGTTCTTTTGACGATTAACTTTCAGCCGAAGCGCGGTAGGGAGTCATAACGCCAAAGCAGGCCGCCATGTGCGGCCTTTTTTTGTATCCGTCATCCGTGGAGGAAGGACAATGGAAAAGATCGCAATATTCAGCCTGACCACCAGCAAGCCTCAAATGCTCACTGCAATACTGAAAGACGGTGCTCTCATTATTAACGAAGTAAAACCCCTTCCCGCGTCAGCATTGGAGCAAAAGCAAAAAATTCCTCCAGCTATAGCAGCCCTGCGGAAAAGCAAATTTAAGGTTCTAGTAGACGAAATTACGCCAACGATCTCCGCTGGCACCGGAGCAAGCCAGGTGACTCTCAAGACCCGTCATGCCGATGGTAGAGCAGCAATCATCGTTGGGATGGAAAGATACAGAGAGTTAAAACTCCAGAAACTATTATCCCTGCCGCAAAATAACAAAGGTGCTTTCGAAATCCCCGACTCTATCGTTGATACCGAATACAACGGTAACGGAGAAGAAGTCTACCGGGTGAACTGGCAGGATATCAGGCCGGAGCATATTCTGATGATCCTATGTTGCTACGCGACCGTATACCACAACGTTGCCAGTGCAGATTACGTAGAGCAGATGACCGGCACAGTCGAGAAAGAGCAAAAAACAGGCATACTCGCTTCGTTCCTGTCCATTATTGGGCATGAAAAAGTTAAAGCAGGCACCTCCCAGCCAAAATCACTGGCTGGGAAAGAAGTTGATGAAGATACCGTGATACTTTGATCACATTAGTAGCTTTGTTAACTCCCTCAATACCAGGTAGAAGAGTAACAAAAATATTGACGCGAGTATTTGAGTGGTCAATGAAGCGTTCATAAACAGATCAATTAGCATTAATAATTCGAATATAACATCCATGTCATTCACTCCGTTTAATTTTTAATCTAATGCCAGCAAATGAAGCTGGCCCCCGCACAAAGATTAATGAAAGTCACTTGTCACCAGTGAGGGATTTATGAACCACATCCCCCTGAACTGGTGGCCTGTCTGTTTCTCACATTTCACACCCTGCATACAGTTTCCCCCAGGTTATGACTGAGAGGCTTTGTTATGGGCTATAGCAGACTCGACGACAGGTACATTGAAGACGATATTTTTCGTGCGCTGTTTCACCAGGAAATGATTAAGCGAGTATCGGAGTATCACTCTGATAATTTCCAGTACACGATAAAGATTGATGAAGTATATCGTTCAGACCTTGCAGCCTACAGGGCGTATGGCAATGCAGATTTGCGCTGGGTATTCCGGGTGCTGGTGGGCCATGAGTCAGAAATGGAAGAAATGCCCGCCGGGACCACGTTAACTCTTCCTGATGTGGCATGGCTGAGGAACAAGATCCGTGATTACGCGAGCGCGGAACCGGAGATAGAAAATGCCTGATTTCCTGAAAAACCAGGACGGGCGCTATATCACTGACGGCCTGTCCTCTAAGGACTTCACGCGTTTATTCGACCTTATCAGGAAAGAACAAACCCGTAAGCGCCGACAAGCTCACCGGACGCTGACGCCAGGCAGACTGAGGAACAAATCTGCCGAAGATATTCTCAAGTTAGGGAAGAAGAAAGGCGGCACGTTCTTTACACGAGACGATCTGAAAGGCTTCGAAAAGCTACGGAGTAAAACGCGCGAAAAATATGACAGCAAGACGGCTGGTATCACATACGCCCAGCTGGTGGCATCCAGCCAGGCAATCGATATTAAGCGTGCAAATAACGCCGTGGATGACGGATCTGGTATCAAAAGAGCTACACCCGTATCTCTTCGCCACAATGTGATTAATATCCGCGTAGAAGCATCGGATATATCCGTCCACCAGCACCATATCGTCCGGATACGCTTTGAAGAATGGGATCAGATGGTCGATGACATCGCAGAAGACGATAAATCAGCCCTGAAAATCACTAAATCATTGTGCGCCGGGCGGGTGTCTTTCGATTGTGACTGTGGTCGCCATCAATACTGGTATCGCTACATCGCCACTGCGGGTAACTTTGCCCTGGCCCCGCCAAAAGAATACGCCTATCCAAAAGTTCGCAACCCTAAGCTGCAAGGTGTCGCCTGTAAACACGTGATTCACGCAATGACACGACTACAGTCCGCCAGTTGGCAGATGAGTATTGCTCGTGCGCTACAAAAGGCCGCAACGCAAATTGCATTTGGTGACGATCGCCGCCGTACAACCAAACACTTCTCAAAAGAAGACGAGAGGGAGTTTAATCGCAATCGCAACAGTAAAACAAACGTTGACGCTGCCAAGCGCGAATGGAGGCTCTATCAGAAACGTCAGGCCGCTTTAAGCACAAAACTGGCAAAGGACAACGGCAAAATTGACAAGCTACGTGACCAATTGACCAAAGCCAGAAAGTTGTCAGATGCACAGAAAAAACGGGCGGCAGCAAAAGAAGCGGCCTTGCAACGTGAGAAACAGAAAAACAAGGAGCTTCAGCAACGCCTTGCCGATCAGTTCGCACTGAAGAAGCAGGCGTTCATTGATGCGCTTGTCATGGCTGGAACACCACCAGCACAAGCTGAAAAAATGTTCATGGAGTATGTAAAAAAAGCATAAACCACACATAGCCTAGCTGCCTAGGCTAGGCTTTCATCTTTTTGAAAAATCAATTTCCGTTTTATCAAATAATTTTGAAATATCAGCAACCAATTTATTAAAATCATGATCGCCATTATAAAGCGAAGTCTTCTTTATTGCCATTACAAAATCATATAACTTTTCTGGGGAGTCAATACCAACCCCTCTACTTTTAAAAAGCTCAATGATAACTCCAACATCATCATATAATAACTTTATTGCCGCCATAATCTCTTTTTGCTGCCTAAGCAATCTCTCAAGTTCATTTTTATTTTCATCCATAATTCTTTTGTTGAATTGTGTATCATTAATACTTTTTATTATTTCAGTCTCTTTTATTTGCAACGCCTTTCTTTTATTTTGATCCATGTCGGCATCCAAATACCTTATCTCTGTATATATTTTACTTGTTAGCTTTGATACGCAAAGAGTGACAATCGGAGCTGCAATTGATGCAATAATTCCAAAAATAAATGGCAAGCAAAAATGATAAAACCAAGGAGACAAAACGCCTTCATAAACTAGAGGAATCTTACCTCCAACAAATGTTACAGATAAAGTATATAGGATATCATCCTTTGACTTCATCAATATTAGTATATCTTTCCAATTAATAATTAGAAAAGAAATTAATATATATGCAAACACTTTATTAAAAAGCTTGTCTTTTATGGCATCTCCAAAAGATACTTTGATTAGATCATTTTCAGTCAATTTTTCTGTTGATGAATCTGTATTCATATAAACTACCGTGATTTCTAATATCTATTTTATGAAAATAGCGGTCATCCAGACCGCCAAACTCAAATACCAACCAAGCTTTCAAGAGGAATGCCAAACCGGGAATGTAAACGGCGAATCATAGGTAACGTCAAATTTCGTGTCCCATTTAGCACTTCGTAAACACGATTTGACTTACCAATCGCCGGTTCCAGATCCTTCACGGTCAGCCCTTGCTGTTCCATACGGAATTTAATGGCCTCAATAGGTGATGGTGGCTCAATTGGGTAATGTTTTTTCTCGTACTCCTCAATGAGAAGACTCATAACCTCAAAGAAATCACCTTCCGGAGTATTCATTTCCGGTTCGTTATCGAACATCGGTTCGACCGCACGCAGTGCGGCCTCATAATCTTGTTCTGTACGGATAGGTTTAATGTTCATTAATTACAAAGGAAAGCCCACTTGCTAAGTGGGCTTTTTGTATGTGTTTTACTATATCAGGCTGCTTTTTTATTCAGGTTCCGCTGAGAAATAAATTTTTCAGCAGTATTGATACGACTTAACTCTTCCTGAACGCGCATATCATTTTCGACTTCCCACAGGTCTACTGCGGTCTGAAGATTAATCCAAAAATCTACAGAAGTATCGAATGCTTTTGCCAGGCGATATGCCATATCCATCGTTAGCTTACGATTATTATTAACAAGAGCACTTACGGTGTTACGATGAACATGAAGTATTTCTGCCAACTCGTTGATCTTCAGCTCTAACGGCTCCAGGTATTCGTACAGCAGGATATCACCTACGGTCGTCGGTTTTCTGGTTGCCTGTTTCATTTTTTGCCCTTACTAGCGTGCGTATTAAGTGGACTCTGGTCAGAACCCGGTCCGTAACCGGGTATCTGTTTTAGTATTTGTGAGGGTCGAGATACAAGTCCTCGGCCTTTCCGTTAACCCACTTAAAAATTAACCTATATTGCTTATTCACCCTTACTGATGAATAGCCATTTAGCTTCCCTGACAGTTCCTCATACCGATTACCTGGTGGTGATCTTAAATCCTTACAGGTAGTTGCGGCATTGATAATGTCCAACTTCCGTGACAATGTCATATGAATATCAGGAGGTATCTTTCTATGTGGTGTTGAAAATTCAAAAAAATCATCAAGCCACGCATCCCTGAAATCCTTTATGTTAATTTTTTTGGTCATTAGTCATTTGATCCTCCGTGATGATTACCGAATGCCATAACTATATCGCACCGTTGCACTGTGCGCAAGTGCATTTTATGAATTCCCCCCCCTTCATCCAAAATCACAATCTCCAGAAAATCTTCCTTTCGATACCTGACAGATCGACCTTTGAGGATGCTTATGGGCCGTTTTGACGAATGGTTTGCTGACGATGCAAACCTGGCAAGTAAGGAGTCAGAACATGACAGCACGCAGAGAGAAACGCCAGCGCCGATTGAAGCGAATGCAGGAGGCGCGCCGGAACATGGCAATACCGGATCGGATTCATTCAGCATTCTGGAAGAGCAACCCGCCGCCAAAGCTGATAGCCATGATAATTTTGCTGATAGCAACGCTGGCCTTACTCCGGATGCTGGCGAATCAGATATAGCCATACTTCCACCTTCCCTGGCTGGCAGAGAACCAACTCCACAGCTAAAAGCACGCTATAACGGGCATAAAGCCTTTAACGACCAAATCCGCGCAGACTGGATGCTGATTATTGAATCCAGCCCAGACGCGTTTCAGGCTCTCTTATATCGACCAGATGTTGGCACATATGGGGTAGTCAGCGACGAAACAGGAGAAGAGTCATTCACTGAACTGGATAACAACCAACGCGAACTGACTTACCAGGAACCTGAAATCGTTTATGTGCTGGATAACCCGGACGGGCGTGACTCTTTCCATGCGATTGACGCAGACGGTGAGCAGGATGGCTTAACCGATGATGTTCTGATTCTGCGTATTGCAGCAAATAACGTCCCCGTCGGATCAATTCTTGAATGGAATGAAGAGATGGTAAACGGCGTAGCCCGCCGCTGGTGGTACGTGCACCGTATTTTTAGCTACGGCACACAGCATGTTGGTTCGCTTTACTACTGCATACCTGCCAGGAATTTTGATACGACTCAAAACGGAGTGATCGAATGACTTCAAATAAAACCCTCCTGGCGCGAACAGGTGAATGGCAAACCTCACGCACAGGAAAATTCCAGACCACGGGCTTTGAAAACGTGGATAACGCGTTTGCGACGCTAATCAGCAACATTTTTTCTGATATCTTACTGGTGGCCCCCGCGCCGGAAGAAAAACGCTTTGCGTCATTCCTGAATCGTCCACCAGCAGAGCGTGTCTATGTGGCCCGTTTCGACAATGCGATCGAGTTTCTTAAAGCAGTTCGTCGCGCAAATGCCGGGCAAGGGAGAAAACCTGAAAACCAGAACATTAACCGGGATGCTCTCCCCCTGGTCAATATCTCACGCACTATGGATATCAATTATATCAACGATGATCAGCAGATTGACCGCAAAAAAGTAGCCAGTTTTTGCGAACCGGATACCGGAATGCCTTTAGCAGAACTGGAATACACCCAGGCCATTCTGACGTATGACGTTACGTTAATGGCAACTGATAAAGCGACCATGAGTCTGATGTGTAATTCGCTGGGCGCACGGCTTCGCCTGATGACAGGTACACAATTTGAAGCAACCACTCACCTTGTTCGTGTTCCGGTCCCGCTGATTTGCTCGATACAGGATGCCAAAGAAGTCGGCTTTACGGATGTTTCAGCACCAATTGGAGAAGAGCGTATTTATGCCACACAAGCGCCGATAAGTGTGATTGCAGACGTGATCACAGCATGGGAGTTGGACGCAAAACGTATTATTACCGAAACCTCGATATCTATGGGGTGATAAGTGGCCCAGGAGTTACAACAATATTTTCTACAGTCAGTGCTCATTAACGATAACAAAGTGCCACGAGACTGGATTTTTACCGCAGTATATGTAGAAAAAACCAGCCTCAAAGCCCCTTTGCTAAAACTGGAAATTCATGACGCTACCGGCACCGTAATTGATGACTGGAAAGCCAAATACGGTGCATCGCTGGTGGCTGAAATGGGCGATCCAAACGGTAATGCAGGCACTTTTAAAACAGATTTCTTTGTTACGTCTGCAATGCTGGCTGGTGATGTTGTTACCGTTATTGCTGTCAGTGAAGACGTGCGCAGGTTTAAGATCCCCTCCCCGCGCACAAATTTACATACCAACAAAACACCAGACGCTATATTCAAGGCATATTCCGGCAAGCTTAAAATTACCAGCAGCGTGCTAAAACGCGCAGTTACATATCATCTGAATGCCGGTGACAAACCGTCAAAAATGCTTTCGGAGATAGCGCGAGACAAAGGTGCATTGTGTTGGGTATGTCGGGGGGAATTTAACTTTTACACCCTGGCTGATCTGATGAAGCAAACGCCATCATTTACCTACGAGGGGAATAACCCTAAAGCAGAATACACTTTGTCAAAAATGCGCCTACTCCAACAGGAACATGCGACAACAGCAAAGAATCAATATCGTTTTGTTGGGTATTCCATGACCGATGGCTACGTCGAATATGGCGATAGCTCACTCCCAGTGCGTTATATATCCGACTCTGATATGGAAACTCTTCGCAATATGCAGCTGTCTCTCGTCCCCAAAATGGATATAGAAGTCGCAGGCAATCCGGATATAAAACCGGGGATGGTAATAGAGATTATCGTATACCGCTATGACCAGGAAAACCGCATTGATGAATCAATGCCCCGCAAGCTGATAGTAAAAAATGTTGCGCACTTTGAAGACCGCGTAGGCTACACAACACGAATGATATTAGGAGTGCCGAACAAATGAAGCGTAGAGCGCAAATTGTTGGAACTGTGCACCCGGCAGGGCTTATGCGTGCTCAGGTCCGTGTTTTACCAGACTGGAATGGCGTTCCTGATGACGATCTACCCTGGGCAGAATACCTGTTACCCATAGGTAACGCGTTTGTACCTACAGTAAAAGGCGACCTGGTATGGGTAGAGTTTCCTTATCTGGATGTTAATGGTCGAATTGATACCAGACGCCCAATGATAGTTGGCGCAGCTCAGGATGCGCCTGGCGGAGTACCAAACGTCGCGCCGGAGGCGTCAGGCAATGGTAGCGGCTGGACGCCACCAGAAGTAGACGGAGCGCCTCCCCGCCCGCAATTTTCGGCGACAAAAGATTTCGTGATTCACCGCAACAATGTGCTCGAAGTGCGAACGGCTGGCGGTGGATATGAAATAGCGAATACGGCAGCAGGCTCAAGGATTGGAATGAATGAATCAGGGCAGATATACATCATTGGTCCGGCTGATGTAGTAGTGAATGCGGGAGGGAGTGTTAACGTCAAATCAGCCGATAACATCAGCGTTAATGGCAAAAACATTATTGTGACAGCCGACGAAAATATTGATTTCAAGGCTGGAGGCACCTTCCAGGCTATCGCAAGCAACTTTGATTTCAAGAAGGGATAGAAAACACATCCATTTATGTTAGATAATTGAATATAATTTTCTAACATAAATGGTGAAACATGAGATCAGTCGCTTTCAAAAACATCTTCATCTATCGTCTTTCACGTGAAGTTAACTGGAGTGCCGCAGAAGTATCCGATGCTCTTAGCAAATTCGTGTTTACTCCTTGCGGTTCTCAGGACACAGCTAAAGTCGGTTGGACACCTGTTCTTGGTGACAACCTCACCCATGAATACCAGGGTTTTCTTCTGATACAGCATAAACGAGAGGAAAAAATCCTACCCTCTCAAGTGCTCAAAGAAGAGTTACAGAAAAAAATCCTGACACTTGAAGAAGAGCAAGACAGAAAGCTGAAGAAGACTGAAAAAGATTCGCTGAAGGATGAAGTGCTTCACTCTCTTCTTCCTCGTGCTTTCACGAAAAAATCAGTCGCTAAAATCCTGATAGACCGAAGCAATCATCTGGTTTTTGTCGAGGCCAGCAGTGCTAAAAAAGCAGAGGATCAGCTGGCTTTGTTACGGAAATCGCTTGGCAGCTTGCCCGTTGTCCCCTTCTCTCCGAAAGCCCCATTAGAACTGACCATCACTGGCTGGATTAAAAATGGCTTCCCGAACGGTTTCCGTGCCGGTGAGGAAGCGACCTTAAAAGCATTGCTTGATGATGGCGGCGCGGTCCGCTGCAAAAAAGTGGACCTGCTATCCGACGAAATCATGAGTCATATAGAAGCTGGTAAGGTTGCAACCACAGTTGCGGTTAACTGGCAAGACCGTGCATTTTTCAGACTGAATGACGATATGAGTATCAAGGCTTTGTCGTTCAGCGACGAATTGTACGACCAGAACGACGATATTGATCGAGAGGATGTTGCGCAACGATTTGACGCTGACTTTATCCTGTTTACTGCTGAATTATCCGCGATGTTCACTTCGCTGGTGGAGGCCGTTGGTGGTGAAGCAGAACGTTAACAATAGACCTCTGATGGTGAGTCTTTGTGATTTCACGGGGAAAATGGTCGCCCCCTGGCTGGAGCATGGTATAGATGCTGTTATCGTCGATCCACAACACGCAGAGACCAGAGATGAGCTGATGCAATCAGGCGCAGTTCTGACACGTATCAGTGCGATTATCGATAGTGATGAAGTTTATGCTTTTCTCCGAAATAATTTTCAACGTATTGTGTTTTTAGCTGGTTTTCCGCCGTGCACGGACCTTGCTGTTTCCGGTGCGCGCTGGTTTGCGCATAAGGCTGACAAAGATCCGTTTTTCCAGTTCAAAGCAATGCAGGTTGTCTGGCAGTGTTACGACATTGCAAAGATGATTGGTTGCCCGTACATGATTGAAAACCCGGTCAGCCAAATATCGACATTCTGGCGTAAACCTGATCACATCTTCCATCCTTACCACTTCACTGCATATTGCAAGGAAGACAATTACACCAAAAAAACATGCCTCTGGAGCGGGCAGGGCTTTGTCATGCCTGATGCCCTAATGGACGAATCATTAGGCAAGCCAGATAACAGAATCCATACCGCGCCACCTGGACCTGAAAGGGCTAATTTCCGAAGTGCTACTCCGCATGGATTCGCAAAGGCAGTTTTCGAAGCGAATAAGGGGGTGCTCTATGAGTAAATCTATAGCAAGCATAGCCATAGAAAAACAGGATACGATAGCTGAAATTAGCTATATGCGCACCATTCGGACTCAGGATGAATATGAGCGCCCGATCTTCAAATGGGTAGGCGGTAAATTCTCAGAGTTGCCTACAGTGCTTGAGCATCTACCACACGGCAAGCGGTTAATAGAACCATTCGTTGGTGGCGGTTCCGTATTTACGAATGCAGGATTTCGCCACAACCTGCTTAATGATATTAACGGTGACCTAATTAACTTCTATCAGACATTGCAGCGAGAAGGACATTCGCTCGTCACGCTGTCATATAGTTTTTTCCAAAATTACAACAACGCTGACGCTTACCTCGAAGTGCGTGAGGCGTTTAACAGAGGAAAGTATGACCAGCTACATCATGCTGCCGCCTTTTTGTACCTTAATCGGCACTGTTTTAATGGCGTAACGCGGTACAACCAAAATGGCGAGTTCAACGTGGGGTATGGCAAATACAAAGCGCCCTACTTCCCACATGCAGAGATGGAGGCATTTTTGGCTGATGACGTACTCAAAAACACGTCCTTTGTATCAGGTGACTTTGCTGGCGTCATCGAGGCGGCTGGTGAAGGCGATGTGATTTTTTGCGATCCGCCGTATGAACCGCTGCCGGATACAGAAGGGTTTACCAGTTATTCAGGAAATAGCTTCCGTTTCGACGAACAGAAACGGCTGGTATCTCTATTGGTGGAAGCCCACCAGCGCGGCGCTAAGGTAGTGATTACAAATAGTGGTGCGCCAAACATCCGTGAACTATATGAAGGAAACGGGTTTAAAGTACATCATATGGCAGCCAGACGGTCGGTTTCCTGCAAGGCGTCAACACGTGTAGTTGCTAACGATATAATTGCAATAATGAAGTAAAAAACGCCGCAGTAGCGGCGTTTACTTTTTTATGTGGCGAAATACCTATTAACCTAACTTCGCCCAGGTATCACGCAGCCCAACGGTGCGGTTAAATACCGGTTTTTCCGCCG
>ERZ1035044.42-NODE-42-length-34691-cov-33.348135_pt1 | contig 34691 bp, 34 predicted proteins | sample MGYA00520588_ERZ1035044 | MGnify/ENA primary metagenome ERZ1035044 (study PRJEB33766, sample SAMN09781698) | gut metagenome | biome: gut microbiome | host: Homo sapiens | place: Madagascar | study: EMG produced TPA metagenomics assembly of the PRJNA485056 data set...
TTTAAATTATGCTGTCCCATTAAATGTATGTAATCACTCGCTTCGAGTTCCTCGATTAACTTTCTTAAAATCGGTTCATCACCACCGCGGCCATAAATATCAAGGCTAAGATTTTTTATCTGTTTCCGTGCTTGCACTGTTGCCCGTATAAGCCAGTCCAAATGTTTCTCGCTTGCCAAACGTGAAGCAGTGATTAAGGTATTGGCTTTCCTTTTTTTATTGACCATGAGTTCATCAATGCTACCCACTGGTATTGCGTAAACAGTGATTGGACCTTTTCCATATTTTAAAAACTGCTGTTCCAACACTTGCTTCTGAATTTCTGTTGCAGTAACGAAAAAGTCAATACTTCGTGCATTTTCGAATTGATAATCGTAATAATTGTTCCAAAGAATCTTCTTCTCCGTCGTTAAGGGCGCATTATAATGTTCTGCATGAATAACGACACCAACTTTAGCTTCACCCTTAGCTTTAATAATTTCTGGACCCATTCCTGTCGAACGATCGATAATTAGAATATCTTTCTTGCTTAACTCTAGACTTTCAACAAAATGAATCAAAAGATTTTCTTTAGAATAAATGGTTCTATCCTCAAAAACATATAAACTTTGTTCACCGTTAAGAAGCTCATCGTAGGCAGTTGATCCATCTTCATTGAAGAAACGGCGTTGATAGAGATTCGCTTGATTGTTGACAGGTTTAAAATACTCAGAAAAGATTTTGACATAGTTATAATAATCTCTCTGGATTAAATTTCCATTGACGACCGTTTCTGTTTTGTAAACTGCTCCACTTGCCCCTGTTTTATCTATAAAAGCTGTGACCCGTATTCCCTCCCAAATATAGGAAACTAAGTTTTCATTTTTCTCTATATGTTGTGGTTTGCTTGCAAAGCTCTTTTCAAGTTGTTTAAGTGTAAAAGTTGTGGGGCTAATTTTAATGTTTGTGAAGTATTGGTAGAGCCAAATAATTTCATGGTCTTCAAAACCGATATTTTTAGTCATTGCTTCCAGATTTTCATGGAAAATATCTGTAAAAATAAATTTTGCCTCTTGTTTATTCTTCTTAAAAATATTGGAACGGTAAGCTTGTGCATACTCTACACCTGAACTGGCCCAACCTATGCCAAGATTGAAATTATAAATGGTCATTTTCTTTTCCCTTTTCTAAAAATAAGTAATTTTGTATCTCCATAAGCAACTGCTTGGTGAAAAAGCCTTCCTTCACCAGTGCGCCCACACGTTGCACGTTGGTACTGAGTAGCATATACTCTGCAGAAGACATGTATTTCACATAGTCTATTGCCTCTTCAAGATTACTTGCCACTAAACCAATCTCTTGTTCTTCCACAAAGTTTTGCTTTGCTAAGCCTTGATTAACAATAATTGGTAAGCCTGCAGCAAGATAGGTGCTAAATTTAAAAGAAGCATTCATTTCTGAGTATTCTCTTTCAAATTGATTTTCAATATTTTCGCTCCAGACTAAGCCAAAACCGCCTTTATTAAGTTCACGTAAAAGTTGATCATCATGTTGCCAACCTTTCATCCTTAAAAAACCTTTTGCATTTACCTCACCACTGCTAAAAACTTCCAATGGTAAATCACTGCTCCATTCTTTCACAAAAGGAAAACGCGTAATATTTCCTGCGAATTTCAATTTGCGTTGAAATTTTGGTTGTCTCAAATTTTCAATTCCTACCAAATGATCCCAGATACCTTGTATTTTCACAGGACTTGTCAAACCACGTTCTCGTAGTTTTTTCTCCATTCGTTCGGATGGCAATATTACTAAGTCTGCTAAATTGTAAGCCTCTAGGTATCTCTCAAATAAGTAATCATTATTTTGAAACATAAGAGGCACAAAGTCATGGATAAATACCACCAGTTTATCTACCCTTTCACGGAGTATTTTCAAAAAAACTTCATCAAATGCGATGCCATTCCAGGATGGCATTTGAGCAATGGCCAAATCGCCTTGCGTAACAGATGACAGCATGCCAAAGATTCTTTTTTCTTTTTCCTCTGCTGTATCTTCGCTCACCGAATAAGCAGAAATACTGATTTCTTTAAAACCTTCATCTTGTGCAAGCTTGGTAATCATATGTTGCGCGGTCATAGCCGTGCTTTGTTCACTTTGTCCATATAAATTTGTTATATACTTTCTCATCTGTCCTCTTATCACTTCTCTAAGGAAAAGTTACGATAAGTTCCCCTTTCTTAATATCTAGCAAACTTAATGCAGCATTTTTTAGAATGAGCAATGAGACTTCACTTTGTCTTTGTTGGTAACTTCTTTGGGCCTCTTTTTCAAATTCAGCAATTGGCTTTTTCTGTGCTGTCGATCGACTTTGCACAACAAAACGAAGTTGATTCATTGCGTCTACTTGATTGCTCCAAGCATTATCTATAGCTTTCAACATTGTAATCTGTAAATATTGAAGAAAAGCTCTATCATCACCAATTTTTTCTCTTTTTACTTGAAGATTTTCTTTTAAAATATGCCTTATATACAATTGTTTAAGTTCATTTGTTTTCAGGTATTCTTCATTAACATTTTTAAAATTATAGTCAATATGATCTAAAATAAAACGCTGTATACTCCGTGATGTCTGTCTCTCTGAAGTTGAAAAATACTCATTAACGACAATTTCTGCACTCTGATTTACTATTAATAAAGCTTCAGAAACACTTCTAAGTTCCATAATTTCTTGACGCTTCTTATTTACTTGCTCTTTTTGCAGGCGTAAAACTTCATCAAATTGGAGCGCCTTTATTCGCTCATCATAGCCGTTTTGCTCTGAAATTTTTTGAGCTTTCATAAAAGCATGTTTTACCTTATAATTACGAATTGGTCTTGTAACTTCTTTATATTTTTCATAGTAAGCTTGTATGCTTTCTTGAACGAAATTTTTAATCACATCATCTTCTAGGGACTCAAAGGTATAAGTATCTCCAGGTTCCCCCTGCCTGCCTGCTCTCCCTTTGGCTTGTAATTCAATACGTCTATTTAACATCCGCTCAGTGATAACAACTGCAAGTCCTCCTTTTTCACTCGCTTCTTCTGATATCTTAATATCCGTCCCTCGACCAGCCATAGAAGTAGAAACAGTCACCGCTCCGACCTGACCTGCTTCAGAAATAATTTGTGCTTCTTTAGAGCTACTCTTCGCATTAAGAATATTATGAGGAATTCCTCTATTAAGTAAATTCAAAGAATAAAGTTCTGAGGCATCAACAGACCCTGTAATAACGAGAACAGGACGTCCCTCTGCATGTAAGGAAGATATTTTTTCAAGGCTTGCTTCTAATTTAGCCGCAAAATTTGTGTAGCTTTTCGGTTTGTGGTCGACTCGGATACTTTTTTTATGCGTTTTTATCATTTTTACTGGGAGATTATAGGTATTGATAAATTCATTTTCTGCAACTTTTGCTGTACCTGACATGCCAGCCAACTGTTGAAACTGACGAAATAAATTTTGGTAAGTTATAGATGAGATTGTCTGTGTTTCATTACTCAATTCAACAAATTCTTTTGCTTCTATAGCTTGGTGTAAACCATTTTGTAGATTCGACCCTTCTAAAATTCGTCCATCTTTTCGGTCAAGCAGTTTAACTTCACCCTCTTCCACAAGATAATCTCGGTCTCGTTTTAATGTATGATGTGCTTTTAATGCCAATATAATATGTTGGTAGAGCGTAAAGAATTGTTGGTCAAGAAGATTTGAAATCGAAAAATATTTCTTCGCTTTTATAATACCCTTTTCTGTCAGCCAAACATTTTTCTGTTCTTCGTCCAACTTAAAATCGATTTCTTTTTTGAGTATCGTAATGAAAGCATTCGTGTTTTCAAAATAATTGGACTGAACTTTTGGCGCACCTGAGATAATCAAAGGCATTTGCGCACTGTCTAGAAGAATTTCATCCACCTCATCTAAAAGGGCATAAGTTAACTTCGATATAAATTTCTCTTCTCTTTTTTCAGCCAAGCCATCAATCAAAAAATCAAAAGCTAAAGTTCCATTTGAAATATATATAATATTTGCAGCATAAACTTCTTGCCTTTTTTTCACATCAAATTCTTCTTCCTCAGGATCACTCGTACCATCTGCGACTTCTAACCCTAACCATTGGTAAACCGCACCTATACGTTCAAAATCCCTACTGGCCAAGTAGTCATTCGTTGTCACTAGAAAGACTGTGTCCAGATACAGCGCTTTTAAATAAAGAGGTAAAGTAGCTACTAAGCTCTTGCCTTCTCCAGTCTTCATCTCAGCAATCTGCCCCTCATAAAGGGCTAAAGCTCCTAGAACTTGTTCATCTGTAGGATATAAACCCAGCACCCTTCTATCTGCTTCGCGAACCACTGCAAATGCCTCGGCAATAATATCAATTTCTTTCTCATTATTTGAAATACGTTTTTTTAATTCATCAGTTTTATTTTTGAGTTCTTTGTCACTAAATTTCATTACAAGTTCTGATAAATTATTTATTTTTCTTAGTAGCTTCTTATACACTCTCTACGCTTCCTTCTTTAATTATTTATTCACTTGCATTTTTTAGACAAACCTTAATTTTATTGCCAATTAACCTATATAAATTAAAAAACATACAGAAAAAAATGAAATAAAATTCATATTTCTGTATATCTATTCACAATCTTTTTCTCAAATAGTTATAAAAAAATTGTTTTTAAAGAGAAAGTCATAAAACTCAAGAAAAAATGCACTAAAAAACAAAAATTGAAAAAAGCCCCTGAAAACAGGAGCTTCTTTCAATAAAATTAAGGTTTTTTTTACAGATGTCCACAAGAAAATTTTATAGCGAAATATTATTTCACGAAAAACTTCTCATTTATCTCACACTTACATAATATCATATATTTAAAATGAACACAATAAGCAAATCTTTCCAAAAAACAAAAATACGAAAGTCCTTTTCTTATCCAAATAATTTTTGTCCTTTCAGAGCTGCAAAATACAACAAGATTTTCTCTTTCTTCGCTTCCTTTTTTCCTCCTGACTTATGGTTGTAGGTCAAATAGAAGATAGGTGATTTGAGGCTATGGTTTAAAAATCAAAAAAAGCCCTCGCAATACGAGGACTTGGGAGTTTTATGAAAAATTTTGGAACAAGTAAAGTATAACCCTTTTTTCTTAAATCAAACAAAGAATACTATTTTTTAACCACGATGACATTGCAAGGTGCGTGATTAATAACATAATTTGTGGTTGAGCCTACCAAAAGTCGGTCAAACATATCTGTTCCCGTTGCACCAATGACGATTAAGTCAATATTTTTATCTTCTTCTTCCGCAAAGTTAACAATTCTTAGTTTCGGTTTGCCTGCGATTTCATAAGTTTCATATTCAACTTGTTCGCGGATAATATCTTTGCAGTTTGCTAAAATATCTTGCGCAAGTTGATCCAATCCTGGTGTCTCTACAATACCTTTATGAACAGCACCGTAATATTTATTGATGTCTTTTACTGTCAGAACATGTAGTTTTGCATGATTGAGACGAGCAATGCGTATCGCTTCATCTACTGCTTTGTAAGATTGTTCAGATCCGTCCACAGGAACCAAAATATTTTTATAATAGTCAGTCATAATCATTCCTCCTTTTATGTCTTTCTCTACTTCTATTGTACATTTTCTTTCCCTAAAAACGAAATCATTTCCTTAAAAGCAACGCTCAACCGAAAAAGGAGTAAAAGAAATACGCCCACAATAGTGAGCGCATTGAAGTGATAAGATAAACATCTTACTGGAATACTTGTATTATATCGCCTTTGTCTTAAGCAATACTAAAATTAAAGCTTTTAAAGAAGTTAATGGCAAGCTACTTTTTGTGTCTATTTAACGACCAAGACATTGCATGGTGCATGATTTACAACAAACTGTGTGGTTGAACCTAACATGAGTTTATTAATCATTCCTGCCCCAGTTGCGCCAAGAACAATCAAATCCATCTTCTTGTCTCCGGCAAATTGGACAATCATATGTTTGGGCGCACCAACAATTTCATAACTGTCATAAGGTACTTCATCACCGATAATCTCCGCTGCTTTCTTCAAAATATCTTGTGCCATCATATCAATTTCAGGATTTTCGACGATACCAAAACCGGTCATTCCGTAATGATGTTCCATATCCTTAACAGTCAAAACATGAAGTTTTGCATTGTTTCTCTTTGCCAAAGTAATTGCCTCATGTACGGCATTATAAGATTGATCTGAACCATCTAGTGCAACTAAAATATTGTGATATTGTTTTTCCATTATTAGTACCTCCGCTTCATTCTTTCCTTAAGTCTATTATCGCTCTTTCGCTGCAACATTTCAAATATTTCAGTGAAAAGTTAGAGCAAATGTTCAGGATTACTTTTAAAAGTAGCTTTTTTGTACTTTTAAAGAGAATGTGTTACAATAATTATGGAATTTCGTTATGTACGTTATAGTGTCCTTTCGTCGATATCATATAGAGAAAGGAGAATGCATTATGACATTCACTAACAAAAACAAAAATTTCAAGTATACTGTATCTTTGGATACTTCAAAAGATATTTTTAAAGTATTTTTGGCTAATGATCCAGCGGTTTATGGGCTTGGTCGTACCATCGAAGAAGCAATGCACAACTTGGAAGAATTAGCATAAGGAGCTCATAGCAATGGATGAATATTCCTCGTGATGGTATCTACTTCACACGTTTAAGTAGATGCCTTTTTTTGTACTCAAAAAGCTAATTTTCCTCCCCCAAATATATCCTCAAAGATTTACTTCTTCCCTAAATTATGATTTAATGGCATCATAGATATCTGAATAGAAAAGAGATTGTACACATGATTTCAAAAAATATTCAAAGAGCGATGCTCAAAGCAAACCATGTCGGTGCTGAATCTAAGGGCTTCCCCTATCTGGCCGAATGCTTAAGACAGGAAGGAATTGTAAAAAATATATGGCATCTTCCTTCTGGAGACAGTTTTTATTTTTCGGAAACGGGCTCACTCGTAAACCCAGGAAACCCTTTAATCGGGCGTGTTGGGCCTTGCCCAGATTTTGATCAAATTGCTCTGGTCCAAAACATTCGTGCAAACCAAGCTGGTAAAATTTCCTTCTCTGAATTCTTGGCTTCGCTTTGGAAAGCGGGTATCATCCGATATGAGGTGGATTTCACTACACGGCAGATGAGTTATTTTGGAGCATTTGACCAAGTCTATCAAGAAAGCTACCCCAGTGTTGCTATTGATGTTTCATCTACCGAATCTTTTTGATTTACGGAGTGTGCAGCGCATGATGTATTTTATCTCTTCATAAGATAAACTATTATCACAGAAGTTTTGCTTCTCCTTGCCATTTTTGTTAAAATTCATCTATGTTAAAAATTTATTTTAAAGCATTAATTCAAGCATTGCTTATTTTGGCAGTATGCCTCTTTCTTCTGATTTATATAGGCACAAAAATGCTAGCCTTTATTGCTTAAAAAGTTCTAATCTTCTTTTGCTTATCTTCTTTCTTTTTGATAGAATTAAGGAATGGTTAAAATTTTATTTACCTCAATTATTAAAGTAGCAATTGCACTTTTCATCATTATTTCTTTTGGAATGATGATGTTCACTTCACTCTTACCTATCATGTAAGCAATAAAAAAGTACCGGTCATTTACCGGTACTTTTTTAGTCGGAAAAGGGTTCAACATGGACGTCAACATCAAAAACTTCAAACTTTTCGGACAGCTGCTGCTCTATTTCTTCAGTAATCAAGTGACTTTCCGCAACCGAAAGTTGAGCATCCACATAGATGACGATGTCTAGAAAAATATTGGCACCATAAGTTCTTCCTCTAAGAAAAGGGACACCTCTCACACCAGGAATTTCTAAAATATACTTCTTATACTTTTCCAAATCTTCTTCAGGAAAACCATCCGATAACGTAAAACTACTCTCTCTGAAAATATCAATAGCCGTTTTGATAATAATAATACCAATAATAAAAGCCGCTATCGTATCTAAAATATAAAAGTGAAGATAAGATGCGGCGATTGCTACAGCCGCACCAATTGATGTATAAGCATCACTTAAATTATCCTTTGCTGCTGCCATCAAGGCTTGCGAATTAACTTTTTTCGCTAATCTGCTGTTATAGATATACACAGCCACCATGATCAAAGCAGAACCGATACCAACTAATGCAGATAAGGGATTTGGTGGTGTAAAAGAATTATTTACAATCTTTTCAAAAGAAGAATATAGAACTTCAAGCCCGACCATAAGCATGATAAAAGACGTAATCATGCTCGCAATATTCTCAAATTTCCAATGCCCATAACGATGATCATCATCCTTTGGTTTTCGGGCAAGTTTCAGGCCTATAAGTACGGATATTGAGGCAATCACATCTGTAAAGTTGTTTAAACCATCCGCACGCAAGGCTTCCGAGTTTGCAAATATTCCCATAAATATCTTTGTAAAGGCTAAAATGATATATGCTGAAATACTAATCCACGCGCCTTTTTCAGCGATTTTCAGTTCTTTGTATCTCTTATTTTCCATATCCTTCTCCTTCTGAAAAAAGTAACCTTTCTATTGTATCATCGACGATTGTAAAAACAAAATGAAATGTTGTTTTAATTTAATCAAGAGAATTTAGAACATTATTGTTTGGATTGCTCCTCTATTTTTACTTTTCTTCTATTAAATGACTTTCTTACAGTAAAAGAAAGCGTACTCTTTTCATCTATGGTATACTATAATTAGGAGATTAATTTATGAAAAAAATTATATTAGCATTTATTCCACTACTTTTACTTGTTGGTTGCGGAGCGGATAAAAAAGAGAACACTGCCAATTTTGCTCAAGATAAGCAGTCAAGTACTCGCACTTCCTCCTCAACATCTGCCCCTCGTTCTTCTCAGGATACTGTCGCATCAAGTGAACAGCCAAAAAGTTATCCTGTAGCTTTAGAACAGTTTTCCAAAGGGGACTATTCAAACTTTCATGGACTCTATAAAAACAGCAGCAACGATATTCTAATCATCACAAAAGACCATATTGAATATTATTCTCATACCGGAAAAGATATTGGCTCTGTCATTATCAATGAAAGTACTTTTAAATCTAAGACTGAAAATCAACCCTTTAATCAAATTTATCTTTTTAATCAAGGACAAGTAGAGATCAACTTTAATGCAACAGCAGACAAGATTGAAACAATTCAGATTACAGATAATGCTGGTACTTCTTCTGATTTTACTTTAGCAGCCCAACTTGACAGCAATAATTTTACGAAGGATACTGTACTTAATTACTTTAAAAACTATCTTTCCAATCCAGAGGATTTTTATTTTGATGCTGTGAACACGCAAGATGCTTTTGTAATCCAAGTTTTTTCAAAAGAAATGCGAGCAAATGGTGGAAGCGGAACCGTTGGTTTATACAAAGTTTTACCTGATGGCACCATTTACCTTGTTACTTATGACGTAGCAACAAATACGTATCCCAAGGCCGAATAACCCATTGCCGAATTATTTCTACATTATAAATTCAAAAAATCTACGTTATATATACGTAGATTTTTTTATAAGTATATTTTCTAGATTTTATTCAGTGCTTTTTGAGGAACATCTTGCTTCTGTACTTCTTCCCAGCTCGTGACCCCCTTCTTATCGTTATATACGAGTCTTAAATAAGCATCGTGTCTAAGATTATGATCTCCAGTGAATTCCATTTCTTTTGCTTCTCCCTTTTCATCATAGCCGGTCAGCGTATAATAGTACCTCGTAAATTCTTGCCCCGAATCGTCTTTTTCTTTTTTAGCAACACCATCTTCTTGTATATGCACGTAGTAACTGTCGCCACCATATGCTGTATGATACCAAGCATAACCTCCACCGACAACAATCAATACAAGTGCCACAATTCCCACTAATACTTTTTTCATATTTCATACCTCATTTATTTTTCTTCTATAAAACTATTTTACTGTTATTTTTACTGTTATAACTTACATTTTCTTAAGAAAGTAATTTTCACTCTTCATTAAATGTGAAAAATCCACTATTCCTCAAGCTTATTTAGTGCTGTTCGAGGGATTTCATACTCTTGCCTTGTTTCCCAGCTGTTTGAATCCTTTTTATTGGCCGCATGAATTTCCAGATAAGTTCCCACATGGATTTGATGATCTGTTTTAAGATGAAGCTCTCTAACATCTCCTCTAGAACTGACTCCCCTTACCGTATAATTATATTGACCGTCTAGAGTCCCATCCGTATTCTTAAGTATTTTCGCATTTACCTTCCCTTGCACATGGGCAAAGTAAATCGTTTGTGTATAGCTAATATTTTTCCAAAAAAAGCAAATATCTAAAATTAAGAGCACGCCTAAAAAACCAAACAATATTTTTTTCATTTTATTTTTCCATTCAACACACAACATTAAGTTGTTAGCATTATTTTACTCCGAATTTGTCTAAAATATTCTTACATTATTGTAATAATCAAGCTTGAGTCTTCTTAATATTTGGACTGCGTTAACTCTTTCTTATTCTGAGCTTTATTGGAACAGGGCGAATTCGCCCTCCCAAACTCCTGATTTTATTTAAGATTCTGTCATTATTTCTTCTATATAATTAGCCCTCTTTAGTGTCTTTATTTTAGAAAATATTTTTTAAAAATTATCAAAAATATGCAACTTTAGTCGTATAAAAAATTGCATAATCAGTGTTTTTTATCTATAATACAGGTATAAAAGCCCCAAATTAAATAGACAGAAAATATATTTCTTTTTATCTAGAAGAAAAAATTTTTATTCACTTTAACTTCAGGGCTATTACACTTAGAGGAGTAAGCATTCTTGATAAAGAATTCAAAAAAAATAATCACTAAAAAAAATTTTCTATATGAAGCACTATTTGTAGTAGCTTTTCTCTTGAGTTCTTTTTGGCTTTTCAGTGCTATTCGTTCAGAAAATTTTTCTTTAGAGCAAATTTACTCAAAAAATGGAGCTTATATCTTCATCCTTAGTTTAATAGCATTGATCGTATCTTATCTGAATCGCGATAAATTAAAAGGTTGGTTATCATCTGTTATAAGATTTTTAGGTAATAATATTGTCGCAGTATTTGGGATTATGGTTCTCTTTCAAATAGTTACCCTTTTATTTGCTTCTGGACTCTCAGGATACGATGTTTATGGAGTATATCATGCTGCTATGGGCGATATAAATTCTCAGAAATGGACCTATCTGCAGAACTATCCTAATAACTTTTTACTTTTCTTATTTATGAGAGTTGTTCATAGTCTAACTCTTTTACAAATTTTAAATATCATAGCAATAGATTTTTCTATAGCAATGTCATATTTTACAGCAAAGCATCTTTTCGATAAACAGACCGCTCGATACAGTATCTTACTTTTTATAGCAACACTCGGTTTTAGTCCTTGGTTTTTAAACACATACAGTGATACCTTTGTGTTACCCTTTGTCAGTTTAGGTATCTTCTTTTTGACACAATGGAGTCAAGACAATATTTCCGCTCACTACAGACTTATATCTTTACTCTCTGCTGGTTTTTTCAGCTCCATAGCTTACTATCTGAAGCCCTCTGCAATTATTTTTGTGATAGCATACTTTTTAATTTCTATGCTTAAGCTAAGAAAACTCAAACCTTTCTTTATCTCCTTTTTAGTCTTTATTATTGGTGCTTTAGTGTTTGCAATGCCTTTTACACTTTATAAAAACAATCAAAACTATGTTCAATTTGATAAAAATAAAGCGTTTCCTATGACTCATTTTTTGATGTTAGGTATCTCTAAAAATGGCATGTATAATGTACCTGACGTGCGACTTACCAGATCAGCCAAAACTGCTAAGGAAAAGAAAGAGGTAAATATTGAGGTCTTCAAGCAAAGACTAAAAGAATTAGGAACTCTAGGATATGTCAAATTCCTATATGGAAAGTATTGTAAAACTGTCCGTGATGGTGCCTATGCTTGGGGCGCAGACGGTGCAGGTAAAACTGGTTTTCTTGTCACACCTAATCTCAATCCAAGCGAAAAACTCTCACCTTTTATTCATTCAAACTTCGGAAAGTTTTTAAGAAGCTTTATTTATACTGATAGCAATGGTAAAGGTTATGCCAATGGAAAAAATACTTTTTTCTACAGATTCTTTGCTCAAATCATCTATATTATTATGATTTTTGGGATTTTACTTTCAACTTTAAAATCAAAATATGATTTTAAAGTTATGTGGTTACTCTTATCTATGATTGGGCTTATGCTCTTCTTGCTTCTCTTTGAAGGTGGGAGAAGTCGCTATCTTATTCAAGCCTTGCCTGTATTCGTTATCTTAGCAGCTTATGGCTATCATTCAAAATTTGCCTCTCAAGATTTAAAGAACGGATAAAAAAGCAAACAAAACTCCTACGGTGTAGGAGTTTTATTTATAAAGTTTTAACACACAATCTTGCAAAGTTTTTTTGTTAAAATATAAATTACAATAAAAGGAGTTATTCTATGTTTTCATTCACTATCCCTAGCGCTTCTCTTCAAGAAATAATTTTTCTAAGTATCTGGTATGGCTTTATTTCAGGCATGATTTCTGGAATGGTTAAGATTGGTTGGGAAGCAATTCTACCACCGAGAACTTCTGAAAGAAATGCCACGAATCCACCCCAGCGTATGTTGGAGCAATTTGGAGTACCCTCTTCACTTACGCATGCTTATGTTTTATATTCACGTGATCAAAAAGTATATTGGTTTTCTTTAATCTTACATTTTAGTTTTTCCGTATTCTTTGCTTCATTATTTATTTTTATTGCACAATATTGGCCCTGCATTGCCCTTTGGCAAGGAGCTGCTTATGGAATCATCATCTGGTTTATCTGGCACATCGTTTTATTGCCTGTTATGAAAACCATTCCTGCACCTTGGAAACAGCCGTTTGCTGAACACTTCTCAGAGTTCTTTGGACATATCGTTTGGGCCTGGTCGATTGCTGCCTGTCTTTATTATTTAATATCAAAAGATAGCAGTGGAATTTTAACGAACATTTAAGTAAATTAAATTTGTGTTTTAAGTTTATTGTGCTACAATAATAATAGAATTTCGTTATATTCGTTATAGTGTCCTTTCGAAGAGAAACAAGAAAGGGGAATGCATATGACATTCACTAATAACACTAAAAACTTCAAATACACAGTATCTCTAGATACTTCAACGAATTTATTTAAAGCTTCTCTGGTAGATGCTACTTCTTCATTAAGTAGTCTCGGCAACACCATCGAAGAAGCCGTGTATAATTTAGAAGCGATAGCATAACTGACAGCGCCTATTTGAATGGGTGCTTTTTTGTATGAAAAAACCGCTCAATAGAGCGGTTTTCTAGTCTATAAGAATCTATATAAACTGGTATATGGAGGCGAGGGGAGTTGAACCCCTGTCCAGACACCTTGCTACATCAACGTCTACAACCATAGGACTTTCTCTAGTTTAACAAATTTCCAAAGCCAGTCTCAAACAGCAGAAATTTGCGGTGCTTTAAAATCTCTTTTTTTATGTAAAGCCACCATAAAAACGTATCCGACTAAGGTTTAGAGCTTCAGGCCGCCATCGGCGAACGATCATCAGCTACGCAAGCTGGTGTTTAGGCAGCGAGTGCGTAAGAAGTGTTATTTTTAGCAGTTATATTTATCTGCGATGGATTTAGGTGACATCACCACCAGTTGCAGTTCATGCGCGACAATGCCTGTCGAATCCGTAACGCCCCCGTTACGGTGGAATAACTTCCAGACATTAATTATAGCACAAGTCACCTAATATTTCACGCGCAATGGTCGTACTAAAATGGCCATAATCGAGAGGACTATAATGCCAACACAAATGCCAACAGTAACAAGATTAACTTGGCCAGGCGCATTTAACACGTTGATTGGAGAGAGCAAACTGAGGGGCAACCATTCGGAAATATCACTCAGTGTCTGAATGATCGAACTCACTACCATCAGTACAATTGTAGAAACAACTGCTAGAAATGCCTTCCGTGTCCAAACAGTAACAGCACTGCCAAATATGACCAAGGTAAGTAGAGCTAGGCTTTGAACCAAACTCGACGAGAGTACCCTGCTCAACTCAATTTCAGGAAAGAAAACCCAGGTTACATATGTGGCACTTACCACACCTACCAAGTTACTCACTAGAGTGACTAAAAAGGCAAGGAAAAGCTTAGGCGTCCATAGGATAATCGAATTTCGGGCCACGGTTGAATAATAAAGCCCGAGGGAACTCTCCTTTTTCAACTTAAAAGTATCCGCAGTAAAGTAAACCAAAACAAAAAGGCCAATCTGAGAAATATTACTAAAATACGACTCCATCAAAGCTTTCCAATTGGGGTCTGGCATGAGAATAATCGTCCCTTCTGTCCCCCCAAAAGTCGCAAGAAATTCCTTCATATAATAAATCAAAACGGGTGAGGTAATGCCAAAAAAAGCAAATAAAAAGAAAAGAATGAGGAGACGGCTATTGCGCCACCACATTTTCGTTTCCAAAAGAATTAATCTTCTCACTGTTCTCCTCCTGTAATTGCACGCTCAAAAGCCATCTCAAGACTGTTGCTTGTAGCACGATAAGTACTTATTTTTTGCCCAATATCCGGGAAAATTTGTAACAGTTTCTCTGTATATTCACTCTTAATCATCAATTTCCCCGTAATTTCAGGATAGAATTCAATATCATTTACCTGAAGAATATCCATGACTTCCTGTTTGACTTGCTCACTTTTAATCTCTAGTTCTGCAAACTCGTCCATCTGGCTGCTTTCAATGAACTGATAAAGTGTGCCTTGAAAAATAAGTTCGCCATGATTTAAAACAAGGAGGCGATCGGCAATGTTTTCAATATCTGCGAGAAGATGACTGGAAACAACCACCGTTTTTTCCTGTGATACTTTAGTAATCAGTTGCAAAATCTCAATGCGACCAATAGGATCTAGAGCACTTGTTGGTTCGTCTAGAAATATCAAAACTGGATCAAGTAAGAGCGCGACTGCAATTCCCAAACGTTGCTTCATCCCCCGTGAATAGCCCCCAACTTTCTTATTGGGATACTCTGACAAACCGACTTTTTCGAGGGTTGCCTCAATTTGTTGAGGATCTTCTGCTTTTTCGTTCAAGGCGCAACTTTGTTGCAATACCTCTGTTGCGGTAAGGTAGGCAGGAAATTCAGGTGTGTCCGGACAATAGGCCAAAGCTTGATTGGCAAGCTTAATTTCACCCTGACTCGCTTTATGTTGTCCTAAAATCGCATGAATTAAGGTTGTCTTTCCTGCACCATTAGGGCCAATCAAGCCAATGATACCTGGATCTGCACTGATTGAGCACGTCACGTTTTTTAAAGCATCAAAATTGCCGAAAGAAACCGTCAAGTCTTCTATTTCAATGATTTTATTCATATGTGTCCCTTCCTACAATAAAATAAAGAATTCCGCCTAAGGGAATCGAAATGATACAGACAAGGGCCCAAGCCCATTTTGGCAGGTGTTTAACATGCGCACTTTTAAAAATACTGTAAAAGCAAGCCCCTAAATAGAGACAAGCCAGTAGAATCAATGGAACAATGATACGGATATCCATTTTGTACACTCCATTCTTTACCTTTTAAAATTCATCTTCATCAATTTTTTGAATTTCACGCAATTGTGTTGTTAAGTGTTGATCAGATGCGTATTCTGCTAAAAGCTCATCGATCAACTGGTTGCGCACCACATAATTAGAAAAAAGATGCAACTTCTCCTCATAGCCTTCTAATACTTTTTCTGTCCGCTTAATATTATCATATACAGCTTGACGACTAACATTGAATTCCTCAGCAATCTCAGCTAAGCTATAATTATCCGCATAGTAAAGTTCAATATAATTCATCTGTTTATCCGTCAAAAGTGTCGCATAGAACTCAAACAAGGTGTTCATACGATTTGTTTTTTCGATTTCCATAATTTCCTAATATTCTAAGAAAACAACTGATTTTTTAATCTTTGTTTTCATCCTTTTTCATAACTTAATTGTCCGTTATCTTTTATAATTTTATCATAATTATCGTTATAATCATAAGGACATCTTTCCAGATTTTAGGCTTTGTTTTCAGATAAAAGCTTGTTATAATAGAGAAATGAAAAAGATTTTAATTGCGGATGATGATCGTTCGATTTTAACCTTACTTTCTTATAATTTTAGACAGAGCGATTTTGAAGTTACAACTGTCAGTGATGGCAAACAAGCTCTGGATAAGGCTAAGAGAAATCATTACGATTTAATTTTGCTGGATTTAATGATGCCCGAACTCTCTGGTATTGAAGTAACGGAAATTTTGCGAAAAAAGCAAAATTTTACACCTATTTTGATACTCACCGCGCGTGATGACGAAGAAATGAAACTGACTGGTCTTAATTCAGGTTCAGATGAATACTTGGACAAAGCAACACCTATGAAAGAAATTATTGTCCGAGCGAATGCGCTCATTCGACGCCACCAGCACTATAATAAAACGATTGAAAACGAAAAATCCGCGGAAAAATCTGGTATTAAATTTGACCGATTGGAGCTTGATTTCACTAAAAAAGTTTGTATCTTTGATGGACAACCTTTAGAGCTAACTAAACGTGAATTTGAAATTTTAGAACTTTTAATTGAGCGCTCAGGCGATGTGATTTCGCGTGAAGAATTGCTGCAGCACTTTTGGGGGATTTCTTCCGCTGCCGAAACGCGAACTATTGATGTTTTAATCAGCAAAATTCGTAAAAAGTTAGACAATCAATTTATAAAAACAAAACGAGGATTTGGGTACTACTTCTCTGATGAAAAAGATTAAGCTAAAAAATATTGTCCTCTCGACAATCATTTATCTTGTTGCGACTGTGATTCTGCTTGTTTTTCTCAACATTCAGATTCTAAAAACAGATACCAATCGTGTCTTGCACACCATTGATACTACGAAAACGCTCCTCGCAGAAAATCCAAATTCTGCGCTTCCTAACAAGTTTCAGTATCTTCCTGCAGGTACACACAATCAGGAGACCGCAAAGATTGAAGAGGGCGCAGACTATGCACAATCTGTCAGCCGTCACTCTATTGAAATTACAAGCCCTATCCGTGTTGACGGTGTGATAACAGGTTACCTTCACGCTGAAGACAGTCGCACTTCACCTTGGTTTACCAACATGATGGTCGGTGGCTTTGCTTTGATTGTTTATCTTGCTTGTGCTTCTTACGTTTTTGTTCATGCCAGACGTAATTATCTTTTCACTCAAGATATTGTCGCTAAAATCAAAAATATCGAGCGTAGTCCTCTCACGCAGAGTTATTTGATGAGCGAAAACGATGATAAAGTAACTCTAGCGCTAAATTCTCTGGGCGAATACATCCAAAATCAAATTTTATCGCACAGTGAAAAGAAAGAGAATATTTACGAATTCATTGAACTGTTCCAATTTCCTATTTTCATTTACAATGCTAAAGGAAAAATTCGTAAAACAAATGCTTCGTTTAAAAATGAATTTGCGGATACACACAACCTTGATATTTTCAGCCCTTATGCTGACTTTTTGAGTTTCTTAGTGGATAAGATGCTTAATCCGACAACACAAGAGAAGAACTTTTACTTTGAGAACATTAATGCTTATTATCAAGTACGTATCTCACCTTTACCAGACTTGGACAACCGCTTCTTGGTCACTTTACTTGATATAACAGCATTTAAGCGAACACTCAATGCCCATAATGAACTGATTGCTAATGTCAGTCACGAACTGAAGACACCTTTAACTTCAATTAAAGGATTTGCTGAGTTACTGAAAGATGACACACTTTCTGAAGCAGACCGTCATGAGTTTTCCCACATTATCAGTAAAGAAAGCTCACGCTTGATTGCACTCGTTCAAGACACGCTTCTTTTAACCAAACAAAATATTCATATCGACAAGAAGAAAATTAACCTTGCCACACTTGTCGAGGAGATTTTAAACACTTCACAACCCTTGCTTGATGAAAAGCATCTGTCACTTCAGACAGATATTGCTCCTATCTCTCAAGTTACCAACCGTCAGATGGTGCATAGCATTTTTGAAAATTTAATTGAAAATGCGATTAAATACACGGATGATCATGGAAAAATCTACGTTGGCCTCCATCAAAACAAGAAAAAAGTTGTTTTCACCGTCACAGATAACGGTCCTGGTTTAACAGAAATTGAAAAATCACGTATTTTTGAACGTTTCTACCGTGTAGATGAAAGCCGTACCCAAGTCACAGGAACTGGTCTAGGCTTGTCTATCGTGGACAAAAACGTCCGAGAACTTCAAGGACACATCGAGGTAATCAGCGTTCCGGGTAAAGGAACGACATTTACTGTTACTTTATAAAAAGAAAAAAGACTTCTATAAAGAGAGTCTTTTTTCTTTTTAACGTTCCAAATAAAACTCAAATCGATCTCCAACATACTGAGACAGAACATACTCAAATGCGCGACCATCGGCCAAATAAGAAATTTGGGTAAGTCCTAAAATAGCATCGCCTGACTTAATCTTAAGATATTCAGCAACTTCGGTGCTGACTTTTTTAGCGGAAATAATCTGCTGACTACGCTCAATTTCATAGCCTGCTTGTGTCAGTGTATTAAAAAAGTTAGAGGTAATATTTTTCTTTTCAAAAGATTTTACCACATCATAAGGAATACTTGCAACTTCATAACAGATGGGTACTTGATCTGCATAGCGCACACGTTCCATCCGGATAATCGTTTGTTCTTTCGAAATTTCCAGCTTCTCGCACTCGACTTCGTTAGGCAAAGTTTTGAGGTAACTTAAAACTTCAGTTGACGGTGTTTTTCCCTGCGCAGTAATAATTTCTGTAAAGGAGGTTGTGCCCCGCATCTTTTCACGCACCCGACGACTAGCAACATACGTCCCGCTCCCCACACGGCGTTCCAAGATTCCTTCCTCGACAAGTGATGTTACTGCTTGTCGCGCAGTCATCCGACTTACGCCAAAGCGCTCAGCCAAATCTCGTTCACTCGGCAGCCGTTCACCAATCTTCCAAACTGCTTTTTCAACTTCTTCTTTGATTGCATCATGAATTCTTATATAATTTGGAACATTGCTTCTTTGCATGGTGTCTCCCTCTGCCTTGTTTTTTTATTATTATATACCAATTTCAAATAAAAAACCAGCTATAATAGCTGATTTATATAATTGGTATAATTATTTTGCAGGAACTGTGATCTCACCATTGATGATTTTTTCTTTAGCAGTTTCAACAGCTTTCCATGCTTCATCGGAAGTATTGTTACGTGCGAGAGCTACACCTGAGTTTTTCAAGTCGTACTTAAGAATTTCACCACCAGGGAATTTGTTGTCTTTAGTTTTGTTTGAAACGTCTTTGACAACATTACCTACTTCTTTAAGTGTAGAAGCTAATACGAAGTTAGAGTCTTTACCATCTTTAGATTTAAAATCACCTTCAGATTCTTGGTCACGGTCTACACCGATAACCCAAACTTTGTCTGCTTCGTTCTTTGTTTCGTTAAGGACACGTGCTTCTGTGAATACACCAGTACCTACACCACCAGCTGCTTGATAGATGATATCTGCACCGCCAGAGTACATTGCTGAAGCGATGGTTTTCCCTTTACCTGCATCGCTAAATGAACCTGCATATTGCACATCTACTTTGATGTTTGGATTAACAGATTTAACACCTTCTTGGAAACCAACTTGGAAGGCTGTGATGATATCTGATGCAATCCCTCCGATGAATCCAACGTGGTTAGTTTTTGTCGTTTTGGCTGCTGCAACGCCGGCAAGATAAGCTGATTCTTGGTCAGCAAATGTTGCTGAAACAACGTTTTCTTGATTTTCAATCACAGAGTCAATAATTGCAAATTTAGTGTCTGGATTATTTTTAGCAGCTTGTGAAGTTGCTTCTTGGAGGCCGAATCCAATACCGAAAACTAAGTCATAACCACCAGATACAGCTGAGTTGAAGTTCGCTGTGTAGTCAGAAGCTGAGTTAGATTGGAAATAGTTGATACCTTTACCTCTTGAAAGGTTGTTTTCTTTACCCCATGCTTGCAAACCTTCCCAAGCTGATTGGTTGAATGAACGGTCATCAACACCACCAGTATCGGTAATCATCGCTACATTGAGATCTGTTTTGGCTTCACCACCTGAAGCTGCGTCACGTCCACGGCATCCTGCCAGAACTGCTACTGATGCAAGTGCAAGAGCACCAACTGCGAAAATACGTTTATTCATGGAAACGTTTTCCTCCAAATTTAAAAATTTTTAAAACTCTCGCAAGTAAGAGTTTTTATGTATAAGTTTATTTTAAGATATTTTGCATATTAATTCAAGCCAAAAAGAAAGATGTGGCATTTATCCACATCTTTGTTCGGAAATAGCTTTTTTTCTGTCAATTTTAGAATTTTATTCCAGTTCTTTAAAGGAATAAGGCAACAATTGCCCCACTGATGTCTCTTTAACTTCCCCCATTTTTGAAAGAAGATAAACCGGCATATCAGCCTCACAAAATTCAGAAACGACTTGACGGCATGCCCCGCAAGGACTGATTGGAGCGGCCGTTTCTCCATAAATATACAGACTTGAAAATTCCAAATGATCTTCGGACACAGCCTTAAAAATAGCTGTTCTCTCCGCGCAATTGCTCAAGCCAAAGCTCGCATTCTCAATATTACATCCTTGATAAACTTTACCATCCGTAGTGACTAGCGCTGCACCCACAGGAAAATTGGAATAAGGGACATAAGCATGACTGCTTGCTTCGCGTGCTGCTTCAATGAGTTCTTTAGTAGCTGGCATTGGCAGTTTCACCTTCCATGATAGCGACACCTGAAGAACAGCCCAAGCGGTTTGCGCCTGCTTCAATCATAGCTTTGGCATCTTCAAGATTACGGATACCGCCTGAAGCTTTGACACCCATATCTGGTCCAACGGTTTCACGCATCAATTTTACATCTTCAACTTTGGCACCAGCTGTTGAAAAGCCTGTTGATGTCTTAACAAAATCAGCGCCCGCACGTTGTGCAGCTTGACAAGCTTTGACTTTTTCTTCATCTGTCAAAAGACTTGTTTCGATAATAACTTTAAGGATACGACCATCCTTAACGGCATTAACTGCTGCAATATCACTTTCCACTAAGTCCCATTTGCCGTCTTTAGCTGCACCAATATTAATCACCATGTCTACTTCGTCTGCACCTTTTTTGATAGCATCTGTGGCTTCAAAGGCTTTGACTTCTGAAGTATTTGCTCCGAGAGGGAAACCGATAACTGTACATACTTTTGAAACTTCATCTTTAAGTTGTTCAGCAGCAAAAGCTACCCAAGTTGGATTGATACACACACTAGCAAATTCGTATTTTTTTGCTTCATCAATGATAGCTTGAACTTTTTCTTGTGTTGCATCTGCTTTGAGGATTGTGTGGTCAATGTATTGATTGATTTTCATTTTTAGGTCTTCTCCTAGTTATTATTTATTATGCGGACTTTTAAGTACGCTTTAGTTGTGAACGTTAAAATCTATTTGGGCTTGCGACTTTTAAGGTAAAGCATACCAATAATCGTATAAACCGAGATAAAGATAAGGATAAAAAGTGTAACTTTAAGCAGCGTATTCTGGGCCCAAAGATTCATTCCAATTGCGCCAAGTATAGCGGCTGTTACACTTTGGAGTGCTTTTATTCCGTTAGGAATAGGGGGAAGTTCATTTTTCATCAGCGAATAATTTCCAAAATTTCAGGTGCATGAACTTGCTGGTCAGAAATTTCGATATTGTCCTTAAACTCCGCAATCAAATCGGAAGAAATGGCACGATTGCTATAAAGTGTAGCAATAAGATCACCTTTTTGGACGGGGTCACCCACTTTTTTCGCGAGGTTAATACCTGCTTCAAAATCGATTGTATCTGTCTTGGTCGCTCTTCCAGCTCCTAGCTTCATCGCAACAATACCGACACCCATTGCTTTTTCTTGTGAGATATAACCTTCACGGTCAGCATAGATCTCAACAGTATGTGCCACATTTAATTCTGCAGTTAAATGCTTAAATGCTGTTGCATCTCCGTGTTGTGCTTCACACATAGCAAGGAATTTAGCATAAGCTTTACCATTATCAAGGTTTTCGATGATTTCTGGAACAGTTTTTTCTACACCTGCTAACGCAAGCATAATTTGAGCCAGTTCCGCGATAAAGTGACGGAATGCCGACGTACCTTTTCCATTTAGCGTATTCACGGCTTCCGTAATTTCATTACGATTACCAATAGCATATCCTAACGGCTGGTTCATATTGGTCAAAACTGCTACTGTTTCACGTCCAACAGCCTTCCCTAAGTCTACCATCGTGCGGGCTAAGAGGCGCGCATCTTCGATATTTTTCATGAAAGCACCATCGCCGACAGTTACATCAAGCAAAATAGCATTTGAGCCAGAAGCAATTTTCTTAGACATGATAGAACTTGCAATCAATGGAATAATATCAACTGTGGCTGTCACATCCCGGAGTGCATAGAGAAGTTTGTCTGCTTTAACCAACTCATCAGACTGACCAATCACGGCGATTCCTGAATTCTTTACTTGGGCAATAAAGTCTTCTTCTGTTTTTTCAATTTCAAATCCGGGAATAGACTCTAACTTGTCTAAGGTTCCACCGGTATGTCCCAAACCACGGCCGGACATTTTAGCGACAGGGACATCAAAGCTGGCTACTAAAGGTGCTAAAATAATCGTTACTTTATCACCTACACCTCCTGTAGAATGTTTGTCTACCTTCACACCAGGAATGGCTGACAAATCAAATTCTTTACCTGAGGCAACCATGGCCATGGTCAAGTTGGCTGTTTCTTCTGTCGTCATACCTTTAAAATAAATCGCCATAGCTAGTGCTGCCATTTGGTAATCCGGAACTTCGCCCGTTGCATAACCAGAGATAAGCCAATCGATTTCAGCCTTCTCAAAGTGGCCGCCATCACGTTTTTTTTGAATCAGGTCTACCATTCTGTAGGTCATAGTTTCTCCTTATAACTTCTTAAAATGTAATATCCTTTATCTTTAGCGACAATCTCGCAATTGCCAAAGACATCCTTCATTTTCTTTTGTGCACTCGGTGCTCCCTGTTTTTTCTGAATAACGATCGTTAAATGCCCGTCATCATTTAAATGCTCATAGGCGTCGGATAAAATAGTGTGTACCACTTCTTTCCCCGCACGAATAGGGGGATTAGAAATAATAGCATCAAAATTTCCTTCAACATTATCATATATGTTTGATAAAAAAATATCATTGACTTCTATATTATTTTTATCTGCATTTTTCTTAGCTAAATCAAGGGCACGACTATTTACATCGACAAGTGTGGCTTTCAAACCATATTTTTTTGCTAAAGTTAAAGCCAGTGTACCATAGCCACAACCGACATCAAGCAAAGTTTTTGCTCCTTCTGGTTGAAAATTATCGAGTAAAACACGTGAACCATAATCAATAGCGTTTTTAGAAAATACACCTGCATCGGTCAGGAAGTGGAGGGAGAGCCCCAAAAGTTCAACCGATAGTTCCTGCACATCATGTGCTAAATCTCGGTTGTCTTCATAATACATATTTGTTTTTACCATTACAGTTTATTTTATCACAAAATATTTCATTTTTTCTGGGAAAACCTTTACAGATAGAAAGGAACTATTAGAAAACCCTTACATTCTAATCTTGTTTTTTTCCAGAGTGTTAGAACTTCCTCCTTTAGATACTGCTTACGTTTGGAGTACATTTCTATAATTTTATAAAGTTAATCTTTACCTTAGAACAAGTCTCTAAACACAGCCTACAAGCAAAATGTGCTAAAATATCCTTATGAATAAATTCATCAATTATGATGAAATTTCGCGAGAAACTTGGCAAAATCTCTACCTTTCTTCAATCGTGCCTTTGACAAATAAGGAGCTCGATGCCATTCGTTCACTCAATGATGAAATTTCACTCCAAGACGTTATCGATGTATACTTGCCTTTAATTTATCTGGTCCGCCTCTATAAGAAAAATATTGAGGATTTAAGCTTTTCAAAAGGTTTATTTTTACAAAAAATTGTTAAAACACCACCACTAATTATTGGAATCTCTGGTTCTGTTGCAGTTGGAAAATCAACCGCGGCGCGCCTTGTTCAACTTCTTTTGTCCCGTGAATTTAAAAAATTAAGTGTGGAGCTCGTGACAACCGATGGCTTTCTTTATCCTACATCCGTCTTAGAAGAGCGCAACATGTTAGAACGCAAAGGATTCCCAGAAAGCTATGACATGGAGCACCTCTTGAACTTTCTTTACCGCGTAAAGAACGGTGAAACATGTGAAATTCCGATTTATTCCCACGAAAATTACGATATTCTCAAAGATCAAACCCAAACAATCGATCAACCTGACATCTTAATTGTCGAAGGGATAAATGTTCTCCAAAATCCACAGAGCGAGCATCTCTATGTCAGTGATTTTTATGATTTTTCTATCTATGTGGATGCAGATGAAGCGGTGATTGAAAGATGGTATCTGGAGCGTTTTGACAGTCTGCTTAAGCTTGCCGAAAATGACCCCCATAATTATTATCACCAATTTACAAAAATGCCTTACGATGAAGTGATGCAGCTGGCTCGTCAGACTTGGGCCAATACCAATTTGCCTAATTTACGTGACTACATTGAGCCCACACGAAATCGCGCGGAAGTCATTTTGCACAAAACAGAGAATCATTACATTGATAAAATTTATTTGAAAAAGTTTTGAAAAAGCATAACATTAATTTACTCTTTAATTAAAAATGCTGTATTTTTGTATCAAACGTTTTTATAATCTGTTCTTTTATGATAAAATATTTTAATATTAATTTTTAGGAGGCCCACTTGTCTGATAAACAACTTGAAAAAATTATCGTTCTTGACTATGGTAGTCAATATAATCAATTGATTGCGCGTCGCATTCGTGAAATCGGTGTTTTCTCAGAGCTGATGAGTCATAAAGTCACAGCTCAAGAAATCCGTGAAATAAACCCTTTGGGGATTGTACTTTCTGGGGGTCCTAACTCTGTTTACGACGAAGGTTCATTTGATATTGATCCTGAAATTTTTGAACTTGGATTGCCTATTTTAGGTATCTGCTATGGTATGCAACTCATCAGTCACAAATTAGGTGGTAAAGTTGAGAGTGCTTCTGAAAGCGAGTATGGTGTTGCACCAATCGAGCTTAAAGCAAAATCTGAACTTTTCGCTCATACTCCTGAAACACAAGATGTTCTCATGAGCCACGGTGACCGCGTTGTTGAAATCCCTGAAGGCTTCCATGTGGTTGCTACTTCTCCAAATAGCCCCTTTGCAGCGGTTGAAAATACAGAACGTCACATTTACGGTATTCAATTCCACCCTGAAGTTCGTCACTCTGTATACGGAACAGATATGCTCCGCAACTTTGCTTTAAACATTTGTGGTGCTAAAGGTGATTGGTCAATGGAGAGCTTCATTGACATGCAAATTGAAAAAATCCGCGAACAAGTGGGAGACAAAAAAGTCTTGCTTGGTCTCTCTGGTGGTGTAGACTCATCTGTAGTTGGTGTGCTCTTACAACGTGCTATCGGTGACCAATTGACTTCAATCTTCGTGGACCACGGTTTCCTCCGTAAAGGCGAAGGCGATCAAGTAATGAACATGTTGGGAGACAAATTCGGCTTAAATATCATTCGTGTTAATGCTGAAGAACGTTTCATGAATAAGTTAGCTGGCGTGTCTGATCCAGAGAAAAAACGTAAAATCATCGGTAACGAATTTGTTTACGTCTTTGATGATGAAGCTTCTAAACTTAAAGATGTTAAATTCCTTGCTCAAGGTACACTCTATACAGATGTCATCGAGTCAGGAACAGATACTGCTCAAACAATCAAATCACACCACAATGTTGGTGGCTTGCCTGAAGACATGCAGTTCGAATTGATCGAACCTTTAAACACCCTTTTCAAAGACGAAGTTCGTGCCCTTGGTACAGAGCTTGGTATGCCTGATGAGATCGTATGGCGTCAACCCTTCCCAGGACCTGGTCTTGCCATTCGTGTTATGGGTGACTTGACACCTGAGAAAATTGCGGTTGTCCGTGATTCAGATGCCATTCTTCGTGAAGAAATCGCTGCTGCTGGCTTAGACCGTGATGTATGGCAATATTTCACTGTTAATACTGGCGTTCGTTCAGTTGGTGTAATGGGCGATATCCGTACTTATGACTATACACTCGCTATCCGTGCGATTACTTCTATCGATGGTATGACAGCTGAGTTTGCTAAACTCCCATGGGATGTTTTACAAAGGATTTCAGTACGTATCGTTAATGAGGTGGACCACATCAACCGCGTCGTCTACGATATTACCTCTAAACCACCTGCAACTGTTGAGTGGGAATAAAGAGCTAACTAAATTTGAGTTGAGAAAGCCTATTTTACCGCATTTCTTGAAATTAAAAATGGATAAAAACTACTAAATACAACATAGTTCCCTGCCAAATTCCCTGCCAAGAATTTTTCTTTGTAGGGAGTTTTTCATTTCGACTATAATAAAAATTGAAATAGCATTTGGCATTAATTCCTAATAGTTTACTTAAAAAAGTGCCTTATTACACAGGCACTTTTTTTAAATCTAAAACATTGATTGGATTATTAGTTTGATTAAACTTAAAGTATATTTATCTCTTACTACTTCTTCTTAATAGTTTTCTAAATGGAAGTGCACAAAATAGAAAAGTCATCAATATCCCTAATAATACACCTATACTCAGTACAATCAACCAACGCCAATCAAATTCTTGAGACATTGAAGTATTCTTTTGAGTTATATTCTCAATATTTAAAGGTTGAGCAAAAAAATTAAACAATTGACTCTTATCTGCTTTTTGATCTCGTGTATTGGCAAGAACTTTATTGAAATTAGTATTATACTCTTGATTTTGCTTAAAAGACTCTTCTCCTGTATTTAATAAATCATTTGTATTTTTTAATAGCTTTTCTGCTGAATTTTTTGTTTCTTCCGTAGTTTCTACCATTTGTTTAAATTCAGCTGCATTATTTTTAATCATTTGAGCACTTCTAGCTGTATCTTCCGCAGTTTTAGCTGTTAAAGTTGATAATTCTGAAAGAGTTTTATACAACTCCTCACTTGATTGCTTATCTTCATAAAGTGCCTTTTCATTCGAACTATACGCTTGCCAAGGCTTTAAAGCTAGAGTTTGCTTATCATTCTTTTTCCATGAGTCATATTGTTGAGTAATTGAAGCTAAAGTAGATTGATACCAATTCTCTAAGGCAATGATATTTTGGTTCAAAATATCACTAGGCATATTCTGGTTCAAAATCTCTTTATTCTTAGATAATTTATCTAAAGTAGAGTTTAATGTCTTAATACTTTGAACTATTTTTTCAATATTTTCATGACCAGATTGCTTAAATTTTTCTACATCTTCTTCACTAAGTCGCAACTTCAATTGTTCCAAGTCCATATTTCCATAGCGATTATAAATAGATAATTTTGATAGCTTTTCAAAATCTTCTATAGTAGGATTTTCAGAAAGTTGAGTTATCATATCATCTACTTTATAGTCAGGTGCCCCATATGACCATGTAATAAGAGTAGAGGCTGTATCTATATTATTTAAGAGTTGTGTAATTTCTCCAAAATTTCCTCCTAAATATTCTGAAACTGTATCTGCTGGATATAGAGTAAAATGAGTAGAAGTTTTAGTCTCAATATTATTATCTTCACCCCAGCCAAAAGAAATCGTTGTCTGTGTTCTTTTACCTAATACTACATCATAAACTACGGTATAAATTGCATCTTTTTTGTTTTCTTCACTACTTATCGTACCATCACTATTCGTCACTTTATGGTCTTTATTATGCAGTTCCACCACATTACCATTAATAATACTGCTTGCTTCATCATTGCTCTCTGATGAACTCACAAAAACAACTTGATCATTGCCATCTATCGGTTGTAACGTGTAGTTTTTACCTGCAGGTACAACAATTTCTAATGTTTTCTTGAAAGTTTGATTTGTTTCACTTGGAACATCCGAAAATTTTACGACGGCTGAACTTGCTCCTGAAACACGCCCATAACGTGAAATTAAATCTAATTCATTTTTATACCGAGAAACGTCAAGCCCTTTTTTCTCCATTGCATCAAAAAGTGCTTTATAATTTTCTACATTTTCCCAATCAAGTTGCTTCAAAATATTATTAATATTTTCAATATATCCTTTTGAAGAAAAATTATCCGTTTCCCCAAACGATGACGTTAATTTTTGAGCAAGAGCTTGCCGTGCATTCGTTTCAGTTTGACAATTTTCAAATTGATTGAAATTCTTTTCAGTCAATTCTAAACTGTTTTGTGAGAAAAATTGTTGGTATAAATCCTTTTCTAAAGAAAGAAGTTTTTCTCGATTTTCTGTAAGAGTGTTTATCTGTTCTTCTAAACCATCATGTACCCCTGTAATAACAACATTATAGTCCTGAACCTGATCTTTTAATTCTTTTAATACGCCAGATTCGTTATCATTTTCCTTTTTAGAAAAATTCAATAGTTGGTTAAGCGTGTTGTTATAGGCTGTATCAAATTGTTTAAAATAAACTTCTTGATCATTCTCTGCTTGATCTTCAATGCCTTGATTTCCATTTTTCACATTGATATCTGCAATTCTTTTCTGTGTGTCAAAATATTTTTGAAGAATAGGCAATTGACTCTCAAAACTTTTGCTTGTATTATCAAGCATTGACTGCGTAGACTTTGTAAAACTATTTTGGGCATCAATCCATGCCTTATTCATAGATTGGAGACCATTAGCACTTGAAATTACTGAAGAATAACCTTGATTAGTGGATTGAAAAGGTCCATAAACATTCTTCGAGAGATTTGTTAAGACATTTTCTTGATTTTTAATAACATCATTCATGTTATTTTGAGCTTCTGAAATATTACCTGCAACAGAAGCATAATACATTTTAACAATTTTTTGATTGAAATCGTATAAAATATCTGTAATCTTATCGTTCAATAATTTTTGAGACAAAGCGGATTGATTATCTTGTAATTTATAGTTTACCTTTGCTTGCATAGGATCAATATCTTGCAAAGTCAAAATATCATGTGAAAATGATTGTGGAATGTATATAACAGCATCCACTGAACTATCTGAATAAGATCGGTCTGCGACAGGACGAGAAACTACTTGCCAATTATATTTTGTATCTCCTGATACAAGATTAACAAACTCTCTACCAAAATTATAATCTTTCTTATTAAAACTTGATGTTTTATCTTCATTAACAAGAGCGATTGTCGCCTTCTTTGCTTGAACTTTACCTTGAGACTTTTTTTGATTCAATAAAAAAAGCAAGCCTACCAAAAATACTAACATCACAATAAGAATCGAAAAAGTGATAATTATTCTTTTCTTCTGTTTTAGTTTATGTCTATCAGCTAATGCTTGCTTATTTTTCATAGATACTTGCTCCTTTTCCTTAATAATAATCAAATACTAAATTTATCATATTCTGATTTTTTTACTAATTCATCATAATTCTCTGCAAAAATTTGTTCGTCAGAATTCACATAGCCAAAGAAAATAATAGATTCAATATCTTCTCTATTAAAAAATGCAAATTCTTCTCCATTTGTAATACCAGTAGGGTATGGAACTGCAGAATAATCAAAATATTCTATTTCCCCATCTTTTTCAAATAACGCTGCTCTACTAACAATCATCAAGGGAATATTCTCCTCTTTTGTAATAATCACTGTTCCAATTGGTAAGATTTGTTCGTCATTGTTCGTCATTGTTATTCATTTTACTTCTCCATTTCTTTTTTTAGATTGTTCAATATTTTTTTTATTAATATCGCCTTAATAACCATGTTCCAAAAAATATTAGGTATCAAAGATAAAAGTCCCCCAAAAACAAATAGTTTAATCAAAAAAGTTCCTGTTGTATCTGATTGATTATATATCCAAAACATTAAAGGTATAACCACTATGAAGGTAAAGAGACTAACTAGTATATTTACTAAATATGGGGATTTATACTGCCCTACTGCATTATTATGCTTAATTGAAAAATCATAGATTGATTCAAAATATTTTATTTGAATGGATATCTTAGGTGGTTTTTCACATTTCTTAGGTCTCTCCATGTAAAGCAACATTATATACTCAAATCCCAGAAACAATAATATTCCCAAAATTATAGGTATCACATAGGCGAATCCAGATAAACGCTCAATAGGTGTAGCAATTTTATTTGTATATCCTCCGAGTAATGCAATCATAGGTAAAACGATAAAAGGAGAACTTAACGGCAAAGTAGATAATACTTTTTTCATAATACTACTTTGCCTATTAAGCTCTGTCTTCCCCCAAACTCTCCACTCAATACTTTTTGAAAAAAAATTATATTCAGCAGATAATCCTGTTCCGTCTAATTGTTCACTAAATCCATTATCAACATGAAAGACTATTTTTGTTAAAGGAATACTTACCATGGCCAGCTCCATCCTTTCTTTTTAGGTTTAATTCTTTTATCCAATTCTTTGTTCGCCAAACTTCCCAGCCAACTACCTAAAGTAGCTCCCGCTAGTCCTCCGACCACTGCCCCAATTGCACCTCCTACAGAACCTAACATCATGCCTAGCGCCGCACCTGCAACTGTACCGTCACTATTCACTTTTGTATTGTTTAATACCAATGCACTTTGCATTGCAATTTTAAAGTTATTCAAACTGTTATTAAATAACCCTTGTACTTGTGACCCAAAATTTTGAAGCAATCTCAAGTCTTTTTTTAATTTCTCACTCTACCTTTTGTTATTCGCCATACCACTCTTCTTTAGAAAACTCAAATTTTTTACGAAAATATTCAGGATTTTTTTGTAATATTTTCCCTCGAATATATAGCTCACTATCAAATAATAAAGTTGGAAGCAAGGAAATACTTAAACCTATCAGAAGAAACCCAATGCCTCCTATAAGACTATAAAGAAATGAAACCGGATTATCATTATGTGTCAAAATAAATACTGATTTAGCAGATTTATAAACAAAAGCACTCATAATAATCACTCCTAAAACTACCGCTGGATAACGACTTAAATAATAGCCCCATTTAGAAATTTTTAAATTCTGCTCGTATTTCTTATTCAAAGTTTCCTTTATTTGAACCTCTAGAATAACTTTAATCAACAAAATAGAAAAAATAAAATATATTACTAGCGTCAATGACATTAGGGAAAAATTGGAATGGGGAAAAATATTGAATAAAAACAAGCTCCCGTATATTATCAAGCTCACTTCAAGTAAACCAACAATTATAATTTTAAATCTAAATCTGTCCAAAAATCTCGAACGATAAGTATACTTAAAGAAAAAGTAAAGTACTAGACTTATAATTAAAATTAATACCAACAGAATATTTATCAAATTAAACCTATACATATCTTCAAGAGCTACCCCACTTGAATCAAATCCCGCTACCCAAAAAAATATTGTTGGGAAAACAAAACTTCCTAAAAGAGCTATAAACTCTTTGAAGTTGTATGAAATAATGGAGTTACCATTCCTATTCATATCAGTAGCTGTTGTATGATAAGTGATATTTTTATCTATCATTTCAGATGTAACTTCAATATTAGAAATCACTGAATCTATTTTTTTCATTCTACCACCTCGGCAATCCATTATTAAAGCCATTCACATCAGGCCGTCCTTCTTGCTTTCCCCAAAAATCTTCTTTTATTTTTTTAACATTTCCTGCTTTCATATCTGCTTTACGTTGATCATATTTTTTATATTCTTCATTCATCCACTTACGCTTCTCTTCTTCTGAAGAAGCCCACAGGTTCCCTTTTCCTCTTAAATGATGCAGCGAATTAACAGCATCTCTCCCCATTTGTACCATTGTATTTATTGTGCCAGCCACAGTACCAACTGGCCCAGCATACTGTGTTCCCTCTAACGGTCCAGCACTCCAGAGAAAAGAATTCATTCCTCCATAAACTGCTTTACTCGCATCTCCATAAGCGGGACTATCTGGATTCGTATACTCATCATAAGAATAAGCTATAACTGTCAGGCCATCTCCTCCATAGCCAAATCCTTCTTTAAAAACTGGATGAACTTTGATAAAGTCAGAGACACCTTTCATTTTCTGAAAAAGCTTTAATCCAACTTTTGAAGCTTCAATATATTTTGCTCCATCAGAAGTTTTGGACAAGATACTTGTCACATACCCAAGTGGCGCAAGAACTGCCCAGCCTTTATCTCCTAATTTCTCTAATTTGCTGTAAATAATAACAGGATCCACAATTTTTTGTTTTTCAATATATTTGGCAAATTGAGGATTGCCAAGCAAAGCCTCTACTGCTTTTTTAGGCAACAAATCCCAATTTTCTTTTTGTATAAAAATCTCTAAAACAACATCTTGAACACCTTTCGGACACTGATTAAGTGCACCAATTAAATACCCAAATAATCGTTTATTATTTTTCACTGCTTCTATGGCAGCGGCTGGATTTTTCTTATACAAATCATTAATAAACTTGATTGCCTTCTGAATCTGCGTTTCATTGTAAGCATCCAGGATTTTATTTAGCTTTGCAACATTTTTCATATCGATATGTTTCGTTGTAAAAAGCCCTGTCTTAGAATCATAAATATTTGAAGTTTGAGAGACCTGTGAAAGTAATTGCTTGAGATTAGAAAGTACCCCCTCAGTTCCATCATAAACATACTTTGTAGACATATCAAACTCATTGAGACTATCAAGCTCTTGCTGAAGAACAATATTCTCATTTTCTATTGCACGATTGAGATTATCAAAACTATTTGTAGTCCCATCTGGGTTGTTCCTTTTAAATAGTGTTCGTGCCTGAGCAAGTTGTGTCATAGATTGCTTATTTTGCTCAATACGTTGCTTCAATGCTTGTTCATCAATCTGATCATTTCGTAAAATACTTTGAGAAGATATCACTTTTTGATTGGCTTGACTCATTTGCTCAGAAAGCATGCTAAATGTTTGGTTAATCGTATTAAAAACATTTGCAACTGATTTAGCACTTTCCCAACCCTTACCTTGTAGTTCTGATTCACCAATAAAATCTTCCCACCTCCCAGATAAACTTCCAAATATTGAAAGATTAGAAGAAATTGTAGATTCAGGTTTAGTAGACTTACTAATATCCCCTTTTTCTATCTTTCTACTTCCTATACCCACGGCTTATCGCTCCTTTCGCTACTAAACGCTTCTCTTGAATAATTTTATCTTGCTCCTGTTGAAGTTGTTTAATCTTTCGAAGTAATTCACGTTTGCTCTCGTAAACTTCTTTTTGTTGAGTTCTCTGAAAAATTTGATGATTATTTGCTGTTTCTGATAATACAGATCGTGCATGCGCCCCTTTCCAGCTAGAGCTTAAATCTTCCAATTGATTTTTTTGCTTAAAGTAAATATCAGTCAAAATTTCTCCATCACTATCAATGCAAGCAAGGTCATGTTTGTTTTTAGCAACGTCAATTCCGACATAGAGTGTCATAATGCAGTTCTCCTAATATTTAATTTTGAGCACTGTGTCAACTTCCACGCACTTTTTGTCTTGTATTCTTACTGGAAATAAAACGTCAAAGCGTTATCAAACTGATGACCAATTAAACAAAAAGCCGTGGCTGGATTCTCTTTGAAATCGTCTGAGCGATTGAATGGAATACACCAGTCCACAGCGCATAAAACAAGTTTAACACTTCTGTTTTTGGCAGTAGCTAACTGCACTAATATAAATATAAGAATGGCTTTATCGTCATTCTATCAAGGACTTCAATCAAGCTAAGCATGAGATCTTTTGGTATATTGAGAGCTTCTATAATCAAAATCGAATTCATCAGGGACTCAATTATTTAACGCCCAATGAATTCGAAAATAAACAACAAAAATTAGCTGCATAGGCAGAAAGGTAATTTACCTATTTTGGTGTCCAATTTCTTGACTCAACGTCATGACATTATTTCGCGCATATAATAAATTGGATAAACGGAAAAATAATTATTTTATTAATTATCATACAGTATAGATAAAAATTTAATTTATTAGTGGATATATTTTTTTGCATAATTATTGTAATTGGGAGTGCTTCTTTTATTCATAGCAAATAGCAAAGTCCCTTGAAGATAATCATCAGACGAATCTGGTTCAATCATCAAAGCAATATTTCTATCTTTTGTTGGAAAAATAATACTATAGTGTTTTCCGTTTTGGACTATACCATAATATTTTACTCCATTTTCTGTTCCAATAGCATTTTGAGTATAATTGTATTCATCCCCATCTATCGATACTTTTTTTTCAGTAAAAATAATATTTAAATTTTTACCATCACTATTCTGTGCATACCAAGCCCCTTGAAAAGTTTTCGAACCACGGCATCCTACAAGGGTGGTGAGCATCGATACCAGAATTATCGCTATAATAATTAATTGTCTATTACTACCAAATTTATATTTCTTTATAAAATTATTCATCTTCATTTCTCCCTAAAATTACAATACTTGTGATACTCCAAACTTATATAGTATATATACTATAT
>ERZ1035044.50-NODE-50-length-31365-cov-11.234558_pt1 | contig 31365 bp, 36 predicted proteins | sample MGYA00520588_ERZ1035044 | MGnify/ENA primary metagenome ERZ1035044 (study PRJEB33766, sample SAMN09781698) | gut metagenome | biome: gut microbiome | host: Homo sapiens | place: Madagascar | study: EMG produced TPA metagenomics assembly of the PRJNA485056 data set...
TTTTATGTACCAAAAGTAGATGGTGTGGAAAATGAGGAAAGTATGTGGAAACATTCCCCAAAAAGTTGGGGAATGTAAGGTACCCAACCATATAATAATAGGTAAGCTATGATTATCAAAAGAAAGAGTCCACTCATGACGAATGGATTCTTTCTCCGATTTCTATAATTGTTCCATCAAATCTGGCTTTAGCAAGAAATCCATTAACCCGACAATATAAAAGCCATTGTTGTCATGATATGGTTTTATGTCATCGCGCATTATGATTATCTTCTTAAAGGAATCTTCGATTCTTTTTAATGAAGCGCATTCTTGCTCTCTTTTTGCATCATCAGGCATTGCAAATGCTGATTGGATATAATATCTACGGTCTGCCATATTTGTAACGAAATCCACTTCCAGTTGTTTGCGTTCTTTTGCAGTCCTTGCCTCTACCATACCCACATCAACGCAAAAGCCTCGTAAACGAAGCTCATTGTATATGACGTTTTCCATGATATGATTCTCTTCCACTTGTCTAAAATTCAGTAAGGCATTGCGTAGTCCGATGTCTTGGAAATAGTATTTCGAAAGTGTACCTATATATTTTCTGCCCTTTATGTCATATCGTATTGACTTCTCTATAAGAAAAGCATCTTCCATGTAGGAAAGATATTTGGATATGGTTTTTCTGTCAAGCGTTTCATTCTTTACACTTTTGAATGTATTTTCCAACTTACTAGGATTGCACGGAAAACCTATACCTGAAGCCATCACACGCATCAACTCCATGAATTCTTCGCTGTTTTTCAAGTTGTTCCTCTCTATTATATCTTTGAGATACACTGTTTCGTGTAAAGATCGGAGGTATGCAGCTTTCTTCTTATCGCTATCTAATTCCAGTTACAATCTTTATGAGATTGTTAGACTTGCTCGATATGAGTTGCTGTAAATAATAATCTCTTTTTATAATCATAGTCGTTCCCGAAAAGTGTCATTAATGATAAAAATCGGCTCCTTTGTGGGCTTTTGCATTCAAAATCTCGTAAAGTAAGCCCCAGAAAGTAAGATGTCAATGGCTTTTCGTGTGTTCATTCCCGAAAAATGACACAAATGTCAAAAACTGGGAATGTTTAATAAAATTAAACTTTTGGCTTGCTCTTTAGAAATCCATGTGTATGCTTCTGTATCAAAAAGCGCAGAATCCTGCTGGCATCACTGCCAGCAGGATTAGCTGATGCAAAAACGTTTGCCTTACGGTATCAATGACTTTGAGGCTGTTATAGAACAAAATCAATATTATGTGGATAAGACGATGTATTTGCCTTTGTTGGAAAACCAGCCAAGCAACATCATCTTCATTCGTCCACGTCGGTTCGGTAAGAGCATATTCTTGAGTATGCTCCATGCTTATTATGATTGTAGCAAGAAAGAGAAATTCCAAACTCTTTTTGGTGATTTATGGGTAGGCAAGCATCCTACTCCTTTACAGGGAAATCTCCTTTGAGTTTGGTGGAGTCATGGATTTTTGCTACCTTTGCACTTACTTATACATAGAATCAAAAAGAACGCTTATGTTAGTTGCAACCATGTCATCAAGTGAGGTTTTTGACACGCTGGAGAAGGATCTTGAGCGTGTGGCGGCCTTTACTGCCCATAAGGAGAAAGCCTTGATGAAAGAACTGAGGAAGAGTAGATTGGAAATGGTGTCTCAAAGCTATGACTACCATGCTCCCAATGCCGATTACATCATTATTGTGCGTTGTAATCGTAAAGGGTATGTCAGCAAGCTAAGGTTTGCATTCATCAAGGAGACCTTGGAGTATGTGGGTATTGTTACCCAATTGGGACACCGAGGCATCGTGTCCTATTCTGTGCATCTTCTTCGTAGATATGCTGAGCGTGTGCTGCATGATACCTCCCTGCCTATGAGAAAGATATTTTTAAAGTTCACTCAGAACAGTGTCACGGCTTGTTTATACACGGACAAGGATTTCTTTGTCACGGCTTGTGATGATGGCATTTGTTTGGGAAAGTATGACCATACCAGAGGCATCATCGTGCATAGGACTTTTGTGAGTGTGGATATGCTCAAAGAAAAGCAGCTAATGGCGTATGAGAAAATTGAGGGATACGTCACTCTTGCACTTGCAGTGAGAAACAAGTATGGTCTTTACAGTGAGGAGTTCCAGAAATTCCAGGCTGAGATTCCTGAGAAAATAAGTTTGTCTGCTGATGAAGCGCAGAGGATTTACGCTTCCTATTATGGGAAGGATGACGATGAAGGCATGATATAATTAAAGAGGTGGCTTTCCTATTTTGCATGGAAAACCATCTCTTTTTTATGATTAGCTCTTTTCTCTTTTTCAATAATAAGTTTGAGTTTGGTACTTGATGCCGTGCTTATCGCAAAAGTTTTGGATTTCACGGTTGATGCCACTGCCATATTTTTTGAATCGCTTCTTTAGTATGACAAGCAGTTCTTCTTCAGATGTGGCTTGCAAGGCATTCATAAGACGCTTGGTATTGGCTTCATCGAGAAATAGGTAGCTTTCCACTTCTCCGTCTTTTGAGTACTCTTTCTCAAATTCACCCAAGTCTTGCCTTGTGATGGTGAGCCTGCCACCTTCAATTTTTGCGTAAATGCCAGTGAACTCTCCTTGTGATTCACGCGTGAAAAGAACCTTTTCCATATACGGCTGTCTTTATTGTTCTTATTTTACCTTGTTTCCTTTGTTGTCAAGAATGACGTAGTTGCTGCCGATTCTTGCCTTATAGAGGTCTTTGCCCATTCCGATGATGTCATCATACATTGGAGGAGTAAGAGGAATTCCTTGTGGAGACATCAAGCCTTGCTTTTGTGTGCCTTCATCTTTTTCTGAGCCAGTTATATAGTAGAAACAGGTTGATTGCAGCATGATGTCCTCTCCGTTTTTATCAAATTTACCTGATGAATACATCACTGTATATGCCTCATTGAAGACAAAGTTGTCTTTTACTGTAAGGTCAAAGTTCAAACGCTTCATAGTGAAGTCTGGGTATTGAACCACGATGCCTGATCTATCCACGTCGATATGGAGATATTCCAAAGGCAAGACCATCTTCTTGGTGGAATCATTATAAAGGCCAAGCTTCTTGTCCTTCTTCACAACCCAGTAGTTATGCTCTTGGCATCTGATGTCATCATAGATAGGTGAGAGCATCCAGACACCTTTCTTGTCGATCACTCCATACTTATAGTTGTCCATAGCCATCAAGCAATAGCCATTATGGAAAGTATATCCATTGGAGTTGCTGTTGTAGAAGAACCCTTTTTCAATGGCTCTCTTTCCTTGGTGATCGATAAAGAACAAGGTATCTTTGTCTTCCACACAAGCCAAGCCATCGCTGAATATCCATGCCTTGCTGAATTGTGGCTTGATGACCACCTTTCCTGTGAACTTGTTGAAGTAACCTCTTTTGCCTTTGGAAGAAAAGCATACCAAGCTGTCCCCATCTACGCTTTTCTGGATCCAGTCCACGTTTTTGATGAGAACCTTTCCTGTGTGGGCATCTTCTATCTTTTTAGTCGCCTCATTATACATAATCTGTCGGCTTACCCGTTGCTGGTTAATGAAATCCATGCCTTGGTAAGGGTGTCTCATTTGGTAATCATTGTATATCTCTTTTAAGAGACAAACTGTGAGGACCAGCATGAGGATGGTTATGCATCCGGTGAACACTCTCTTAATGAAAAGCCCATAGTAGCTTTTATCCTTATAACCACAAAGGTTGCAAATCCAGCAGATGGCTTGATAGATGCCTGCTGTGATGGTTTCCCAAAACTCCTTGAATGATACCTTTTTCATATATGTACAGTTTTATTTCGTTTTTTGTTTAGCTATATACTTACGTCTCTCTTTTCTTAGGGTGCTTAATACCGCAGCCACATCTTCCATGGGTTGGAATGGAATGACAATGTTCAGGCTGGAATTGATGATGCAATACACCGTTTCTTCCTCTAAGTTCTTCTCAGCCCCAAATCCATCTTCGTCCTCAAACCACCTTCCCTCAGGGTAGATGGTCCAAGCCATGGCTGCAAAGCCATCTTGAAACTCAGAAATGCGTTTCAGCCAGAACTGTATGTTCTTGCTATCCGCATAGCTGGCATGTTCCAATTTATCATGAATGCTTTCAAAGTCTATTTCTGAGTCTGTTACCAGTAAGTTTCTTTTTTCGTCCACCAGATTTACTACCTTGCCCGACTTCATGTTGACCAGGGTATAGGCGTTGCCATGATGGAACTCTGCTACATGGTCACCTACATAAAGTCCATTTCCGATGTTACCCAAAATAGGGAAGTCATGTACCTTCACCTCTTGGTTTGGCAGGATGGTGAAGTGGTCACTTACATCATAGGGTGGCTCTTCTTCATCCATTACCAAGCTGACAAGGGTATTGGAACACTTCTTGATCATTTTCTTAAGAATTTTGAGTATGTCCATAGCGATTTTTATTTTGATAGTTCCTTGTATTTTCTTCTATAGAGCGTCTTGATGACTCTCATCACCTCCAAGCAGGTAGTGATGTTCTGTTTGAGGGATTCTTCATCTGTATAGACGAACTCGCAAGAGGCACTGATACTATCGTGTGTTCGCTCGATATAAGTCTTCACGATTTTCATGTCACGTGTAATCAAGTTACAGGTGGCAAGAGCCAGCACCTCCTGTCCCTCCTCGATGGGTGCAAACTGAGGAAGAACAAGATTGACGTACTTGGTGTCCTCTGTCTCTGCTACAAAGAAGTAAAAATGTTTCATCTCCAGGTAGATGCAAATGTCTCCATCTGCATCAATCTCTGGGGTATAGCCCATGTCTTTGAGGACTTTCATGATTTGCTTTTGATTCTTTTCCATAAGCCGCAAAAGTTAGAAATGAGTGAATGATGTTCATTAGAAGAATCCTTTGGTGAATCCTCCATGTAATCTCCTATAGCTTGCTCCTCGCTGGCCTCTTCTATGGAGGCTTCTTCTTCATCGGCATCAAGGTTGCCATTATCGATAATGTCCTTGGCATAGTTGACAGCAGCATCCAGATAGGAGATCATGTGGCCGAGTACTTCCTGGGTGTTATCTTCGGAAATGGCTGCGTTCATCTCATATCCAATCCAAAGTCTTCCTTCCATGACGTATGCCTTGATGTAGTTAAGCTCGCAGTTGAGCTTGTTGGCAAGCTCATAGATGTTGATGGAAGTGTCGTTTTCCTGTATGTCCGTTACCCCAGGAGCGCAAATGTTCAAGAAATTTTCGTCCTTGGAGTAAGGGGTATATACCAGGTTGGTGCCTTCATACTGGAACAAGAAGCCGAAGTCTTCTATTTCCTCCACCGTGAATCCAATTTCCTTTAGGGTGTTTAAAATCTTTTCTTTCATAATTATCTTCTTTTAAATGGTTACTTAATGAAATCCAATGCTCCTTGGCTGAGAGCCTTTTTGCCGCGGAGATAGCTCACTTTGGATGCGCTCGAAATCCCTCAGGTCTTTGCTGCTGACCGAAGGAGTACGCTGCTTGATGGTGTCCACCAGAATCTCTTGTGTGATAGGTAGGCATGCTTTTCTGGATTGCTGAATACTTGCGTTGAACATCCTTCTGGAGGCTATTTGCACAATATAGCCGATGTCGCTGCAGTTGAAACCTTTTGTCATATCGGCTAATTGTGCAAAGTTGATTTCCTTTGAGCAGGGCAGCTTGGACAGAGACATTTTGAAGAGGCTTTCTCTTGAAGTTTTATCTGGCATTCCCACATAGATGAGCTCATCAATTCTTCCTGTGCGAAGAACAGCCTTGTCAATCCGCTCAGGATGGTTGGTAGCTGCTATTACATAGATACCCTTGCTGCTGGCATTGTTCAGCATACAGAGGAACTCGTTTACCTCACCATTTTGGTAGTTGTCATCATTGGCACTTCTTTGGGGAACCATACAGTCAAATTCATCGAAGAAAAGCAGGGTGGGAGCTTTTTGCTCTGCTTCCTTGAATAGTTCCCCAATTTTTGCCTGGGTTCCATGGATGTATTGGCAGGCAAGGTCATCTGGTACAACCTTCATGAAGTGGATGCCGATTTCCTCTGCCACTTTCTCTGCAAAGAATGTCTTGCCTACGCCAGAGGGACCATAAAGGAGCATACTGGGTGGCTTGATGGCGAACTTCTCTGCGCATTCTTTGTTTCTTAGGACATTGATGAAGCTTTCCGTGATGAGCTGTTTTAGCTCACTCATACCAGCGATGTCCTGTAGTCCTCCACCCTTTTTCTGAGGAGCGGCTTTTTCTGTGGAAGGGCTTGACTTTAGGGGAATGTTATTTTTCTTTTCCCTTCCAGTGGACGGTATAATACGTCCCAGCCATTCCTTATCTGATTGAAACTTGTTCATGTTCATTCCTTTTTTTTGTTTGTTATTATAAAGGAAGGAACAAATTGGGAATATCTATCAGGATTTTTGTGTCTTTCTTTGAAAAAAGATTCCCTTGGTCATCTTTTCTTAGTGAATGCCAAGGGAATAGATTTGTATTTGGTTGGATTAATTATACAGTATAGGGTGAATCCTTTTGCCACTTTTCTACCAAGGACTTGCATCCTTGCTCAATGGTGGTGGCAACTTTCCGATAGACATCCATTGGTTACAAGGTCTGTTTGCTCCAGCAATTTCTGCATGATACATTCTGCCAAAGGTGAGCGGCAAGCGTTACCAGTGCAGATAAAATAGATATGATAGGGCTTTTTCATCTTTTTCAATATTGATGGTTGGGTGTTATAGATAAAAGAAGTTATGGTAGTTGAACTCCGTTAGTGGGGTATGGCTATCATCAAGCGAGAGCATCCTTTCTGGAATCTCGAACCAAGGTGTCTCTTTATCCAATAGCAGGCGCAGGTTCTTTGCCAGCTTGATGTTCTCCAAAGATAGCTCTTCCATCGTGGTAGGAATGCCATAAAGCTCTGCCTCACTCATTTCTGAGATAATCATGCCGGAGAAAAGCCCATGTAAGTGTTCTTTCTCTGCAAAACTCTTGGCATGGCAAAAGACAGCGAAGATTCTACCATTATGTTTCTTTAGTATGTGGGAAAAACTATGGTCAATCAGTTTGGAGAACTCATCTTTTGTGTCATCTTTCCTGGTATAAAGTCCTTCCTCTCCACCATGTCCAAGGAGCATGATAGGCTCAGAGGATGGGATAGGGTAGAGGATACTTCTAAGCTGATTCTTACTGAGCGTAGTGTCCACTTTTTGGCAGGAAATACCATTGTAGAGTATCTCCAACATTTGGGTTGTTCTATCTTTTGGATGTATAACAATCATGTTGACCTCACTTTCTTTTATAAGTTTGTTACTTCCATGATGATGGCTGAGTAATTGTCATGCCCATTCTTTTCCAAGGTGTTGTCAAGCATTTGGATGATTTCTTCTGGAGAGGCTTCTGTTATGAGGTCATCTATCCATTCTTCTGGAGTCATAAACTTATAGACTCCATCTGAGCAAAGCAAGATTTTGTCTCCTTCCAAGAGTGATTCTTGATGGACATCTGGTTTCACTGCTTCTGGACAGTCTGTAAAGAAACTCCTGGAAATGACCTCCCAACCATTCGAGAAACTTGTATGGTCTATCGTTTTGAAGATACACCCTTCTTCTTTTCTAAGGAGATAGCATCTTGAATCTCCCACATGGGCAATGGTAAGAACATTTTCTTGGATGCTTGCCATGACCATGGTGGTTCCCATTTCTATGTGTCGGCTCTTTTGGTTGAAGGTGCGGAAAGCATTATGACAAGCTTTACTTGCCTTTATCTTGTCATCCTTGTAGCTTAGATGCTTGTCCCAATATCTTGTTATGGACTCTGCCACGGTTTTGCTTGCCACCTCACCATGAGGGTGACCACCCATGCCATCGCAGATGATTCCCATCCAGCTGCTTTGCTCTGGATGGGAAGTCACCATGAGATAGTCCTCATTGTTGCGTCTTTTTCCTTGTTTACAAAGGGTGGCATATCTTATTTCCATAAAGTACAGATGCTTGGATTATGCAGCAACCAAAAGGATGATGCGAATCTTTGCACCATCTTCCAGTTGGGTTAGACCCCATTTTATCTCGAAGTCTTCTCCCATCTTATCCATGAAATCGTTCACTTGGTTCATGTCATCCATGGAAAGACCATCGGAGCCGTCTGTTTGCAAACTCAAAAGAATATGCTTGGAAGAAGTTACCTCTTGTTTGCTAGCAAGCTGCTTTAATGCCTCTTTGATGAAATCATCATGGGCTTCATTTTCTTGCTCGCAGATGAATACATGGCCATTTCTGTCTTCTACCATCTGCTTGATGTCATTTTCATCCAAGCCAATCAGTTGATTGCCAGAAACAATCATGGAAGTTAACTCTTCGCTAAGTTTACCACTGAATGAATTTTGAGAGATTTTCATCTATTTAGACCCTGGTTCGTGTCGGGCGCAACTTCTTGTTATTTCTTTATGTATAAATAGTCACTAATTCATGATAGTCTGTTTGAAACTCTCCTGATAGACACAATGAGGGCATATCCACATGTATCCTCCTCTTCCGCACATTTTAGCCCAAGTCCAAGCAGGTGAGCTGAAGTCAAAGACGATGAGCGGCTGGCCGCATTTCTTGCAGCAGTAGTCATCCGTCTCTATGGACTCAGGCTTGTCATACATGCTTGCAATCACATCAATCCAAGGATAATATACCTTTCTCGTCAATTCTGGCAAATGATCATAGTCCCAGTCCTTGATGAGAGCTTTCCATTTTATGTTAGCCTCTTTTTGTGATGGCTCATGGAAATAGGCAAGGAGTTCTTCCTTGCTGGCATTCAGCTGAATTTTTGCCTTCAACTGGTTTATCTGGTCAATTATACTGTCCATATAGCTATATTTTGTGTTTGAATGTCCATTGAACCTAATTCAGGCTTCTCCTCATTGTGCTAAAGCTTAACATAAGAGGAGAGCTTAGATAGTGCAAAGGTAGCATAATTATTGAAAAACGCTACATTTTTTATGTTAATCAACAATAAAGCTGCTTTAAAACATGAGGCAAGCGGATATGACGGTGCTTGCCTCCTGTTTCAGTTACGTGTTTTCTTCTTGGGTAGAAGCTCCATCCTCTGCTTCGTTTGGAGGCGTGAGGATACCAAGTGCATTTTCAAAGAGGGTATCATACACATAGTCAGAAAGCTTTTTCTCAAAGCTCTTGGCAAAGTCTGGTGCAGAGATTCTCTCTCTGATTTTATCGATGGTTCCCAAGGCTACTTTCTTGATCATCATCTTCTGATATTCAAACGGATTATACTTGCTATGGTTGAAGTTAAATCCGATATTCAAGTAATATATCTCCCAATACTCGGAATCAGATTTCTGTACCTGAAACCAAATCTTATTGACAAAGCGAAATGCCTCATTTTTCTTGGGTAGATTGATACCCACGGTAGTCTGTCCACGTCCTTTGAGGGCGTGGAGCTTTGCGATGAACTCAGGATCACCAAATGAATCCACCATTTTCTGGTAGATAAGAGGAAAGGATTCTTTCACTGCTTCTTGGTTCTCCAATCCATAAAGGGATGCGCTTGCACCTGCAAGCATTGGATCCAGATAATCATTGTTCTTTGACATATTCTTTTTCTTTTTGGTTTGACATTGTGTAATAGGCAAGTCTGGCAGCATTTGCGATTTGCTTCTTAGTAGCAGCAACTTGCTCGATTCCCTGTTTTAGCTGGCGGTGGAGTTCTTCCGAGTTTTGCCAGATGAAGTCATATCGGATGATGATGCCAGTTTCCACCAAGATGGCTTTGATGGTGTTTTGGTTAGCCATGATGGTATTGCATATCATCTGAAGCTTTTCTTTTTGCAGTGGCATAGAGTCCAAGAAAGTGGGCAGGCATACACTGCAATAGCTATCTTCCTCGGAATCGGGAAAGATGCTGATGAGTTGGTTTTGAAAGCGAATGATGATGTTTTCATCATTGCTTGCCGCTATGAGATACTTCTCTTGGAGAAGATAATCTCTTATTTGCTTTGATATTTTGTTCATGACGGTTCTTATCTGTTTATATAGGAGTGGAAACTTTCATCTTTGTTTCACATTTTTTTTCAAAATTCTGTATTTTTGCTATGGTTTTCCAAAACACTCAAATGTGGTGGGCATTCGGATAGGGCTGAAACGTATGAATGCTTTTATAAACTCCTCCAAGCTCAAATATCTTTTGTTTGGGTTCGGATTAAGTGCTTTCCTTATGCAGTGAGCTAAACCTTCTTGTGAGCAGTTATCTGCCTTTTGCTTACTGGCGCTATTTTGTGAACCTTCTATATCATCCAATGGAAGCAGATGATGAGTGGAACCTTTCAGAATCTTTGTGGCTAAAAGAGCCAGAGAGTATTGCTGGCTTTTGTCACTGGATAAATTGATGGGAAGCCCTACTGTTTGAGGATTTTGTATGATGCCTCTTAGCTTGCCTCTTTTGTCATGATACACGTAAATGTTGTTTGAATCGAGGGGTAATTGGGCGATGCCTTTACGTTTATATGCACATTCCCTTATTCCGATGACAATATCCATAATGATGTTCCATGCATCTTCTCCCTTGATGTTCCCAAGCCTTAGCTTTTCTTCTAAGCTTATCATGGATGGTATTGCTTTAAACACCATCATTTGGATGTTACGTCCTTTATGCTTTATGCTTATCTGGTCAAGAAGAGGTAGAAAGGACGGAGTGCATAAATGTTGATGCCATGAAAGCTCCCGAAAGTAAGCTGCATTGAAGCTGCTTCTTTCAATAGCCTTCATATTATATGCCACCATGATTACAGGCTGTTGCTGTTTGCTTTTGCCTATGTAGGTTTCACAGAGGCCGGCAGCATCTGACCTGGTACACTCCGTTATCTCGTAACCATTGATAAGTGATGGAATACTAAGTATCATATTCTTCGTTTATATAGATTTGGCCAGTAATGACTTTTTTACTCTGTTTACCTTGTTGTACCACTCCTTAGCAGCCTTCTTGAACTCTTTATTGACTTTGGAGTAGATGTGATCTACGTTCTTTCTTGTCATACCAAATTCCTTGGCGAGTTTTTCTGGTGACTCGTTGTCATAGAAACGGCATTCCCAAATATAACGGTCTCGTTCACTGCATTTCACTTTTTCTGCAATCAAGTGCAAGGTCTGAAGGGCTTTGTCATTCACCTCATCTTGGTTGAGTCCCAAGCCAAAGACTTCCTCCATGATAGGAGTGTTTGGATTGTAGCTTATCTGATTACCGTTTGCTTGAGCTTCATCCAAGGAAACAGGCTCATTAAGAACCAATTTATCCTTTAGTACATCATCATAGTTCTCAGCTGAGCGGAGAAGCGTATCCTTTAGGTCGAACATGGCTTTTTGCTCCTGTTTCTTATAGGTAGTCTCATCCCAATGATGATATGTCATGATTTCCTGAGGGCTTTTCTTGTCAAAGTAGAGATCCTTGATGATATGATAAGTGGTCTTTGGCAGCGTCTCATAGTCAAGGATGTATCCCATTCTTTCCTTGGTAAGTTTGCGCATGGATATGCGTGTATTCCCCACGGTACGCTTTCTTACCATAGGAATTCTGTGCTGGCTTTGGAGCTGATGTATGATCTCATGTCTTGCTTGGGTTTCAATCCAGCAATAGATGCTACCCTCCTTCTTGAAGCTCTTCAATTTGTTCCATGCTCCATCCTCCCAAAGATGAGTATAAATGATGGTACTCACTTCCTCATGAGTGAGGTTTACCCCGTAAGACGAGGTAATCTCTCTGATGAGTCTATTGCGAAGGCGTGCTATGTTGACATTACTGGGATTAATGCCGTAGAAGAAATCCTCGGCAAATTGCTGGTCATTTTCCATGAGCTTGTTTTGGATATACTCTCCTTCTGCCTTATTGACAGTATCCCAGAGAAACTTTCGAAGCATGATTTGGCAGGTAGATAGGATGGTATAGTCGCAGCTGTACTTAGTCTTGTCTATATTCTCTATGATATGCTCGGTAGCAAGAGCTAACAATTCATCTTCAGTACAGACCATGGTCTTTTTCTGGGCCTTGATCTCACGAATGATAGGCTCAGAGAGCATCTTTACAGAAGCTTTGAGTTGTTCTTCTGTGATGGTTACCTCTGTTCTGGAAGCATTGGAGATAAACTCCTTTGCCTTTGATAGTAAGTTAATCTGTTCCATATTTCGTCGTATTTAATGTTTGAAAAAAAAAGTGCCGAACTTCGTAATTTGGGTACAAAGTTCGGCACTTTTTGACGAAATATGTATTTTTGCGGAATCCGCAAAAAGCGTTTTTGCTCTATTTTGCTATCTTATTGTAATTCAGTTAGCTATGATTTATATTGTTGCTTAATGAAACACTTTTTAACTTGATTTTTTCATCGCTTTTAAAGCAACTGGTAGGGAATGTAGATGTTATACGCCTTGGTGGAGAGGTGGTCACCTGCATTCTCTATGATATGAGGGTTGAAGATTTCTCCAAGTTCCTCGCAGGAGCTTCCCACGCACACCTTGATGTCTGCATAGCAGTCACTAAGGCGTTTCTTCTTCCTTTCCTTGCTGTTCTCCTTAAACTCAGAGCACAAAGTCAGGTAAGTGCTCTTGGCTTCATCCGTATGATTGGGATATACGATGTTGAAGAGTCTGAGATACTCATCCTCCCATTTCTTCTCTAACATATCAATTGGGTCGATGTCCTCTCTTTTCTTGTATTTATCGATCATATAGATGAGATATACAATGAAGGATGCTTTATAGTTGAAATTCACAGCCTTGAAGTAATCACCCTTATAGATGAACAACTGGTAGGTGCCAATGTTTTTGATCTTTTTGTTTGTGGGAAGTGTGTATCCTTTTACCTCCTTAGGGTTACGAATCTCAAAGCGCAAGCGTGATTTCTCGGCATACACGTTTGGATCCAAGTAGGAAGTAGCCTTTTTCAATTGACTTGGCGTTAGGTTCTTTAGCATCTCTATGATATACTCTGTTGGGATGCTATTGATGAGGTAGGTAAGTTCTGCGTCAGCTTTTTTATCTCCTGTTTTACGAACCTTATTCACGTTCTCCACGATGCGGTTGAGAATTTCATGCTTTTGGTGGAAGTCAAGGATGTCTCCAGTAATGCCTAAAATCTCTTTGAGAGCTTTTGGCTGAGCTATGAGATTTAGGGTTGGATTGAATAGAGAGTGAACTTTACTGGTGATAAAGTTCTTGATGAAAGTTTTAACTGACAAAAGTGGCTCCAACCATTTTTTGAACTCTTCTGGCTTATCCAGTAGCTTTTGATGAAGGATTTCCTCAGCTTGAAGCTTGCTATAACGTTCTACGGTGTAGAAAATCATGCTCACTTGCTGAGGTATGTTTTTCTCCGTCAGTTTTACCAAAAGACATTGGGTTTCATTTTCATTACTAAAACTCAAAGGCATAATGGCATTATATTCTTCTTTGGTGAAGCTCTCTCTTAGGTCTTTATCCTCTAAATAGGGGATCTCCTGAAGGGGCATACTGCTGTAGTTGCCCATGAATTCGCCATTGATTTCAGCTACTTTCATCTGATTTTGAAAGGCAGTTTTGATTTCTTGGCTAATTTCATCACTGACAGATGGCATGAGGTAAAGGCAATCCACTTCCAAAAAGGAAAGCTGATGGCCTATTTGTGCGAACTTGCCGATGGCTGGTTCATATTTTGGGTTGTTATTGATAATTTTCATGTTACTTCTCCTTTTCTTTTAGTTGTGCTCTATGTCTTAATACAGCCTGTTTGATGAGATTGGTATCTGGGAGGCTGTCTATATCGAGTGGTTTTGGAGGAGGTGGATTGAAGAATGTCTTTTCCCAGTCCAAATCCTGAACCATTTCCCAACTCTTGGCCAGTTCTAACATATGTTCATATACAAATGGTGGAATCAAGCTAAGGATTCTGTCAAGTAGGGGAGTGTCTCCTTCTGACATTACTTGCAGGTAATTCTCTCTTCCATAGTCCACTGCCAGTATCCTAAGTTTACCTTCTGGATGGGTAGGTGTGGCATCCTTCATGTTTATCACCCATTTATACTTGTTTGTTGCCAGGAAGTATTTTTCAGCATAGGCACCAGCAACGATGTCACAGGCGAGTTCCTGGATCCAAAGTTCATTGGGAAATATCCAGAACAGCGTATCCCTCAGGGCTTGATGGCATAGCTCATGGGCAATGCAAAGTTTAAGGGCATCCGTGTTATTGAGACCTTTGTCTTGCATCTGTTTGATGTTATAGAAGAGTTCTGTTTCTTGGGAGTCTTCGTTTGTGGAGATTTTTGCCACGGTATTTTCTACTTCCTGCATCTTCGGCATTGGCAGGCCGAAGAAAGAAACGATTTCCTTTATAGTGGCTTCCACCGTTTCTTGATCATACCACTCTGCCATATGTGGATTAATTCCCCACATGGTTTGATGCATTCGTTGAACCATGATGAACCAGTAGTTCTTCTCTTCCGGTGACATGGCAGCATACTCTTCTTGGCTTGGCTTTTTCATATCATGCAGTTTTTAATCCACGTACCATTTTGTCTCTTCTTCCCAATCTTGGAATGTCTGGTCTTCAATATTGATGTTTCTATCGTTATATTGATGAACCATACAGCCATCATGGTTATACGTTCTTACCTTGATGAAGGTTCCCTTCCAATAGGCAAGTTCCGCTACAAGATGGTCATTTTGGTAGAGATAGTTGACATAGCTGCCGCTTTTGTCACCTTGGTATTCTTGAAGGACAAAAATGCCCAGTTCACCGCCTCTAATATCACTTGTCCAGAATGGTCCCCATTCTTTGATATAAAGTTTAGCTTTATAGTCATCCTTTATGGTTACTTTACCTATGGCTAACATTCTGCCTACGGAATCCCTTTGTATAGGAATGTTATATTGGATGCTGTTTTTGTTTTGAATCCATTGCTGGAACAAATCGTGGGCAGATTTGACAGTGAGTTTTGACATTCCCTCTGCAACTATATCGCCCAGCGGTTTTAGCACTGATATGGAGTCTATCTGACCTTTTGAATTATAGGATAGCAGATAGCCATAAACATCTGCCATTTCACTGGCTCCTGCTGCCATGAGTCTGAGATTGCCTGCTGGAGAATAGAGGCAGTAAAACTCTGTCATGGCAAAAGTTGAGTGAGAAATGTTATAAGTGGTGCTGCCGTCTGGATTTTTATAGCTTGCTAGCTCAAAATCTTGATTTGCGGATTTTTGAGGTAGGCTATATACCTTTTCTGCATTCTTAGGGTCATTTCCCCACATGGATTCTTTTATAGAATTATTATTTGCTGGGCTATGATTTGTGCAAGCACTAAAGATTGCCATGAGTACAGTCACTATCAGCATGGTTGTTTTGTTGAAAATCGTCTTCATCATAGATTCCTTTCTTTTTAAGTTTAATATACTTTGTTAGTGAGCGAATCACCTTTTAGAAACGCAGGTACCTGTTTATTTTCTGGGTACAAAAGTAAGGGGAAAAATCTGAAACATCAAATTATTTCCCCTTTTTTCTTTAGTTTAAATTCTTTTTAGTCCCGTTTAAATCATTTTAACGGAGTTTTTGTTTCTTTTATTATTGTTTTAGCTATCTTTCTTATTGCAAGTCTTCGTTATATACCTCTTCCACGCCCTCTATATGATATAGGTGTGATGTGATACTTTGCAGTTCCCCGAATGAGTGGATGGCAAACTTGATGGTACAGTCCACGATGAAGTCAATCGTTATAGTGTGTAGGCTATCTATGGAAAGTCCCAGTTTATTGGTGATACAGTCGATGATGTCACTCAGCAGGTGGTATCTGTCAATAGCCTTCACATGGATAGAAACTGGGTAGAGCACGTTTTCTTCCTCGTGGAAATCAACGGATACGATACTGTCACCATACTGCGAGGCAAGACTGATGGCATCTGGGCAGTTACGCTTATGGATGCTGATGCTGCCATCCGGTTCCTTAAAGCCTATGACCTCTTCTCCAGGTATCGGCTTACAATGCACACATCTGTGGAAAGCAGTAACTGGTTGTTTGGCAAGGTAAGAGTTCAGATGTCTCTTGGCCTTGTAAGTAAGAACCTGGTTCAGCCAGTCTGCTTCTGGGTGTACCTTCTCCTCAGAACCAATCTCTATGCAATCCCCACGATGCAGTACTGTCTTTATGGAGCTCAGCTTGCCATTGATTCTGGCATACTTGGCGTGTAGTCCCAGTTTGCTATGAATCTCGAAGGCAAAGTCAAGAGCAGTGGCACGTTTGGGTAAGATGACTGGCTTGCCTTGTGGGGTGAACACCATGATGTCATCATTATAGAATGAGCTGACCACGTTGTCAATATAGCCATCTTGGAATCCATGGTAAGAAATGTCTTGGAGTACTTCCTTGAACTTTTTGAGCCAGTTCTTGATATTGCCAGCAGATTGTGTGGACATACAGCCAAGCTGGGAATTTCTGACCATACGTTCGCTACAAATATGAATCTCCTCCCATTTTCCGTGTTCAGAGAGGAGCTTGATATGGAAGCTTTGGTAGCCATTCTCTTTTGGGGAATCCACATAGTTCATCACACTTCCCGGCTTTTCCTTGAATCTGTCAGTCAAAAGCGAATACAGATAGAGGCATGTGTTCTTTTCCGTTCGCTTTTGACTGTCTGGGAAGATAATCTTGACATAATGACGATTCGATACGTGTTGGAAGTCAATCTTTTCCTTGACCATCTTGCGCCAGATACTATAAGGCATACGATATTTTACTTCTATCTTTGCCTCAAACTGATTCTCATTTAGGAGCTGCTTGATTTCGCTTGTGAAAGTGCTAAGAGAAGACTCGTTATTAGCCTTGTCTTTTTCTAGCATTTCCTGCAAATGGCTATATTCTTGTGGGCAGCGATACTGGAAACTGAGGTTCTCAAGTTCAGTCTTGATCCAGTAGAAGCCCAGTCTGTTAGCAAGAGGGCCATAGAAGAAGTCGGTCTCGCCGGCAATTTTCAGTTGTTTCTCTGGCTTCATGCTGGCCAAGGTTCTCATATTGTGAAGACGGTCTGCCAGTTTTACCAATAAGGCACGAATGTCATAGTTCACCGAGTCAAGCATCTGCTTGAAGTTATCCACTTGCTTGGTAAACTCATAGTGTTCCTTCTTTTGCTTGGTAACCACCTTTACAAGGTATGCCACATCGGTTCCAAACTCCCTTTCCACGAAGTCAATCTTGTACTCAGTGTCTTCCACCAGATCATGCAGTAGGGCGGCAATAACGGAACTGGTGCCAAGTTGCATATCCTCGGCAACGATGCGTGCCACGGCAAGAGGGTGGAGGATATAAGGTTCTCCACTCTTTCTTTGTTGCTTGCTATGTCCTTCCTTTGCGATTTGAAAGGCATACTCTATTTGATGAAGTTCCTCAGGAGAAACCCTTGGCTTCATTACCTCCATGATATGCTCAATGGCTTGGCTGATGATATGTTCGTAATTCTTTTCCATTTGCTTCTACTTTAATGGTTATATAAGAAGGGAGGAGATATTTTAGAATTTCTGTCTTAAAATGTCTCAAGCTTTTTTAAACAGAAGAACGGAATCAAGCTATAGGCTGTATTCCGTTCTTCAAAAGTTATTTTGGTTATTTTCTCTTAACGTTTAGTGGTTTTGACCATGTTTGTCAGGAATTTGTTCAACCACCTCTATGTATGGAGTGTATGTTGGAAACCACTTATCAAGAATATTATCCACCTTTCTTTCTATAGATGGTGTGATGTACTTGCTTACCTTTTGGTAGGCTACAGTAAGAGAGACAGCTTCGTCTAGCCATCCTATGATAGGAAGGCGTTTTGCGGAAATCAGGTCTATCGGGAGAACCAAGTATGACAATGCTGACAAAATCAGAAACTTATCAGACTTCGGTGTCTCCTTGCTTACCATCACATAATAGAGTAATAATGCAGGGCGTGTACTGATGCGTCCCACCTTTACTGCCCACTCTTTCATTTTCTCCAAAAGGAGATCTTTGTTAATCAATCCTTGCATATTCATCGTTCATTTGTTTTAATGTTTACATATACAAATGAGGAGACATTTTCAGAAATCTATCAAGATTCTGATATTTTTTTAGAACTTTTAGTATTTTCTTTCATGATGAAGGATGTCCGAAAGTATTTCTTGACGGTAAGTCATAAACTCATTGATAAGGTTTTGAATGGTCAAAGGAATGCCTTGGTCTCTCATTGATTGAGCGATATATTTTCCTCTTCGGATGAATAATACTCTGAGTGTTCCTTCTGGATGGGATGGCGAACCATCAGTTAGAATGAGACCTTGGCATACTTTTGAGTCATCCATGTTCCAAAGGCCAGCTCTGCAACTCATCAGAAAATCTGCTGCATATTATAGCATAGAATGTCATCATAGTAGCTTCCTCTATCCCAGTTTACGAACATGGTCTGTCCATCTTTAACATTTGTGAGGTCTTGAATCATCCTTGGCATAGGAATGTTGAAGAAGTCACAGGCTGATTTGATGGCATCATTGATGTCAGCCTCGCTCAATCCAAATCGCTGAAATCGAGAACTGCATTTTTTCAAGAAGTCATCCATAGTGGGTCTTCCGAAGAAGTTGAATGCAGGATTGTTGAAAATGGAATTTGCCATAATGTCTTTTTAAACGTTCTACATCTTATGCCTAATAGTTGCTGCTTTTCAGCAGTTCAATTTGCAAACTATATGAGAGCTTACTTAATAGCTTTAGCGCAGGTGCATTGTCTTCTTTGACCCTTACAATGATATTCTTATACAACTTCGTGTATTTTGAAAGAAAATCATTGAGGACTGTCTGCATGATTCCTTTGTGCCAATATTCTGTTTTCAAAGCAAAAGTAAGATAGGCAGTTGGACCTAATATGTAGTCAAGACCTACAATGCCTATAGACTCATTATTGCTCGTTTGAATGACATATACCTTTCCTGGTTCACTTCCTTCTTCATTTACTCCAGAGATGAAGTCATAATAATCCTTGGCATCCTTTATGGTTTGAAAAGGATGACTCATGTATTTTGTAATCTCAGGACAATGGTAAAGTTCAAAGAGAAATAATATATCTTCTTCTGAGATTTTTCTAAGCGAATAGAGTGGTGTCATAAATTGTCTTTCTTTTTATCTTCTTATCTTCCTACTTTATGGAGGGACATGGTATAACCACATCTCATACAGTGAGTACTATTGAGAGGTCTTGCACCTGGGTAAGCCTCTTGGTATCTAAAATAGTAATTGTCACGAATCAAATCGTGATTTGGACATTTGAGTCCTTGAATTTCTTTAAGCATTGTATTGTACCTTTTATAGTGTCGCTCTATATTTAGACAGTATAGTCTCTGGCTAAAGAGAGAATAAAAGACTCTCAATTAGACAAGATGTTCAGTTGACATTTGGGATTCAAACTATTTATACCTTATACAAAATAACAATGCAATGTTCTTTGGACGTGTTTCTTCTGAATATCTAACGGAATATTCAGTTGGTTGTCCAATTGGAGAAGATGTTGATATTATTTCGTGCGTATGGCTTCCACTTTCAGACGTAGTTCCTGTATCAGAACCTGATGAATTTAACCACTTTAGCATTGCTATATCATCACTAAAAAGTGATGGTCTCTTTACGTCCTCTCTATTAGCATATGTTGTATGCTTGTGTTCCCCTGCATTGCAAACCTTAAGCTTCGATGCATAAAAAGCATGGCTATGAATTTGAACAGTGTCATCTTGTTCGGAACCAAAGGTCCTATGTTTATCTATTTCTCCTATACTATCCCATCCACGTACAAATCTTCCGCATAGATTTGGTAGTTTGAAATCATCTTCATTTTCGCTTCCGAATGTTATGCCTATCTCATTATACAGTAATGGATATTCAGCAATTGGTAATGAACGACCATCGCATGGTAACCAACCATCAGGTATATTGTATAATGCGAAAGTTTGTATTGTCCCTATTGGACAGAGTTCTTGCTTAAGGTGTTCAAGTTCATTCTTAAAGTCACGTCGTATTTTTAAATAGGAAAGATTCCTTTCGTCAAAGATTTCCTCTACAAGATTAAAATTGCTTTCAGATTTCAATTTTGGAAGAGTTATGTCTTTACCTCTGTGATTAAAATATCCTCGAATGCTTTCATAATATTTTAAGTATAGTTCATCAGAACTATCAGCTAATGAACACCAATACCACATTAAATTAATAATCGGTCGTTCTTCACAGTCTCCTAATAAGAGTGGTTGATATATCTGTAGTACCTCCAGATCACTTTCTGCAAGTTCTATATTTTGCTTGTTACGTGGTGACCATTTATCAATTCGAGTGCAGTTTAACAAAAAATAATAATGGATACTGTGTTTTTTAAGTAAACATAAAGTGTTGGCATAGAATGAAGATGCCGTTGAAAATTCTTTTTCATTTGTTCCCAACAGTATGGCATAGTCAATATCAGCTAAAGCGTTAGCCATTGTAGAATTATCTGCATTGTTGTATCCCGTTCCTGGTAAATCTACTAAAGTAAATGCTTTTAGTACACTATTTTTTATATATACATTTATTAATTTTACGTTATTTTTATTATCAAACTTACATATATCTTTAACCTCAATCTCATGCCATCCTGTATTGTCAAGCACTTCCACACGCTCATCAGCTGAGTATCTATAATAGACAGCTGTATGAGTAGTGGCTCTTCCTGTCCCTACCTTGGAAATGGCTTGCTTGAGTAAGCAATTAATCAGTAAAGATTTGCCAGACTGATGAAGTCCAACGATTCCTATCTTAATCTTCTGCATTTTTTATAATAAACTTATCAACAAAGTTCGAGTATTTTGTTATATATTCTTCGATGCATGACAATAGCTTTACTCCAGCAAAACACTTCTGTTCAATATCTTTATCTGAAGATGAGAGATTTGTGTCACGGTCGTTTTCCATACGTAATTTGTTAATCTTTATAGTTGTGGCATATTCATTTAGAATGTGATTAACGCCTTCAAAAATAAATTTTCTGAAAGTTGCATTTATATCGTTTTCCTCAAACTTTTTCTTTATATTAGGAGCATATTTGTTAACAAAACGTTGCTCAACCATATCGTTACCAGTACAAGCATAATAACCAGCACCAAATGAGGCAACCGTTACTCCAATAACCCACCCCAAAGGATTGGAAGCTACTGCTATTATAATAGATATTATTGTAGGTATTAATAATGCTGTGATTCCTGCAACAAATACTCCAATGTCATTTAACAAGGACCCCATGAATGAAATATTACCTGTCGAAAATCCTTTACCATTATATTCTACACCTCCCAAGCTAAATGATTTTGTATCAATAGTCACTTCATAATAGCGATTTCTTAGGCGAATAAAACTTTCATCGTCTTTTTCAAAGATTTCTTTCCATTTTGAATTAAGATCATTAACTAACAACTTAATTTGAGCAGCGAACGTATTATTGAAAGATTGATCTTGTTCATGCTTAATCAAATCATTCCAATATCCTACTCGTTCAAGAATATACTCACTGATTATATTCTTAATTTTAGGCTCAATGCATTTTTTTATTTTATTCTCATTTTTCCCACATTTTGTTAAACTCCACTTATTGTTGTAAATTTCGCGACAAATTCTTATCATCAGTTGATCCATTGTGTCTACCGTGAAAATCTTTGCACATACAGAATCAGCAAGTCTCTTGTTTAATGATTCTAACTGCTCTGTTGGCTCAAATAAATGTTTGTTTACAATAGTTTTTGCTGTTATTTCAAACTCATCCATACGTCTAATACGATTCTCCCATAAGCTTTTAGTTATCTCTTTCCCTTTGATATAAGGGTCAATGTAGAGAGATTTTATAGTCTTTCTGATAAACGAAAGTTCATTGTACAATTTTAATATTCCTTCTGATACGATGAAAGAGTATGCTCTATTTCTATCAATAAAGTCTAGCAGCTTGTGTAAAACGTCATGTAAGTGACTTTTTTTAATAACTTCGTCAGTAGTGGGAATGTCAGACCAACGGAAGCCTATTTTATACATGACCATGCATTCCTCCCATGCTTCCATAAATGTGTTGAGTTGTTTAGCATCTATATCATCATCTTCGTCTTTTCTTTCATCAATTTCTTGTTGGCATGAGCTTATAAATTGGTTGATTTCTTCTTGTGACAAAATGCCTTTATCAAATGATTTTTTCAGAGAACCTAAGTAAGCCAATCGAGCATCGATTTTACATAAATCCATTTTAGAGTCAAACATGTCCTCAATGGTTTCACGATTGGCCTTAAAGAAATTCTTTTGATCGTATGAGCATCTGTTATTTACAATAAAAAGTTTACGGGTGATATCAGTATAGTTATTACGTAATATGTATAGAGAACCGCTATTATCTTCACCGAATTCTTTTTCGTAGGGAAGCAAATACAATATAGCGTTAGCATTTAGCATCTCTCGCTCCGTAACCTTAGTATCATAATCATTTGAAGAAAATAATCCTGGAGAGTCTATGAAGGTACAATTGAGTTGCCTTAGCAATTCAGAAGGGACAAAGCAATTGATTTTCTCTATGAATGCAAAGATAGATTCCTCAAACAGGAAATTGTCTCCTCCTTTTTTGCGCCAACGTGCTTCAAACTTATTGGGAAAACGAGACAGCTTAGATACTGAACTTAGTTTAACATCATTCCGTGCGATATCACTTAGACGTTGGTCACCAAAGTATTTTAGAATAATTGAACACAAAGCGAGCACTTTTGCACCTGGTTCCTTCGCCTTTGGACAAATATCTTTCTGTCTTAATGATTCTATTTTGTTATACAAATCATCACGGCAACTTTTACTTTCAATATTAAAATCTTCAGGCGCAAAATCCTCTATATATTTTTTTATACTAGAAAGTAGTGATATAATAAGTTTTTTATCTTTCCATTGTAAGCTTACTCTAGCACTATTTCCATAAGAAATAGCAATAGGTACTGCTGATGTGGTATTACCATCACCAATTGCTCCTATATGCTTTCCTATGATGGCATCAACCAAAGTAGTTTTTCCAGACTGATAGCCACCCATTAATAGCACTTTATAATCTGAGTCTTTACTTCTTGCTGCTATTTTGCCGAGTGTCGTCAAATGTTTTGCAAAATCGTTAATGTCTGCATACAGACAATTATTATTTGTAGCCCATTCATTTTTCTCTGATTGCGCTATTTTTAATAATTCTTTGTTTGCGGCAATATAGTTAGTTATATTTATTTTTTCATCACAAGCGATGGTGCTCTCTGCTTGAGTTATATCTTCAAATATTTTTTTTTGCAATGTATTAATTTCGTCTAATAAACTCTTTCTCAATCCTACTATTTCTTTATTGTTTTTACATTCTATACTTATGCAAGAGTCATTTTTAATATTGTTACGTATAGAACTGGCCATTGATAGTAATTCTTCATTTGAAAAATTATTCAATGTTGATTTTAGCAGTGCGAAGTTATCGAAAGCAAATTCTAATTTATCCTTTGCTATTTTTTCATTATTGTTTGGCATATGATTATAATTTTAATTCCACGATTCTATTTTCTTTCTTGTTAGGAATAACAAGTTCTTATATAAATTGTTATTACCATTATTTTTGGTCAGATTTAATAAAGATGAAATTATCATAAAATCCTCCTTTTGCAACATATTGACATCTATGTTTGTGAATGTCACAAAGTTCAACCCTGTACGACTTTCGTATAGATTCACGAATGTTTCTTCAATCAGTTGTTCACATTTTTTAAAATCATTTGTGAGGCTCACAACATCACTTAGAAAATCTATGTTTGGTTCAGGAAAATTGCATAGATTAATCATTGCTATATCCTTTAAGTTGGTTGCGTAACTATCGTTTTTTTCCCAGCTATTACTTTGGGATAATACCACCGTTTCGTAAAGTTGCATATACGCATTTATGTAAGTATCTTTTTCTTCCTCGTCAAGAGTAATTACACCATTATGTATTAGCCTCGGGAGTATTGGAGTCAGATAATAGCTACTCCAATAATAAGCATCTACGTTAAAAGCAGCTATACACAATATTGAAGGCACTAAACAAGATACGATTTTATCGATTTCTTCGGTAGAATATTTTGTTGGTATTTCTGAAAATGTAATATCAGTTATTACCTTACATGAAAGCTCTGTACCTATTCCCCAAATATTCACTTTAACCACAATTCTGTATCCGTTATCGCTTTTCTCAAAATACGGTGTTACAGTAAGCGTTGGTGTTACGATAGTTGACTTGAGATTATCTATGTCCTCATCGCAGAAAGCCTTATTCTCATTCCATGTGTTGGTGAAATAGCACATAGTGTGCATACTATCTTGATTCCAATACGAAGAAATCAAATTGCCTAAAGCCATGTCTATATAAGGAATAACCTCTTTGTTGAAAATGCTATCATTGCTATTAGTAAGCAGACAAAAAATCTCTTGTCTTGTATTTTCTAATTGAGTCCCATTTGTCGGTATAACAGAATGTGCTATAACATAAGGACTTATATTTAACGGATAATGAGAACAAAGATTAGCTTGATGAGCCATCTTATCAAAAGTGTTTAAAAGCTCTTGGTTGATGACTTTAAGTCGCTCTTTATGTGCATCTTTTTCCAATTGCAATTGCAGTTTACATGACCTTTGAAATCTTTTATAGTCACGTTCTATGCTATGTTGATGAATTTCTTGCTTTTCCTGCTGCTGCATTTTTTTTATCTCGGCAGCATTTTTACTATTGAGTCGTTGGTTAACCAATGTAACAATGGTCTGTATGCCCATTGTTATTAAGGTTCCTGTTGCAATTATAGGCATAATTTAAATGTTTGAAAGTTGTTTTATTGCTTTAGTGAGCATTTTTGTTATTTCTTTCTTTGTTGAATTGCTATAAGGCAAGTTTATCGTATCGCCTTGCCCAATTTCAATGTTTACACCTTTGTCATTTGCATTCAAAAGTGATTCATATTCGTTCTTAGCAAATTCCATTAGATGCGGATAATTTTTGTATTTATTTGCAAATAGTGGAAATTGCAAAGAATGACATCCTTCTAAAATAGAGTATGCATCATTCAATACACTAGCTACTGTTATAAATGAGGCTTGTATCTCGGCTATTTTATAGTCAAGATATTCTTTATCTAGTTTAATGCGTATTGAATCATAATTAAGACGTAACACTTCCTTCTGAATCGGGAACAATGAGTCTTGACTCCATACTCCAACTGAAATTATAAGCTGCTTGTGCCTATTGTCAATACGAGGCAATATCACTACAGATGGTAGGGTGTTCATCATGGAATAGATACAAGCCAATGCCGCACCTCCGAATAAGGTTGAATCGTCTTTAAATCGATATACGTTGGTTTCTGCTATCCCAAAACCATTTAATGACGATTTTATTCCATCTACAACGTTAGAGTATTTTTGCGCAAGAGGATCGCTTGCATCCTTCATGAAATGTTTACCAATAATAATGTTGATTGGAAGAATTCCATTATGAACCCTCTTTCTTTTTTCGTTTACAGCCTCAATTGATATTTGCAAAGGCCAGTCTTTGAAAAACATTTGCAGTTCGCTTTTTTGCAAATCATTTTCCAATCTTTTGGCATTTTCTATTCTTGCATCTTCTCGTTGCTTATTTCTTAACCAGAGTTTAAAAGCTGTATCTTCAGCCTCTTTTAAATCCTCATAAAATTCTTTTTGGTGAAGAAGTTCACGTTGGAATTTAATATCTGCCATTGCGCTATCTTTTGCATATTTACGGTTCTTTTTATTGGTTAGTATTGACAGGGCCGAACTATTCAAAAAGAATGGACTACATCCTGGCATATGTTGTTTGTTGTCACCTACTTGGTTTTGAAAAGTATCATTATTCTCCATTTTCATTATCGTTTAAATAATCTTCTGTGCCATTATAGTTGATGTCGCTATCATCGGTGTCACTTTCGTTGCCATCATTGTCTACATTTGACAACTGATACGATGGATTTAAAGCGAAATCTTCTTGATATATCTCAGCATGAGTATCTTCTTCTTTATTGAGAATTAAATCATCTTCCTGCAAATCAGTGTCATCTTGATGATTTTCATATAGAGAATTTTGCAATTCTGCATCTTCAACATCATTGCCTATTAAGTTTTCTTTATCATCATAGGCAGGTTGCAAATCTTCATATTTTGTGTAATAATCTGTTGGTAATTGGAACTGATTCGCTAGGCCATCTGGCATAACAGCCATAGATGGTGAATAATCAGTATTAAAGTTCGATGGTTCAATCTGATGAGTGTGATAATTGTATTGAAATGGTGCTGGAATATTCGTAGAAATCATGCGGCAGTGACCATCGCTCCATGCATCGTGAAAGTCTTTAAATTCATATTCAACACACACTTCTCCTGTGCCAGGATCAATTAGTGTAACCTTTATGTCAGATGGATCCTTTGTATTTATATTGGCACCAGCAACAATCAGTGCATGGTTTGCCCCTTCTATACCTAAAAAGTTTTGTATTGTGTCATTGGTTTTGTTAGTAATTTGCCCTGCTACTCTTTTAAGCAGGTTAGATTCATTTTTTACCCATAATTCATCAGCATCGACACTAACAATAACCCTATGACCAGCTTTTAGTTCAGAAATAATGTCATTGATGGTAGCATTATCTTTGCGTGTGGTAGGAATACCACACGCATCTAATATGTTGCCTACTGAATATTTATCAGTTCCCCCATTTTCAGGTGATGGATTAAACCATCCATTTTTTGTTGCAAATTCAATCAGTTCTTCTTGCGTATGGCATATGCCATAGTCACGAAGAATTATTTCTTGACTTCGTATGGCACATGTTGGTTGATTTCCTTGCCATACATTAGAATCAAATTTATCTATTTCATTGTTTGGCTCATAGCCATAATTAATTTGTTCTGCCATGTTTTTTGTTTTTTAAGTAAAACATAGGAATTTATATTTTAACAAATTTAATGTAGCCAATCACCATCTGTCAATGCTGCCATTTTGTACGATAGTTACATTATATTCTTTGTTTATAAAAGAAATGAGTGTGTATTTATAGCTTTCTATCTGATTGGCTACTAAATTTTTGTTAATAATGATGGTGATATGAATTTTAATGCTGTTGCTAACATACCATCAATCGTTACAACAACTCTTTTATTTCCTTCTATTCTTTTGATAAAGCCTTCAATGCCAACTAATGGGCCGTCTATGACTTTTACTCTTTGTCCTGTTAATGATTCTCCCTCTCTAATATCTAAAGGTATGAGTTCTTCTGCTGGGAGATTACTAACACGGATAAAGTCCTCCATTTGTTTGTTGGGAACTGTAATCATTTTGTTTTCATGATTCATTATGAAATTTAGAAGATGCCATTTTTTATCATTTTTAATTTCTGCTTGTTTTTGTCTTTCTTCTTCTATTTGATTTTTTGTTCCATAAACAAAAAGAAGATTCGAGATGCAGGATGTAAGTTCATAGTGTCTTTTTCCAAAACGCTCTACTGTTTTATAGCATTTGGGTATGAAGGTTTCGAACTTCCCATTCATAGCTGCTTGAATTTTAAGTTCTCTACCATAAGTAACTCTCATGGCATACCATGCTTCATCATTTGGACCTATTTCCATAGCGCATTCCTAGGGGACACCACATAGAAGGTACTACATGGAGTAACTTGAAGTTCATAGGTGATATAAACTTTACTTCTAACACTGATGTCCAGTCGTTATTCATAATTTTACAATTCACTTGATAGTGCAAATATACAAAAAAATCTATTTAATCTCTACATTTTTGATGATTATTTTTGTTAAAGCCCGAAAATAATGTATATTTATGGCATTTTTATGTTAGAATTTTAGTCGATTTTTTAGTTACACATATTTATATATAAGAAAAAGTTAGTTTTAGATTTCATAAGTTAGAACTTTTGTATACCTCAAATCCGCAACTTATATGGGAAAGGGCGAATTCTGCAGAAACTAGCCTATGCAACCATGCATGAGTAGTATAGTTTGTATTTTCCCCTGAGCCTATTTTTGCAATCGATAATGACAAAAAAGCAATTGATGTATGGATAAAGATACAGTAGTTTTCGCAACGTATTGATTGGTAACTTGTCTCGTCGATTAGAACTGAATGCTAGGGATGTATACGAAAGATTGAAGGCATCTGGTATACTGAATAGGTATATTGTACCAAGTTATGATGTGCTCCATACTTCTTACCCTTTATGTCGTACGACAACAATTTTAATCTCGTACGACAACAGTTTTCCATTCCAAGAGTTTCCTGTCTAGTATAATCTTCATAGCTTCGCCTCTTCTTCCATCTATATAATAGTACTTGGCGAGTGACTCGTCAAACTGTGAAACGAAGGCGGCTCTCACTTGGGCGCACTTCTCATTGATGGAATTGGAGAGAGGGTTGGTCAAGGCATCTATGCTCTGGCGAATCTTCTCTGCAGATAGATGCACTGGGATTTCCTGCTTGGCGCAAATGGCGAGATAGATGGTGTGTTGCTCTTCTCGATATTCGGAAAGGCTCTTGAATACGATGCCCTCCTCATGGCGCAGGAAGAGGATGAATACAGCTTTTATCAATGGCTCCATCTTGATTTGCATATTATGATAATCGGGCAGGATGATGTCGTATTTCTCCGTGATAACCAGTCGGCTCAACAGTTTCTCGGGGACAGAGCTACAGAATACTTTGGCACTGGAGAGTTGCTTGTCTAGTAGCATCTCCATCAGTGGCTTCAAGTCGGCATCCTCCTGAATGGATATAGGAAAGGCATTTACATAGTCTATGCCATCCTCGCTTCTTTCGTATTGCATGATGCAAGGAGGCAAATCGTCATGATTTCACTATCAGATAAAGAGGCTTTACGTCGTCTGCGCTTTACTCCATCCTCACTCAAAAGCAATTTTCCTGCATTTTCTGCATCAAAAACTTTGTAAAATTCATCAATAATACAAAATAATTCTATAACTTTGTCCTTGGTAATCTCCATAATGATATCTTTTTATGTTTGTAACTGATTGGATCTCAACTATAAAGATACAAAAAAATATCGAAGATTACCAACTTTTTTAGGCACTATTTCTTATCCCGAACTGAGGTGTAAACTATAAAAAATGGAAAATGAAACTGTAAAAGAAAGATTCCTCGGCACAATCTTTGTACAAGCTGTAGGAGATGCTTTGGGGCTGAGCACTGAGTTTATGTCCAAGCAAGAGGTGGATCGTTTTTATCCTAATGGGATAGAGGACTATTCACAAATCGTGCAGGATGATCATCGTCGTCGTTGGCAAAGAGGCGACTGGACTGATGATACCGATATGATGCTGTGTATCTTAGATTCCTTTGTGGCTTGTCAAAAGGTAGATATTCTTGATATTGCCAGAAGGTTTAAGGAATGGATGATGAACGGAGGCATGCTCCATAACAAGGTGCAGGAATTCTACGCAATGTATCGCTAAAAACGTATCCTATCAACCATACTTCACCTGTATTCTCATCTACCAATGTGGTATATGTGATAACTCTAGCTCCTCCAGCTTTACCTTTTCTTTTGGAATCAATAGCCATACGGATTTTTATAGCTCATCGAAAAGTTCGTCTGCGGATTTTGCTTTCAATTTACCCTCCTTTATCATTTTTACTTCACGTAGAAAAAGCGTAGAATCCTGCCGGCATCACTGCCAGCAGAATTCACTTTCAAAAACCGAACCTAAAAGTCTACCTTGTAATTTCTGTCTATGCAATATCTATTATTATCGACCCCGATATTCATAGTCACAATCTGCGTGCCAAAAAGATGGGGAATGTAATCCTTTATGTAACAATCACAATTTAATAATTCATTCCGAATGTCCAGAGAGGAATGATATTGCCGAAACCGGTTTCAATATCATCTTTTACGATATATCCCTCTTCTGCCTCGGTTATCTGCTTCTGACCTTTCTTCTTGCCACCTATCTCAAAGGTCTTGCCGTCTATCAGAAAATCAGAGATGGGAGAATTGTAAACGGTATGGTTCACTCTCATCTGATTAAAGAAAAAGGTCTCACGTTGATTTCCTATATCGGGAGTTTCAGATGTGAGGGCGAAAGAGAGGTTTGTATTGTCGAGATATACTTTTTCAACCTTTCCCAGACCTCTTACTCCCTTTGTTGAATCGTGGAGTTGGGCGATGAGACCTGCCTTTTCCATAAGTTCAAAGTAGTCGGGAAGCAAGCCGCGGTCTGCCTTGATGATTGTTGCGATGGTGCTCATGTTAGGCTTGAATGGCACACTGTCTGCTATCACCTGCATCAGTTCCTTCAATTTCCTCGATATGGTTACTGTGTAGTTGGCATATTGGGGAATGTCGGTTTCCAACGTCATGCTTACTACCTGGTTTAAGCGCATCTTATAGCCCTCGTCTTCATAAAAAGGATAGTACCCCTGGCGCAGATATTCGTTGAAGAGGGATAGGGGATGGTCTATCTCTATCGGCAACTCTACCTCATGATTAACGATTTGCTCCAATGTGTAGGCTGGTAGGTCGATTCCTAGTTTCATGCCAATATATTCTCTAAACGACAGACCTTGCATTTTATAGACGAGGACACGACGGCTTAAGTCGGCGGTTCCCTGATAGATGTCAAGCACTGATGATCCTGTAAACACTACTTGCAGGTCGGGCAGATTATCGTATATCATCTTCAGCTCCGTTGCCCATCCTTTATATTTATGTATTTCGTCGATAAAGAAATGCTTGCCGCCAAGTTGATTGAACTTCATGGCAGTTTCAAAGAGTGTATGATTGGCGAAATAGATGGATTCGGCACTCACATATAGGGTGTCCTTCAACTTGAGATTCTGCTTGATGTACTGCAAGAAGAGTGTGGTCTTACCCACGCCACGAGGTCCCACAAGGGCTGTCATCCGATTCTTCCATGGAATCTGATGATACATATATCTTACGTATCGGGTGTCTGTACGTTTGATGAGATTGTCGGATAATTGCTTCAATAATTCCATATTTCTTCTGTTATTAATTCATTTATTTGAATGCTTTTTAGCATTTTTGGTGCAAATATACGAAATTTGTGGTAAATTTCCTACAAAAATACGAGAAATTTGTGGTGTTTTTACCACAAATTTCTCTATTTGGCTTATAGAAGCTCTCTTGCTATCCAGGCACAGGCTTCGGCATCTGCCAAGGCATTGTGGTGCTGGGTGAGGTCGTAACCGCAATAGGCGGCTACGGTCTGGAGCTGATGGTTGG
>ERZ1035044.53-NODE-53-length-30868-cov-12.225100_pt1 | contig 30868 bp, 34 predicted proteins | sample MGYA00520588_ERZ1035044 | MGnify/ENA primary metagenome ERZ1035044 (study PRJEB33766, sample SAMN09781698) | gut metagenome | biome: gut microbiome | host: Homo sapiens | place: Madagascar | study: EMG produced TPA metagenomics assembly of the PRJNA485056 data set...
TAGGTGTACTCACCATCATCGGTGACATACTGATTAGCGTATGTCACCTTGATGGATGATGTGGATATCGGATAGGCTCTATGGCCATTGATAATGCATGTAATCATATCTACTTATTGTTTAGCATACGATGATATTCATTGAGTTTATGGTCGATGCCGTCTCTGCCTGATATCAACACATCTGCCTTGATACCTCTCTCAATATTCTCGTTGAGCCTGCTGACTGCAGAATTGACTCCATCGAGAGACTGGCGTACCTCGGTATTGTCATTGCTGACGTTGACAATAGGAGCAACGACAGCTGCGCTGGCTCCTGCTCCCAGTGCTCTGCTGATGTCATCAGCGGTCAGAGAGCCTACGGTATTGGCGCGCTGCGCTCTATCGATGAGGTCGAATGCAGGTCTGATGGAAGAGTTGTTGACCGCTCTATGATTGGCTACGAACTCACCTTCGTGTACCACACCTGCCTCCTTGCGATAGCGGTTGCCTCCGGTGTAACCACCCTCGTAGTACCCTGCAGCCTCTGCCTGATGCTGCTTCTTGATCGTAGCAATCTGCATCATACCTGCTGCGGTTGCCAGACCTGCAGCAATAGGCGCCATTATCCAGCCGGTGCCAGGAATGGCAGCTGCAGAAGAGTATGCATTGATGGCAGCCATGGCTGTAGATGCGATTGCCTGAGCAATCTCAATCTTCATCGCCTTCTTGTTAGCCTTCGACTTGGCAGCAGCCAGTTCCTTGTCACGCTTCTCCTCGAGTTTTTTCTTCTTCTTCGAGTTATTGCCAGCAGCGGCAATCTGCTTTTCGTAGTTCTTGGAGATTTTCGCCTGCTCAAGGTCTGAGCAAGCCTGTGCGTAGGCTGATGCAGCTGAGAGGATGTTGTTGATGCCGTTGTAGGCTGCGGATGTCTGCTCAACCATATCGTTGAGGAAGTCAGCAGTCACCATCGCCTTCGCCTGCATATAGGCAGCATGATTCTGCTCATCGTCACCATACAGCTCCTTCAGCTTCTCCATCGTGTTCTGGTAGTTGGCAATCTGAGATGAGAAGTAGCCTCCGAAGCTGGCATTTGCAGGGTTCTGCGCATCTCCTGCTTCTGCTTTAGCCTGATTGATCATACGGTTTGAGACTCTATCCACCTTCAGCTGTGTAGAGCCTGCTCCGTGTTCTTCTGCTTCGATTTGCGCCTTGCGTTCTGCATACTGCTCGATGAGATCAAGCTTCATCTGCAGATATTCCTCCTCCTTGATGAGACCATGCTTGTAGATGTTTTCGAGACCATTGAGATATATCTGCTTCTCAGCTTCGATGTCCTGCTTGCCGAACTGCTGACGGAGTTCTCGCAGCTGGTTCTGGTATGCCTCCTGCATCTGCAGCTGGTGATCGAGCGCAGCCTGCTCCATCTCAGCCTTCAAATCTAGCCACTCCTCGCTGCCCTTATTGTAGAGTGCAAGGCGCTTCTGCATAGCATCAACATCATTCTGATAGATGGCTTCATCGAGAGCGATGTCATTCTGATAGATATCAGATTTCACATCGTTGTACTGAGATTTGATGTTCGCCTGCTTGATCAGGCGTTCGCGCTCAATGGTCTGCTCATTCATCTTCAGGATGGCATCATCATGCTGCTTGGTAGCGCTCACCTGGTTATCAAGCAGCTGCTTGTACTCATTGCTCTCCTCACCATAGAGCTGCTTCAGCTTTTCGAAGCCACTCAACTGTATTGACTGACGATCATCCACGAACTGCTGGTATGTCTTGGTACCCTCCGCATAAGCTTTGGCATTCTCAGCTAAAAGCTGATTGGTCTCAGCCTTGATGGAATCAGCAGCTTGCTTCTGCTTGCGCTTGGCTTCTGCCTCACGCTTGCGAGCTTCAGCTTCAGCTTTTTTCTCTGCCTTCTCGCGAGCCTTACGCTCCTTTTCAGTCTCTCCACTTGAACCTCCACCGCCTTTGTTTTTGTTGTTATCGATGACCTTCTGCACCTCCTGGCTCTGAATATCATTGCCATATACCTTGGTGATTGTGGATAAAATTTTATTCTTCTCTTCCAATTTAGCGTTGATATCTTCAAGCTCAGATTTGAGGTGACTGCTGGCATCAATTCGTGTATTGCCAGTTGCGCCAGTGATTGATGAGTATGACCAGCCAAAACCAGCTTTTTTGGCATCGTCATATCGCTCCTGCACTTTCTGCTTCTTCAGCTCCAGATCTACCTTGTCTTCTGATAACTTCTGGATTCGCTTCTTCGCTCCCTGGACCTCATAGAGATGAGCGAGTGATGCGATGTATTCATCGAGTGCCTGCTTGTTCTCAATGTATTTGCCGGTTGTCTTGTCGATAGAGGCATTATAATTCGGTACAATGCGGTTCAGTTCACTGATTGCCGCATATCGCTCATTGAGCGACCTAGTTTCATCCATAGCAGCCTTGCGAAGGTTCTCGAGCTTGGTCTTCTCCTCAACTATCTCCTTCTGTGACTGCTCTCTGATGTCATTGAGTTCCTGGGAGATCTTCGCTGCAGTATCAGATTGACGGTTGAGGTCTATCAGAACTGCAATCAATGCCGTGACGGCAGCAGCTACAGCCATATATGGGTGAGCGACTAGAACTGCCCACAGCTTCTTGGAGCCGGCTATCACAACATTATTCCACAATGCAATCGCCTTCAGCTTGATGACGTGTGCAGATTCTGCAACTGTCAGAGCGATGATGGCAGCGGTGAGAGCAAGAATCGTAGTACGATATTTGATGACGAAGTCAACGACTTCTGAGAGGATGCGAACTGTAATGCTTGCCGTTGACAGACAGAGGCGAGCAGCTGGGTATAGTTTCTCACCGAGCTCTATCGAGAGATCCAGGAACTTCTTGCCAGCTTTGTCAAGCTGCGCCTGTACACTCTCGTTCTGCGTGTTGAACTCGTTGATGACGGAAGTACCCTCCTCGTATGCCTCGTTGGCCAACTGCTGAGCAGTCTTGACATCATCGAGCTTATCAGCGAGGACGGTGAGAACACCGGTCGCTCTCGAGCCATCCATCTTCATCTCCTCGAACATAGGTGCCAGCTCAGCGAATCCACCCTTGGAACGCATAGCTGCCAGGAATTGGAGCAAGGCGGTATTGGCATCCTTCTTCAGTGTATTGGCGAACTCCTTGACATTGAGTCCTGCAATCTTTGCAAACTTTGCGGAGTCCTGAAACATTTTTGCCAGAAGGTTCTGCACTGCAGTAGCTGCCGTCTCGTCCTGCTGCATGTTCTGATCGAGAACGGAAGCGAGACCCATAATCTGCGCCTGCGTGAATCCTGCCTGCTTGCCCACACCTGCCACTCTTGCCGTGAAGTCAACGAGATAGCCAGCTGAAGCAGAAGAGTTCTGCGCCAGCTCATTGATGGCAGAACCGGTAGAGAGCATGGCTCCTCTCAGACCTTTGGTCTTGTCCTCACCGAACATCTGCGCCAGCTTACCAATCTGCGAAACCGCTTTGTCTCCAAGATCATCACCGAGTGCGACATTGATTTTATCGGCACCATCAACGAATTCTTCGATGGCAGCTGTTGACGTGATGCCTAATCGACCGGCATCCTCTGCCAGCTGGTTGAGCTTCTGACGAGGAGTTCGTGTGTCCATCTTCTTGAAATCTTCATTCATCCGCTCCACTTCATCTGCTGCCTGACCGGTATATTTGCGGACGTTGGTCATCTCGTCATCCATCTTGGCATACTCCTCCACACACTTCTTGACAGTGAAGGTGATGCCGGAGATTGCAGCGATGGCGCTGATGGCGAGTCCCTGCATGCGGTTGAAGGTATCAGCAGAGCGCTTGATCCAGGACTCCTGGGCTACGCCCTCGGCTCTGACAGCCTGCAGCTCAGCCTTCAGCTGCTTCGCCTGCAGCTGCATCTGCTTGAACTTCTCGGTACCGCGGTCCATGCCAGCCATCTGCTGATTGATGGCCTTGATGGAGAATTCGAGGTCACGGATGGATGATGTCTTCAGGTTCGACATCGTGCGGTTGACAAGCTGCATCTGCCGCTTGGTCTCCTTGATATCTATGTTGGTCTCCTCAATCTCCTTGTCATACTGCTGCATCAGAGTAACGACTCTGCGCTCACTCTGATGTATGCGCTCCAGTTCTGCCTCCACCTGCTTCAGCTGGGCTGCTCGAGAGGCGTACATGGTTGACTGAGGGTCGAAATCAGCCATCTGCGACTTCAGCTTGCTTGATGTGAAGTTGAGGTCGTTGAGAGAAGCGTGCTTCAGATTAGACAAGGTCGCAGTCATGCGATGTGCTTCTTCGTCAGCCTTGCGGGTCGCACCCTTCAGCTGCAACATCTGCTCCTTGACCTTGCTCAGCTGGTTCTCCAGCTTGGCATAGTCTGACGGATCAGATGCCGCCTTCATCTGACCCTTCAGATGTCGGGCTGCTTTCTCGAGCTGTCCGAGACTTGCAGATGACAAATTTTCGAGCGTCTCCTTGACGCTCATGGTCGAGTTCTTGAATTGCTTCATCTCTCGCTCGGCAGCCTTCAGGTCCTTGGCGAGGGATGCGCCTAAACGGGAATCGCCCGTCGAGAAGGCATCCTGTTTTGCCTTCTTCAGACGAGCGACTTTATCTTCGAGCTCCTTCAGACGATTCTTCGCCTCTTCTGAATTGAGCTTCACTACGGTTGTATATACCTCTTGTCTTGCCATTATTCGGTGACTTGGATATAGTTATTATAAGATATGGTGGAATGTGGGTTGAAGTTAATGACCTTGACCTGGTATCCCTTGGTACCCCACTTCCAAAACAAGAATTTATGTTTGAATTGCCTTGCGATGATGGTCTGCAAGCTGTCTCTTGCCTTATATGTAAGGATAGAGTCTGCGGTGTTGAGCCGGAAGTTCAGCCAGGCATCACTATAGCTATAGATATGGTCTCTGCGCTTCGTCTTGACGGAATCGGCAGTGACAACTACCGTTCGCTGTTCAGCGACAATCTGCTTCACCTGCAGATTGATATCCTTGAGCAATTGCCGGTCAATGGCGTATGACCTATACTCATCAGGAGGCATCATCAGCACTTGCTGAGTGATGACTTTTACGGAATCTCTGATGGTATCACGCTTAGCTGGCGCATAGTTCAGCGCCAGCTGGTTGAACTGCTCCCTCAACTCCTTCTCCGCTCGCTTCTGTCTCGAGTCGAATAACCAGACGAATGCAGCGATAGCCAGTATCACTGCGATGATAATGCCTATGAATCTCAGAATCTTCTTCATATCCTACGATTTAGATGTCAGCATATTCTGGAATAGCATCGAAGCAAGGACACTCCTTGATTCGCTCCCAAGGGTCAACCACGCCATTGTGGTTCTTGTCAGGCGAGATATCACGATGACCGAGTATCTTGGCATCAGGGTATCTCTGTCTGAGCTCCTTCAGCAGTTCGCGAAGGCTCTCCTTCTGCGCATCTGTTCGGTTATCGATAGGCTTGCCTGTTCGCGAGATACCACCCATATATGCGACATTGATAGCCTCGTGATTGTGACCCTTGACACCATTGGATGGAAGGTCTTCTGTCATCAGCTGCGTGCGCACGCCATCTGCGGTAACTACCCAGTGATAACCAGGATAATGCCAACCTTTGGCAGTAAATTCCTTCAGCAAGGCCTGGACAGTCCATGTCTGTCGGCTTGCTGTACAATGAACGAAAATGAATTTAATCTTTCTCCCCATGATTTATGTATTTATTAATAATGTCCTTGACTCGAGTATCGAATGTAAGAGCGAAACCAAAAACGGTAGCTACATACATGAGACTCTGACCGAAGTACCACAGAACGTTTGATGTCACATCGTGTGATAAAAAGTAGCTGATGTACACTAGAGCGATAGCTGCAATCAAGACTAGAGCAGCGCTGAGATAGTGTATCCAATCCTTGGTATTTCTCTGCATCTTATTCTCTTTTTTATGCAAAAATACAATTATGTAGGGAAAAATAAAAATACGGCAGGTAATGCTATGACTACCTGCCGTATTGATTATGCAATATCTCGCTCGAGAATCTCCTTGGCGATTTCCTTCGCCTGCTCTCTCCACTCCTGGAATGCCTGGTATTCTGCCTCGTGAGCAGAATCGCCATCTCCATGGTTGCAGAGGATCGCTTCAACGTCATTCTGGCTGTACTTGGTTCTGACAAGTCCTGCCACGAAATCGTTGTAACCTGCTGAAGTAGCCTCAATCTTGACTGAGCCATCCAGCTCGCTACCTTCATAACTATATGCTGTGACCGTCTCACCATCACTCTCAGACTCCATCATATTCGAGTCTGGCTGATAGTTTTCAATTCTCTTCTCATTCAGATATAACAGATAGTGATTTCCGTCGTATCTGACGTAGTTCATTCGAACGAGATAAATTTTCTTATTCATCTACTATATAAACTTGTAAAACGTTTTGCCGAATTTGTTTTTCAGCTCTCCGACTACAACATAGAAAGGCTTCTCTAGGAAGCACCATTCCTCACGTGCTTGTGTTATAAGAATCTCTGCACCGGAATACAACCACCAGGTTTCATCCTTCCAGTGCGGAACCTCGATAGGTTCACCGTTCTCATCCACCTCCTCTTTCCTCTCCACATGATCGATGTATCTGAACTTCAATGCCAATCTATCGTTCGGAACCTTCTCCTGAACGATGAACTTGTTGCCGTGTTCATCAACTTTCTCGACCTGTTGAGTCTTGAAGCTAACTGTTGACTTATCAATCTTGTAGTCCTCGATGAGGATAAGATGATCTTCGTAGTCGATTCCATCCTTGCACAAAACATCTCCTATGTGCTTCTTCTGCCGCTTGGTCATACTTGCGAAGGGAATTTCCCCTCTCTTGATGCCGAGGTTGTCTCTATAAGTTTTCATTCCGATTTTCTGTAATAAGTTTTTTGTGTCTGCGTGTTTCGCAATTCCTAGCCTCGATGCGGCTATGACTCTGATCTGCTCATTACTATAGCCTCTCTTACGAAGTCTTGCGACCTGCCTGCACAATGCCTGCTTGCTACGTTTTCGTATCTTGGCATGATCCGCATATATGACCTGCCCACAGAAGTCAATGCCATCGCAGGTGCGATGAACATTCCACGACCGGTTAATTTGCAGCTTCCAATCTCTCGCCAGATGCATTGCGCTCAATTCAACCATCAGTCGCAGGAAAACCTTATCTTCATGCAATATGAAGATATTGTCCATAAACCTATAATAATAGCTGAGTCCTTGCCGAACGAAGCGATCGAATCGCTCATTCAACGATTGTACGCTAGTTATCAATCTTGCCTGCTCCTCTGTCCTGCAAGTGACGAGCATATCACTGACGTAGCGTGCCTGCCAGTAGTGATACCGCTCAGGATCCTTCAGGATATCGAAGCACCGCATAGCGAGATAATCGAATCTAACCAGGTATAGTTGACCTAAAAGCTGGGTAAGCTTGACACCGAGGACAACACCATTGGCATAGCTGTCAACGACTTCGTCGATGAAGTATAGCAGTTTGCGGTCCTTGATATACAGTCGATACTCTCTCTTCAGAAGATTATGCTCGATGGTCATAAAATAATGGTGTATGTCCAGAGGTGCGCAATATGCAGTCTCCTTCTGTGGAGAATTGTAGATGTCACGCTTGATAATCTTGTAAAAGAAATGAGTACCACGCCCTTTTGTACCTGCCGGACAATTGTACGGAATCTTGCTACGCAGCAAGGGTTCCGATGGATTGAGGGCAGCGTGCTGGATAACGTGATCAGGAACAGGCAGCTTGTTGACTGTACGAATTTTCGGTTCAGTCACTTGCTTGGCTTCATACTCCGATGTATGCCAGGCTCCAGCCTCGTATGCACGCAGAAGTACCTGAAGCTTTTGCTCCAGATTCTCCTCGAAAGCTTGCACGCTTAATCTCGACCTCTTATGCTTCGAAAACTCATAAAAGGCTTCACGAAAATTCTGTAAAGTCTCGACAATAACGGATATATTACCTATTCTCTTCACTATGCATTAATTAATGAATGATAACTAATATGGTGTATATGTCGGTGTATGTGTCGGTGTATATGACGGTGCATGTCGGTGTATAATGCGGTGTACAAATCCGTTGTCTGCTTAATTAAGAGTCCTAACCTTCGACCGGATGACCCTATTGTCATCATCTACCAGCTAATCTAGATAAGTGAATTTTCTGCCTTGGGGCAAGGTCTGATTCCCGATTCTCCACATAAGCACACAAAAAACTGTGGAATTCTATAAGTTGAGGGCAGCGCCATAGTTCGCATTGGCATCAGAGACAGCATTGTTAACGTTGAGCGTCGAAAGACCACATTGCCCACCATTGTTAGCATTGGCACCACGGAGGCAGCAGCGAAAACCGGCACAGGGAATCACAACCTAGATTATATCCGGGTGCAAAGGTACGAAAAAAAATCGGAATGAAAAAAAGTCAAAGAGCGAAATTTCAAAAAAAAAATCGTCCGCCCAAAGGGCGGAAGGTGGGGCTCGCTGCGCGAGCCGTGTGCTCAGGAGCCCCAGATTCTTCTGATTGTTCTGTCTATTGAGACTACGCAGCCAACCTAGGCTGCTGCGTAGTATGTTGGCTCCACAGACCACTCGGATGCTGCTTCGCAGAGGGCAGCGCCACAGTGCGCATGGGCAGCAGAGACAGCATTGTTAACGTCGAGCGTCGAAAGACCACACTGCCCACCACCGTTAGCATAGGCACCACGGAGGCAGCAGCGAAAACCGGATGTCGCTCCACTATTGTTCCAGAAGTAGCTAGTCCAATAGGTTGTCTCGGTTCCACCTTTACGAGTCGGGAAGTTCTCGAGGTGCTCCATACACAGTTCCTTCACCCAACCATCACCTTTTGTTTCCGACTTGCTGTAGGCAATCATGCCTTCAGCTTTGCCTATTGTCCAGGTACCATAGATGGATGGAGCAACGAGGTGTACAACCGATGTGTCCTCTTGGCACTGCACCTGCTCATCATCCATCATACGCCAGAGGTTGCCGAATCCATTCTTATATCCGAAGAAGCTAGGAATCTTGGCTGTATAGACTACGGTACCATCATCCTTTTTGACCTCATAGCTAGATTCACCGCAGGAGTCTCCGAGTTCGATGCCAGCAGACATCGGTACGACAGGGCGATAACCGTTGTAGCCATTCCAGTCAGGCATCTGCGTTACTCCAGTTCCTAGTCCACCCTGGAACAGGCCATTCTCATCTTTAGCAGAATTGACAGCAGCCTGGTCGTAATGAGTACCGAAGATAACTCCAAAGAGCACTGCTATGGCAGCAGTATGGCGCATCGTTGTACAGAGCCAGCCGGTACCATTCTTGCGCGCTGCTGCTCGGAAGTACTCTGTAGTCTGCTGAGTTGCTGGCTTGCCCAGCATGGTGCGGTTCGTATTGTCGAGAGTCGCATCATTGTTGCCTCCTCGATAGTCAGCGCCATCGTTGATGTAGCTTACGAGCTTGCCAGTACTGCGCTCGAGTGTGGCGAATCCTGCAGCAGAGATGCTGGCAATCGGAATCTTGTAGTTGAACTCACCCTGAATAGGCCAAGGGCTAATCATCTCGTAGTGGAGTCTGCCTACGGTCTTGATGACCATGTACCACTCTTTGCACCAACCCCACTGGTAGTGTCCCTCGGTACCATCGAGCTTGGCCGCCTCACCAGTCGCATACTTGTAATGATCCTTGGAATCAAGCTTGCGACGGGTATGGTCATTTTTGACCAGGTAGCAGCCAAGTCCGAGCTCCTGGTGTAAGTTCTGCAGGAGCTCGAGGGAGCCTACATAGGCAGCAGCCTTAGGCGTAGCGTTGTCGAGGTTCCACACTCTACCGCACCATGGATGCTGACCGAGCTGCACCGCATTCTTGATAGTCATCTGCTCAGACTTGCCCGACTTCTTGTCGAAGACCTCGATAATCTTGTCGGTTGCAGACATGTCTGACTGAGGCAGGTCATCGACCTGCTGAGCATTGTCGAAGGCTGCGATGATAGCCTTCAGCTTCGTCTCTTCATTCTCTGTAAATGCCATATTACATTATATTTAATCGATTAAACAATTCGGATTTTATTGCCGTTTTTGCGAATTTTGCCTGTAGCAGAGAGTCGCATATATGGTTGTCTGACGTTGATGGTCACCTCCTGCCATAGCGGTGTGTTGGCTGTAGGAATCACCCAGAACTTGGTCTTGCCTTCTCCCTTGACGGTCAGATTGCCGGAAGGGTCAGACATGACGGAATCACCCTCTACTCTCTGATAGAGGACGCTCTGCGGCAAGTATGCCGGCAGGATGCTCGCCTCAATCTTCTGCTTCTGCTTGTTGCGGATGCTGATCTCTGCCTGAAAGCCGAGATTCATGCGAGATGGAGCGATGAAGCCAGTCGCAATCTGACCTGCGAGACTGTTCATCTCAGCGATTTTCTCGTCTGCTCTCGCTGCAGCCTCCGTTGCAAGCTGCGCCTGCTGCTCTGCTGCTGTAGCCTGCTGCTGTGCTTCTGCTGCCTGAGCGGTTGCAGAAGCAGCTGCAGTATTGGCAAGATTCGCAGCCTTATTGGCATCATCGGCTGCACTCTTGGCCTTAGTTGCCGCAGTCTTGTCTAGCCAGAGGCGCCAGGAGTCGCTGGTGTCTGAAGGCTCAGCTGTATTGCCATCGATGAGAGATGCGTACACACCGTTTGCAGTATGTACGATGTCATTGGCATCGTAGCCCTGGATGGTCTCTCCCTCGAACTCGAAGGAATAGCCTTTGACCCACGCTCCCTTGTCGGTGAAGGCAACATTGCCCACCACAATGATATTCGTATTATCTGCCATTATACCTTGATAACTAATTTATTTCTACGTTTGACAACGTGCTCAGAAACATTTGAGCCGTAGTCGATCATCAACAATTTGTTCCTGGACTGCCGGAAGGTTGGGTACATCGCACCACCTCTTGCGATGATACCGGTATCTTCGTAGGCGTGAGTCTGCAGGTTCCACCTCCACCAATTGCCGTTTCCTCCGGCAATAGTAGGATGCTCATTGAGCTCCTTCGCTAGACTGGTCTGAACTACTGAGCTGGCTATAGCAGTAGATGTATTGGTCTCTCGCAACTTCTCAGCAGAGACTCTACCCTGCTCTGCACTGCCTCTGCCTGCTTCTGCTAAGGCTCTATCAGCCTCTGCTTCACTCCTGGCCCTCTCTGCTGCCTGTCTTTGATTTTCGACATTGACTCTCGACGTTTCAGATGATGCTCGAGCTGTTTCGGCTGATGCTCTCTTCTGCTCTGCGGAAGAACGAGCAGACTCAGCAGAAACTCGCTTGATTTCTACTTCAACTCTCGCCTGCTCAGACTTGACTCTCGATGCTTCGGAAGCTGCGCGAGTCTGCTCTGCAGTCTTGCGAGCTTCCTCATTCTGCTCGATAGCCTTCTTACTTGCAAGCGTGTCCGAAGTTGCCTTCTTAGCAGCTTCGGTCGCGGTCTTGCTCTCTGCTACGGCATTATCTACTTCCTGCTTCTTAGTCTCTAGTTTCTCCCGAGCCTTATCTGCATTGGTAGCAGCGGTATTCGCCTTGTCAGTTGCCTTTTGGGCAGCAGTTGTCACCTCTTTAGCTTTTTCAAGCTCTGCGTCAATATCACGGGTGAACACCTTCATAGGCACGATGACCTGCTTGCGAGTGCCGTTGTTGTCATCGTAGAGGGCGGGAACAGTATTGATATGCGCAAGATCATAGACCATTTCACACTCAAAGATGTTCTTCGAGTGAAGTTTCATCTGCTCTACAATATGCGGCCATAAGGCTATGCTGACCGAAGACCAATCAGAGTTCTTGATTGCATCTTCGATGCTGGTACCCACCTTCGCATCGCTCATAAGCACCTCCTCTCTTATTCTGCATTCTTGATGCTGTCAAGCCACTCAGGGATTGATGCAAGAATCTGAGCAGTCACTTCCTTGCCGACATCATCCTTCTTGAGGGTGATGGTAAGGTTACCGTCCTCTTCTGAGATGTTGCCGAGATATTCGCCTGTATCGTTGCGAGAAACATATCCTCTCGTCACGATATGATCACCTGTAACATTCTGCTCGAAGTTAACATTCACGTTCTCACCGAGCGCTATAGGCTCGAATTCGGTTTTCACCGTCTGTTTTGCTGTTTTCATATAATAAAAATTTAATAACCTAATGTATGATAAACCCAAAAAGTCTTACCCATCCACTTGCTTCCCATCAACTGCACCCACCCGTACAATGTCAGCTTAGACTCTCCGTTTATGTATGACTGACTGTTCTTCAAGAATACCCCATTGTCCGCAGTCAGAGTGACAGGCGTTGTACTGCGAGTTATCATAGGGCGGAAAACCTCAACCCTCATGATTTCTCCTACAGCTAGGTCTGGAAGGACGAAACTCCCCCCTGAAGTGATGCAGGAACAAGCTACCTTGCCATTAACTACAATATCAGCAGCATATCTCATATTAGTGACTTTCAGGTCACCTGAAATATCCGCATTGACGCATTCAACAGAACCATCTGCAAGGACCTTGAAATTATTGTTTACCGTTGTCAGACCTTCAAGTTTGATTCTATCGGCCTTGATAGTCGCATTCGTGATATATCCGTTAGCATCCTTCTGCACGCTGGTTGATATGCTGGCTGTATGCCCTGCTACCGTTGTCTGCAACGCTGCGAAATCTGCCGTTGTCACAAGACCGCTTCGAATCTCATTCTTGCGGTCATCGATGCGGGAATTACACAACGAATTGACTGTTGGTGTGATGGTAGCGATACCCTTAGCTGTAAGAGTTTGACCGCTGAACATTCCTGCTGCGACGCTCCATCCATCTGAATTCTGCGTGACGGTTGTCGCTGTATCTATGCTATCATCGACGTCCTCCCATTTGCTTCCAGTTCCTCGCATAACCGTGAATCTATACAGATGACCAGCAGTATAGCCAGAGGGAGCAGGATATGTTGCATACCATAATGCTCCTGCATGTCGCTGACACTTCGGATCTGTCCAACTAAGACTGGAAAAACTAGGAAGAGAAGACTGCTGGTAAAATTCTCCAACTCCACCATCTATGCGTGCATTGACAGTATCTATAGCTGACTGCTTTGCGCTCGATATTGAACTGTTCAGCGCTGACACCTTGCTGTTAAGAGTTGACGTATCAGCCTTGTTGGCTACTGTAGAGGATATGTTGTTTACTGTAACCTTCAGCTCTGCCACGCTGCTCTTAGCTGCGTCTGCAGAACTCTGTGCAGTACCAGCGGCAGTTTTAGCCTTATCAGCTGCGGATTGCGCTGCGCTAACCTTCAGTGATATCTTCTCTGCGCTCTGACTGATAGCCGACTGATATTCCTTTGTGATTTCACCCTTGGCATTCGATATCTTCTTGTCAACCGTAGAGCTGATGCCATCAACGGTCACCTTCAGTTCAGCAACCTTGCTGACTGCAGTATCAGCAGTACCCTGCGCTGCATTTGCAGATGTCTGAGCCTTATCAGCTGCGGATTGCGCTGCGCTAACCTTCAGTGATATCTTCTCTGCGCTCTGACTGATAGCCGACTGATATTCCTTTGTGATTTCACCCTTGGCATTCGATATCTTCTTGTCAACCGTAGAGCTGATGCTGCTCGATGTCTGCACAATCAGTGAAGAAGTATCTTCGCGATTCTTCTTATCCGTCTGATCTACATATTGCCTGATTTCGCCCTTTTCTGCATCAAGCTCGAAACCGACCTTGACAGCTTTTTTGTTGACGGTATCGATGTTCTCTCCCAGTAACTTGATATTGTTGGCCGTCTGCACTATCTGGGTGCTCACGGTCTTTGACAGCTCGCTGATCGGCTCATCGGTGAGAGATGCAATTGCGAGATAGCAATCACCTGTGTACTGGATGACGAAGTCACCGGTACCATTCCACACACCTTCTATTGGTATAGTCTTCCACGCTCCCGAGTATGCGACATTGATTGTTCTCTTTTGGAGGGTGTTCTGCTTGCCCCTCACGTCTGCGCAATCAGCGAAGCCAAGAGTCAACGCTCCTGCAGTCTTGGCATAAATGCGAACGCTGATGTACAGCTTGTCCTGCACATCGGTGTACCCTGCCTCTGTTGGAGGCAGCTCTGCGCTGCTCTTCTCCCCGGCAACATATTCTCTGTGAGTTCCTGGTTGTCTAATCAGCGCATTCTTCTGCCTGATGCCGCAATTCTGCACACGGAGAATCTGCCTGCCATCCACCTTCTCCAGCGAGACCTTGCGGTTGCCGCTGGCTGTAGGATTTCCGTTGACCATGACCGGCAATCCGGAAGCATCGAACCAGAAGACAGATTCATCTGTAGTGTCGATATCCCATCCTGCTATGATATTATTCTCAGAATCGGTAATCTGTTCCAGGAATTGGCCATTCTCGAGATAATTCTTCTCGTTGGTCAGCTCATAGCTGGTTTTGGAGAATCTTGAAGAGAACATGTTCTCGAGAACCTGGAACTTGGTATCGATGCTCTCTCCTGTTCTGCTCAAAACGAACTCGCCTACCGCATAGAGGTTGTTGAGATATTCACCGAAGCCCTTCAGTTGGCCAAGGATTGGGTGTCTGATGCCTTTCAGGTTTCCGATTCTACCCTTCAGAGCAGAATCCGGATTGGTTTTCAGGCCATGGACAATATCTATATAAGGTGTATCGCTGCCTACGGTCATCACCTGTATGATGCCCTTGCGATCTGGGTCAGATACATTGTCCACACGGACGAATGTATCACGCTCCTTGATTAGACTTTCCGGTGTCGCACCATCCATGGAGCTTGTGAAGTTCTCGAACGTCACCCACGCCAGACTATCCTCACCCTCACCTTCTGTCCCTACCTCCTTAACCAGGAGTTCGTAGCTCTTGGTGACATAATGGTCATTCTCATCGGACGGAAGACCATTATACTGCTGGACCATGATGTAATCGCCCTTGCGGAAGGAATTGTACATACGGCCTTCTTTGGTATCGAGATATACCCTGCCGCTCTCTGCATCGAAGTGATCCACCTCCATCATGGCGGTGAAGATGCGGTTGTCATTCTCTCCCAAGAGCTGAGAGATGATCATCTCGAAGATTCGCATGGTACCTCTTACGGTGAGGTTATCTAGCTCGAGGTTATATTTGTTCTCGAGAACGCCAGCTGCATTCTCTACCGGCTCATTCTTCAGCCGCCATCCCTTGCCGGTCAGAAAACCAGCAACGAAGTCTGGGGAACTGAGATCACCGGCAAAGACAGAGTTGCCACCCACATTCAGGTCATTGGCTTCGACATCGTGAGAGATGATATCGCCATTCTCATCAAATTTGTAGCCACGACCGATATTCAGGTTGTTGGCATCGATGGAATCGGCTAAAATGTTTCCGCTCTCATCGAACTTGTAGCCTGCACCTACCCTCAGACCTCTGAGGAAGGTAATAAGACCGGCAGCTTCATCGTCCTTGACCTTCGACAGATATTTACCCTCGATTTTCTTCAGCAGCTCCTCGATGGTCGTATGCATCTCGTCTGAGGCGAAATGCAGCAGCGAGAGAAAAGCGGTGCCTATGCGGTATGCCGTATTGGCCTGCAGGCGTCGCTCATCTCTGATACCCTCGAACTGGGTCTGAAGATCATTTTTATCATATTCTACTGCCATATTGCTTTTTTGTTTGCAAAGATATAACATCGATGGAATCGATAAAAATACGCTATCAGAAGTTGCGGGCTGCTCCGATACCTCTGAATATCTCAGTGAGAGCACTCGCCATGACACCATTGTATTTCTCGCCATAAAACTCTGCTTCATGTTCATTGAGCTTCATGACAGAGGCATAGTACTTCTGCGAGAACCAGTCACGTCTGCCGATAGGTGGACCACCAGCAACTCTACCACCCCAGGCAGGACCAACCTTCTTCGGTATGTTCATCTTTCGCTCTGCTCGATATTCGCGATCGAGGAATTCAAGATCTCCGTTGTTGACACGAGGAACCTTCTCGCCACCCTGCGCATCAGTCCACTTCTCCCAGACGTGAGCAGGACCGACTCCAGCTGCGACATAGATACCATACATCAGGAACTTATGCTCAATGGTTGTCGTAGCACCTTGCTCCAGGTGTCCCTTGATGCTCGCATAGAGCGCACCTGTATCTATTGTACGCAAGCGCTCCATGCGCTCGCGCCAGTAGTCACCCATGTTGCTCGTCCACCCCTGCTCGTATTTGAGCAGTTCATCTAATGCTGACTGGTCTGCCATAAGTTCTCATCATATTGTACATCGATAGGCTCGTCTGAGTTCATCATAAAATAGAGTCCTGTGACTCCATTCAGGCTGTATCTGCCCAGCTCGCTCGAATAGATCTGTCGGAGATCCAGGAACTCCAGCTGACCGTCGAATGCCTCCCGATACTTGTCGTGAAGCATTCGGCTGATAAACTGGCGGAAGATGTATCTGCAGAGATTCAGCTTCGCCTCTCTGTCCTCCATGTCGTCACGCTTGTATGCTGCGAGAATCCACACCGTATAGACGTTGCGGTCGAAGAAGCCTTCACCTGCTGAATGCGTATTGCTGTCAACGGTGTCTGAGACCATGACAAAGTTCGCAGCCTTGCGGAACTGCTGCATCACGCCCTGCACGCTGTCGGGGCCGGAACACGTCGTTGCGACAAAATTATAAGCCCTGCAGGTCTTGTTTTCCTCGCACAATTGGCTGAAATATGCGATGGAATCGAATAATTTATCTGTCATGTTGTATTATTTGCTGTTTCTGGCCTTGAATTCCTCTGCCTCTCTCGCCTTGTTGTCAAGCTCGGAGAGCGCATCCCAGCAGAGCGAGTCATAGACTGCCTGCTGCTTTGTGATGTCTCCATCGGTGAGTGCGCGGATCTGCGCCTGCATTGCTGGCATCAGGTCCTCCTGTTTCAGTTCTCCACCTTCCTTCGATGGCTTGAAGAAGTGAGGGAAGTTCTCTGCCAGGTATCCTTTGATGGAGGAGTACCACATGAAGACATTGAGAAGCTCAAATGGCAGGAAAATAGCGGTTTTATCGGATTTGCCAGCTTCGTCCCGATAGAGAATCCACCCCATCTTCTGCAGGAACTTGTCATCCTTGTGTATGAGATAAAGCTGGTAGTTTTTCTCCAGCTGAAGATAATCGAGGAATGTGACATCTTTGATGAGCCTATCCACGGCATATAGCTTAGCGCACCAATCGAGAGGCTTATAATTGGTATAATCTTCGATGAAATCGAAGTTTTTGAGGAGAGAGAGGATTTCGCCCTCACTCAGATACAGCACTTCTCGCTTCTTTTTTCCGTTTTCTGCCTGACAGGGAACGCTGCATTTCCAACCAGTTCTGGTATGCTTAATCACTTCGATGCCGCATAGTCTGAAGAGAATGCTGCATTTCGCTACAGTCTGCTCCTGATATAGAGTCAGAACGCTGAGAATGTAGCGCAGCTCATCCCCCTGCAGCTGTTCCCAGGAACTAGGAGCAGAAAACTCGAAGACTCGTTTGCCATCACGAATTGAAAATGAAGGCAGGTTTTGATTTTTCATTGTTGAATTCTTTGAAATGATTAGCTTTATATGCCGATGAATCCGCATATAATTTGAATTTATCGATGTTGGCATCGAGGTATCTGAGCAGACGGCCACGCTCTGTAGAGAAGGCTGTCAGCAGCCCCTCAGCCTGGAAGATCATGCATCTGCGCACCTTGAAGATGAGTTCTACAGCGTTGTCATCCTTGGCCTTGGCTCCTCGCTCCATCTCGAGCAGATCATCCATCTGCTCGTCAGATATGAGCCTGCGCATCACCCCATCAGCTTCGTAGAGTGCTGACAGTTTATCCTTCCACTGCTTGGATGATAGCTCCTGCTTCACCTGGAAGGCATACTGCTCGATGCTGAAGACCAGAAGCGTTATGCTCATCTTCGCCTGCAGGCTGTCACCCCACCCTTCTGTTGCAGACAACCAGGTAATCATTTCGCCCTCTGCCTTCAAGCATGCGACCATACACTGCTCTATCAGCGCCTCTACTCTCGCAGATGATGCAGGAGAGACCTCGTTGTTTGCCACTACCCCGAAGCCTGTCGGGGTGAGTACCAGGTCGAGATGACGAACGACTTCGAGGAATGCAGAAAGGCACACTGCCTTGACTACTGCAGCCGATAACCGCTCACTGGTCTCCAGCGCTTCCTCGCCCACGTAACCGAGGAAGCGCTGCTGAATCATGTTGTAAGCCTCTACGAAATGAGGCTCTACAGACTCGAACACCTCTGAGTGCGAACTTGTCGCTACGAGGATGCTCTGTTCGAAGTCTTCTTTAGTTATCTGTATTCTCATTGCCATTGTTGTTAACGAGTGATGTCTGCTGGTCTTTGTTCTTGTCGAGCGTTGTCAGCTCTATCATCGGAACATCGACCGTGATATTCTTGTCTGCCCACAGATTGTAGTGAAGGATGACGTGCCAAGGCTTGGCCATGATGTCGTGTGATGCCTTCTCGAGAGACTGCTTCATGATGAAGAGTTCCCGCTTGTCTGAGCCGGAATTGTTCATCTGGCTCTTGCCTGGCGTCGCGCCAATGAGGTTAGGATGGCAGCCGAGTGCGAAGCAGAGCGCATTGGATGCCTCGCTCATGTCTTCTGCCCAGTCTCCACCTTCCTTCTTGTTGCCCTCCGAGAGGTTGATGATGCGCACCATGCGCTGCTCCTTGCCGTTCGGATCAAGATAATAGCCGGTGATGAGCGCCTTGCCGGCATTCTCCGGACCACAGACGAAATTGATGATGTTCTCCTTCTCCTGCAGGATGCGCGCCTTGCGCTCCTCCGGCTCAATGATGCCCTCGTTGTTGCAGAGCTCATCCCAGTAGTTGCGATGCACCTCTATCTGTATGCGAGGAGCAGACGTGTTCTTGATCATGTAGCGCTTGCCTATGCCGATGAGTCGGTAGATGTCATACCAGGCATCATCGAAGATGCTGGCATAGTATGGTATCGGATAGTACTGCATGCCTGGTGTAGGCATTCGGCTGATGATGGCGAACTTGCAGTTCGCACCATCCTTTGGAGCCTTGCCCCGGATGCCCGTGTAAGGGTCAGGCGCCTTGCCCATGCGAGCCAGGAGGTCGCCCAGCGGGTCGTAGAGATCCAGGAGTGGAATGACCTCCGCCTCGAGATCCTGCTGAAAATGGCTGAAATCACCGAAGAAGACGTTTTCGATGCGACCGTTTTTGTTCGGTCGCTGCAGTCGGCAATAGGACACGTCCTTGTGTCGGATATTGACGATGCGCTTATGGTCTCGAGAGAGGATGATGACCTCCACGGACCAGGCAAAAAACTTCATGTCGGTAGCCTGCTGCATGAACACTTCGTGAATGCTGTTGCTCAGGCAGAACTTGCGGATTTCCTCGTCTGCCACGTCCTGCTTGGTCTCCCGGTCGATGAAGCGGAGACCCTGGCCATAGCAGCACTGGACGTTGAACGCCATAGCCCGCTGCGCAACCATGTTCTTGCGAAGGAGCTGCTGCAGGAGATAAGGAATGTTGTCATCATCTCCATAGTTGACATACTCGTATGACCTGCCTCCCACCTCGATAGCCCGGAAGGTAGCATCACCAATCTCTCCTGATCCGAGAAAGCTGGTGTCTCTGCCATACTGCTGCTCGATGGTTGCCGCATTGGTCACTTCCGATACTCCCTCTGCCACTACGGCATATCGGGAGACGGTGGCATTGCCACCTATCTGCTGCATCTGATATTTATTGCTCATAGAAATACTGGTTTACCTAAAAAGTTGAAAATATAAATGTCCGGCACCGTGCGAACCTCGCCATTTGCCGGGTTAACCAGGCGATGGAATCCACCTCGCCAGCTGCCACCCTTCACCAGCCATCCGCTGTAGTCGATGACCCTGCCGTCTGAAGTCCACGCCTGCAGATTGACGGCAGCTTCGTCTGCCTTCGCCTTGTCGAGGAGGAGACAGACATCATTGATGTGATATGCATTCTTGGCCATCAGTTGAACGTATTGTCGAAGGTGTTGTCGAATATCCTGCCACCTCTCTGCAGGTCCAGTACGTTGTGCTGGCGCTGCGCATAGACGTAGCTGAAGGTGAAGCGCGGAAGGGTGTCGTGCAGGTTGTCATTCTTGGACGTTGACGAGTTGATGGTGATGCGCTTGCCCACCACCGGATTGCCATCCACGAAGTTGACGATATAGACCTCGTCGGAACGGAAGAGGTCTTCTGCCCAGTTTGCCATATCTCGGCTCAGATAGCCGGTATCAGCGTTGAAGTTGCGCTGCTCAGTGATGCGATAGTTGGTCTTCAGACCGCCTATGTAAGCTGCATCTCTGGTATATTCCGGATTCACCTCGTGCTTGCCCTCGCAGTAGATGAGTTCCTGGCAGCCGAAGGAGTTGGTGAAGAGGAGACACGGAGCGCAGTCTGGCTGCGACGGGTCGATGATGAACCTCATCAGTCGCTTGCCTGCCTCTACCTCGTAGTAGAGCAGGTCGAGAGCATCAGCGGTGAAACGGGATGAAGAAACGTCGATGGTCGTGTAGATGTCATTGCCTGCTACTGCAGTAGCGGTGAATGTGCGGGTCTCTTCGCTGCCATCAGCGGCATGCTGTCTGTAGTATGCCGTCACGGTAGCCTTTCCGGTACCGAGGTAGTGGAGATACTCGAGGCGCCCGAGAGCGGTGCGCTTGCACTCCTGCAGCAGGGTGAGGAAATGATTGCCGAGGAAGCTCTCGCAATCTACGCCCACGATGTCCACGGAGGTGTAGAGCACCTGCAGGCTCGCCTGCTTGGTAGTCACGTCGGTCTCCGTCTCGCCCTCCACGGTCTGCTCCCTGATGGTGATGGTAGCCGATACGGCAAGCTGCTGTCGTGCGTAAGGACGGAAGATGTCTGCCAGGTCGGAGACAACCACCTCGCCATCGGCAGGGTACAGATACTCCTCGTATATGGTCTTGTCTGCGAGTGCGATGGTTACGGCCAGCCTTGTCTTGGCTGTGAGAATGATGATATCGGGTATGTTCCCCAGGAACACCTTGCCCGATGGTAGTGAGTTGATGGTCATATTATCTTTTTTGATGGCAAAGATACTTTGGCAATTGCCAAAATAAAAATACGGATGACCACTCTCCCGAGCAGCCATCCGTCCACCAAAAAACATGTAGATGAAATTTAGCAAATAAACTATTTGATGATGTGAACTCTTTCCCAGATTGCCCAGGCTACGCTTCCGTCCGGTTGCGTAGCGATGACATAGCCGTGACTCTTCATGTAGTCACTCACGCTGGCGTATGATACGCCTCCCATACAGTTCAGCTCGCTGATGATATCCTGCGAGGTCTTGAAACTCTTCTTGTATTCAAGTCCGGTCTCCTCATCCTTCATGGGCAGGTTGGAACGGAACTTGAAGTATGCGTCGAGTAATTCTGTCTCGAACGCATCGATGTCATAATCTTCATTCTCCATAATCATTCTTCATTATAAGGGAATTCTTCTTCCGGTGAATATACTTGTCCGTAGGCTGAATACATCAGATTGCAAGATTCGAAAATCTTGGCTGCCCACAGATCATATTTATCTCGCTGGCGGCATACTCTCAGAGCTATGGCTTCCAATCTCTTGATGGCATCAAACAGGTAATCTCGCACCTCTGCAACCGTTACCAGATTGGCCGCGCTTCGTAAGACTTCAAGATTATTCCATAGCTGCACGTAGTAAGAATCCAGCTCCAGGTATCTAGCGATGAGTGCCTTATATACTCTATGCCTCTTCTTGTGTAGTTCTATAACATTCTTCGTTCTGTACATACCATTTGACCATTTATAGATTTCCACTTAGCTAGAGTCATATTGAGTGGCTTAGCCACTTTGGCTCCATATTGAAGAGTATAGTAGCGATGATCATGCCATCTGATTACAGTCTGCTTATGTGGTGCGTCATCGTATAATACTATTGATGCGACGACATTGTAGTCTCTCCAAAATTTAAATTCTACCTTTTGGGCTTTTATGTTTCTGCCTTCAATAGCAAAAAACTCGCATTCCTTGATATCCTTGCTTGTCAATCTGCCCTCTCTTCTTTTGTATCTTTTATGTCTCATTACATCACCTCCCCTCCGAAAAGATAACCACCAACAATCATCACGCACACAAAGCTGACTATGCCAACTATGGTCTTCGCTACCTCGCCATAGCTCACGCTTTCCTCGCAGAGGAAGCTGAAGGCCTCGCTCTTGGTAGCCCAGAGGCGCTTAGCCTCACGCTTGATTGCACACTTGAGGGTATGGATGCCCTCGTTTACGTTGATACCTGCAGGTCTCACCTGCGCATCACTAATTAAAATTGAATTCTGCATAATTGCCATCTTTAACGCATATAGACCGACCTTGATGTATAAATACAATGGTGGCGGTCACATTCACCGTTGCGTTAAAGATGGTAGCTTTCCCAGCGAAGGGCAAACGATATCTTACGGATCATGCAACCGCCATATTGAAAAGACCTTTTTCCCGCTGCCGGGAAAATGATACTTTATAGGCATAAAAAAAGCCCACGGCGTGAAGCCTAGGCGAAACAGTCGCCTTCACTGAGTAGATTACTACTATCTTTAACGCGTTGGCAAAAGTACGAAGAATATCTGAAACCACCAAAAAAAAAAGCGAGAAATTTTCATTCCTCGCTCATTTTTTTATTTATATACCATATTTCTCTACTATTTCCACCATCTCTTTCTCCTCGATGACTCTGATATTAGCTCCTTTCTCATTGAGTTTTTTTATCTTTTCCATCTTGGAAGGTCCTGCTCCCTCACCTTTAACTACGATATTAGTCTTAGCCGAGATAGAGGAATTGATGTCAGCACCGCAGTCACGAAGTCTGAAAGCCAGCTTCTCTCTGTCAGGGAAAGCCGTAAATACTCCAGTGATTACCACCTTCTGGTGGAAGAACGGATTATCCTTGTTAGCAATATCTTCATCAGCCAATGGCTGTTTGACTTCACCAGTCAGGTGCTTGTGGGCCTTATAGTCAGGCTTCTCATAATGATGATGTGTGACATCAATGCCTGCACCCTTCAGTACAATTTCTGCACAGGCGGTGGCATCTGCTAATGCGTCATGATGGTCGTGCATCTCAATTCCCATCAACTCGCACATCTTCTTCAACGAATTATTACCTGGTAATAATTGCATGGTATCAATAATCTGATATCTTGGCATGTCAAGGTTGTAAACTTCAGCTAGCCTAGAAAGTATATTAGCTTCAGTACCCTCATGATGGCAAGCTATGTTACCACTCTGTGCGAAGCTTCTCAGAACTGGGAAAACGATATCCCACGTAGGTGCATTCTCCACCATCTCTTCTGTTATGCCATGCACGAATGTATTTCGCTCTGTACGCTCATCAAGATATGGCTTAATTAAGCTATAGAACTTCTGCATGATTACTCCATTTACTACTTGTACCATACCAACTGCGCATGCGCTAGTCAGCTCGGGTGTCATTGTCTCAAAGTCAATGGCAACAAAATTAAGATTTCTTTCTTCCATAAGGTTTTTTTAATATCCAGTGCAAAAATAGCAATAATATTTCAAACTTTCAAACTCTTAGATAAAGAATATTATAAAATGTGTTGTAGAGCATAAAAATAAGGGGTTGAGGAATGAAAAGGAATGAAAAGGAATGATTTTGCAGAATCATTCGGAATCATAACCAGGAATGACCGGAAATGACTGCGAAAACGACCGGAAACGACCGGAAACGACCGCAGAATCTCCCTTCGATTCTGCCACTTCGAGGAATGGATTCCTCGGAAATTCCCCGATTTTCCCCGCATTTTCCTCGAAAATTCTCCGATTTTCCCCGAAATTCTCCGATTTTTCTCTGATTTTCTCCGATTTTCTCTAATATTCTCCGATTATTTTCCTAACTTTGCGGTGTGTAATTAATAATATATATAATAAGGTATGGAAAGAAAAGAATTATTTTACGACATTCTAATCACACTGGCCAATGTTTTTTGCGCTATCGTGTCCGTATTATGTGCCCTTATAATTTTACTGCATTGTAAATAGTAAGGGCAAGTGTTATCAACATCGACACAAAAGAGACCGTAGCACTAGCTATACCCACGAACAGCTTATACTCCTTCAGCTTCTCCATCAGTTTTTGACGTTTGAGGTATCTTGCCAACCCCATTTGTGCAGCCTTGCATCCCTTGTCAGTAAGCTGAACCCTCCAATCGTGATCTCCGGTATAAACTATCAAGCCATCAATCTCCAACATAGTCACCACATCATTGGCAAGAACCCTGTCATCAGCCAAATCATCAACATAAGCTAGCATCGCCTCTCTGACCATAGCGGTTTCATTAGCTAAAAGTTGCTTAATCGTAGCATCTGCTACTCTCATTTGCCTGTCGGAATAAACCATAATAAAAAAATGTTTTAATATGAACAATAAGAAGTCCCCGGCACGGAATCGTGTCGGGGACGTTTTTTGTATCTCTGCGCCACAAGGCTATGGCGACTTTTGTCTTATGGGGAATGATAAGCCCCAGCCTCATTTTATATTCTGTCAGCAGCAGCACGTATGCGGTTTGAAACCTCGCATAGTGCTCCACGGAGCATGTTCTTCTCTTCTTCGGTGAAGCCTCCCACTCCACCATTTCCATCGATGCCATCGAGCTTGTGATAAAGCCATGATGCTGACTTGCCGAAATATGTATGTGCTATCTCACGCCACGAAATAAGCATCTGAATATCCTGGATGCGCTGCTTTACTGCGCTATCCTTGGTCTGTTTAACTGTTGCTACTATTTCCATAATCTTATTTTTTTTATGCCCTCCCCGAAGGGAGGGCTGTTGTTAATACTTGGTGTAATACTCAGGCGGCTCAATCATCTCATCGAAAAGTTGTTGAGCATACCATAATAACTGCGGGTTGCCCCTAGGAAAAGACTTTTTGTAATTTCTGATAGCTGCTATCAGCTCTTCCTCTTTGTCGCTTACTAAAATTTTCTTCATATCATTATTTCTTTAAGACAATGCAAAGATACTACAAATTTTCGTATTACCCAAATATTTACTACGAAAAAACGTATTATTAACTAAGATTTAACATTTTGGCTTGAAAACTTGCGGAATTGCGGGAAAAACATTAATTTTGCAGCAGTTAAACGAAATAACATATTAAGGTATGGAAAGAAATAAGGAACTTACCCTGCATAGGGTTATTGATCTTATCAAGAAGACCAATGAACGCATAGATTTGACCAACGAGCGGTTAAAAATAGCAGAAAGAGACAACAACCGCCTTTTTCTGCTTGTAGTCATTGAAGCTTTAACAATATCAATAGCCATTGCCATACTTGCTTAATGGTAGAAGCCAGGCACGAGTATAAGGCAGATATCATCATCAGGTCTCTTGCTCCTCATATTTATAACTTTAATGATTAATAAATAAGAGCCCCCGATGCGTCACGCACCAGAGGCTCAAGAGTTCATTTAATTACTTTATGAAAACACAACCATCAAAAGACGGCTGCTTGTAAATCCGCTTTAATATTGCTCATACAAGCGTTGAGTCGCTGGTATGTCTTCTCTCCAGCTTTTTTGACACCGCTGCTATATTGCCGCATGAGCGATGGGTTGATGCCCGCTCTCTTTGCGATGTCCGAGACATTGAGGAACGAGAAGTAATTGAAGAACGACTGAAGGTCGTACTTATATTCAAACTCCACCTCAGGAAACGTCTTGCCGTTCTCCTCAGCATCCTGCCTTGCTTCCTCGTAGCACTCCATCAAGTCAGCTTTTGCTGCTGCCACAGAGTCACCAATGGCACTCAGACCAACATCTCCGATGCCCTGCTCTGTATAGCACCAAAACTTGCCATCAGATGCCTGCTCCACTATAATCTGTACTTTCATATTAATATAATATTTTTATAGTTACCTTATAAAAAAGAGTCCATATCCCTCATAAAATACAAAAGGATTTGAAGGTGGAAGGTTGGGGCTAAGCCCCAACCAAGTCTTTCAAGATTTTATTGGCAAGTCCCGTAGGAACCTCTCCACTATGTCTTGGTACGAACTGCGACACACCCGTTTTAGGATTAGTCCACTTGTCGTGATTTCCACCATGTCGAGACAGGACGCATCCCGCATCTCTCAGTCTCATAATCAAATCTTTTGTTTTCATAAAATCAATGAACTCTTTGTCATTTTGACACTGCAAAGGTAGCAAAAAAGCTACAAACTACCAAATATTTAGGTAGCTTTTTTGCAATATTAACTAAGATTTAACATTTGGGCATGAAAAAAGCCATCTATGCTCACGCACGGATGGCTCTAAAACTAAAAAACCTTATTACCTAAAATCTATTACTAAAAACCTATTGACAACTTTGAACCCTACTGATTCTATCTAACTAACCAAATTTTAAACATTAATTTGAAAGGAATTAAGCATCTTCTTGTGGATGCCCGGCATCGAAGCCCAGGAGCTTTTCGCAACTCCGGCACCCTTGTAACTCATCTCACGATGAATGACATAAAGTAGTTTAATGGAAATCTAATATTTTCACCCTAACTAAATAAACATTGAAAAAACCGGTATACTTCCCCTGAAGCACAATGAATGAAATTGATGCTTGATTATAGCAGGTGCAAAGGTACGAAAATAATTCGGAAAAACAAGAAAAACACCGCATTTTTAGGCAATAGCCCCTAAAAAAGCGGTGTTTCTAACATTTTTTCTTGATAATTTACGTAAAAAGTCCCCGGCACGGAATCGTGGCGGGGACCGAGTTGAGTTATTGAACATGTTAGCTATGCTAACTGCAATGCGCTAATGCGACTGCTTATATCTTTGACCGCCTGGTTAAAGATGCCTTTCTGCTCCTGGTTGAGCGTATAAACCTTTCCACGGATCTGATATCCATTGAGACGCTGCAAAAGCCATGCTGCGCTCTTGTTGAAATAGGTCTTAGCGATGTAAGAGATAGGAAGCAGTTTGTAATCCTCTGCATCTATCTGGCTGCGGAGAGCTTTCACTTCGCCCTCCAGGCGAGTTACATTTTCCTCCAGGAATGGTTTTGCCACTTCAGCCACAGCATCCTTATCCATAGTTTCCAGCTTAGCGATAATTTCATTTTTTCGCTCCTCGCTCATTGCATCGGTATTACCTGCAAGAGACTTGTATTCATCCAATAGGGTTCTAATATCTTCCATATCAATATATATTTTGTAATCCCCTCCCGAAGGAGGGGAAGTTAAACATTTTACTTTCTTTTCTTCATCAGTCTTGAAAGGTCATCCAAGAGATAATCAAGTCTCTTTTCGATTTCCTTCTGTGAAAGACCAGTGAATTTCACGATTCGGAGAAAGTCTTCGATATCTTTTTTCTTTCTCTCGATTTCATTTTCCAAATCTTCTTGCATAGCTTAAAAATTTAATTGATTAAACATGTTCCTTAACTCGATTGCAAAGGTACATAATAATTTTGATATACGCAAATATTACATAATAAATTTATTATGTTTAATGCTTTTTTAACATTCCAGCCCAATAAAACACGGTTTTTACCTCTTTTTCCATCATTCTCGAATGATGTCAAGAAATGTCCTTTCCTCTTTTACCCCGTAATGTAATGGAGGGGTTCACCCGAAAATGGCGCGTTTCTTGTGGCAATTCTGCAGGAATTGTCATAAGTCGCCATTTTCGGGTGGCAATCGGTTGAAAAACGATTGCAAAATTTGGTGCTTTTGCACAAATTTTCCACGGTCATTTTTGCCAACTTGCTGAAATTCACGGAATTTTAGAAAGTTGTGGAAAAAGGAGCGTGCTTCCCTGTAAGGGCAGCCTCCACTGCCCTACGCTCGGAGGCAATTGCCTCCCGAAAATAGAGCGGTATATGTAGCGCTTTTTTCATTGTGGCAATTGCCTTTTCCCCTGCCGATTGCCATCTTTCTGCCATCCCTGCACCAGCGGTCACCAGCGAGATAGCCCCAAAAATAAAGGGCAGTGAGTTCACTGTCCTTCGTCCTATAGCTTGCCCTTGTCGTGATAAGAGTAGAAGTTTCCATCTGTTACTATCACGTGGTCCATAAAGAAGATGCGCATAATATCGCAAGCCTGCTTCACCTTCCTCGTCAGTTCATCGTCTGCCCTGCTTGGCGCTGGGCTTCCGCTTGGATGGTTGTGCGCCAGCGCCATGATGGTTGCGCCTGCGGTTACTGCTTCCTTCATCATCACCCTCACATCTACAGATGTGTCTGTGATTCCTCCCTCGCTCAGCTTCACGTGCTTGATTAGTCTAAAATTCTGATTCATCAGCAGGATGTGCGCCTGCTCTACATTGAGGTCAGCCATCTGCAGATGGAGATAATTGTAGATTGCCAGGCTGCTGCCTAGGTCGGGCTTATCTCCTGCCTGCTCTCTTGCTCTGCGCTTGCCTATCTCTAGGGCTGCTAGTACTGCCAGCGCCTTGCAGTCTCCAATACCTTGCACTACCTGCATTTCATCCATTGATAGCTTTGCAAGGTTACTAAGCTTTCCATCTGCTATATTCATCAACTGCCTTGCCTGGCTGATACTCTCCTTTGTTCCTGCTCCTCTGTTGATTACCATCGATAGCAGTTCAGTGTTACTCAGATTCTCAAATCCGTAGTTAGCTGCCTTGTATTCCGGTCTCTCGTCTGCTAGTATATCATTGTACTTCTTCATATTATGCTGCTTTATTATTGTTTAACTTCACGTTATAAATACCTTGTGGAAAACATCTCTTTGATGCTGCTACTGCTTCGTAGAAGCCTTCTGCCATCTCCTGCAGGATTCCTCTGTTGCTGATAGGGTCGTGGTGCACGGTTCTACCTACGAATATTTCTCGCTCTATGTAGGCTCCTGCTGCTTCCAGCTGCTCCTTAAACTCTGTGATGGTCTGACCGCTTGTCAGGAGGTCATCGAAAAGGATGACATTCTTGCCTGCAAAGTAGCTGCCATCGATAGCCACGTGATAGAGTTCTTCGCTCACGTGATGGCTTCCGCCATTGTGGGTAGGCTTGCGCTCGCCATAGATGCGAACGTGCCCGTTTGCGGTCTTGATGCCTGCCTTGTTGAGAATTGCAGCGAGATAGCCAAATTTCTTGTTATACTTCCATTGTGCGCTGCAAGGTGCGAAAACGACAACGAAATCCTCCAACAATCTGCCGTACTGTCTTGTCAGATAGCTGATTAACAACTCAGCACAAAAGCGTGTAGTAGCTGCCTTTCCAGCCTTGAAATCGTAGATAAGCTGATTATTAGCCATCTGCTGACTCTTGTCAACGCAAAGGTTGATGTAAGCGTTTGGAACGTATTCCACTAAATAATTTTGTCTCATATCCATTAAACTTTTTAAATGATTTCTATTCTGGTTATGCGAGGGATCTCAGAGATTTTTCCAATCTCCCTGCTTTGGAGTATTTTTTTTTATTTCATTCCGTATAAAGCTCGGTCACTCTTTCGATTTTTCCTGTGCATAACAATGCGCTGGCAGAGGCAAACAGATGTGGGGTTCTGTGGTAAGAAAAGGTAAAGATTTAGCTTGCGTGAAGAATCTTTGGCTTTTTTTAGTGCAGGTTCATACAGCGGTTTGAATCGCCAGAAGCTACCTTCGCACAGGAAAATTCGGATGAGTGACCATCGAGCTTCGAGAATGAAATAAGAAAAAGTACGGAAAAGCAGACAAAACAACCATCGACCTGCAAGGGCGATACCTATTCTGCAGCAAGAATGAAAAAAAAATGGCTGCTACTCTCACGAGCAACAGCCACCAGAAAAAGTAAAATAATAAAAGACAAAAAAATAAAAACTAGTAAATTATATAAACCAAAAAACCTATGTCGGAAAATGGCAGCTCATGCTACCCGTATAGAGAACGCTCTGAGGGAACTTCTCTGCCCCTATGCAGACGGTATCGAAGGCATCGGAGAAGTCGGTTCGGTTCTCCAGGCGGTCCTCGTCAGTCTCCACAAGCTTCTCGCCTCGCTTATCCTTGCCGTTGTTATAGCAGCCAGCACTCTCGATAGAGATAATCAGATCCTCGTTGTTGTCCTGGTTGATGAGGATCATGTGATTGGCCTTGCCCTTGAACATTCGGTTGATGAGTTCCTGCTTCTGCAAGTGATTCCAAGGTTTTCCGATATAGACCTCAGTCACCAGCCATCCATTGCGCCTGAGCACTCTCGAGATGATCTGATAGAAGTCATCGGTGTGAGTTGCATAAGAGTTGCCTACGAAGGTCGCATCATAGTAGAATATGACCCTCTTGCTCTTGAGATACTTGTAATATTCGCAAAAGTCCTGAGCAACCTCAGGAAGCTTGCGCTCATACTTCACGTAGAGCGAATTGATGATGCGGAGGCGCTGGTCAGAACCTACCTGCCCCACCACCATACAGTTGATATTGGTGTTGGCATCCAGTCCGATGATCAGCGGTAAACCGTCCTCTATATCTCCATCAGTTCGGCAATCGATCTTGTCTTTCTTCGGGTTGAACTTATACTGCAGTGCGTCCAGATACGAAGTATTGGGCGCTGTGTAGAAGTTTCGGTCCTCGTCAAGACCGGAGTAGAATCCGTCCATGGCAATACCCACATGCTGACACATGATGCTTGTGAGGAATGTCATCTTAGGCAGATCTCTCTTCATCTGCCTGATGAAGTCCTCGCCCAGAACTGCGAGGTTCTGAATGCTCGAGCACCTGGAATATACCAGGGCATAGGAGCGAAGGGAGTGCAGAACCTTCTCGTATTTCTGCACCTGCGACATGTAGTAATC